>ERZ772893.64-NODE-64-length-153844-cov-35.830033_pt1 | contig 153844 bp, 123 predicted proteins | sample MGYA00511482_ERZ772893 | MGnify/ENA primary metagenome ERZ772893 (study PRJEB29015, sample SAMEA2737687) | human gut metagenome | biome: human gut; feature: human-associated habitat; material: faeces | place: China | collected 2012 ... | reverse complement strand
AAGATCCATTCAGGCTCGATATTGACAATATGGTCTATGCCTTTGACAGCAGCACCATAAGTCTCTGTCTGAAGCTCTGTCCTTGGGCCAGATTCCGAACGACTAAGGCTGGTGTCAAGATGCATACGCTCCTTGATCTCAGGGGGAATCTTCCGGTCTATATCCACCTTACAGATGCCTCTGTGCACGATGTCAAGGCTCTGGACAATCTCTGTGTCGAGTTGAGAGCCATCTATCTTTTGGACAAAGGTTATATTGATTTCTTCAGACTCTTCAACCACATCCACAAGAACGGAGCATTCTTCGTAACAAGGGCAAAGGACAACATGCTGTACGAAGTTGTTGAGTCCAGAGGATGTGACCCCGAAGCAGGTATAATCAGCGATGAGATCATCAAACTTACAGGAGTCAAGCCATCCAGGTGCTATCCCGAGACTCTCAGAATGGTCACATATGAAGACTTCGCTACCGGTAAGGTCTACCGCTTCCTTACCAACCTTTTGGGATACGAAGCCCTGACAATCGCAGAACTCTACAGAGAGCGCTGGAATGTCGAGCTGTTCTTCAAATGGATAAAGCAACATCAAATCAATTGTTTAACAAAAATCAAGATTCCGTTTTAACTGATGGATATCCTAACTTATTCAGTATGAGTTAGTTTAAACGGGACAGTAGTGATTCTTTTTTATGCCTTTGTGGCATCTAATCCCTTTCTTGTTAAGAGGGAGATAAAATGAAGTCGAAATGCGCACAAGAAATTTTATCGTATCCGTATTCATTCTGTTCGGCTGTACACAACTGTTCGGACAGGAACTCCGCAAGGAGGTCTGCGTAGGTTTCCGGGTAGGCAACGGTACGCTGGACACGGCCTATGTGGACAATACCGGGCGGCTGGCAGAGATCGTCTCGTTTCTGAAGGATATTCAAAACGACAGGACGCTCGAACTGGTAGAAGTGGAGTTTTGCGGTTCCGCCTCTCCGGAAGGTTCTATCCTGATCAACCGCAGGCTGGCCAAGGAACGTCTTGCAAGCCTTGAAAATTATGTGCGGCGGTACGTCGCTCTTCCGGACAGTATCGTAACCCGCCGCGAGGAGGTCATCGCGTGGGAGGCGCTGGCCCGTCTGGTCGAAAAGTCGGACATGCCCCATAAGGAAGAGGCTGTCGATGTATTGCGCAACGTCCCCGAAACCACGTATGACAGCCGCGGCGTCCTGATAGACAGCCGGAAGAAACACCTGATGGAATTGCAGTACGGACGCACCTGGCACTACATGGAAGACCACTTCTTTCCGCAGGTGCGCAACGCCAGCGTGGTGTTCGTGACCGTCCGGCAGAAGCCGGAAGTCCCGGCAAAGCCGGAGCCGGAGAACGTGCCGCAGGAGGTGTCGGCGCCCGCCGGCACCTCCTCCACGGTGCAGGAGCCGGTCGCCGTAGCGCCGCAGCCGGAGGCGAAGAAACCCTTCTACATGGCGCTCAAGACCAATATGCTTTACGATGTGCTGGCCGTACCCAACATCGGCGCGGAATTCTATCTGGGCAGGAACTGGTCCGTATCGGGCAACTGGATGTACGGCTGGTGGAACTCGAACAGTAAACACCGCTACTGGCGCGTGTACGGCGGCGAGATCGCCGTGCGCAAGTGGCTGGGCAGGAAAGCCGCCGAGAAGCCGCTGACCGGACACCATCTGGGCGTGTACGGGCAACTGTTCACCTACGACTTCGAGTGGAACGGAACCGGATACATGGGCGGGCAACCCGGAAAGTCGCTCTGGAACAGCCCCAACTACGCCGCAGGCGTGGAGTACGGTTATGCACTGCCGATAGGCCGCCGTCTGAACCTCGACTTTACGATCGGACTGGGCTATTGGGGCGGCAAATACTACACCTACAATCCGCTCGACGACCACTACGTGTGGGAGTCCACCAAAAACCGCCACTGGTTCGGGCCGACGAAAGCGGAAATCTCGCTGGTGTGGCTGATCGGATGGGGTAACACCAACAACAGGAAAGGAGGCGTGAAATGAAACGATACGCGACAAGATATATTCCCCTGCTGGCGGGAGTGCTGGCAGTGACCACGGCCTGCGAGCACAAGGAGCTCTGTTTCGACCACGACGAGCATGCACCGAAGTCCGCCGTGCATATCCAGGCCGAGTACGAACAGGAATGGGAACTCATGTGCGAGGGCGGCACCGACTGGGAAAACGAGTGGAAAGAGGAGTTCGGCATGGAGTACGACGAACTGCGTCCCGACGTTCCCGGAGGGTTGCGCATACAGCTCTACCACGAGGACGGAATCAACAACATGCTGAACGTTGCTCCCGAGGGCGAGGTCGTGCAGATGAGACCCGGGAACCACTCCGTGCTGCTGTACAACAACGACACGGAATCCATCGTCTTCGATGACATGGACTCCTACGCATCGGCGAAGGCCACGACACGTACCCGTACCCGCGCTTCCTACTTCGGCAGCCCGTACACGGAGGGTTCCGACGAGAACACGGTAACGGAACCCGACATACTGTACGGAAGCTATATCGAGAGCTATACGGCGGAGCGCAAACTGGAGACGGACAAATTGCCCGTTACCATGCACCCGCTTGTGTTCCGCTATCTGGTGCGATACGAGTTCAAACACGGGCTGGAATACGTGGCGTTGGCACGCGGGGCGCTGGCCGGCATGGCGGGAGCGGTGTGGCTGAACAGCGGACGAACCGCTGACGAACCGGCCACCATCCTATACGACTGCACCGTGGAAGACTACGGAGTGCAGGCGTGCGTACACTCCTTCGGCGTACCGGACTATCCGAACCCGCTCTACACGACCCGCGCGGAACGCAACTACGGACTGAACCTGGAAGTGCGGCTGAAGAACGGCAACACCATGTCATTCGACTTCGACGTGACCGACCAGGTGGCCGCGCAGCCGCAGGGCGGAGTCATCGTGGTCCGTGACATCGAGATTCCCGATGAAAAAGGGATGGAAGGAGGTTCCGGTTTCGATGTGGATATAGACGACTGGGGCGAATACGAGGACGTAGAATTACCTCTTAAATAACAATGTTTCACACAAAAAAATTATCGCGATGAAAAAAGTTTTTTTCCTGGGAATCGCAGCTGCCACCATGCTGGCGAGTTGCAGCAAGGATGAGACCGTAGATGTGCCGCAGGGCAAGGCCATCGGCTTCAGCAACACCTTTGTGGACAATGCGACACGAAGTGTCGATCCAAGTTTCACGGTAGCTACCTTGCCCAATTTTGCCGTGTACGGTTTCACACAGAACGGCCAGATTTTCGATGGCGAAACTGTTTCAAGTGTCAATGGTGGTACCTCATGGACATACAGTCCGACACAGTATTGGGTGGAAGGAAACCAATATGCTTTCGCTGCCATTGCTCCGGCATCCGTTTCTGTCAGTGACGCAAAACGGACTGGTACCAGCGTAGACGACTATAAAGTCGGAATGACGGTAAGTTTCACCAATGATGGAAAGACAGACCTGCTTTATGCAGCTGCTGACAATGTTAATGCCGATGAAACCTTCATGGCAAGTCCTCAGCCTGTCAGCCTGACATTCAAGCACCAGCTGTCAAAAGTGAAGTTCTCGTTCAAGAACAACGTGAGCGGAGCTTACAACATCAAGGTGACTGATGTGAAGATTACGGATGCAAAGAGATCAGGAACTCTTACAGTAAGCACTGCTGCTGACAATGCTTGGAGCAATGTTGGCGGAGATCCGCTTGAACTTAGTTTTGGTGCTGCCGGTACTACGGATGCAAACACAGCTGAGGCCATAGCATTTGGAACCGAAGTTGAGACCTATAACGAACAGTTGATGATTCCTACCGCATCGACTGAAAGTTATAACGTAACCTTCAAGGTGGAACTGCTCAGTGGTACCGTTCCTATGGGTACATACAACCACACGGCGACAATCGAGGGTGTCGAGCTGAAACTTGGCTACTGCTACGATTTCGCTGCTGAGCTGAACGCTGAAAACATCGTTGTAGACCCGGATGACCCGGATGCCCAACTTGAACCGATTACATTTACGGTTAACGAAATTAGCCCTTGGATTGACACAAACAAAGATCAGACTATTGACATTCCTTCAGCAGAGGATGGACAATAACTGATTCCCGCTTTCCAATCATCTTAATAATTCCCGGAAGAGGGAATTAAAACAGGGTGTAAGGGGTTGAATGTTCCCCTTACACTCACAAATAGCCGCGAGGCGGAGCTTTCGCGGCAAAGCAGATAAAATCATAGAAAAATGAAAGCATATAAGAATCGGTACTTGACGGGCAGTCTGACGGCGCTACTTTCGTGCCTCCTGCTCTTTTCGTGCAGCGAAGACGAGTTGTTCGACCGGGGCGGCAGTCCTGCGGGGGAATACAGCGACCATATCAGTTTCGGCGTCTCGCCCGACACAGGCGTGCAGACCAGAGGGGCTGCCGGCATGGGAAGCGGCAAGGGAGAGGTCGCCGGGAACTTCGTTCTGCGTGCCGCCGATGCGCCCGACACGCTCTGCATGCAGGCCGTCATTACCGATGGCATCAACCCGTCCGCAGAGCCGCAGGTCGTAACGCGCAGCACCCCGATCGACAGCAAAGACAACTTCTATAATTCATTCCATGTGGTCGCTTATTGGAAAAAGGGCGATGTGCCTGTGACGGAGCAGTTCTATATGGATGCGGATGTCTCCGAGCAAGTGAATAACCAGTGGACCACAGACAATACCTATTACTGGCCGGGAAACGGGCACACCCTCCAGTTCTATGCCTTGACGCCGGACGATGCCGGTATCCGAATGCCGGCGACTCCCGCGAGCACCCATCTGAGCAGTTACACCGTTCCCGCCGATGTGACCAAGCAGCGTGATATTTTAGTTGCAAAGACAGCAGAACTTTCCGGCAACCACAATCAGGCGGTGCCGCTTACATTCGAGCATATCTGCACCGCCATAAAATTCGAGACCGGCAGCCAGATGCAGCCGGGGTCCATCAGGAGCGTGACGCTGAAAGGCGTCAAGACGACCGGAGCCTACGACATGGCCTCCGGCAAATGGACTTTGACCAAAGATGTCGGCAACTATACACAAGAGTTGGCTAAAACGATGACTGGTACGGAGACGCCGGGAAGCGAGGTGACGACCGACGCGCAGACTTTTATGATGCTGCCGCAGACCCTGCCTCAAGGCGCGACCGTGGAAGTCGTGTTCGTTGACGATGTGACGGGTAATGAGCGCCCGCTCTCCGCCACCATCGACGGGACGGAGTGGCCACAGGGGAAGACCGTGACCTACAAGATTTCCATCTCGCCGGAATACGATATGTCCATCGAATGCGACGACAAAGTGGACGCCCACTATGTCATACAAGAGATTCAGATCAAGGCGGACTGCGAGTGGACTTTGAGTTCGGACGTGGAATGGCTGACGTTCACAGACTGGTCCTATGATGCCAGCAAACCGGAAGATCGCCCGCTGGGCATGAGCGGCTACTGGATACGTTCGGAACGGGGAGGACAAACATTCTCGGGAAGCGGCGACAAGGTGCTGTATGCGTATTATGACGAGCATACGGGAGACCAGAACAGGGAAGCGCACCTGACCATAAGCTACGGCGACGGCAGCAATGGCGGTGGCAACACGAAAACCATCACTCAGTATTGCCCCGCATGGGTCAGCAATGCCGGTTATGAACGAATTGAGGAAGATGCCGGCACGTATCCTTTCGGATATGCTTGGGACAGAAAGGTACAGTTTATCGCAGAACCTGGTTATGATAGCAATGATCCCAGCATACAAGACTTATTTGGAGCCTATGTTTTTCGTAACATTGCAAATGATGCGATAACAGAATATAATGCAGATGGTTATGTGACTGTTAATGAAGACAGATTTTGGCTGTTCATTTGGTGGACATATCGAACAACCGTAACCATCGACTACTCTGGGTTCAACGCCATCGGAAATGGGAATATCAGCACAGATAACGGGTTGGCCAATACCCGCTATCTGTACGGATTTGAGAACATCGGGCAGGTTGCGACCATCGAAAACCGCTTGCGAGACAATGCTGTAGGTACTTTCACTGTAAATGTGATAGAAGATTCCCTTAGCAATATTCCTATCGACCAATTCGCAGTCCGGAAGGTGGCCATGAAGAACGAGTTTACAAAAGTAATCCGAGAATCGACCGAACAGGGACAAACCATAAGGTATGCGGAAGCGGTTATAAATACGGATAACATCCATTGGTACCTTCCGGCAAGCGGCGAGCAGTCCTCTTTGAAGAACGGCTTGGTGGAAGGCGATGACCCGTTGGACGGTACATATTGGAGTTCCACAGCCGTGGACGACAATGAGAATGCGTACAGATACGACGCTGGCGGAAGCTCAAGCCAAGACGCCCGAATGACACAATATAAAATCCGAGCAGCCCGTCAGAAACCGTAAACGCCGGTTTCGACGATAAAGGTTCAGCAAACACGGCCTCCCTTTTCCTCCGGGAAGGGGGAGGCCGTTCTTCATATCATGGGGCGCGGACGAACATGAAGACCATCGTCAAGCACCGCAGGGAATTTGCAACGGAAAGCCTGCAAGAATAAAAAAGGGGCCTTTCCCCGGCCGCCACAAAAAACCGGAGAGCCGATGCTCTCCGATGATGCAAATAGCTGCCCGCTACGAGAGCGGGCAGCGGCCTGTTACCGGGCCGGAACATCAGTAATGATAGTCGATGACCCCGCCGATGTAGAGCGTCGTACCCGGTTCGAGGGAGTTGACAAAATCCATAAAGGCAAAGGACGCCTCGGCAAAGGTCTGGCAGCCATCCCCATTGAGATAGAAGCGAAAATCGACACCCAGCGGATTTTCGATGGCCTGCCGGAGGTCATAGGTCGTAGACCATCTCCACATGTTCTCGACGGTAACGGCTTCCGCTTTCCGGTGTACATTGGCGACGTACTCCTCTTTCCAGCGCTCCATGCCGCCCTCGTAGCGTATGGTATCCTCTCCCGTGAGGGAAAACATCCCTTTGGGCAGCGCATGCTCGACCAGCCAGCCAACCTCGTCCTTGCGCTCCTCGTCGTCGATATTCGCGCAATAATCGTAAAAACTGTAGTCTTGGAAAAGCCAATCGAATTTAACCATGTTGGCCAAACGGAATATGCCCATTGTGGCCGCAATGCGATTGACCCTTTAAAGTCCTGGTGATAGGGGTCAATTTTATTTTACCCTTTTAGGGATCCGATCATTTTTTAGCCCTTAATTTGCGCATGCTTTCGCCATACAGCTCTATGGTGTGGGCTGTGTGGATTATGCGGTCAAGGATTGCGTCGGCGATCGTCGGGTCACCGACCATATCATACCAGTTGGAGGAGGGATACTGCGAGGTTATGATGATGGATTTCCTCTCATGCCTGTCCTCTATTATTTCGAGCAGTATGGGCCGTTCCTTGGCATCAAAAGGTACAAGGAAGAGGTCGTCAAGGATGAGTAGCTGGCAACGCTCGATCTTCCTCAGCTCCGTCTCAAGCGTACCCTTGATCTTGGCGACTTTCAATGCACCGAGCAGCTTGGGGCATTGGCATATAAGGTACGGAATCCCCTTTTGCATGCCTCATGTCCAAGGGCGCAGGCCAGATAGCTTTCCCCTGTACCGGAAGAGCCGGTGATGAAAAGGTTCTGTCCCTTATGCACGAAATCAAGGGTCGCGAGGCGTTCCATCTGGTTGCGGTCCAGCCCACGGTTTGTGGCATAGTCGACCTGCTCGAGATAGGCCTTGTATCGGAATGCGGCATTCCTGGTAAGCCTCGCTATGGCGACCTGTGCCCTGTAGTCCCATTCGCGTGCGAGGAGCATTGAGAGGAAAGTGTCCGCGGTCATGTCCTGCGGAGTGGTGCCTGCAAGGCTTTCCCTGAAAGCCTCCGCCATGCCGTGCAGCTTCATGCGGTTCATCAGATCAAGTGATATGGTGTTCTGGTCCTGTTACCCCGTTACGTGAGCTGTCCTGTTGTCTGTTTCCATAAAATAAGGTTTTATTGTTCATTACGGTCTTTGCTGTAGTATCCACTTCCGCGTATGTTCTTGTGCGCCAGCGGAACGGGAGAGGCCTCGTTTGGCAGCACCCTTCCGTCTTCATCTGGAAGGAAATCCGCATCCTCCCCGAGTTCAAGGACCTCCCTCAGGTCCTGGTAGCCGTACCGCAACTTCTGGCCCGCACATGCGCAGGCCGCAATCAGACGGTCACGGCCGTATTTTTTCTCCAGCGCCAGTATGCCCCGGCAGGACCTGAACGCCTTGGGCGGATATTGCATGACACGCTCCACGTCCCGGAGATAGTCAAGCACGATGTTGTCTATTGCTGAGGCTCGCCGGAAGAGTTTCTCCAGATCCTTGTCATAGGGGCCGTAGTGCCCAGGAAGGTTGTGCTCCTTTTTCCAGGAATAAGCGTAGGGAATGTCACAGCGGTCATGGATGGCGACAAGGTTCATGCCACAGTAGATTTCCACCGTGTCGGCATCATAGAGAATCGTCACACGCTTTCCTATATATTCCTTAGGAACACTGTAATGGTGCTTGAAAAGCGAGACATAGGAGTTCCTGCCCACGGTCATGAGTTTCCGATCCTTCATCACGAAGCGTCTCTCAGGTAGCGGGCGGAGGTAGTCCTTCTCGCCGCGAAGGAACATTTCCTTGCGGGATGTCTCACGGCCGGCCATCACCTTCTCATTGAAATCAAGCAGGGAAATGCGGATGGCCGTATTGAGTTCATCAAGACTGGTGAATGTCATCCCCTCTATGTCAAGGTAAACGGTGCGGTAGAGAAGCTTCACGGCGTTTTAGACCAGGGCCTTGTCCTTTGGGTGCCGTACCCTGGCGGGATAGACGGCATAGCCGTAATGTTCGGCGAACGCGGCGAAGTCCTCGTTGATGACGGGCTCGTTGCGGTCGCTCCGGGTGACCGCCGCCCTCAGGTTGTCGGGGACGATGGCCGCAGGGACACCTTCAAAATAACACATGGCATTCTCGCAGCCCCTTATCAGGTCCTCCTTGCGCTGCGACCAGACGGCCTCGCAGTAGGTGTAATGGCTGAACGGCAGGATTGCGACAAAAATCTCGGCCTTCTTCGTCTCGCCGGTCATCCCGTCAACGACCTCAAGCCTGTCTCCCGCAAAATCGACATACATCTGATCTGCGGCATAGTACTCCACATGGCCGACCACCTTGACGTGGAACCTGTACTCACGGACTGCCCGCTTGAAAGAGGACAGCTGGTACCTGTCGGGATATGCGGCGTGGTACTCCCTGAACAGTTTTCGGACACTCATGCCTTTGCGTGACAGGCGGGATACATAGCCGGGAAGCAAGGCCTCCAGTTCAATCCTCCTGGAAGAAGGCTCCCGATGCCGGGATGCCGTACAGCCGAACAGTTCATCCAATTGCCCATCGGACAGGGTGAGAAGCTGTTCAATACTCTTGCCGCTTGAAAGGAACAGGCGGACATATTTGCGAACTGTATTTCGGGATGTATGGAACGTGTTCGCCGTCTCCTTGATGCCCATCCCTGCGGCATAACATCTTAGAATGTTTTTGATTCGTTTATCCATTTGTATAGATTTTATCATTATCCCCGTCTCACCAGGACTCGGGTACTCAAATCTATACAAAGAATTTCCTGCATTGCCTGACGCAAAGGGTCAATGTGCTTTGGGCCAAAGGGGGCTTCCTTTTAATGGCCAAAGAGGACAATTCTCATTGGCCAACATGGTCAAATTCGCTTGGCTTTTCCAGCGACATCGGATCAACAAGCTATTCATTTCAAACTCGATATGCTGGCCGGCACAACGCCTATTATCAGTCGGGATTTTACGACTAACATACCAATCCAACGAAATTATCTGACTACACTCATCGGAAATCTGTTATCGGTAGGTGGGTCGATAACGATCGATATTGACGAAAACTTTGACGGTACTGAAAATACGGTGGAGGTAAAAGATCCCCAATACATTACCTATACAGCTACTGAGGAGATGGATTACAACGATCGTTTCTGGGGGACTGACCTTACATTTATTCCTGAGCAATGCACCTATAATGCCGAAACGGGCGAGGGTAAATGGGCCTATACGGGAACTGTGACCGAAGTCGAATCTAGTGCATTCAATGGAGAAACAACGCTTCGAAGCATCATTCTTCCGGAAGGTATTACTTATATCGGTAGTAATGCCTTCAATAATAGTAGTCTCGAGGCCATCACCCTTCCAGAGAGTCTTGAGGAGATCGATCAATATGCCTTTTCTAAAACGAATCTGACGGAAATTGTTATTCCTGCTAATGTAGAGCTGTTGGGAAGTTCAGCCTTTCAAGGAGCCTCCAGTCCGATTTCTCCTCTGAAAAAGGTTGTTTTCGAGGGGAACAAAATTCACACCATTGAATCGAACACATTCCAAGACTGCCAGAATTTGCAGGAGGTCCAGCTGCCGGAAGGCTTGACAACCATCAAGTACAATGCTTTTCAGAGATGTTATGCACTGGAAGAAATTACGATACCCGATGCTGTTACCGTAATTGAGAAACAAGTGTTCAGTCAGTGTGAGGCATTAAAGAGAGTAAATCTCGGCACACAACTTGAGTCAATTGGAAATCATGCTTTCAATGAGTGTTTGGCATTGGAAACCATTGTATGTCCTGATGAAACGCCGGCTACATTAGGCGAAGAACCATTCCCGGTTTCAGATGGGTGGGGCTCTTATGGCTCTTATACAGCAAATTACAAAATCTATGTTCCCGACGATAAAGTCGACACTTATCGGGCCGCATGGCCTGCTTATTGGGATACATCATCCTATGTGCCAACAAAAGTTATCTACCCTATGAGTTCTATGCCTACGGAATAAAAGGTAATTCTCATATTTATTCCCGGACTATATATTTTATGGTCCGGGATTTTTTATGTCAACGATATTTGTCTTTTCGAACCGTGTAAACATTATGAAATTCCATTGATGGTGATGTGTCTCGCAGATTTCTTAGTTCTTCCCGGCCTGTTTTTTCAGCTCGAACAGAACATTACCCAAAATGGACCTCTCGAAAATTAGCTTTACTTTATTCTGTAGAGTTGAGGGTGAAATGCGGAGCTCGAGTCGGAAAATTGAGCATTAAAAATGAAGTCCAGCATAAAGGGCTATTTGTCATAGCGCAGCTTTTCTGAACTTCGTTTATTGTGTGGGTTGTACCTTACCTATGTAAAGAGCGATCTCGCTAAAACATACAAAATGATGTTTTAGCGAGATCGCTCATCTGATTTTAAGGCTATCATGGGATGATAGCCCTTAGTTTATTTCGACTACTGTGCCAGGAAGGCCAGCAGAACACCGGCTGCTACGGCACTACCGATCACACCGGCCACATTCGGACCCATAGCATGCATCAGCAGGTAGTTCGATTTGTCATATTTCAGACCCATTTCCTGCGATACGCGGGCTGCGGCAGGCACAGCAGATACGCCGGCATTACCGATCAGCGGGTTGATCTTCGCATCTTTAGGCAGGAACAGGTTGAAGAACTTCACAAAGAGTACACCGCAAGCCGAAGCTACGAAGAATGCAAATGCTCCCATAATGAAGATGTAGATTGATTTCGGTGTCAGGAATGTGGTTGCCTGAGTCGAAGCACCTACGGTAAAGCCCAACAGAATCGTCACGATATCGGTCATGGAACCGCTGGCAGTGTTGGCCAAACGTTTGGTGACACCACACTCTTTGAGCAGGTTACCGAAGAAGAGGGTTCCCAGCAGTGGAATAGCTGACGGAACGACGAAAGTCGTCAGCAGCAAACCAATGATTGGGAAGAGGATCTTTTCAGTAGTTGATACCTGACGGGGTGGTTTCATGTGGATCAGACGCTCTTTCTTAGTGGTCAGCAGGCGCATAACGGGAGGCTGAATCACTGGCACGAGAGCCATATAAGAGTATGCTGAGATTGAAATTGCACCCAACAGATCCGGAGCCAATTTACTGGTCAGGAAGATTGCAGTCGGACCATCTGCACCACCGATGATACCGATAGCACCGGCTTCAGCAGCATTGAAGCCTAAAGCCAATGCTCCCATATAGGTGATGAAGATACCGATCTGGGCAGCTGCACCGACCAACATCAGTTTTGGATTGGAGATTAGGGCCGAGAAATCGGTCATCGCTCCGATACCCAAAAAGATCAGCGGTGGATAGACTCCTTTGATCACACCGAAATAGAGATAATTCAGTACGGATCCGTCTTCATAAATACCGATTTCCATACCGGGAGTAAACGGAATGTTACCGACCAGAATACCGAATCCGATCGGCACGAGCAGCATCGGCTCGAAGTTGCGGCTGATGGCCAGGTACAAGAAGGCCAAGCCGACCAGAATCATAACCAGGTGACCAACCGTAATGTTGGCAAACCCTGTGTTTGCAATGATCTGGTTCAGATTCTCCCCTAAAAACGAGAAGAAACCTGTGCTTGCTGTGGTTACTTCTGCCAACATAGCCTATCCGATCGTTAAAAGTGTGTCACCTTCCAGAACTGAATCTCCTTTGTTTACTTTCAGCTCTACAATGATGCCGTCGCGATCGGCGTCGATATTGTTCTCCATCTTCATCGCTTCGAGTACCAGCAGATGTTGACCTGCGGTTACACGATCACCTTGACGTACTTTGATATCGACGATTACGCCTGGCAGCGGACTCTTGACAGCCGCACCTGCACTCTTCTTGGCAGCGGCTTTGGCAGTCGAGATCACTTCGGCAGTCGTTGCGGCAGAGGTCGAAGCCGGTGTCGGTTTGGTCACTTTGATCACCTTAGAAGTCTTGCCTTCGATCTCCACTTCATATTGAGTACCGTTCACGGTAACGTCGGCGATGTTATCCTCCACACTGTTGATGGAAACCTCGTATTCGGTTCCGTGGATGTTGAATTTATATTCCTTCATGTTGTCTTATTTTTCTGTTTTGAACTGGTTTCCCGCTTACGGCTATTTGTGAAGCGGCTGAGTCAGACCGTAGATTTTGGAGCTCCACGGTGAGTAAGCCTTGGCGACACGGTTGATGGTCAATACATGTGATTCGATGTCGTGCATCTCATCCTGGTACATCTTCAGTGCCATACCGATTGCTGCGATTTCGGCACCTACAATGGCTCCGTCATCTTTTTTCTTCTCAGTCGGAGCGACAGAGACACCAGCTGCCTTTTGTTTGTTGCGTTTGGCGATTCGGATCATGATCTTACCCAAAGCCCAGAAAGCAAAGTAAAGAAGGATCAGTGCCGAGAATACCACCGCAACAGCGGTAATGGTCATCGTAAAACCGTGTGGGTCGGCCTGACGCATTTTTTCGTGTTTAGGCATTGGCGGATTGATGTCGTTGGTAGCATTGGGCGTAGTGCTGGTCAATGCTGTGAAAACAACATCCTGACTGCCATCGGCGGCAAAAGTGCGTCCGATTGAGATATCGGCTTTTTGGTCAGCCAGATTGTAGGTGACTTTGTCGATCGTATCGCGGCCATTGGCGTCGAGGAATGATAAAGTCACCAACTGGTTGGGCAGTTGAGTATCCACCGAGTCAGGCGTGTAACCCGGCAGGGTTGCCGGATCTGAAGTTTCACCCGTCAGCGTGAAATTCGTATGGAAGGTGCCTTTGGTTTCGGAACCTTCACAGAAGAATACGACGTATCCTCCCGGAGCGAGGGTCGTACGGGTATCCCCCTTAGGAATACGGTACGAGAAGTTCTTGCCGTTGGTTTCGAGAACGAGGTAGCAACTGGCCAGATCAATTTTTGAGTGACCTGCATTGCGCAACTCGATCCACGATACGCGGTGGCCGTAATCATCTTGATAGTTGTTGCGGTTTTTAACCAACAACTCGTTGATAATTACATCCTTTGCTCCCTGAGCGAAGGTGGCCGGTGCCGCACCCAGCAACAGAAGCAGTCCTGACAATAATACTCTCTTCATTACAACGGAATATTAGAGTGCTTTTTGGCAGGGTTGGACAACTTTTTGGTTGAAAGCGACTGCAGGGCACGAATGACGCGGAAACGGGTGTTACGCGGTTCGATCACATCGTCAATGTAGCCATATTGTGCAGCCACATATGGGTTAGCGAATTTGTCGCGGTAATCGTTCTCTTTTTCGGCAATGAATTCAGCTTTTTTAGCTTCGTCTTCGATAGCTGCGATCTGTTTCGATTCGAGCACCTCAATGGCACCTTTGGGACCCATAACAGCAATCTCGCCGGTAGGCCATGCGTAGTTGATATCGCCACGCAGGTGTTTTGAACTCATCACGCAGTATGCACCGCCATAAGCTTTGCGCAAGATAACCGTAACTTTAGGTACGGTTGCTTCACCGTATGCGAACAGCAGTTTTGCGCCGTGGATAATGATACCACCATACTCCTGACCGGTACCGGGCAAGAAACCGGGAACGTCCACGAGGGTTACGATCGGAATATTGAAAGCGTCGCAGAAACGTACGAAACGGGCTGCTTTACGCGATGCGTTGATGTCGAGCACGCCGGCCATATACTTCGGCTGGTTGGCGATGATACCGACGCTTTGTCCGTTGAAACGGCCGAATCCGGTTACGATATTGGCTGCGAACTGTTTCTGGCTTTCGAAGAAGTCCCCGTTGTCGACAATGGCACGGATAACCTCCAATACATCGTAAGGTTTGTTCGGATTGTCAGGAATAATTTCATTGAGAGAGTCCTCCAGACGGTCGATAGCGTCGTTGCAAGCTACCATCGGAGCCTCTTCAAGGTTGTTCGACGGCAGGAAACTCAACAGCTTGCGGAGCGTTTTGATACCGTCCTCTTCGTTATCTACAACGAAGTGGGCTACACCGCTCTTGGCTGCGTGTACGGCTGCACCTCCCAGTTGTTCCTGTGTAACCTCTTCACCGGTGACGGTTTTTACCACTTTCGGTCCGGTTACGAACATGTAGCTGGTGCCCTGATTCATCAAAATGAAGTCAGTCAGTGCCGGTGAATATACGGCGCCACCTGCGCAAGGTCCGAAGATCGCCGAGATCTGAGGAATTACACCTGAAGCCAGGATATTGCGTTGGAAAATCTCAGTGTATCCTGAAAGGCTGTTGACACCCTCCTGGATACGGGCTCCACCTGAGTCGTTGATACCGATCACAGGAGCACCGTTTTTCATAGCCATATCCATCACTTTGCAGATTTTGGCTGCGAAAGTTTCAGACAGTGAACCACCGAAAATGGTGAAGTCCTGAGAGAAGACGTATACCAGACGTCCGTCGATAGTACCGTAACCGGTTACTACACCGTCGCCGAAATAGCTCTCTTTTTCGATACCGAAATTGGTACAGCGGTGTTTTACGAACATATCGAACTCTTCGAATGATCCTTCATCGAGGAGCATTTCAATACGTTCGCGGGCAGTTAGTTTGCCTTTTTTGTGCTGCGAATCGATTCTTTTCTGTCCTCCTCCCATTTTGGCTTGTTCGCGGAAGGAGATCAGTTCTTTGATTTTATCCTGATTACTACTCATTATTTGGTCGAATCTACTGGTTTAGACAAGGTTTATTTGCCACATTCGCAACCTTTGGGATCTTCGCAAAGTTCAGTAAGAACACCGCCGGTCGATTTTGGGTGGAGGAATGCGATGTTAAGACCTTCGGCACCGCCGCGTGGAGTTTTGTCGATGAGTTGGATGCCTGATTCAGCACATTCTGCCAATACGCTGCCCAAACCTTCAACTGCAAATGCCACATGCTGAATGCCTTCGCCACGTTTTTCGATGAATTTTGCGATAGGACCATCTTCAGCGGTTGATTCGAGCAATTCGATTTTGGTCTGGCCGATCTTCAAGAAAGCTGTACGTACCTTCTGTGCAGGAACCTCTTCGATGCTGTAGCATTTGGTGCCCAGCAATTTTTCCCACAGAGGAATAGCAGTTTCAAGACTTTTGACCGCGATACCCAGATGTTCAATGTGTGATGGTTTCATGATCGTAATGTTTTTATTGTTGTGTTATTTATGTGTTTATTGTTAACTGTCTGTAAATTAATGAGATCTAATTATTTTTTTAGAACCTTACAAATTTAGCCGTATTTCTGGACTTTTCAGAGGAATTTTTAATTTTTTTCAAGAAAAACATTGTCATGCGCCTTTTGGATATAGTTTGCAGACAAAAAGGATATTAATTGTTTGGTTAAACGGCGAAATTGAAGGATTATTGGCATAGTGGGAAGCTATTTGACGGTGTAGTAGCTGATCGGATCGATGATCGCAAAAATGAGTCAGTATGGGGATATGAGTTATGCTGTTTGTAGTGTGCCAATGGCATGTGAGTGTAAATGCGGGACAAAATAAGGTTTCAAACAGTTAACGAGGAATCTGTGTCGGCGATAAAACTTTATGGCTAAGATCACGTTATATTAAAAGAAAAGGTTATATTTGTTTTATCGAGCCTGTGATCATGTTAACCATAATTCACATTAGGCAGGCTTATGTTAAACGGATTGAGACGATGAAAAGATCGATTTTAGTGTTGTTGGCGCTGTGGGGAATTTTGGGGATTCACACGAGCGTGCGGGCGCAGAATTTAGTGATCGGCTCACGGGTGTCTGAGTTGAAGACGTCCGAATATCTGCATGGCACCTTGCAGAAAGATCGTCCCATGTTAATCGAATTTTTTTATTCGGCGAGTGAACCTTGTCGTGATCGGCTTCCTGAATTGAATAAATTAGCCGGTGATTATGCCGGAAAAATTGATGTGTTGGTGTTGGCGAACGAAGACAGAGATCGGATTATTCCCTTGCTGAAAGGCGAAAATTATGCTTTTGCAGTGGCTTTGGACGATGCCGGTAAAACATTCAATGCGTATGGAGTTCGATTCGTTCCGTTTAGTGTTTTGTTGGATGCGAAGGGACGTGTATTGTGGTTCGGACATTCAGCCCGCCTGACTATTGTGGACCTCGAACAAGCCTTGTAATTTAACGGTTATTTTTTGACCGATCTATGGCGCTTTTTTGTAGGAGTTCTCTTCCCGCTTTTGAGTATTTTTGTTGCCTCTCGTTACTTCCTGTACCTCCCGTATCTCACGTTTGCGCCTGTTTTCAACAGTGTTCATCAATTCCCTCATATCCGTAGAGGTTCCTCATTCGTTTTTGCCCATTCTGTCCTTCATTTTTATTAACAGGGGGAATAAAAGCGGGGAGCTACATCGAATTTTATACGATCTATGCGGGAATGACTCAATGAAATGCATGTGTATCTGAAGTGCGAACATCCTCTAAGAAATCTATGAAAGAAAATTGGATGCATTTCGATAAGTCGGATCTATTCTGCAATAAAGAATTAGCAAACTCTTGATGTTTACGGGAGAGCTGGCTATAATCAGTTGGTTAGCTACTGGAATGGATCCGCATAAAATAGCAGCAGACTACCTTTTCAAGTAGCCTGCTGCGGTGTTATAGGTGGTGGTTGGTTCTCTTAATTTGCTGCTTTGAGTTTCAGAAATTTGTCGGTCTCAATTTTACTCTTGGCGTAGTTCAATGTGACACGGAAACTTTTACGCGATTTTTCGCTCGGCAGTTCGAACATGCTGTCCATCATGATGCTTTCGCAGATCGAGCGCAATCCACGAGCGCCGAGTTTGTATTCGATTGCCTTGTCCACGATGTAATCCAACACAGCAGGCTCGAAGGTGAGCTTAATCCCATCCAGTTTGAAAAGCTCGATATACTGTTTGATGATCGAATTTTTGGGTTCGGTCAAAATGCGACGCAGCGCGTCACGATCGAGCGGTTCGAGATAGGTCAGAACCGGCATACGTCCGATCAGCTCAGGAATCAGCCCGAATGATTTGAGGTCCTGGGGCAGAATATACTGCATCATATTCTCGCGATCGACCCGTTCACGTTGCAGTTGCCCGTATCCGACAGCTTGGGTGTTGAGACGTTGTGCAATCTTCTTTTCAATGCCGTCGAATGCTCCGCCACAAATAAAGAGAATATTGGTCGTATTGACCTGAATGAATTTCTGATCGGGGTGTTTGCGACCTCCCTGGGGTGGTACATTGACAACCGTTCCCTCCAAGATTTTGAGCAGAGCCTGTTGTACGCCTTCTCCTGAGACATCGCGGGTGATGGACGGATTGTCTCCCTTACGGGCGATTTTGTCGATTTCGTCAATGAAAACAATACCCCGTTCAGCTTGTGCCACATCGTAATCGGCAACCTGAAGCAGGCGGGAGAGAATGCTCTCGACATCTTCGCCGACATAACCAGCTTCGGTGAGTACAGTCGCATCGACAATGGTGAAAGGTACGTTGAGCAGTTTGGCAATGGTACGGGCCAGCAAAGTCTTGCCAGTACCAGTCTGTCCTACCAAAATGATATTCGATTTGTCAATGTCGATTTCGCTGGCCTCCTGTGCGTGCATCAGCCTTTTGTAATGGTTGTACACCGCAACGGACAAATATCGTTTAGCGGCATCTTGTCCGATGACATATTGATCGAGGAAAGCTTTGATCTCAGCCGGTTTTTGCAACGTCTCCATCTCAATTCTTGGAGCGCTCATGCGTTGCATACGTTCGCTCTCAGCGAGCATTTCGTGTCCCCGTTCGATACACTGGTCGCAAATTTGTGATCCATCGCTGCCGGTGAACAGTACGCCCACCTCGCTGCGAGGTTGTCCGCAGAACGAGCAGCAATCTTCGTGGGGATGTTTGTGATTGTTGTTTGCCATATGGTACTTGTGCCGATTTTGATACCACGACACACGGGGTGTCAAAATCGATAATGTGTAATTTTATTTCTGTTTTGCAGTTTTGCGCTTAACCAAAACCTCATCAATCAGACCATAATCTTTGGCCTCAGAGGCGGTCATCCAGTAGTCACGATCTGCGTCCTGTTCGATTTTTTTGATATCTACGCCAGAATGCTCGGAGAGAATTTCGTAGAGCTCCTGTTTGGTGCGTAAAATCTGTTTGGCCGTAATTTCAATGTCGGAGGCTTGACCCTGTACACCACCCAGGGGTTGGTGGATCATGACGCGAGAGTGGGGCAGTGCAGAGCGTTTACCTGCTGCACCGGCTGTCAGCAAGATGGCAGCCATGCTGGCAGCCAAGCCGGTACAAATGGTGGCTACGTCCGAACTGATCAGCTGCATTGTGTCGTAGATACCCAGTCCTGCCGTAACAGATCCTCCCGGAGAGTTGATATAGATTTGAATGTCTTTTTCGGGTTCGGTCGATTCGAGAAACAGCAACTGCGCCTGAATGATATTGGCTGCATCATCGTTGATGGGTACTCCCAAAAAGATGATGCGATCCATCATCAAGCGGGAGAAGACATCCATCGTAGCGACATTCAACTGGCGCTCTTCAATGATGGTAGGTGAAATATATTCGTTGCTGATCGAACGGAAGTTGTGCAATTTCAAACTGCTGATGCCGGCATGTTTGATTGCGTATTTCTCAAATTCATTCATGGTCGTAGCGAAATGGTGAAACTGTTGGTCTCGAGATCTCCGACAGTCTCCTTTTATAACTGAAAAGAATCTCTGTTGAAAAGATTGAAAAGGCCGCAGGAATCAATATCCTGCGGCCTCTGTTTATTTCTTAATGATCGGTCGATCGCGGAAAGGTTGAGATCCTATATCCGACGACCCGATCCCACAGGATTACTGTGCTGCTGCTTCGGCCAATTTGGCGAACTCTTCGGCGGTTACGGTAGCATCGCTGACGGTAATCTGCGGAACTACGGCGTCGATAACCTTCTGTTCGAAGATTTTTTCGTACACCTTGCGGCTCTCCTCTTTGTTTTCGAGGATGCTCTTAGCATAGTTGGCCAGCATATCGTCTGCAACCTGGCTCATACCGTAGTAAGCGAACTGCTGAGCTGCCATTGCTTTGGCCTCTTCGGTAGCCTCTTCCGGGGTAACCTCCAGTTTCAATTCGTTTACATAGTGTTTTTGCACGAGGTTCCATTTCATCATGTCGAGGAATTTGTCGAAATCCTTTTCGATCTCTTCCATCGAGAATTTGCCCTCGTTGATGGTATAAAGCCAGCGTTTGAGGAAGGCTGCAGGCAGTGTCAAGTTTGCTTTGTCGAGCAGCAACTTGCGAACGTCCAAAGTGAACAGGTAGTCTGCCTCGCGTTTCAAATCGCGCATGATCTGTGCATCGATGTACTGTGCGAACTCCTCAGCTGTTTTTACATTGCCTTCGGGGAAAGCCATTTTGAAGAACTCTTCGTTCAATTCAGGCTCTGTGAAACGACGAATCTTGGTAATGGTCAGCGTAAATTTCGGATTGATGCCCTCCAATTCCGGTTCTTTAACCTGAAGAATAGCTGCGCGTTGTGCAGGGTTGGGATAGAGTTCATTTACATCTACCTCCATGGTGTCACCCACCTTCTTGCCGAGGAACGGTTTGCGAGCAGCGTCGCTCATGCCGATCAGACCGACATAGGCCTCTTCGATCTTCATCTCGGGCTGATCCAAGGTAACGGTCAGTGCATCTTCGGTCTCAACACTGTCAACATCTACCAGCTTGCCGAAACGACGGGTAAAGTTGCCACGATAGCCATCACGCATTTTATCTTCGATAGCGATCGCATATTTTTTAACCTTATCCTTTTTGCTCAATGCAATGTTGATTTCGGGAGCAATACCCACTTCGAATGCGAATTCGTATTCGGTGTCGTTGTCGAAATCGAGCGGTTGCTGTTTGTCGCTAGGAATCATGTCTCCGACCAGAGTCAGTTTTTCCTTTTCAATATAGTCGAAGCAACCTTTGGAAGCAGTACGGTAAGCCTCTTCGGCCACAACACCTTTGCGGTACATCTTATTGATGATGCTCATGGGAACCATACCCGGGCGGAATCCCGGTACGTTGGCTTTGCGTTTATAGGTGCGCAGGGCCTTGTCCACGGCCTCGTTGTAGTCGGCTTCGCCCACCGTTGCTTTGAGCAGGGTGGTTCCGTCTTCCAGATTCTCTCTTACGATGTTCATTTTGACTCTTTGTTATTTATAATTTTTTATCTCTTTCGTGCTCCGTTCCCGGACAAAAAACCGCCTGGAAATAAGGCGGTTGATTTTGTGCGGATAAAGGGACTCGAACCCCCACGCCATAAAGGCACTAGATCCTAAGTCTAGCGCGGCTACCAATTACGCCATATCCGCTCGAAAGTGCTGCAAAGATAGCGCTTTTTTTATTAGACCGCAAACAATCTTTGCTAATTTTATAACAGTTAAGTGAATAGCTTACGGAATATGGCCGAGTTTTTAGTGAGGGGGATGTCTGTGCTGGCAAAGAGGGTCTCTGATCCTATTTTGGGGAACCAATGCAAGTATCTCCATTCCTGAGGTGCATTGCACTGTGTTGCGACAGCGTCAAGATTCCACCTGCTCTTATTATTTGTATCATATTAATTAATAGGCAGGCTCGTTATTTTTCTAAATAAAGATCAATAGAGTGGACTACAAGGTTTGCGGTTGAATCGTTAATAGTGATGCCGAGACTTTGAAATAGGATCGCCCCTTGTTCACTATGGTAGAGAATAAATGCGTCTTCATGTCTTTCCAGTGAATCGGCGGGTATGATATCTGACAGGCTGTAACCAATTTTGGCTAATTGTCGCACCAGAATAGTATCGGTGGGCTCTTGGAAAAGCAGTTTGCCCGAACCATCATAGAGAGAAAGCGTGTCATGGTGCTGTTTCCAGTACGGTTCAGCCTCCATGTCCTCGTACCATTCATGCATGGGGTACAACCGTGAATACTCAGTAATATCGACACTCTCGTTGAAGGAGCTTGCCGTAATATACAGATAGTGGTTGTTGGAGTCGTTAGCATTAATGGCTATGCAGTCCGATTCTGTGGAGCGATTTTTTTGTGACCATTGTTCAATATCGTGAGGCGTTAGCCCTGGAATGTAGGTGAACAGAGCCAGAATCCCGATTGCCGTATAAGTCACATAGAGGTAATGGCTGCTGCGGCGCATAAGGAAGAGTCCCATGCAGCAGGTCATGATCAGACCAAAGACGATCAGATATACGCGATCTTCGGTCAGTCCATATTCATTGCAGCGGCGGGCTACACCGATCCAGAACATCGTCAATGCCGGTAATGAGATCAGACTGAAATGGTTGTAAAACCAGTTGTAATATCGTTTGGTCAACAGGGTTTGTCCAGCTTGTGCAGCGACAGCCGTGGTAATGAAACCAAAGACGAGAAAGGCGATACCTCCTTCTGGTAATGTCCATTTGATCAGAATTTTGAAAAAATAGAGGTACAGCAGAACGGTGTAGATCAGGACCGCAGGTGAGAGAATCCAGTCGAGAAATATTTGCAGCAGTTTAGAGGTTTGTGTTCCAAAGGTCTCGGATTTTCGGTTAAAGGTGAGGAAAAGCAAGGGGAGAACTAATATAAAACTGAAAGACGCCATGTCATCAGAGACATGATCCAACCACGAGATGTCAAAAATAAATATGAAAGACGCATAGATAGCTTCCAATAGCATCCAGGTTATTCCGCTGACGATAAGCGCTGCAGCTCCATACAATACATAGCGTAGCAGCTGGATTATGAATTTCCGGTTGTCATTGTATTGACCAATAGTCAATAAAGCTAACAAACCGATTGTGGCTGTAACCCAGTAGGATATGTTGCCGGGACCCCAATTTTGTAGATTGATCCACCAAAATGGCAATACGACGCATCCGGAAAGATAATAAATGATACGACTTTTGTGTGTTGTGAACCATTTGTTGCATAGGATGGCCAAGATCAAAGCGAAGGGCATGATCATGATTTGATCTTGAGATGGCTTAATATCGGTATGCTCTCCCAAAATGCTGATGATGAAGTAGTAGCATGCGATAGCCATTTCAACCGGAGCAAGGCGGAAGGTCTTCGCGTTTTCGATGAAAAAATTCCGGATTTGTGTCAACGCTTTCATAATCGTAGGGTTTTATGGAATGGGAGGTTGCTGTTCGCCAAAGTGCAAAATAGGGATGCAACGAGAAGCCAGCCTTACATAAATAAACGAGTTGAGCTGTCTTCTCGCGATACAACAATCCTGGCAATAGGATGAGAGCGTAATATCAATGGAGGACGTGTGTCAGAACACGTCGTCGGATTATCGGTCGAATTCGAGTGCGCGGCCATGTAGCGAGTCGCTTAACTCGCCATTTTCGTAGGCAATGTGACCGTTGACGATTGTGTGGGTGACACAATGTGAAAACTCCGTGCCTTCAAAAGGAGACCAGCCGCATTTTGACCGGATGTTTTCACGTGCAACTTGCCACGATTTGTGGGGATCGACAATGACAATATCGGCATAGTACCCCTCGCGCAAAAAACCACGTTGATGTATGGCGAACCGAATGGCCGGGGCATGACACATCTTTTCGACCACCTTTTCGATCGGGAAGATCCCCTGTTTGCTCAATTCGAGCATAGCCACTAACGAGTGTTGTACCAACGGGCCTCCGGACGGAGCGCTCCAATAGGGTTGCAATTTTTCATCGAGCGTGTGTGGGGCATGATCGGTTGCTACAACATCTACCCGGCCATCCAGGATACCCGCGCGCAGTGCATCGCGATCGGCCGCACCTTTGACCGCTGGATTCCATTTAATCAGATTCCCTTTGGCGGCATAATCGGCGTCAGTGAACCACAGATGGTGCACACAAACTTCGTTGGTAATCTTCTTATCGGCCAGCGGTTTGTTGTCGAAAAGTGCCAATTCGCGGGCTGTGCTCAAATGCAGAATGTGCAGATTTGTGCCATAACGATCTGCCAACTCTACAGCTTTTGCACTCGAACGGTAGCACGCCTCGGTACTACGGATCAAAGGATGCAGTGCGGCAGTAGCTTGATCTCCATACAACTCCCGATAGTGTTGTGTGTTCGTACGGATGGTTGTCTCATCTTCGCAATGGGTGGCGATCAGAATCGGTGACTCAGCGAAGAGTTTGGCCAATGCAACGTCTTTGTCCACCAACAGGTTTCCAGTCGATGATCCCATAAAGACTTTAATGCCGCAGACATGGCGAGGATCGAGACGATGAATTTCGTCGATGTTATCGTTGGTGGCTCCGAAATAGAATGAGTAGTTGGCCGGAGAGACTTCGGCCGCGCGGGCAAATTTTTCCTCTAATCGTTGAGCATTGACTGTCGGAGGGTTAGTGTTGGGCATCTCCATGTAGGAGGTGACACCTCCACATACAGCGGTAGCAGATTCGCTGCGGAGATCGGCTTTGTGGGTCATGCCCGGTTCCCGGAAGTGCACCTGATCGTCAATGACACCCGGTAGAACCAATTTGCCCGTGGCATCTATGATGCGGGTAGGAACAGAAGTCTGGCAATCGCTGTTTTGGGCTGAATACCGCCCTTGACCGATATGGGTGATTCGGTCGTTCTCAATGATGATATATCCTTGGAATTGGCTGCCTTCATTTACCAGCGTGCCGTTGTCGATAACGATTCTGCTCATGGAAAGAGTATGCAATAAAGGAGATGAAAGTTCAAATACCTTTTAACTTTTGCCCGTTTTATGTGAAAGGAAAGCGTCAAACTGCCCGCATGAGTGACAGGGTGCAAGGTACATGCACTGTAACCCTTACCGTATTAGTTCCCTCACCAATCTAAATTTTATTTGAGATGTTTCGATCTCAAATGAAAACAAGACTTTATTATGCCATAAAACTGGCTAATAAAAACCGCTTAATAACCCAATAGATGTTCCGATGGGTTCAGGGTAGGAACCTGTTTTGGAGATTGCCTGTTAATTACACGTTACGAGGGGTGATTTTGCGGAAACGAAGCCCCATTACACCGAAAAGAGCTTCACGGAAAATACCTTTGCTCATCTTCGATGCTCCGAAAGTGCGTTCAGTAAAGATAATCGGCACTTCGGTCACTTTGGCTTTGAGTTTCCATGCGGTATATTTCATCTCAATTTGGAAACCGTATCCTTTCATGCGGATTTTACTCAGGTCAATTTTGCGCAGCAGATTGGCCGAATAGCAGACGAAACCTGCTGTTGCATCACGAACCGGCATGCCTGTAACGATGCGTACATATGCAGAGGCATAGTAAGAGAGCAGCACACGTTTCATCGGCCAGTTAACCACGTTGACACCGGTGATGTAGCGTGATCCGATCACCAGATCCGAACCGTCCAAAGCAGCTTTGAGCAGGCGAACCAAATCGTCTGGGTTGTGCGAAAAGTCGCAGTCCATTTCGAAAACGTAGTCATATCCGTTGTCGAGTGCCCATTGGAATCCGGTCAGATAGGCCGTTCCCAATCCCAATTTGCCACTGCGCTCGATCAGATGCAGTTGGCCGGGGTATTGTTGCTGTTTCTCTTTGACAATGGCGGCAGTCCCGTCGGGAGATCCGTCATCGATCACCAGCAGATCGAATTTTTCAGGTAACGAAAATACTTTGTCGATCATCGGACGGATGTTGTCCAATTCGTTGTAGGTCGGGATGATAATTAGATTTTTCATCTGTTCCAAGGTTTTAGATGCCGCTATGTGCTGTTCCCAAACGGTACACATCGGGTGATCCTGTATGGGGCGAGCAAGCAGCACCGGGTAGGCATACTCGTTCTTAAAACAAAATTAGTATTTTTGACCGAAAAATCTCTTTTTTATCCGATTATTCCGAAAATGGCGGTAGAACTTTCGCTCGTACTCACTCCTAAACAGGCTGCGGACCCCAATTTGCATACGACGTTGGTAGCCCAGCGATTACATATTGATCCTGCACGAATAGCACTGTTGCGGATTATACGTCGTTCGATCGATGCCCGTGGGCGTTCGGTCAAGGTCAATCTGGGATTTGAAGTTTATGTCGATGGAGAGCAGCGACCGCCGGAAATTCGGTTCGACTATCCCGATGTCAGCGGTCGGACTCCGGTAGTTGTGGTGGGGTCGGGACCTGCCGGCCTGTTTGCAGCGTTGAGACTGATTGAGTTGGGATTCAAACCGATTGTGCTGGAGCGCGGACGTGATGTCTCTACCCGTAAACGGGATATTGCGCAGATCAACCGTAATGGCGCAGTTGATCCCAATTCCAATTATGCTTTTGGCGAGGGTGGTGCAGGAACCTACTCGGATGGCAAGCTCTTTACCCGTTCCAAAAAGCGGGGAGATTACCGTCGGGCTCTCGAAGTGTTTCGATTTCATGGTGCAGATGAGTCGATTCTTTACGATGCGCACCCTCATATCGGTACCGATCGGTTGCCCCGTATTATTGCGGCTATGCGCGAAAGCATCATGGCGGCAGGTGGAGAGGTCATCTTCGAGGCTCAAGTGAGCGGTGTGGAGATCCGTGATGAGCAGATTCGAGGGGTCTGGTTGGGCGATACTTTGGTTGAGGGTGCGGCAGTGATTTTGGCGACTGGACACTCTGCTCGAGATATTTATGAGTTGCTCGATCGTGATGGGGTCCGACTCGAAGCCAAAGCTTTTGCAATGGGAGTTCGTGTGGAGCATCCCCAGCAGTTGATCGATTCGATCCAGTATCATATGCCCGAAAGAGGTGAATATCTGCCAGCAGCAGCCTATTCATTGGTTGCACAGGTGAACGGACGCGGAGTGTACTCTTTCTGTATGTGCCCCGGAGGCTTTATTGTGCCGGCGATGACGCGGGCCGGTGAGTCGGTGGTCAACGGTATGTCGCCGTCCGGCCGTAATAGTGTCTTTGCCAATTCCGGCATTGTGACAGAGATTCGGCAGGGGGATTTTGCGCATTTGACAGAACAGTACGGAGCTTTGGCCGGATTGCGATTTCAACAACAGCTCGAGGAGTTGGCGTATGCTCAGGTTGAGGATCGTCAAGTGGCTCCGGGACAGCGTTTGGCTGATTTTGTCCGAGGAAAAGCTTCTAAATCGTTGCCTCGCTGCTCGTACGTCCCGGGTGTGGTGCCGACAGAAGCACACCGTTGGCTGCCTGGCTTTATCTCCGATGCATTGCGGGGTGGTTTTGCCGCTTTCGATCGTAAAATGCATGGCTTTGTGACCAATGAGGCGTTGATTGTGGGGGTGGAATCGCGCACCTCCTCGCCAGTGCGGATTCCGCGTGATCCAGACACACTCATGCACCCTCAAATTCGAGGGCTCTTTCCTGCGGGAGAGGGGGCCGGTTATGCTGGTGGTATCATCTCTGCAGCTATGGATGGCGAACGTTGTGCGGAACGGGTAGCTGATTATGTGAAGTGATCGTATTGCTGTCCCAACTATTCGATTGAAAAGCTATGCAGTGGGGCACATCGGATGTGGTTCTATGGTGATAAGCCCTGCATTATTGTACACAGATGATTCCCAATTAGTAATAGATCGTAGGGAGTCCCAAAGTTGATTCGACATAAGGAGAACTTATAATTGCAGATGACAAGCTCAACTTGACATTTTCTGTAATTGATACGTTGCTGTTTGTAAGCGCTTTCTTTTAATAAAATATATCGTTAATCTGTAAGTCCCTTTTTTAGATTGTGATATACTAAAGAGGCTATGTCGGCCATTATTTGCACGTTGTTTTGATCGGATTCTCTGGAGTCTTTTATTAAAACGGTAATATAGCATTTTTCACCGTTGGGAAGATAAATGACCCCTGCATCCGCTTCACAGATTCGTATGCCGTCCGAAGTGCGATCTGAATGCCCGGTTTTGTGCCCGAATTTAATATCCGCTGGTAATCCTGCTATTAATTTATCTTTCCCCGAAGAACATTTCAACATGGCCTCTTCCAAAAAGATGAAATGTTCATTTGTGAGAATGTGCTCAGTAAATATTTTCTGCAGTAGTCGTGCGACCGATAAGGGGGTGCTCCAATTGTTATAGCTGCGCATGATATCTTCGTGCATGCTGTGTTCGGTTTCAGTCAGATTGAGATGGGTGATTCCTAAGGATTTGATATATGAGTCTACATGTTTGATTCCACCTACAAAATCGATCAACCAGTCGCAGGTGTTATTGTCACTATGTGAAAGCGTGTACTCCAGGATCTCCCGATAGGATATGTATATGGTTTGATTCGGGTATTTGTCTCTCAAAGGACTGTAGGTGTCTTTATGCATCTGTTCCGGTTTTATGTACACCATACTGTCTAATGCAATATGGTCTTTCTCCATTTTGTTGAGGGCTGTGAGAGCTATATGGAGCTTAAATACACTCATTAACGGATATTGGTCCTGATTGGAGATCGTAAACACATCATCTTGGTATAGAACTGCGACTCCAACCTCCGCCTGCCGAGTTTGAGTAAGTTTTTTAATATCGGCTTCCAGATTGTTCTGGCTCAAAGCAATCAGATGAAAAAAACACAAGATGATGGATAGAATGAATTTACTCATGGTGCAATGTTGTTTGGGAGAGAGGGGAGGTGGAATCTGTTTCAGCCTTTAATATGATCAGGTGATTCGTGATTGGGAAGAGCGGATGTGATGCTGATTGCGGTGCAAAAGAGGACTTAACGGTGATATTACAATGTATTAGAATCATAACAGCTGCGGAACTCTCCCGCAGCTGTTATAATTGTGGATATTACTTCAAAAAGTTATTTCTTGTCTGAAGTAAAAAACCATTTGAGCAGTTGAAGTAAAATTAATATGGAGGCTACGATCAAAAGGAAATGGCCATAGTGGCTGGTTCCATTTGGATGCTCAAAGTCGATCAGGAAAATGGCACCTACGAACATACCTAATACAATCAGGGTATAAGCTACACGACGACTCGCTTGGCGAATGGCTCGCAAAATAAGATCGTCATCTGACAGATGAATGTCGTGTTTGATCTTGCCCTCTTTGAGCTTATAGAGAATTTCACTCATGTCGTTGGGGAAGTTCTGGATGAAATTCAGATAACCCCATAATGTGTCGTAGAGTTGACTGGCTACCTTGCGGGGCGAGTATTTTGCAGTCACGACATCTTTGGCATAGGGCAGGATCATTTTGGTCAGCGGCAGGTCGGTGGTCAACGTGCCGGCAAATTTTTCGATCGTGGCCAAAGATTTAATTAACATGAAGATGCCGGAGGGTATTTGCAACTGGTATTTCACAATGACATCGATACATTTCTGCATTGTGCCGGCAATGTCCAACATCTCAAGAGGAATACCCGTATATTGCATCATCAGTTGGTGCAGTTCGAAACGCAACTCCTCTTCGCGCTCGAAAAACTTTTTGCCGCAGAGGGTGAGCAATGCTCGGGCAATCGTGTCGCTATCCCGTTTGGCAAACCCGATGGCAAAGTCGGCCAGGAAGTTCATGTCACGCGGTGTGAGTGCACCGACCATGCCGCAATCGATAAAGGCCACAACGTTATTGGGCATGATGAAGATATTGCCGGGATGAGGATCCGCATGGAAAAAACCGTGTCGAAGAATCATCTTTAACAGGGCATTGGTTCCGTTTTCGGCGATTTTATGCGTATCGAGGCCAGCTTCGCGTAATGCCTGAGGAGTGTCGGGTGTAATGCCGACGATCTTCTCCATGACAATGATGCGTCGGGTGCAATACTTGGTATAGACAATCGGAAAATGAACGGTCGGATCATCCTTGAACATCGTGGTGAAACGCATCATGTTCGAGGTTTCGATCGTATAGTCCAGCTCTTTGAGGATCGTGGCGGAAAACTCATCGATCAATCCTACTACATTGATAGCAGCCAGTTCCGGATAACGTTTGGCAAAATGGCGGGCGATATATTTCAGCAGGTAGATGTCGAGCTTGATCTTGTTTTCAATGAAGGGGCGCTGAATTTTGATCACTACCTCTGCGCCGTTGCGAAGTTTTCCTTGATACACCTGCCCAATGGAGGCTGCTGCCAACGGTTTGGGATCAAATTCGGAAAAGATATCATCAATAGGTGCTCCCAACTCTTTTTCGATCAACTTGAGCGCAGTGTCGTTGTCGAACGGTTCAGCCTTCGATTGCAGTTTCTTGAGCTCCATCCGGAACCGCTCCGAAACCATATCGGGGCGATCCGCTACAATTTGTCCGAACTTTACGAATGTGGGACCCAACTCTTCGATGGTGATTCGAAGACGTTCTGGTGTGGTGTAAGGGCGTTTATGGGGATTATTATCTTCTTCGTGACGACGGCGACGACGACGGCGATTGGTGAAGAGTTCGCGCAGCGAATGCTTGAACAGGACCCATAGAATCTGGATGGCACGGATCGTTTTGAGGTAGGATATGTAGAGGTTGATGATACGCATATTGGGGACAGATTAGGAGCGTTGTTTGAGGACGGAAGTCAACTCTTTGAGGGTGCGGTTCAGCTCGTCGAGTTGCTCTGTGAGCTCTTGATTCGAGGATTGCTCGTTACGGGATGTGAACAGTTCGCGCATCAACAGCTCATTTTTGAGTGATTCGGCCAGGGTGACAATGCCTGCCGCAATGCGTTCCCCATTTTCGGGGCTGCTGTCCATCTTGTCGGACAGATAGGCCGATACCTTTTCGATGAACAGCTCACGTTGAGTCAAACCTGCTGTCAATGCTAACCGCACAAGATTGGAATAGATCTCTTTCATCGCAGTGTCCGTAATTTGTTTCTACAAGTATAACGTTTTTTCAGGAGATCCGTATCAGTCATAAAAAACAAAGCCGTCTCCATTGGGGGACGGCTCTGTTTTATTGTAGATCGTTTCACTTCACTATGACAGCGGAGTAACCGATACGTAAGATTTGTTGTCACGTTTTTTGCGGAAAGTAACCACGCCATCGATCAGAGCGAACAGCGTATGGTCTTTACCCATGCCGACATTTTCGCCTGGGTTGTGTACAGTACCGCGCTGGCGGACGAGGATGTTGCCTGCTTTGGCAACCTGACCGCCGAAGAGTTTAACGCCAAGTCGTTTACTTTCGGATTCACGACCGTTCTTGGAACTACCGACTCCTTTCTTATGTGCCATCTCTCTTCGTTTTTAATCGTTAAGCGTTGATTTCGTCGATCTGGATTTGGGTGAGATTCTGACGATGTCCGTTCTGCACCTGGTATCCTTTGCGACGTTTCTTCTTGAACACGATCACTTTGTCTCCGCGAAGGTGTTTGAGAATCGTTGCTTTAACTGAGGCCCCTTCAACTACAGGTGTGCCCACTTTAACCTGACCGTCATTGTCCGTTAGCAGTACTTGGTCCAAGCTCAAAGAGGAACCTTCGTCCCCCTGAAGACGGTGAACATAGAGCTTGCGGCCTTTTTCAACTTTGAATTGTTGACCTGCGATTTCTACGATTGCGTACATTAAATAAAATTATTTTTTGCACAAATTGGACTGCAAATTTAGTAAACATTTTTCTACAAACAAATTTCGTGTGACATTTTGTGTTATTTCGGTAGAAATTTTTGTTTGCGAGACCAAAATATTTTTTGCGTGAGAAAAAATCGCCAGTAAAAATAGATTGGTCAGTGTGCTATAATGCCGATAATGTTGTTGAGAGGGGCCTCAAATGTCACTCTGTTTTCCTTATTCGGAAATAATGTCGTATCTTTATACAAAATTATTAGGTGTATGTACATTTACAACACTTCGTTTGTGGTTGAAGCTGAGGTTCATGACCGTTGGCTGACTTTGGTCCGTGAAAAATATATCCCTTTTTTGAAAAAAGAGGGTTTTGAACAGATTACGCTCAGTCGGGTGCTTTCGGTTGAGGCAACCACGGAATTTACCTATGCGTTGCAGGTGCGTGTTGAGGCTATTCCCGATTATCAACGTTTGGCAGGAGAACTCTTTTCAGAGTATGAAACCATTGCCAGTGGACTGTTTGGGGATAAGGTGCTCCATTTTGCAACGTTGATGAAGGTGGTTGAGGAGTGATTGGACGCTCTCCTTGTTGTAGAGTGTCGTGATGATAATTTGTACAACGGGAGAAGCTAACAGGTGAAATTTTTATGAAAAAGATCATAACGCTTGTTGCGTTTTTGATGGTGTTCGGTTCGGTGTCGCTTTGGGGGGCTGATGTAACCAGCCGGATCGATCTGCTCAAAGGTGAAAAATGGTGGGGCATCTTCATTGCGGGAGGAAAAACCATGCCATTCGAGGCTCCTTTTGAACGGGTTGATATTGATCGTGGACGGACTCAGATGACCCCGCTTTTGGTTTCGAGCCGTGGACGTTATATCTGGAGCCCAGAACCATTCAGCATTACCTTTACGGGCGAGAGTTTTGTGATTGAATCCCCTCTGGGTGAGATTAAGGCTGTCTCGGCCGGACGTACGTTGCGGGAGGCCTATTTGGTCTGCTGCCATCGTAACTTTCCACCGGATGGGAATAATCCTTCTCCGGATCTGACGACAGCGCCGGTGTATGATCCCTATCTGGAGTTGGGTTTTGAGGCTACAGGCGAGCAGTTGAGCGATTATGCGGATCGCATTTTGCAGGCTGGTTATCCGGCTGGAACGTTGGTGGTGCCGGCCGGTTGGCAATCTTCGATCGGTAGCTACAAGCCTGGCAAACATGTGGCGGATGATTTCGGTGCATGGGTTCGTTCGCTCCATGAAAAAGGGTTTAGGGTCATGTTGACCATTACCCCGTTTGTCAGTGGGGATGGAACCATTTTCCGGCGATACCGTGAGGAGGGTATGTTTGTCTCTCGTCCAGACTCTTCAGTGGTGATGGCTGAATGGACAGGTGGTTATAGCGCTTTTTACGATGTAACTCGTCCCGATGTCATTGCGCTGTTGCAGGAAAATCTGTCGCAATTGCGTAGCCAATATGGAGTGGATGGCTTTCTGTTCGATTGTGCAGGTACATTGCCCTATCTGCAGTTCGCTCAAGGAGGTGGACGTGAGTTCTTGCTGCGTTGGAGTGAATTGAGCGGCGATTGTAATTTCTGCCAATATACGATCAGTCGAGGCAATGGTCTGGTTCCGTATATTCATAATTTGCGACTGAATCTCGATTTTAATTGGGATTTTTTGCGGCGAGTAACTTCAGATATGATCTCGGCGAACCTGTTGGGATACCCTTATACCGTGATTGGATCGAGAGTGTCGAAGTTGGCTGATCTGGACCAGATCGATCCTAAGGTCTTTTTGCGCTATTTGCAGTTGTCATCGGTGATGCCAGTGATGAATATTACATTTGCACCGTGGCGTATCTCTGACCCGGAAGTGGCCGCCTCATGCAAGGCGATTGTAAATGACCGGGCCCGATTGGGTGCCTATTTTGAGCAGTTGATGACCGAGTCCAAACGGACAGCAGAACCGGTGTTGCGCCATTTGGAGTATGAGTTTCCCCGTAACGGTTTTTCAAATTGTGACGATCAATTCATGCTGGGCTCTCGTTATCTGATTGCACCGTTGTTGGATGGCAAGAACAGTCGTATGGTTCGCTTCCCGCGTGGCATCTGGATCGATGCTTCGGGCAAACGTTATCGCGGGCCTTTGGTTACGACGGTGACAGCATCCAATGACCATGTGCTCTTCTTTGAATCGGAGAAAGAGGCTCGAGCTGATAAAGAGGGCAAAAACCGATAATAGAATCGAATAATTAACGTTATTATTGATAACAAACACTACCTCATTCCATACCAAAAAAACGACAATCATGTTGACACAGGAGCAAATCGAATTTTTCTTGGAGAAAGCCTACAATGCAGCGCTTCGGGCCGGGGCGCGCATCCTTGAAATATACAATGACGGAATTGATATCGAGGTGAATCTCAAGAGTGATCGTACTCCTATTACTTTGGCTGACCGGGATTCGCATACGTTAATCAAAAGTTATTTGGGGCCCACCTATATTCCATTGTTGAGTGAGGAGGGGCGTGATCTGTTGTATGAGGAGCGTCGAGGCTGGGACTTCTTCTGGATGGTGGACCCATTGGATGGCACCAAAGAGTTTATCAAGGGTAATGGGGAGTTTACAGTCAATATTGCGTTGATGTACGATAATCGCCCGCAGATCGGAGTGACCTATGTCCCTTATATCAATAAGATCTATTTTGCTGTAACCGGGATGGGGTCTTATCTGAAGCGAGATGTTGTGCCTGACGCTGCGTCCGAACAAAGCTATGCGGCTATTTTGGAAGGCGCAGAGAGGTTGCCGTTAACAAATCAGGCCAATGAGCCGTTACGTATTGCGGTCAGCCGATCACACAACACGGATGAGACATTCGAGTATATTACCCGTATCAAACAGCAGTATCCCTCTGCGGTGGTTATTCAGCAGGGCAGTTCTTATAAGTTCTGCATGTTGGCTGAGGGATTGGTCGATGTATATGTACGCACCTCTCCAACCAGTGAATGGGATACGGCAGCAGGAGAGGTGATCCTTAAAGAGGCTGGAGGACGAGTTGAACAGCTGGCTGGTGGCCCGCTCAACTATAACAAGGAGTCTCTTAAAAATCCCCATTTTATCTGCAAAAGTCCCTTCTGGAAGGATTAGACCATCTTTTATTTCGAACGATATGGATCAATCCATGTGAATCAAAATTGATTCCGGATTGATCCTTTTTTGTTTGAGGTCATGTGAACAGAGTGATTCCTTATATTGAATTGTTGGGGTGTTTTGAGTTGCATCACTATACTCATGTGGATGATGATTGATGAAGCGTTTTGGTTGCGTTGAGGGTATTTCGGCTCTCAGAGGGGCATGCGAAACATAATGCGTGTTGAGTTTGTCGTTTTTCTCAGGTTGCATGCTGTTGGCTTGGTTCTTTTAAGGTGTTTCATGTGATTCTTGTTTATAGTGTGCATTAGATTAAGATTCGCATAGTTTGTGTCCGTGAATTGCACAGTTTGAATAGAGATACGTTTGATATATGTTCAACATGGCGAAAAGTCGTTGCACTTATAATAGTTTGTTACCCAATGTCAACATCCTTTTGCGATAGGGTGTATTCCTTTTGGTAGTGTAGGGGCGCAACGAAGAGTATTTTCCGGATACGCTGGCCTATCCAAGGGATTAAGTCGTTTTATCTTTTTGTAAATTTTATTTAGCCTGTAACAGGCCGCCTAAAGTTTAGTATCTTTGTGTCCACACATGTTAATATCTGTACGTATGGACACGAAAAAAAGAGTGGCTTTGGTTGCGCATGATAATATGAAGCGCGATTTGGCCGAATGGGTTGATTGGAACTGGGAAAAGTTGTTGCAGCATCATCTGATTTGCACGGGAACAACCGGTAAGATGGTAGCCCACACATTGATGGAGCGCCGTGGTAACCAACAGGCCCATTTTGATATCACCTTCTTGAAATCGGGTCCTCTGGGTGGTGATCAGCAACTGGGCGCTATGATTGCAGAAGGTGGTGTTGAAGCGCTGATCTTTTTCTGGGACCCTATGCAGGCTCAACCGCATGACGTGGATGTCAAAGCTCTGTTGCGTTTGGCTACTTTGTATAATGTACCGACTGCCATCAATCGATCTTCAGCAGACTTTTTGATCTCGTCGCCTCTGTTCGGCAGCGATTATGTACCGGTAGTTAAAGATTACAAGAGTTACATCGAACGCACGCTGCACGGTCTGGAGAAGTAAGAGGATCAGCTTTAACAGTAGTCTGTTGCATCTTTCTCCATGCATGGAGTAGCGCAAGGGGATGTGCAGTATTAGGGTGCCATAGTTGTCCATTAACTCAAATTGGACTGTAAGTTGGTTCCCTTGTTAATAGATTGATCTTTGTGTGGTTTAGAGTAAAATAAGATTGGAGCTTATACTTGTATGATGTAACTATGTCTCAGATGGATTAGGATACTTGTTACATCTCAATTTAAATACAAAAAAACGACGCCCAATAAGGCGTCGTTTTTGTTATGTGTGAAATCGTAATTTCCAATAAATAAAAATCCATCAGGAATTTTTTTGTCTCTTTTGCTGTGCTGTTAATAATCTGCTGTCCAACTATTGCGCTGTCAGACTTGCAACAATCTCTTATAGTTTTGGGGCATTGGGAGAGACCTCGCCGAGATCTGGCTTTTTATGCTGTGCTGCCTCAATCTCAGCCCGTAGTGCGGGGTTTTCGGATGTAGCCGCTGCATTGATGAAAAGATCCCGATCGGGCCAATCCTTTACGTTATTCAATGCTGTGCGGATCATGGCATCAATCTTATTCGGGAAACGAGAACCGGACCATGAACTGGTGTTGGTGATGAATACCCAAGTATAACCATTGCTTTGACGTTTGAGCATGGCGCTTGATCCAGCCAAAGAGCCTGTACGAGACCAGTCGTTGTGGCCAGTGGTGCGCATCCATCCAATCGGATACTTACGAGAATCTTTCTCAGTCATATAGGCGATGGTTGCCGGTTTCAGAATATCGGGTTTCGAATCATCAGGATCGATCGCCGTAATGAATTTCATTAATTCAGTAGGGGAGGCTACCCAACCTCCAGCACTGCCAAGGATTTGCAGGTTGGATCCGCCATAACACCGGGGAACCATCTGACCGCTACCATCATAGCATTCAACAGGTTCAGCATCGGACGGTTCATAATAGTGAACCTCGTTGGGGTAGCGGTGCTCTACGTCCGAATAGCCGATGTGCATGTCATAGCATCCGATCGGTTTTAAAATACTGTTTTGAATGTAGGTTTCGTAAGGCATACCGCTGACCTTTTCGATGATTTTGCCCAGTACGACATAGCCTAAATTCGAGTATGCATTGCCTGCCCCCGGACGGAACCGCAAGCGAGTGCTGGCGGCAAATTGAACCATATCATCTACCGTCATGGGGTGGGTGATGTTCCGGCTACGGGCTATCGATGGCATACAGAAAAGCGGATCGCCTGCACGGGTTGAGTAACCTGCTTGGTGACGTAGCAGATGTTCTACCGTAATGTCTCGAATGCGTGCATCTTTGATGTCAAGGAACATTGAATCATTGAGAATACCGTTTTCTCCGAATACCTTTTGGTCCAGTGAGAGCTTTTTCTCTTCCCAAAGCTTCATGATACCGGTTGCGGTGATCAGTTTGGATAACGATGCAATGCGAAAGATGTTGCTGACATTGACTGAGTCTCCGGATGTGCTGTCTGCAATTCCGAATCCTTTGCTGTATAGTAATTTGCCATCTTTCATGATGGCGAGTGATGCACCCTGGATCTCCCACCGTTGCATAAAACGTTCGATGGTGCGTTCCATCTTTTTAGTCTCTTGCAGATCAGAGAGTGAATCGTTAATTGCATGGTTTATTCCCAATAGCCCGTCCGGTACCAGTGTCTCAAATGCCCGTTCAAAAGGATTCCCGTCATTCGTATGGTGCTTGAGGTAGTAGCCACGGCTGATTGTCGTAACACTGAGCACCAGCAAAATGCTCAAATAGAGATATCTGAACTGTTTTGACGTCATGAGCGTTGAGAATCATTTTGCGAAGAGGAACAGACGGTTTGTGCCTCGTGTTTGGGTTGATGGTTATTGGAAAGATCAGCAAGGTCGGTCTGTTTTTGCGTGTTTTCCAACCGGGACAGTAAGGTGCGGAATCGAGAACCACGTTGTGCCAGTGATCCAATCAAACCTCCACAAAGCAGCAGATAGCCAGCGTAGGTGACTGTATTGCCGATGGGATCGTGGTTGACCGAGAGTATAGTTCCCTGCTCATCCGGATCATAAGAGGATTGGTAAATCCGAAATTGACCGTTTCGTGCAATATTGTTCATTTGAATATCGACATCCCGGGTGTTGTCGCCCTCAATAATGGTCAGGTCACTCTCGTAAGAGGAGGGAGTATTGGAGCCCGGATACCGAACCAATCGGAAATCGCGCAATGCGATAGAGAAAGGTAATTTATGTAGTGTGCCGTTGGACTGTACCAGCTCATTGGAGCTCTGTCCGATGCGGATCCGCATGATGCCTTCATACCCCCAAATGTGTGTAGCCCACGCACCGATCAGAATGACCGCAAAACCGTAATGCAATAGTAGGACTCCCCATTGTTTACGTTTGCGTAGGAGATGTTTGTGCGATAAAAGGACGAAGTTGGCGATCAGTAAGATAAACAGCCAGGTAAACCACCATGAATGGTAGATGACGCTCAGAGCTGCTTCGGTGCCTAACCCAGTCTCTAAAAAAGTGGCTGAGCCCATTGCCAAAGAGAGTAGAAAGATCAGCATGGCTGTGGCTTGCCATGTTGCTAGCATCTCTTTGATCTCTTTTAGAAACGACATAAATAAAACCCGTAGTTCAACAAAAATACAAATTTTGTTACAAACACCCTTCGCTTATAGAGGTTAAAATCGATATTTTGTCTTGAAATGTACGTTTTGTCCCCTCATGTACTGAAAGATGGTTTTATGCTCTTGCTCTTTACATGCAGCTGTTATATGATGTCTGGATCTGCCCTCCAAGAATTATTATGCATAACGGTTGTTGAATATTGTAAATTGCCGAATCACAAAAATATTATGATCCGGTTTGACTGATTGAAGATTGTATGAGTTCCGTTGGTTAGGTAGTTCATGTGTGTTGTAAATGATGTTACTCCAAGTCATGCTATGCCTGGAGGACTTTTACTCATGAATCCTATAAGCCAGAAGGAATATGGTCGAATAAAAAAGCCTTCTCTTTGATTAGAGAAGGCTTTTTTATTCTGTATAAGTCTTAAAATAGATAGATGAGATATTTTATAAATCCCCTGTAGGTCTTGTTATTTGCAGCTTTGTAACTTAAGCAACTTTTATGGTTATTCTTTGACTGCCGTTATAGTCCTATTTCAAGGCTTTCTCACAACCATCTATCGAAACTATTTTGCATAGCTGATCGAACGAGTTTCGCGGATTACCGTAATCTTAACCTGACCCGGATAGGTCATCTCGTCCTGGATCTTCTTAGCGATATCATGTGAGAGCAGATCAGCATCCTGATCTGAGATCTTATCGCTGCCGACGATCACACGTAATTCACGACCTGCCTGGATAGCATAAGTCTTCATAACTCCTGGATAACTCAGGGCCAAATCTTCCATCTCTTTAAGACGTTTGATGTAAGATTCAACTACTTCACGGCGCGCTCCCGGACGTGCTCCGGAAATGGCGTCGCAAACCTGAACAATCGGTGCAATCAGGTTGTTCATCTCCACCTCATCGTGGTGTGCTCCAATGGCATTGACCACTTCAGGACGCTCTTTGTATTTCTCGGCTAAACGCATACCGATAATTGCGTGTGGCAATTCGGGTTCGTCGTCGGGCACCTTGCCGATATCATGCAACAACCCTGCTCGGCGAGCCAACTTCGCATTAAGCCCCAGCTCCGAAGCCATGATTCCACATAAATTGGCGGTTTCGCGAGAGTGTTGCAGCAGGTTCTGTCCGTAGGATGAACGGTATTTCATCTTACCGATCAGGCGAATCATATCGGGATGTAGCCCGTGGATGCCGAGGTCAATTGCGGTTCGTTTTCCAACTTCGATGATCTCCTCTTCGATCTGTTTTTCCACCTTAGCCACAACCTCTTCGATACGTGCCGGGTGGATACGACCGTCTGTTACCAGCTGGTGCAAAGCCAAACGGGCAATTTCACGACGGACAGGATCAAATCCGGATAGAATGATGGCCTCTGGAGTGTCATCTACAATGATTTCAACTCCGGTCGCAGCCTCCAAAGCACGGATGTTTCGTCCTTCACGGCCAATGATACGTCCTTTGACCTCGTCAGATTCGATGTTGAATGCTGTTACAGAGTTCTCTATGGCAGCCTCAGTCGCTACGCGTTGAATCGTCTGAACAACAATCTTCTTGGCCTCTTTGTTGGCCGTCATTTTAGCCTCCTCCATCGTCTCGTTAATGTAGGCGAGGGCTTCGGTTTTGGCTTCGGCCTTCATGTTCTCGATCAGCACATTTTTAGCCTCTTCACTGCTCATGCCGCTGATCTGCTCCAGGTGCATGTTTTGCTCCTTGAGTTTGCGCTCGATCTCCTCTTTTTTGCGTTCAATGTTTTGTAACTGAGCCTCGAGTTGAGAACGCAAATTGTCCTGTTCCTTGATCTTCTTGTTGAGCTCCTGCTGTTGTTGTTGCAGGTTGTTTTCCAGCTGTTTGGCACGTTGTTCACTCTGTGCAAGACGCTGGTTGCGTTCATTGACCATCCGGTCATGTTCGCTCTTAAGCTGGATGAATTTCTCTTTGGCTTGGAGAATACGCTCCTTTTTGATCATTTCACCTTCGGTCTCGGCCTCTTTGAGAATAGCTTTCTTACGGGCCAAAGCCTTCTGTATGATGAAGTATGACGCTACGCCAACAATGACGATCACTGCGATCAGTACAGTAATTAATATATCCATGTTAGTATTCAGTTAAATATGTGTGGGGCTGCCGTAACTCGCAAACGTCCAACGTCCCCGCCGAAGCGAGAAACCTCCCGAAGGAGGGTAAGGCCTGTTTTTGAAAAACTGAGCTTGACCCCAATGTTTAAAGTGTTGAGTTTCGCAAAGTTAAAAAGGAATCCGTGCGGGCTTGTTCCTAAGCTCTATGTAAAGAACGTTGTTTCGACTCAAAGTTTGACGTCGTTCAGGTAATTATCTATCTCCCGGTTGAGTGCTTCCAGTTCTGCCAACTGGTTGCTCAACGAGCGATCCATCTCCAAAGTTACTTTTCCTACGGCCACCTGTATGGCTGCCATGGCGAGGTAATCCTCAGGCTCTGCCACATAGCTGGCTTTATAAGCGGTGATCAGTTTGTTGATCTCCTTTGCGGCCCGGCGATATTTCTCTTCATCGTTTTGTTTGATGGTCATCGGATACTCTTTCCCTCCGATTTTGACTGTGATTCGCCGTGTGGCCATGGTGCGTATGATGCGTTTACCTGTTCATCAGGGCAATGCAGTTGTCTATCTCTCTAATGAGGCGATTGACGCGTAGTCTTGCCGCTTTGTTGTCGGCCTTGGAACCCGCAAAGGCACGTGCTGTTTCGAGCGTCCGCACCCGTTTTTCCAAAGCGAGTATCTTCTCCTCGGCTTCCCGTTTTTGGAGGGCAATGCGTTCACGTTCTGCAACGAGTTTTTTAAGCTCGGCGCGTAGCATCCGGTTGTCGTCCAGCAATTTGCCGACTTGCCCCTTCAGCGTGGTTATGATGGTTTTGCTTTCCACGTTGGTGTTCCGAAGGATATTATTCTCCATTTCAAAATTAACAAATTATTATGAATATTCAAATCCCTGATGAGATATTCGTCAGGTACTTTAGGAGAATAATTTGTCAATCAAGATCTTATTTGTTCCCGAAAAGTCCAAAAAATCTTCCTGTAGGTCAAATCCCCCAAAATGGATTTCCGAAGGCCGATTGTCGGCCGGAAAGGTTTGCATGATGGGGACGATCAGAAATGATGTGTACCAAGTTGGACTTGCATCTTTTCTGCAGCAATCATGCAATTGAACCTCTCCGGTTATTTGTCCATGCTGACAGGCACGGCATACAGATCATAATCTTCTGCTTCGGTGATTCGGACATGCAGAAAGGTCCCCGGGGTTAATTGATCCGGTTGTAAATGAAGCGCAGACTTTGCGTTTTTGCTTGATTGTGCGTTTGAGTTTTGTGTGTTTGCTGTATGGGCAATATCAGTTGGAGTCTCAGTAGTGTCGATGGCCTCCTCTTCAGTCGTCTTGCAACCGGTCGTTGAACCATTAAACGCCGACAGCGTGTTCGCAAAATCAATAAAGATTTCGGTGTCCACTTCCGGAGAATCGTATTGAGATCGCCCGATCCAGTATTCACCTTCACGACGATCGAGAATGACTCGTTCGATACGTCCAATGCGTTTTTGGTTGTTTTCGAGCGAAATTTCGTTTTGCAACTCCATGATCCGCTCCACGCGCTGCTGTTTCACTTCCTCTGGAACATCGTCATGCAACTGAGTTGCTGAATAGGTCCCCTCCTCCTCGCTGTAGGGAAATACGCCGAGCCGTTCGAAACGGATGTCACGTACGAATTGCAGTAACTCTTCGAAGTCTGCCTCTGTCTCCCCCGGATAGCCGGTCAATAAAGTTGTGCGTAAAGCGATATCCGGAATTTCACGACGTAATTTTTCGATCAGGGCATACGTCTCGGATTTGTTAAGTCCACGTCGCATGCTTTTGAGTTGGCTGTCACTGATGTGTTGGAATGGGATGTCGAGGTATTTGCAAATTTTGGGTTCGTCGCGCATTGCTTCGATCACCTGTTCCGGGAAGTGAGTGGGGTAGGCATAATGCAGACGGATCCACTCGATTCCGTCAATACGACACAATTTGTGAAGTAACTCGCCCAATTTGCGTTCGCCGTAAAGATCCATGCCGTAGTAGGTGGTGTCCTGTGCAATGACAATCAGCTCTTTGACTCCCTGACGGGCCAATCCTTCCGCTTCGGCAATCAGTTGCTCCATGGGGACTGAAACGTGGCGCCCCCGGATCAGTGGAATGGCGCAATAACCACATCCCCAATTGCAACCTTCCGAGATTTTCAGATATGCATAGTGTTTTGGAGTTGTCAACATACGTTCACCGGTCAGCTCGTCCCGGTAGCTGCCTCCTACACGTTCAATGATTTTCGACAGGTCGTTGACTCCAAAATATTGATCCACTTCGGGAATCTCCTGTTCGAGATCTTTTTTGTAGCGTTCTGCCAAACAGCCCATCACGAAAAGATGGTCGATCTGACCTGCCTCTTTGGCTTGGACAAAGCCGAGGATGGTGTTGATCGACTCCTCTTTGGCGTCACCGATAAAACCACAGGTGTTTATGATCACTATTTTGGCATCGGTCGAGTTGGAGTCGTAGATGATATCGAAATTGTTGTTGCGAAGTTGTGCCATCAGATGCTCTGAATCTACAAGATTTTTCGAGCAACCGAGTGTGACTACGTTGATCAGTCTCTTTTTCATAAATGTTCAGATGGCGCTGTCTCTGTTGTAAAAGCAGATCAGAACAGCAGCCGGTTTGGTGCAATATGTGTTATAAACTTTTATTGGTTCAGTTTCCTGTGGCCTACTTTTTAGCCTGTCTCTTTTGGGGCCGTTTTGTCGATGGTTTTGTGGCGCCTTCCGATCGGTCGTTCATCTGATTGGCATCTGATGAAAGGTTGAATAGCTTTTCCATTCTCCGCATCGAATAGGTGACATCAAACCAAACGGCATCTATCCCTAAACGTTTGGCATCTTCCTCCGTAAGTGTGAGTACATCGCATTGAGCACCGGTGATCGGATTGGTCACCAACTGCTGGTTCGCAATTTGACGAACCTTCAATCTTCGGGCAAGATAAAAGTATTCGTCCGACACGTTGGTAATGATCAATGGGGATTCTTGACTTCCGTCTCCCAACATCTCCATGGCGTAGAGGCATAAAGTAGTCCGTGCATGGTAGGATTGGATCGCCTCGTAAGCTGTGGAGTCGAGCATAAATTGTAAAAATCCCGTCAGATCCAGTACATGAGGGGACGCCGGTGCAAATTTCAGAATTTCTTGGGCAATTTGGAATGCCTTTTCCTTATTCCCTTTGCGAAAATTGGTGTCGAACTCTCTTTCAAGGTCCAAATACTGGACGTTATCATCCCGATAATTAACGCCATAAAACAGGATCATCAGATTGTTCACGTCTTGCCAGAAAATATCTCCTCCGTCGATAGCTGAGTTAAATTGTTTAGTTAACGAGTCGAACAGTATGTCGTTGCAGGCGTGTTTGCCCCATACCCGCATGTCGATAGCGTTGTCCTCTGTCCTGGGTAGTAGCGCCTTTTGTGAGGCGATGTATTCTACCCACTGTTGATAGCCTGCGGTGTCGGTTGGTATGGTGTCGTTAGTTGAAGTCTGTTCCTGTGGTGTAGTTGGAGGATTCATGCACGACAACCAACCAATTGCTAATAAACATACTGTCCCGAGCAAAAGTATTGATTTCATAGCGTGGTGGGGTAAAAGGGTTTGTATAGGTGTTCGAGGTTGTCGGTAATTGAAATAAGCAATGAGGTTAGATGTGTTTTGTTAGAAGTAGTTGATTAACTGTGTGATGTGTAAATCTTACATCGTGGATCTATGTGTTAAAATGGCTTTTTGATGAGCGTGACGTTTATGTGGCTGTTTTAAGTTTTTATGCTGTAATGGTAATGTGGGTGACTGTACTGAGTGTGCCGATAGTGTGTAAGGGGATGAAAGAGCCTTTGCGGTGTCTTTCAGTGTGTAATGTATAGTGAAAAATAGTTGTCCGGTTGAGTTCGGTGGAGTAGGCCTTTGCGGATTGGATTTGTAGATTTTGGTTGTTGTTATTGATTTTGGTGGATTGAATGGTATGCTGTGAATCGAGTGGAATCTGTATGTTATGTCCGTTTTGTTGCTTTGAGGACATGGTTGGGGGCGCTACAAACCTGACGAATCTCTTTTTCAATTATCCTAAAATCACCTATGAACAATATTAATGAAAATATATGAGAAAATCAACCGATTAGCTCTGTTTTATGTGTGGTTTTGACTAGGCTTTGTGGTTGTATCTGTACAAACTGTGTGGCGTCTTCCGTGAATGGATGGATGCCGGTGTTTTGCATGTGCTCAGTCGTTTTTATGGCTAAATCTCCAAAATGTGTGAAAGTTTTGTGTTGTGGTCTATCGAGGCATGATCCTTGCCGCTTAATAATGGGTGATATAGTATGGAGTATCGGGTTGGTCGTTTAGAGTGTTTCTGAATCATGTGTGATACGTTATGTGAGGATTTTTGGGTGTGTAAAGAGCAGCGGTAGTAGCAAGCCGTTAAATGAATAGAATAGTATGTCATTGAGCTTTCGCAAAGTATAGAATAACTGTTGGGACGGATTGTCGGCATATCTCTTGAAAACTATTGAAAGAATTCCATTTATCTGAAACGTGGTTTGTAACGAGTATTATCCCATAACATTCAATGAAATTTAAAATCAACAATCGAGTCGTTTTAGGAATATCGATCCCGTTGTTAGTGATTCTGCTAATTGTGGGGTTAGGTGTTACGTATCGTTCCGGAACTATTCACGGACAACAAGACGATATGGTTATGCCCTGGGAGTATCAAATCACCATGGAGGGGACGGATTATTTCCAATATTTTTTCAATGCAGTGAAAGGAGCGTATGTCCGATATCCATGGGTGGTCCAGGTCTCTTATATTATTGTGGCGCTCTGTATATTGGCTGTTGGGGTGTTGGCGGTGTTTATGTCTTGGGATATATATATGCGAAAGAAAAATGCACGGCGGTTCAATGAGCTGAAATCGAAATACTATGGCGTTTTAAGCGATATAGCCAAAGCGGATCGGGTGTTGGAACGGTCTGAAATATATGCGATGCTCAGACCTGAACAGGTGGCAGAGACCAGTTATGCCTACAGAATCAAATGGATCGAGCTGTTTATATTGTTACGGGCAGATACCGATATGCAGGAGCCTGCGATTACCAATATGCGTAATGACATGGAGGGGCTAGGTTTGAGCGAATTTATGGAAAACAGGCTAATCTATGGCAGGGATAAAGATAAATTGAGGGTGATTCAGGCTGCCCGACTGTTGGATATGCAGTTGCCAGACAGTGTTATGGCAAGCATTGTCAATAATCGTGATGTACGCTTACATAAAGCTGCCCTCGTTTATTCCGTTGATCCGTCAGTTGTCTAACCCCGAGATAGCAGCATTTTTTATCAAGGAGACAGCCTATTGGGGTAGCGATGTCGAAGTCGGGTACTTGGAAGAGTATTTCGACTCTCCGGATCAAAATTTTAGAAAAGCTGCATTTGAAGGTATGGGCTTGCGTCGTTTTGTCGCCGCTGAAGAGAAGATGAAAGCCTGTTTTTATAATCAATCCGAGTCGATCAAAAGAGTCATTTTGGAGAGTATCCTGTCGATTCGCTCCGGAAAATCTGCCACGTTTATTAAAGAGGTGTTTGATACCTCTGCCTCCCGATTTACCAAACGTACCGCATTGTATTGCCTGTGGTATTATGGCAATACGGGGAAAGAGTTGTTTATGGAGATGAAAAAAACAGCATCGGAAGATGACCTCGTGTTGTTTAATCAAGTGGAAAGAACTTCAGATCAAGAACCTTCACGCTCATATCTGCCTGTATGAAAGAGTATATCATAGAATTTTATGGGCTGACCATTTTCGTCTATTCCATTGCCTTGATCATTTCGTATGTCGTTTTGATCTGGTTGGCGGAAATCTCGATCATGCGTAGCAGAACCTCCTTTGTGGAGTCTTATGCTAAAAAGATTATCACCCGAAGCCCTTATACACCAGGTGTTTCGATTGTCGCTCCGGCATACAACGAGGAACGCACCATTGTTGATAATGTCAATTCACTGTTGGGACAGGATTATCCAAAGTTCGAAGTGGTCATCGTCAATGACGGTAGCAAGGATTCGACATTGGAAAAATTGATCGACAATTTTAAGTTGGTTGAGATTCCGTTTGATTACGTGGAGCTGATCAAGACCAAACCCTTTAAGAGGTTGTTCAAATCGACAGATCCGAAATTTGACAAATTGATCGTTGTAGATAAAGTCAACGGCGGTACCAAAGCCGATGCAGTCAATGCGGGACTGAATGTCGCTTCGTATCCCTATTTCATCAATACGGATGTGGATTGCATTTTAGCTCGTGATGCCATCTACCAATGTATTTTGCCGGTTTTGGATAAGGAACATGTCATTGCGGTCAGCGGAGCCATGGCGATGTCGAACGGCTGTAAAATGAAAGATGGGCAAATCGAGGAGGCCTATCCTCCGCATGCTCTGATTCCGCTGTTTCAGACGCTCGAATATATGCGGTCGTTCCTGATCGGCAAAATGGGGTGGTCAGCCATCAATTCGATGCCGAACGTCTCCGGTGGATATGGCATGTTTGACCGAAAGATTGTTATTGCTGCCGGAGGCTACAGCCCGGATTCTTTTGCTGAAGACATGGATATGCTGGTCCGAATGGTCGGCTACTGTTGTGACTTTTCGTTGCCGTATTAGGTGATCCAAATTCCGCAAACCTGCTGCTGGACCGAAGGGCCTCCGAATATCAAAGTGCTTTCACGTCAACGTATCAGATGGGGCAGGGGGTTGATCCAGACTTTTGCCCAGCACAAACGGTTTTTATTCAATAAAAAATATCGGCAGTTGGGACTGGTGACGTTGCCGTATTTGCTGATATTCGAGTTTTTTGCCCCAATGATTGAGTTTGTGGGTATCCTTACTCTGATTTTCCTCGCATTTACCGGAGCGGTCAACTGGAATACGGCAATCGTGATCTTTTTGGCGATTTATGCCTTTTGTCTGACCCTCTCTATGGTGGTCATCTTCTATGATTATACCCTTGGAGGCTCCTACAAAAAAATAAAAGCCTATCTCTGGATTTTGTTGGCAGCCATGTTGGAGCCATTTATCTATCATCCGATGGTTGTATTCTTTTCGTTAAAAGGCTATTGGAACTATTTTATTAAAAAGAAAGCCGTATGGGGAGAAATGACTCGCAAGGGTTTTTCCGCAGAGGTAAAAAACAGTTGATCATGAATTCAAAAACACTCTTCCCCCTTCATAATAGATGGAGTTACCGTATGCGTATCCTCTCATTGGTACTGATGCTTGGGCTGTTTTGTGCCGGAAATAGCTATGGTATCGGCAAAGACAAAAAGGTGGAACAATATGAAAAGTCAGTTAAAGATCTTTTTGTCGATGATCGATGGGAAGAGGGTATGAAAATTTTACGTGAAGGTTTGCGACTTTATCCCGAATCGTCCGAACTGAATGGGTTGGCTGGCAGTTATTATTATCAATTGAAAGACTATGACAATGCCCGTTATTTCCTTGTTCGGGCAGTCAAGGATACCCCCGATAATGTGAACGCAAAGAGTTTGCTGGTCAATGTCGAAGAGGAGACTGGCAATTATTCCAGTGCGATTTGTTATGTGAACGAACTTTTGGAGGTGACGCCATATTGGCCGGGATTATGGAAAAGAAAGATCGGGTTGTATCGTCGTCAGGGCAATCATATTGAGGCTGACAGATTGTTAAAACGGTTGGTTCAGATCTATCCGAACGATACGACCATACGACAGGACTATCTGGATCGTCTCGAGGAAAACTATTTAAGAGAGCGCAAGGCAGGAGATAAGGTAGCGGCCATAGAGGCTTTGCAGGAGCTGTTGGCTAATGACAAGTCTCAAGAGGTGTATTATTTGGACTTGACCAATCTGCTGTTACAACAAGGCAGTCCGGAATCTGCCTTACAAGTGGCTTCGGAGGGGGTGATCTCGTTCCCGACATCGATTCCTCTGATCTCAAAAAAAAGCAGAGATTTTGTCCGGATTGTGTCGTTATCCTGAAGCATTGGCCTTTTTAGAGAACCGGATGAGTGTGATCCCAAACAACGCTTCGTTGCAAAAACTCTATAATGCGATTATGGGGGAATATGCACGGTCCCAGCAGTCCGCTGAACCCTATCAGCTTTATGGAAGATTATATGCGCTTGAAAAAGATCCGGATGCCTTGAACTATCTGATTGATGAGTCGATCCGTAGCGGGCGGGAAGAAGATATGAAGAAGTATCTCGCAGAGGCTCGGCGTATGTATGGCGATTTGCCGGAACTGCGATACAAAGAGTACGATTTCTATAAACGTCAGGGCAGTCCGAAAGCGGTGTCTTTACTTGAGGAGTTGTATGACCGCTATCCCGATAATGCGGATATTGTCGAAGAGTTTTGTGCTTTGAAATATGCACAAGCGGAGGATTTGCGGGCAGACGGCTCCTATACAGAAGCGGTCAAATGGTTCATGTTTGTACCGAAAACTACGCGTGATACGACGTTGAAAGTGTCAGCTTTGAAAAAAGCGTATGCGGTTAATCTGTTCCTGAAGCAGTATGATGCGGCGGGGGATGTGCTCGAATCGCTGAACAGATATATTGGGCATGAAGAATATGTGGTACGAAAGGCTGAGATCCTGAATGAGCGAGGTGATGTTTCGGCTGCGTTAGACTATTTGTACGATTATTGGCAGCATCCGGATCCTCAATCGGATCGAGCATATGTTGCTACGATTTATGAGGAGACGGCACTCCCCTATATTAAACAATTAATGGAATCGGGGGATCTGAGACAAGCGGGTGCCGAGAGTCGGCGTTTGTTGGAGGTGCAGCCTCTGTCTGAGACAGGTGTGCAATATGCGATTGCCAGTTATGACCGGCTGGGTGATCAAGTGATGTCGGATTACTATCTGCAATATGGATTGCAACAGTTCCCGGGGCATACCTATTTCATTGAAAAAAAGGCCGGACTTTTATATGCAGACAAACAGTATCAAGAGGCTATCGATTTGTTGCGGCCAGTGGCCGATTCTCTTCCCGGCAATCAAAACATTGTATCCTCCCTATCGGCCAGCAGTGAAGCAAATGCCTATAATCTGATCAAATTGAGACAATACGATGAGGCAATGGCTTCGATCGATACGGCTTTGGTTTACGACCGGAATAATCATCGTCTTTATTATGCCAAAGGGGTGATTTATGAGAAACAGGGACTGTATGATTCTGCCTATGTTTATCAAAGCCAGTACAAACCTGATCTCACAGAGGCGAGAGATTTCAAACGTCATTTGATCGCTTTGGAACGCCGGGAAATGAAGAATGAACTCTCTATGGGCGTCATATTTGGTGGCTATTTGAATGGCCGCTCGATCGCTCCTGTCATGGATGTGAGTTATGCCTATACCTATAAGAAAAATCAGTTCTTTTTTAATCCTGCCTATACGGCCCGTGAGGATCTTGTCGATGAATCTGGCGTTAATGTTCCGGGAGGTCAAGCGGTACGGTTGGTCGCTGGATGGGGTAGGCGACTCTCTTCGAGATTGTCCTCTGCTCTGTATGTGGGATGGTCCAATGAGTTTTTCCCAACACTTTCGGTGGATGTGTCTGTCGGATACGATTTAAAACGAGATTGGAATCTCAATTTTAGCGCAGGGTACAGATCTTTAAATCAGGATCAAATTGACTATCGTTGGGAGGAGACAACGGATCCAGAATCTGGTGTTACGGAAGGAATGTGGGTGCCAGAAAATAATGGACGGAAAAAGGAGACACTGTTGAATGTCGGTGTCGCTGCAACCAAATCTTATGAATTCCTGATTCTCACATTGAAAGGTGATTTTTTTGTCATGGGTAAACAGCCCTATTTCAATAGCTCAGTACAACTGAAGTACATTCCTGGAAGTGATGGTGTCTCCTATGTGCGAGGATCGGTAGGTGTTGGTACAGCTCCCGAATTGGATGTCATTGACTATGCGATGCCGGGTAGTTTCAGTAAGGTTAATGTGTTTGCAGGACTCGGTGCCGGATATTTGATCGGTAAACACATGTTGATCGGAGTTGATTTCCTGTACAGCACTCTATATACGCAAAATGGTAAACGGATCGGAACCTATGACGATTATGTGAATGATATTCAGACCAAATACAAAAATATGTTCAGTATCTATAGCCATATTAGTTTTTATTTTTAGTAACCACATCGTTTGTCGGTTGAGTATGTGTTGTCCTGCAAAAAATATAGTTTATGAAGAAAAGGTTTAGTTGGGTCGTTGTATTGATTTTCTCTTTGGCCAACTGTTTTTGCCAACCGCAATCGCAGGACAATCAGTATGATTCTTATCTTGTATTGGCTGCGGACGAGGAGGGCGATGATTTGCGTTGGACTGACTATTTGCAGTCGCAGTTGGATCGTCGAGGAAAGAATCGGCTCCAGACCATCTCGGGTGAGGAAACAACATTGGAGATTGTCGTGGATGTGGATCCTGCCATGACGTCAGAGTATGCCGTTGTACGTCAGAAGGATCATTTGACACTGCGGGCGAAAAATCCCGATTCGATGTTGTGGCTGTTGTACCAGTTTATAGCTTGGCTCTCTCAATACGACGACCATTTGGAGGCTCTTGACCTTCCACCGGCTTTGTTGGATATGAATCGTACGTGTGAAGGAACATTTGCTTTTGAATATCGGGGAATCTACTCGCCGACTAACTCAGATCCCGATTTTATGGCTATCAATGCCTCGCATAATATTGATTACGATTGGGGCTTGTGGGGACATAATTTAAGAAAGGTGTTGGACGGTGAGGCCTCCGACGAGGTGTTTGCCTGGACTCAGGGGAAGAGAGATCACCGACAATTCTGCTTTTCATCGGAGGATTTGTACACCCGTTTGGTCGCCTATATTTTGGACAATTACGGCGATGGGACCGTAAAGAATGGACCAAATAAAGGACAGGTACAGGGAAACCGCTTTTGTATCATGCCCGATGATAACAATATTGTCTGTCAGTGTGAGAAGTGTCGGCAAGCAGGAAATATAGCTCAATCCGCAACGCCGGCAGTTGTGAAGATGATGCAAAAAGTGGCCGAACGATTTCCCAATCATCGCTTTTTTACCACATCCTACCTTACGACAAAGAATCCTCCGTCGATGCACATGCCTGAAAATACAGGGGTACTCATCAGTGCAATAGATTTCCCACTCTCATATGGGTTTGAGTCCACTTCGCAGGCTGCAGACTTCGCTGCCAAAATCAAACAATGGCGTGCAGTGACTCCCAACATTTATGTGTGGGACTATATGAGAAATTTTGATGATTATTTGACTCCTTTCCCGGTGTTGGGTGTTCTGGAAAAACGGTTGGCATTTTTTAAACAACTGGGGGTGTCGGGAGTCTTTTATAATGGTAGTGGTTATGATTATGCCTCATTGGATGATGTGCAAACATTCGCCCTCGCCAGTATGTTAAAAAGCGATAGCCTGAGCTGGAGTTCGATTGTCAAAAAGTATCTCGATAAATTTTATCCACAATCCGGGGCATCTATTTACGAATATTGTCACACTCTTGAGGAGCGGGTTGCACAGAATCCGGTTGCTCTTGAATATTATGGTGGAATCGATGCTGCTATTCAAGCCTATCTGATACCGACTGAATTTGAAAATTTTTATACGCGTTTAGATGCTGTTTCCAAAAAGATCTCAGGGGATGAACGTGTACGGCTAAACCGTTTGCTGACAGCGTTTAATTATACCCTGTTGGAACTGATGAGAACTCCTAATGGATTGCCATACAATGTTGAAAAGGTTGAGGAATGTTTGTGTAACTTGATTGGTTATACAGCTTTTCCTGATATGAAATATTATAAAGAGGCGAACGGCGCTCTCGCTGCCTATATCGACTCTTGGAATAAGTACAATGTATACACTGCCTCTGATCATTCTCTGAAAACTGATTTTAAATTCTCTTCGAAGGAGGCAAATGCTCAACCGATTCCTCAGTTATCGGACGGCTTTCATGGATTCCCTTCGGATTATCATACCGGATGGTACCAGTTCCGAAATGGTGAAGTGGCTGGAGAATGCGAAGTAGGGGAAGCGTGTACCATTGTTGTGTCGGGAGGGTTCTTGTATGCTCCCCAATGGAAAATCGATCTGCCAGGTGAGGTTTATGTATTGGTTAACGATAAACGGTGTTGCGAAGGTTCGTTCGTTTCGACGCCCGTTCCGTTTTCAAAACAGTTCTGTCGTTTTGAGTTGCCAGTTGCGGCCGGTGATCGTGTGAAAATAGTTGTGCAACCCTGCAAAACGACGGGATATTCCGTCGCTTGCGATGAAATAGAGATATATGAAAAGAGGTAATTTGTATAAGCTGCTGTTGATGGGGCTTGTGACAGGTGCGGTTGCTTGCTCGGGAAGAGTCGAACCTACATCTGTGTTTATTGAAGATCCGGTCAGACATTATTATCCAATTCGATTTGGAGATGAGCTGTGGATCGCATACGATGTTACCAATACTGGAAAAAATCCATTGATTATAAGTGAGATTCAAACCTCATGTGGCTGTATCGTGTACGATGATTCCAAACGAATTATTCCAGCGGGGAACAAAGAGCGTCTGCTGTTTAAGTATGACAGTTTTAAAAATTTGGGTTACGCACGGCACCAGATTCGCCTATACGGAAATTTTGATTCCAGTAGTGTAAAGTTATTGGAATTTGATGTCAATGTGGTCCCATCCTCGGATTATGTGCGAGATTATGAAGAGGTCTATCTGGGAAAGATTCAGGCAAAGAAAAAAAATACAATCACCAAATCAGAATCGGACAACAAAGATATTTACTACGTCGATGGCGATTATTAGTGTAGAATGGTGTTGAAAATTGTTTGATCGAGCTGTTGCTGATACGGCTTTTATGGTTGGGAGTGGTTACGAATCAGCGTGTTTTGGATGGTTGAAGGTGAGGGGTATTAGATCGTTTTGCCCTCCTCAAAAAAAACTTTCTACGTGTAGATTGGGCAGTAAAAAATAACGCCCAAACCTGGGCGCGTAATATAATTCAAGTGTACACAATGTTTTCATGCGGTTACATAATGGCAAATGACGCAATATAGAGCAGCAAGTTGCGTCACTGGCTTTAGTAAGATTGCATAAAATAAACAGTGTGTGTTATTTGAGTCTAACTGAGCCTAACTGAACAGACTGTCCACAAACTCTTTGCGGTCGAAAACCTGCAATTGGTCAATGCCTTCTCCTACACCGATATAACGAACCGGAATTTTAAACTGATCGCTGATACCGATGACTACACCGCCTTTGGCTGTGCCGTCCAGTTTCGTAATCGTCAATGAGGTGACTTTCGTCGCCTGGGTGAACTGTTTGGCCTGTTCAAATGCATTTTGGCCTGTCGATCCGTCCAAAACCAACATGACATCATGTGGTGCGTCCGGAATTACTTTGGCCATGACATTCCGGATTTTGGTCAGTTCGTTCATCAATCCGATTTTATTGTGCAGACGACCTGCCGTGTCGATCAATACCACATCGGCATTATTCGCTACGGCTGAACGTAACGTGTCGAATGCGACGGACGCCGGATCAGAACCCATCTCCTGGCGAATCATCGTGGCTCCTGCGCGTTCGGCCCATACGGCCAGTTGATCGATTGCTGCTGCACGGAAGGTGTCGGCAGCTCCGATATAGACCTTCTTACCCGCTTTGGTGAGTTTTGCGGCCAATTTTCCGATGGTCGTGGTTTTGCCCACCCCGTTTACGCCAACGACCATGATCACAAACGGATTGCCGTTTTGACGTTCGAATGAAAGGGCCCCTTCGTTGTTGCGATTCTCTTCGAGCATGGCCGTAATCTCATCGCGCAAAATGGCATTCAATTCGGCGGTGTTCATGTATTTGTCTGTAGCAACCCGTTTTTCGATCCGTTCGATGATGCGAACCGTGGTGTCCACTCCTACATCCGAAGTGATGAGAATCTCTTCGAGGTTATCTAACACCTCGTCGTCCACCTTCGATTTGCCGGCGACAGCGCGAGCTAATTTGGAAAATACTCCCTCTTTGGTTTTAGCGAGGCCTTTGTTTAGATCCTCTTTATTCTCCTTTTTCGAAAAGAGATTGAACAGTCCCATATCGATTTGTGTTTTGGTCGTTTGTGTTTTCGGCCGGGGCCGCGTGTCTGATATAGCAATTCCCACCTGTGGCGTGAGATCCTCTAAATGCTGTATATCTTGAAGAACATTATCTGGGTGCAGCATCTTTGATGTCGTCCAGCGTCATAATGTCTTCAAAAAAGCAGAAGTTTCCCACTAGGGGCAAACTCATAGCCCCAAAAATACAAAAAGCTCCTTAAAATTTTAAGGAGCTTTTTGTATTAAGATGCGTTTCGCCTATTTTTTAGCGAAGAAATCCTTAACCTGTTCGTTAGGAACGATCTCAGCCTTGAACGCGTAAGCGCCGGTCTTCTCGGATTTGACCATCTTAATACACTTGGTAAACGCTTTACCAGTGCCCGTTTTCAGTGTTGCGACTACTTTCTTTGCCATGATTCAACCTTATTTGATTTCGCGGTGAATGGTTACTCGTTTCAGGATCGGGTTGTATTTTTTACGTTCCATCCTGTCGGGGGTGTTCTTTTTGTTTTTCGTGGTGATGTACCGCGACATGCCAGGCAGACCGCTCTCTTTCTGCTCAATGCATTCGAGGATTACCTGCACCCGGTTACCTTTTTTTGCCATGATGTTTCAGCTTTTTGATTAATAAACTTTGCGGGGTGCGGCAGCTTCCCGGAGGGCTACTGACAGACCTTTTTTGTTAATGGTTTTCATGCCGGCTGCGCTAACCTTGAGCGTAATCCATCGTCCTTCCTCTTCGCTCCAGAAGCGTTTGGTTTTCAGATTGGGATTGAAACGCCTTTTGGTCTTTTTGTTCGAGTGGGCGACGTTGTTGCCGACCTGCGCCACCTTACCCGTAATTTCACAAACTTTCATACGACTAAGCGTTTTTAAATGTGGTTACTCCAAAAGGAGCGACAAATTTAGAAAAAAATATCCGGATTCGCAATATTTGGGCACGGAATCTATCTCTTAGCCTGCGATTTGTTTGTGGCGAAGCTCTTGAAGATCGGTCGTCGAATCGGAAAGCAACAGCAAAATATCCCCTGAAGCCAGTTGTGTTTTGCCGCTCGGAATGAAAAATTGTCCCCGACGTTTGACCATCACGGCCAGCGTATTGTCTGGCAGGTCAATATCCATGAGCCGATCTCCATTAACCAGCATGGCGGGGATGACTGTCAATTCGGTCATGGTGGATTTGATCTCTTCGGGGAGTTCGATGCCAAACTCTTTCTTTGGGGCTTTGGCAACATGTCCCAATTTGAGCAATAGTGCGGCGTAATTGACCGTGGTGCCCTGAACCAATAACGAGAGAATGGTGATGAAGAAGACAATGTTGAAAATCGTGGGGGCATGTTCGAGTCCGGCAATCAATGGGTAGGTAGCGAAAATGATCGGCACGGCTCCTCTTAAACCTACCCATGAGACATAGAATTTGGCCCGTGTACTTATTTTACGGAATGGGAGCAAGCTGAGCCAAACGCTAATCGGACGAGTCAACAGAATCATGGCGGCACCAACTAACAAGCCAATTCCTGCTACAGGTAGCAAATCTGTTGGATTGACCAAAAGCCCCAATGTAAGGAACATGATCAGTTGGAATAGCCAGGCAAAACCATCAAAAAAGGTTCGGATACTCTTTTTGTGGAGGATTTTGTGGTTGCCGATTACCAGACCTGCGATGTAAACCGCCAAATAGCCGTTCCCATTGCAGAGATCGGTAAATGCAAAGACAAAGAAAACGCATGCCAATAATAAGATGGGGTAAAAGGCTTCGTTGTCGATGTTGAGTCGGTTGATGATGACAAGAGCCAACCTACCCAAAATATAGCCAAACAGTCCGCCGATAATGAATTGTTGCAACAGCATCAGGACAGCCTGCATGAAACTCATATCCCCGAATTGGATGATCTGAATCAACAGAATGGTCAGCATGTAGGCCATCGGATCGTTGCTTCCGCTCTCCAACTCGAGCATGGGACGCAGATTCTCTTTGAGTTTCAGTCCTTTTGAACGTAGTATTGAAAAGACAGAGGCGGAGTCAGTCGAAGACATGACCGCAGCGAGAAGCAGCGATTCGGTAAACGATAAACTCGGGATACCGGTTAGAACTCCCGATATGTAGTAAATAAAGGTTCCGGTGAGCAAAGCGGTCAGTAATACGCCTATGGTGGCCAGCATGATGCCGGGGCCAGCGATAGGTTTGATTTCGGAATATTTCGTATCCATTCCGCCGGAAAATAGAATGATGCTCAGTGCCATCATGCCAATGAATTGGGCGGCAGCGGAATTGTTGAATTGGATACCCAAACCATCACTCCCGAAAAACATGCCCACTCCCAAAAACAACAATAACATGGGAACGCCGAAACGGTATCCTGCTTTTCCGGCGAGAATACTGATAAATAATAAGATAGATCCTATTAACAGAATGTTTCCGGTGTCAATGGTCATAACGATTTGTGGGTATGCGTGTAATTAGAAATTTTGATCAGCAAAATTATTCTTCCAAAGATACATAAAAAACGTATTTACCGCTCCTTTTCGTGTCGTGTTGATTGAAATCCGGGAACGATTGTGAAGGTTTTTGCTGACAAAATGCGTCTGGGGAAATCGACATGGTGGTAATGGCGGATAGGCGGTTGTGACAGATTTGCGGATTAGGAAAGGAGTATCCGCTTATATCGCTCTTTTGAGGGGAACCGATTGAGTCTGTACGATCGGTAGCATCCCGTTTTAGGTCGTTCCTATTGGAGCTTATTTGACATTAAGCCCCAATAGGAACAGAGATAAATCTCCTTAAATGGAAGTGGTGAAATCGCCCTCATGATTCCCAATTATACATTGTCGCAGAGAGGTAGATCTCCTAAGCCTAACAGCTGTAAACGCAACAAGTTTATGCAGTTCGACGATGCCCGTTCGATATTTTGGCTGCGTACCGAGCCAAAAACCATGCGCCGAGAAAAGACGCCGTTAGGAGTGGCTACAGCCATCCATACGGTTCCGACCGGTTTCTCCGGAGTGCCTCCGGTAGGACCGGCAATGCCTGTGGTTGAGATGCCATAAGTGGCACCAGTGGCACGACGAACCCCTTCTGCCATCTGTTCAGCGACGCTTTGACTGACAGCCCCATAGCGATTCAGACTCTCGGGATCCACACCGAGCAGGGCTATTTTGACTTCGTTTGAATAGGCTACGACACCACCTTTGAAATATTCCGAGGCTCCCGGCATTGCCGTAAACCGATGGGCTATATTGCCTCCGGTGCAAGATTCTGCGGTGGCAAGGGTCTCTCCACGAGTCTTCAACAGAGTTCCTGTTACTGATTCCAAAGAGTCATCTTCAGAACCGATAATGTAATGAGGAATTACTTTTGAGAGCTTTTCGATTTGGCTTTCGATCTCCTGTTCAGCCTTTTGTCGGTCGATTTCATATGCTGAAAGTCTCAGTCGAATACAGAGTGCACTAGGCAGATAGGCCAAATGCAGATATGGGGGCAGGGCCTCTTCCCATGATGCAATCGTATCGGCCAAGATCGATTCTGCCAGTCCAAATGTGATGATTGTGCGGTGGACATTGGCATCGAGTGCGAAATGTTTACGCAAACGGGGCAATACCTCATCTTTGACCAGTGCTTTCATCTCGAAAGGTACACCAGGCATGGAGATCAGAACTTTGCCGTCCCGTTCGAACCACATGCCGGGTGCAGTTCCATTCCTGTTCGGAAGTACCGTGCAGCCGTCGGGAACAAGAGCTTGCCCCTGGTTGAGCTCGGTAAACGCAATACCCCGCAGCGCCAATTGCTTGCCGACCATTTCGTAAACCTGCTCGTTACGTACCAATTTCATACCGAACATTTCGGCCAATGTCTTTTTGGTGATGTCATCTTTGGTCGGACCGAGTCCTCCTGTCATTAAGACAATGTCGGCACGTGACAGGGCGTCATTTACAGCTTGAACAATTTGTGCTGCATGATCTTGTACCGAGGTGATCTGAATGACTTTGATCCCATCATCTCCCAGTGTACTGCCTAACCAGGCTGAGTTGGTATCGACGACCTGTCCGATCAACAGTTCGTCACCGATAGTTATGATTTCTGCTTGCATGTTGTGTCAATCGTTTGTTCTGCAAAAGTAGTGATCGAATCAACTGTGTAATCCGTTTCAAGTAAAAAAAATATTAGCGATTTTCCGGAAGAAATTTTCACAGTAAATTGGACACGGGACGGTGGTAATCTGACAGAAGCGATTGACCCTCTTTTTTACGTTGCAGTATGGGGGTTGGCAATCCCGATCGGTAATGTTATCGAGGCAGGGTTATATTTTATTGGGTTATTGGGGAGGGATGAGAATATGCTTGTGTAAAAATGTGCCGTTTCATTGAATGGGGCTTTCAGGGATGACGACAAAGGAGAAAGAGCACAGAATGTGTACACGAAAATAAGTGATAGCGATAAACGCTGTTTATGAATGAAGAACAGGCACAAACCAATTTTCCCAATTTAGATGCACATCATTGTGCTCTTAAAAATGAAAAACGGCGCATTTGCGCCGTTTTATAATTGGTTGATTGGAAAGTCTCAGGGAATGTGATGCGGTCTGGTGGTGTTGCCGCACGCTGGCAAACATCAGGTTTGAATGTCGAGGACAGCATCCTTAGGCTTGGGATGACTGTAGGCTTACCCTTGTTGTTGTGATCGAGAATCAAAATTTCTCTGGTGGGTCAAGCCGATGCAACAGTGCGTATTTGTTGTCTCCTTTTTCGTTCCCGATTGCGTTAATAGGGCGAACGAGTTATTATCTGTAATAAGCTATTAACTGCTTTGTTTTAAATGGATCAGCAGCTATCAATGTGTAGCCGTTAACAAGCGTAGTCTGTGTCGTTGTTCAATAAACAGTGCCCCGTTGTGGCAAAACGGCTATTCAGCAGACGATGCCTGGGAATTGGAGTCTGCATCAACTTGACTGGCTTCGGCCTCTTCTTTAGGAGCTTGTTTACTGTCCTGAGTGGGCTCTTGAGTCTGTTGCTCCTTTTCGGCAGCTTTTGCAGCCTGTTGAGTTTCATGCTCTTTGCGTATTGCCTCCTCTTTGAGACGTTTGCAGATGCGTTTGACAAAACATGGACCATTATAAATGAATCCGGTATAGATCTCGATCAGGCTGGCTCCAGCATTCAACATGGCGATGGCATCATCTTCGGTCATGATACCGCCTACCCCGATGATTGGGAATCGTCCTTCGGTCTTTTCGTGAATGTAACGTACCATCTCCAGGGAGCGTTCAGTTAACGGACCTCCGCTCATGCCTCCCTTGCCAATCTCTGCGACCAAATCCGCAGGAGTCTGCAGCCCGTCCCGACGTGTGGTTGTATTCGTGGCTACGATTCCATCCAACCCGTTTTCGATCAGCACTTCAATCATCTCATCTACCTGCTCCTTGCTAAGATCGGGAGAAATCTTCAATAAGATCGGACGGTAGTGATTCTGACCACGGCGGAATTCGATCAATCCTTGCAACAGGGTTTTTAGATTCTCTTTGTTTTGAAGACAGGCCAAGTTGGCGATATTCGGACAACTGACATTGATGACAAAGTAGTTGACATATTCATACAGACTGCGGAACAGACGCAGGTAATCTGCCGGAGCCTTTTCGTTCGGAGTCAGCGTATTCTTGCCGAGGTTACCTCCCAAAATGACCGACCGGCGATTGGGACGGAGTCTGTCTCTCCTATAAAAACGTTGTACGGCACTGGCTACCCCCTGGTTGTTAAATCCCATGCGGTTGATCAGGGCATGATCGGCTGGCAACCGGAATAAACGAGGTTTCGGATTGCCGGGTTGAGGCAATGGAGTGATGGTCCCGACCTCTACAAAGCCGAACCCCATAGCCGCTATCTCCTCATAAACCTCTGCATCTTTGTCGAAACCGGCGGCCAATCCGATGGGGTTGGGAAACCGTATGCTGAATACCTCACGTTCGAGCGATGGATGGCGCATCGAAAAGCAGGCACGCAGCAATAAACGTCCTCCGGGAATGTAATGGAGAATGCGCAGGCCTAACACGACCAGATGGTGTATTGTTTCGGGTGAGAGCTGAAAAAGCAGTGGCCGAATGATCTGTTTATACATGGTTGGATGCTGTAAATCTGCGACAAAGATACTAAAAAAATTCAGTACGGTACGTATAGTGGTTTCGCATCTGTTCGAATCGTTCCGGATGGGATTTGAGCTCATCGGTTTCGGATACAATGTCAAAATAATGACCCATTTCTTGCTGCAAGTCAACCCACGTGATGGTGTGGTTGGGTATGGTTGGGGTTACCTCGTTCGGATACCATGTTTGGAGGGGCCATCCGTACAGTCGAGCAACTGCTTGTACTACAGCCGCAGTACCGGCGGCTTTCCCCTGAATCGAGTAGCCGGCAATGTGTGGCGTCGCACACAGTGCACGTTGTAACAGTTCCGGATCGAGGTTTGGTTCATGATTCCAGGTGTCAATAGCAATGTGGTTCAGTTTGCCGGAACGAAGTGCTTGCAACAGAGCTTCATCTTGCATGACAGGTCCTCGGGAGCAGTTAATAAAATCGGCACCGGAACGCATTTGAGCGAAAAAATCCGATGAGGCCATTCCTGCTGTACGGTCTGGTCCGGTTTGGGAATAGGGGACATGTAGGGTGACTATATCACATTGAGGAAATAACTCCTCAAGAGACAGAAATCCTAAGGACGGATTCTCTCGCATGCGGGGAGGATCACAACAAAGAACCCGGAATCCGAACAGTTTGCCATATTCAGCGATCAGTGAACCGACATGCCCGACCCCAACGATGCCCAATGTGCGTTGTTGGGGCTGCCATCCTTCAGCGGCTGCGAAACGAAGCAGTACGGCCATAACATATTGGAGAACACCTCGTGCATTGCACCCTGCGGCGGTGGTCACCTGGATGTTGTGGGTGTGACAGTAGTCCAGATCGATGTGATCGAAGCCGATGGTTGCTGTTGCAATTAATCTCATTCGAGACCCGGCAAGCAGTTTTTCGTTGCATTGCGTCCGGGTTCGGGTAATCAGCACTTCGGCATTCTGAACATCTTGTGCTGTGATTTCACTCCCTTTGAGGTAGCGTACCTCTGCGTAGGGTTCGAGTACGCCTTGTAAAAACGGGATGTCGCAATCGGCTACAATAAGAGGTCGTGACTGCATAGTTCGATGGTGTATTTGATCGTGTATTGGCTATTTTGAGCAAAAATAGAGAAATCTGATAGAGATTGTATTGCTTGTTGGGTTTAATTGGCGTATCGTGTTGGTGTTTGGTCGTTTTATTGAACTGACGGAGAGTAGAGAAGTAGAACTGTATTTCGTGAGTACCCTAATCGTTATTGAATTTATACTTGGATGTGGAATGAAACGTAATGGGGAGTGTAAGGAGGGTGATAAAGCATTGGCTTGCCGGACAGGTCGGTTTGATATTGGAACTGTGCTTGATGGTATATGGGCTCTTTTTGACAATAAAATTAGGTCGAGATTCAGAGTAATTCAGTTGTGGATTGTCCGATTATGTTGCATGGATAAGATAGACCCGTGCGGGACACGAAGCAAGGATTTTGTCGTATCTGATGAAAATGTATGGGAGTGAGTTTTGCTTTTGGAGGTGATTGGCGGGAATGATATCTTTTGATAAAACTTGAAGGTATTATGTAGTGAAGATTGGGGCGGTGTTGTATTTTGAGGCCATGGAGAGTGCAATCAGAGCCTTGAAACAGGAACAGTGTGCGGAATGTGATAAGCCATGTATAAAAAAACTGCCGCCGTGAACGATTGTCCACGGCGGCAGCCACCCAACTTAATGTATTGATTATGAAAAACAGATTCCCGGCTTCTGTTTCACAACGATACCGGCCATCTGCACATATAACGTTTCCCGGTGGGTGATATTGTGGCGAAAGCGGGAAAATATGAGAAAAATCCATGCAGAAATGTTGGGTTGGAGCTATCTAATCGAAGACCGTCAGATGGTGAGAAGCGTCAGCAAAAGAAACTCTGTCAGTAGGTTGTTAATTTTTCGTATCTTTGGGTCGTTGAGGTGAAATTTTTATTCGATATTTTCCTGTTGCAGCTATTGCTTGCAGTAGAGAAATACGGACAGTCTATTGGGTAGAGTATGTTGAGAGTGTATGTATAGTATAAAAATTTTACCGTCACATTTGATGAGTTGAAAACAGAAAATCATTGACTATGGAAAAACATATCCCGGCGGATTTTGATCCCAATGCTCCCGGTATTAATAATGGTTGCTATTTCGGTATGCCGTTTACCCCTGAAGAGTCTAAGTTGGTGCTGTTCTCGGTGCCTTGGGAGGTGACAGCCTCTTATGGTGGAGGTACCGCTCAGGCTCCGGATGCGATTCTGGATGCCTCCATGCAGGTAGATCTTTACGATGTGCATAACCCAGGCGGATGGGAACAGGGTATTGGTACTCTGGAGATGGATGATACGCTGAATCCACGCAGTAATCGGTTGCGTCAGGAGGCCTTGCAGGTCATGTCCCATTTGGAAAATGGAGGCGCTCTCGATTCGGATTTTATACAACGCCGTCTGCGTCGGATCAACAAGGCTTCGGAGGAGCTGAACCAATATGTGTACGAGGAGTCGAAACGATGGGTCGAGGCCGGAAAAAAGGTGGGTGTCGTAGGCGGTGACCATAGCGTGCCGTTGGGACTGATGCGAGTGATGGCTGAACGATACCCCGGCGTAGGTGTGTTGCATATCGATGCTCATGCCGACCTGCGAAAGGCCTACGAAGGTTTTACCTATTCACACGCCTCGATTATGTACAATGCGTTGCAGGAGGCTCCTGGAATCGGAGCGTTGGTGCAGGTGGGTATTCGTGATTTTTGCGACGAAGAGCTTGAAACGGCACGTGCGGATAAACGTGTGGTACAGTTCCCTGACCATGAATTGGCCGCAGCTGGATTTGCCGGTGAAACGTGGCAGCAGGTTTGTAACCGAATTGTCGAAACGCTTCCAAAACAGGTTTATGTCAGCTTTGATATTGATGGCTTGAGTCCGGATAATTGTCCGCATACAGGAACACCTGTGCCAGGGGGACTGTCCTTCCGGGAGGCGGTTTATCTGCTGGTAACTGTGGTTGAGTCAGGACGTGAGATTGTCGGTTTCGACCTCTGTGAAGTGGCCCCCTCTCACGAAGAGGAGTGGGATGCCAATGTTGGGGCACGTATTTTGTATAAATTGTGCAACTTGGCATTGAAAGCATAAATAAATACTAAGAAGACAGATTATCTGCTTAAATGTATCCTGAATCCTTTTGCAGATAGCTGCCGCATAGATGTAGATACAGAAAGAGGGCTTTGTTTCGTTTAACTTAATGCCGGACCGAATGCCTTTGATAAGACCGGTATTTATGGCCAAATGCTAAGCGATGAAGTGTATTTGCACTTTGTATGTGAGCTATTGCTGCAGCGCTGTCAATAAAATAAATAGACGATGATTTGATCGTGAGACGCTGTGGGTGTTTACATTGTGGATGCTGTCGGTCGAATCGTTTTGTAAAAAATGTAATTGTAATAGTAAATTTTTTGCCTGAGACCTCCCAAACTTTAAAGTGACCTCCCTAAACTTTTGACCCATTAAATTGTAAAAGCCGAATGTTATGGCCCGTCATGTAAGTTTTGCTCTGCGTCGCAGAATCTATCTCTTTTCAGAACGCTATTACTGGTTCATGCACAGCCCGTGGGCTGGAGGCGTGATGTTGGTGATCTTTATGCTATTGGCCCTCCTGCTGGGGAATCTCCCGGCCACAAAAGAGTGCTATTACGGCATATTGCACCGTAATTTTACCATCGGGTTCGATGGCTTCGCCCTGTCAAAAAGTATTGAACATTGGATCAATGACGGTCTGATGGTCATCTTCTTCTTTTATGTCGGATTGGAGATCAAACGCGAAATCATCGCTGGCGAACTCTCAAGTCCGCGTAAAGCCGCTATGCCCATTGCGGCGGCAATTGGCGGTATGCTCTTTCCTGCCATTATCTATCTGTTGTTCAACGCAGGCGGAGAGACCGCCTCAGGCTGGGGAATCCCGATGGCTACCGATATTGCCTTTGCCATTGGCGTATTGTCGCTTTTGGGAAATCGAGTCCCGCTGTCTTTAAAAGTGTTTTTGACGGCGTTGGCAATTGTCGATGACCTCGGAGCTATTTTGGTGATCGCTCTCTTTTATTCAACGGAAATTAACGTGACCCTGCTGATTGCAGCCGGTGTTGTTTTCCTGTTCCTGATCCTGTTGAATCGTCTGCACGTCTATGCAATGAAATTTTATCTGATACCAAGTATTGTGCTGTGGATCCTCTTTCTCTATTCGGGAGTGCACGCCACGATCGCCGGTGTCCTGATTGCGCTGACTATTCCTGCGGTTCCTCGCTATTCAAAACCCTACTTTATCCGTAAAACCCGTCATTTTATCAACGAATTCCGCCATCGGGATATTCCCGGGGTCGAGGTGCTTTGCAATCCACGCCAGTTGCGGACCCTGCTGATGAAACGAAAAGTGACGGCCAGCACTATTAGTCCGGCCCAGCGTTTGGAACACTCTTTGCATCATACCGTGGCGTTTTTTATCATGCCGGTCTTTGCATTGGCCAATGCAGGGGTGGAATTTGCTGGCCCGGAGGATTTACACGTTTTACATAGTTCGCAAGGTCTGGGTATTATTCTGGGACTGGTTATCGGGAAACCATTGGGCATTATGCTGATGAGCTGGCTGATTTGGCGTATGGGGCTGGCTACATTACCTCACGGTGTGAACTGGAAAATGTTAACCGGAGTAGCCTGCTTGGGGGGTATCGGATTTACCATGTCGATCTTTATTGATAATCTGGCGTTTGCGACTCCATCCTTTATTGCAGCAGGTAAAATTGCCGTCCTGGCCGCTTCGACCCTGGCCGCCGTGTTGGGACTGGTGTGGTTGCAATTTGCCCTGCGAAAAGCTCGAACAGAATGTTGACCCATGGGGAATGGCAAATGCTGAAAATTATTTTGCGAAAGGTGTTCTCAATTCACTGAATTTATTTATGTTTGCATTCGCATTTTCAGACTCCATATTATTTGGTTGAAGAGATATACTAATTTTGAGAAAGAGACGTTAAACAATTATATTTTAGATTTAAACACACAATGAAAAAGATTGCAATTTTCGGAACCTTTGCAGCGTTGGTACTCAGCTCATGCGGAGCCGGTGCAGGAACCCCAAAAACAGAAGCAGACTCATTGGCTTATGCAATGGGTATTGATTTCGGTACCTATGCGAAAAAAGTTGACAGCACTTTGGACGTAAATGTGATTGCTGCAGGTATCAAAGCTGCTATGCAGGGTGATACTTCAGTGATGAGCCAGGAGCAGGCATATATGTTCATGCGTGAATATTTTATGGTCCGCATGCCGAAGAAAGAGAAAGAGGCCAGCGAAAAATTCTTGCAGGACGTTGAGAAAAACAATGCCAATGTTAAGAAGACCGCTTCAGGTCTGTTGTATGAGATCGTAACTCCGGGTGATGCAACTAAGATTACTGAAGCTGATACGCTGAAAGTGGTTTATGAGGGTAAACTCAAAAACGGTCAGGTATTCGAATCTTCAAAAGATACGGTGAAATTCCCATTGCAGGGTATGATCCCTGGCTGGGTTGAAGGTATGCAGTTGGTTGGTAAAGGTGGCGAAATCAACTTGTGGATTCCGTCTAACCTGGCTTATGGCGAGCGTGGTGCTGGTCAGGTGATCGGCCCGAACCAGGCTTTGCAGTTCAATGTAAAAGTTGTTGATGTTATCCCTGGTGATACCACTAAACTCAACAAACCGGTTAAAGGTACGCTGAAACTCAACAAGCCTGCCACTGTAAAATAATGGTAGCGGATAAGATTAAGCCGAAGGACTTATCGGATCTATAGTTTGAAATGGGGAAAGAATCAAGTAAGATTCTTTCCCCATTTCTTTATTCGTGTAGTTGTGAGTCCAAAGGATGAAAAAAGAGCAAAATTATACCCGATTATAAAGGTATGTAGATGGGAATGTAAAGTTGAACAGGTGTTGGTCTCTGAATAGTACCCAAATGGGTAGAATGCGAAAATAGCGGTTAATGTTTGCGCTATTTGACAATAATGGTAGAGATCACATCGATGCCTGAAAGACGGTTGATCTCATCTTTTAGAGTTTCCCGCCGCATGAATACCTCGTGTCGGGCTACTGAAGAGCTGATATAGACAAAAAGACGTCTGTTGCGAACCTCCATGTGTGTGGTGTATGCGGCAATGACCGGTCCGACCAATTGCGGCCATCGGTCGGGTATTTTGGCTTCGGCAATTTTGCGTGCAATGTGTGGCACTGAAAGAAACATCTCAGAGATTGCATCGCCGATTCGAATAGGGTCTTTACGTCTCATGGTGCCAGGTCGCTATACAGAAATTTATTCGAAGAGGTTTGTTTCCGATATGTTAAAAAGCAGTTTCGATGTCGTTGGTCTGTGCGGGAAGAATACTGCCGTCTGCAACATTGAACAGCGTATAATCGCATCTGTTGCTTTGCAGAATGCCGACAAGCCGGACCTTGTTGCAGTCTGTGATGAAAATCTGTCCGAAACGCTCCTGGGAGACCATGCCGATTAACTGTTCGACCCGTTGCATGTCGAGTTTGTCGAAAATGTCATCCAGCAACAGTATCGGTTGTCGATTGCTGTGGGTCATGACCAAGTCGTATTGAGCCAGCTTTAAGGCAACCAGGAATGACTTTTGTTGCCCTTGTGAACCATACTTTCGCAGTGGGTAGCCTCCGATACTCATGCGAATATCATCCCGGTGAACCCCGCAAGTGGTGAACTGGTTGATCAGATCCTTTTGGCGGGATTGGTTCAACAGCTCTTCCATCGGCGTATCGTTCAGTTCGGAACGATAACTCAACTCCACCTGTTCTCGGTCTCCTGACAACCTCGTGTAGGCCTCTGCGACAAGAGGCGCAAGCTCTTCGATCAACGTCTGGCGGCGCTTGTGTAGGCTGTCTCCCAACATGGATAATTGCATGTCAAATACCTCCAGCATCTCGTTGAAATTGGAAACCGTCTGGTTTTTCAACAGTTTGTTGCGTTCGGCCAAAATGCGGTTGTATTTGATCAGCGTGGCGAGATAGTCACGATCCAACTGGGAAATAAGCGAGTTGAGGTAACGGCGCCGCTCTTCTCCCGATTCGTTAATGAGGGCTGTGTCCGACGGTGCAATCATGACAATCGGCAATAACCCGATGTGGTCCGATAGTTTGTCATACTCCTTGCCTCCACGGCTCAGCTTTTTGGCATTGCCTCGTTGGTAGGTGCATACGATGGTCTCGTTCCGCTCATCGCTGATCGTATAGATGCCATTGACTACAAAGCTTCCCTCGCCATGACGTATGCACTGAGCGTCTGAAAGTCCAAACGCACTTTTGCACATCGACAGATAATGAATCGCATCCAGAAGATTGGTCTTGCCTGTGCCGTTGTCGCCAACAAAGCAGTTGATCCGTGGCGAAAAGTCGATTTGCGCTTCGTGGATGTTTTTAAAGTTGAGCAGGGAAAGTCTTTTCAGATACATCGTATGGGTAAACTCTCGAATTGGGGAGCGGGAAATCCGCTTCCTCACACAAAGAAACGAAAATATATTCGGAAACTATTTCATTTTGATGAAAAAAGGTTAATTTTGCAGAGTTCATACAGTTCCAAATTTTAATTATCAACAGATTATGTCAGTCAAAAAGGCAGAGGAGAGCCTCGATCCCGAAGTTAAGATTCAGTCGGCGATCGGCAATACCGAGAACTTTATCATACGTAACGGTCGTAAATTGATTATTGCGTTGGTAGTGGTTTTTGTGGTTGTAGGAGGTTTCTACGGCTATAAATATTTGGTGGTTAATCCACGTGGAGAAAAGGCTGCTGCAATGATGTTCATGGCCGAGCAGAATTTCGCAGCGGATTCGTTCCAACTCGCATTGGATGGTGATGGAAACTATGCAGGTTTTCTGCAGGTGATCGATAAATATGGTTCGACCTCACAAGCGAATGTAGCTCGCCTCTATGCAGGTATCTGCTACATGCGTTTGGGCCAGTTTGAGCAGGCTCTGGCTCAGCTGAAAAAGTATGATGCACCCAAAAGCATCCCTGGTGCGATCCTGAAAGCACAGTGCTTGGGCTTGCAAGGTGATGCTTGTGTGGAGCTGCAAAACTACAAGGAGGCTGTCTCTTTCTATAAAAAGGCTGTAGAAGTGAGTGAGAACAGCTTGACCGCTCCTTTCTATATGAAGAAATTGGGGCTGGTATATGAGAAACAGGGCGACAACGCCAAAGCTCTCGATGTCTATAAAGATATTCAGGCATCATACGGTAGCAGTATGGAGGCCCGTGATATTCAGAAATTTATCGGCCGTCTCGAGCAGTTGTAGTCGCTGGTGCTGCAGACAGAGTTGAAGGGAAGCCCCTGAAGTTCTGGACAGCAGGCGGATGAAACGGTGAGAATGACCCGATCAACAATAGTAAAGGTTGCCTTCTTTCGGGATGGCAACCTTTTTTAAACTGATCAAAACATAAAAACGATATATATGGCAACCATTCATAAAAATCTTTCGACAATCGAAGGTGACCTGCCTTCTGCTGCAGGCATGAAATTCGGTATTGTGGTGGCGGAGTGGAATCCGAAGGTGACCATGGCATTGCTCGACGGTGCGGTCAAAACTTTGACTGCGGCCGGTTGTGCAGAATCTGACATTACGGTAAAACATGTGCCGGGGACTGTCGAATTGACTCTCGCTGCTCAGTTTTTTGCTGAATATACCGATGTTGATGCGGTAATCGTCTTGGGGTGTGTGATTCAAGGGGAGACTCGTCACTTTGATTACGTGTGCCAAAGCGTGACGCAGGGTGTAACCGACGTTATGTTGACCTGGAATATGCCGGTCGCTTTCGGCGTGTTGACAACAAACGATATGCAGCAGGCTTTGGATCGTGCAGGCGGTAAGTATGGCAATAAAGGCGATGAGGCTGCAGTGGCTGCAATCCGGATGGCTGCTCTGCAGATCGAGATGGAGAATGAAAATCCGGATCCCGAACGTGAGCGGGAAACGGAGCGTGAACGTTCTCGCCGTAGCATGCACAACGTGAATTAAGGAGTTCGAAATAGGAATAATCAGGCATAGAACGATCAGACTGAATCGTAATACGTACGTCGTGCGATTCATCCTCTCGTTTTAACAATAGTGAACAGCCCCACGGAAAATTGATAAAAAACGATCTTCCGTGGGGCTTATTTTTTGTGTGGTATGTGTCGATAGCGGGTTGTGCTGAATCGAGGACGATGAATCCGGATTGTGCAGTTTGCTTGCATGAAGCTTGCCTGCGTACAGGGTGTTTGCGTGTAGGTATGCTCCTTGATAGTTGTGCAGCACAAATCATATAAATTCATTTGATGAGAAGTGCGTGTGCATTGTTCTCCCTGAAACTGTACTGCCGGAGTATGTCAATGAAAAAAAGGTTATAAAGCGTGACGGCCTTTTTCTTTGTGAGGTCAATAGATGGCTTCGATCAATCGGTTGACCATGATGTTGAAATAGCGTTGGGGACCGTACCCTTCGAAACTGATCAGACCATGTACCGAACCGGCGAATGCTTCGTCACAATGGATCAACATCTCTTTGACCAAAGGCTCTTCGTGCAGGGCTATTTTTTTACGACGACAGGCCTCAAAAATAAGTCGTCGCATGACGCTGTCTGTGGCTCCACATTCGATGGGTGAGGTGTAAACTTCGTGGCCGAATACAAGAAACAATGGCTCGTCTTCTACATTGGTCAGGACATGATCGTAATTTTCGATAACGGCAGCATCGCATCCATTGGCTGCGGCAACGGTACGGCTATAGGCTGAAATCTGTTGAGAAACCGTCGTCGGATATCCCATAAAGAGATATTCGCATGGCATGACATCGAGCATCATGCGCGTGTGCCAGATGGTATAATTGGAGTAGTAAAGCGGAGACATGGAGTCCAATATCCAACACGGACCGCTTTTATCGTTACTGCATCCTTGAGGATGTAATAGAAGCCGTACACTACTGCCTGTCACCGGACTTCGATTCTCAATCAACAGACGTTCGATGCGCTCTTGTAGCAGCGTAAGATCAGGTATGGGAAGAGTCGGGTGGGGATTCTGTATCGGAACGTCAGCTTTTGTAAATGGCTCTGTTTGTGAAGAAAAACTTTCGGGATAGAGCGCACGATAAGCTTTGCTGGCAATTTCAAGATGATCTTCCAGATGTAGCGCCTGGCGTTTGCCGGTCGTGTGGATTAGTTGGTAAATGGCCGGAACACCTGTCAATAATTCATGCCGGAGACCGAGCTGTTCCGGTGTGGCCATTTTGCCGTTATAACATATCCGATCTGTGTGCATGGTGTGGATTTATCGACCTCCGACCAGATTTTGCCAGAATAATGAGAAAAAGTTGGTATCCATCAGCAGCGGAAACAGAAACCCGTACAAAGCTCCGAACAGATGGGCGAAATGGTTGATTCGTTCACCTTGGCGTCGCCCCATGTAGGAGGAGTAACCGATATACAACAATCCGAAAATGATCCCTGGGATCGGAATGATGCTGAGCAGGTAAAGTTTGCCCCACGGATTGAAAAAGATAGAGGTGAACACAACAGCAGCAACGGCACCTGACGCACCGATTGATGCATATGCCGGATTATTGCGGTAGCGGACCAGATCATAGATCGATGCGCAGATCATGCCGCCGAAATAGAGCAAAAGATACCAGGCATCGCCATTTGAAATGAGTCCGATTTGCGTGTAAGCATCAAAAAACTGTTCGATAAATTGTCCAAATGAGAGCAGTACCACCATATTGACTGCCAAATGGATGTAGTCAGCATGTACAAATCCATGGGTGATGACCCTCCACCACTCCCGATTGTGGTTGACCCGGTAGGGAATCAGGGCCAGTCGGTTGAAGAAGGTGCGGTTGCGCAAGGCGGCGATGGTGACGATCAAGGTCAGAAAAATAATCGTATAGGTCATAATGTCTGTCAGTAACTAATGAGTAAATTGAGATGGGAAGAAATAGATTTTGAATAATATCGGTGATTAAATGGTTGTTTCCAGGTGTGAAATTATCGAATATGTCGCAAGTATGAATTTGAGTCCGGAATTGTTGTGTGTCGATAGTCCAACTGTTTTGTGAATTGAGTGATAAGCACGGTTATGAAGGTAATCAGTGTTTAAACCATGTTGTTGTGTGTGGCGAAGCTATTTTATTCATGGAAAAATGAATCAGTCAGAGATTGAATCGGAAGCATTTTCCCATTGTAGGAGCTATTCACGCAATTTAAATCTTTTCTAATGAATGTCGAGGACGATACCAATGCAACAGGTAATAACAAATGGGACACCATGTAAAAAGCGATCCTCTTTTGAACGTTGTTCAGGTCTCCGGCTGTTCAATCCTATTGTTTGGGCTGGGTTATGGCCTTTCGATTAAAATGTTGAGTATGCGGAGCCAGAAAGTCGCATCAAATCATTAAAATCTTTAGTAAAAGCTCTTTCAGTAACTCGCCGTCATCGGTCTGTCCAGCTCCCATTCCTTTACTTTTTAGATCATACTCGCGCAGCAGCCCCAAAATAGCGAAAACTTTATTGTTGGGGTACAGAGAGGCCGCTTGAGTATATTCTTTCAAAAAAAAGGCGTTGGGCAGTTTCATCATCCGGGCCAACTCCATATCCGAAGGCATCGGTTTACCCTTATGCCGAGAGAGCCAACGCTGGTAATTGACAATGAAAATGCGTTGAAAATGTGTGAAAAGCGCACTCATGGTCACCAATAGCGGATTGTCTTTCGGGTTGCGAGCAAAGTGATCAGCGATGCGCATGGCTTTGGCCATATCCCTTTCCGAAAGGGCTTTGGTCAACTCGAAATTGTTGAAATCCTTGCTGATGCCGATGTTTTGTTCAATCTGCTCGGCCGTAATGTTTTTTGTCCCTTCGGGCAGAAAGGTGAGCAGTTTGCCCAATTCGTTGGTGATTTTGGCAATGTCAGCCCCCAAATGGTCAGTCAGCATGGAGATCGCTTTAGGGTCGAGCGTAAACCCTTTGCTGCGGGCATAGTCGCCAATCCAAGCCGGAAGCTCATAATCGCGCGGAGGAATGCTCTCGAAAACCACCCCTTTGGCCTCGATCTGCTTGTACAGCTGCCAGCGTTTGTCCATATTGCGCTCTTTGTGGCAGAGAACAAGAATCGTCGTAGGCGAGGGTGATTGCATGTATAACGATAGCTTGTCTAACCCCCGAAGCTGCTGTGCCTCTTTGACAATGACAACCTGATAGGCTCCCATCATCGGAACTTGCCGACAAAAATTGATGATCGCACCGGCTTCGCTCTCTTTACCGTATAGCGTGATTTGACCAAACGCACGCTCAGCCTCATTGAGAATACTCTCTGAGAGAAGCGAACTCAACAAATCGATGAAATAGGACTCTTCGCCCATCAGCAGGTAAACCGGCGCAAATTTCCGGGCGGCAATCTGTTGGCAGAGTGACGCATACATGTCAACGGAATCACGGAACGTACGTTTACCGGTTTTGGCCATAATCTACAAATCTATTGGGCAGTGAAACTATTTGCTTTGATGCTGAGGGCGTAACAGATCTCCAACCACTTTGACCGGTGAGAAGGTGGTGATTGGAACCTCAACGAAAATGGTGTTCCAGTGAGCCATTGAACCGTTCCATAAACCGGGCAACTCTTGAGCCAACAGCTCTCGTCCATTTTTCGATTTGTGGCTGATGAAGCCCGTCATAGGATCGACATATTTACGCAGGTCAAAGCGTTCGTTGCGATAGTTTTTGGTGCCGCAGACCACATCTACCGGATTGAAATGGGTGGCTGCCTGCATCAGATCCCGTTGTTCAGGGGCAATCTGAGACGATTCAGCAATCTGCAACGATTGGTTGCCGTCTGGTGCAGAGACCCAGAATGGGCCGCCTCCCGGTTCCCCTTCGTTGCGAACCATGCCGCAAACCCGGATGGGGCGATCGAGAATCTTGTAAAGCCGATCAGCTTGCTGTAAAAGACTTAATCGTGCAAAATCCTTGGGCAGTTTTTGACCGAGTCGCTCCTCAACAAAACGGGCAATTTCAGCAACCATTCCTTTGTCTTTTACACCGTTGTATAGCGTGCGCAGATAGGAGTGGCAACGCTGTTGCAGAGACAGCAGCACTGCTCCGATTACCTTCTTGTAGGTTACAGTGTCGCCCTTGAGAGAGTCGGGCAGAACGTTGTCGATGTTCTTAATGAAAATAACGTCTGCGTCGATCTCGTTGAGGTTCTCGAGCAGGGCGCCGTGTCCAGCCGGGCGGAACAGCAGTGAACCGTCATCATTACGGAAGGGCTCACCCTCTGGAGTGACAGCGATAGTGTCGGTTGAAGGAAGTTGTTGCGAATAGCTGATTTCGTAACGTACTCCGAATTTCTGCTCAAATCGGGGTAAAACCTCATCGATGCGAGCTTTGAATCCCTCCAGATGTTCTGGCGAAACCGTAAAGTGGATTCGGGCTACACCGTTGCGATCAGTTGCATAGAGTGCCCCTTCACTGAGATGTTCTTCAAGTGCTGTGCGGTTCCCGTCGGCATAGTGGTGGAAGAGAATCAACGCTTTGGGCAGATTGCCATAGTTGAGTCCTTCGGGGCCGATTATGCCTCGAATCACCTGTTGCGGATCGGTAGTTGCCCCGATCTTTTCGTGTAATTTTTCTGCAAAAGCGAATTTGTCGATGTTGGCCACCGCCTCTTCCGAGGCTGCATTGGGCTTTCCGCTGTCAATAAATTCGAACAGAGCCTTAAACATACGGGTGGCTGCACCCGATGCAGGAACAAATTTGACAATCCGTTTGTCGGCAGAGAGTTCGTCGTATCGTTTGATGTATTCGGCTACCTTGTCCGGGGTAAATGTCCGGATGCCGTCTCCGGCAACAGCAGCACGATCGATATGCAGATAAGGAAATCCTGAACGGAAATATTTTATTTGGCGCTCAACCTGTTGCAAGGTAAGGCCATGGGCGTCGATTTGCGCCAGATCTTTTTCGGTAAACATGATTATTGCGTTTGAATAGGGTCGCTCCAACTGCCCGATATGGAACAGGATGGAAAACTTGCTAAAGGTACTCAAAAAATGGCGGAAGGCGATGGCTTTGGCGGAAAATTGTTGATGAATTTGACCAAAGAAGTACCCTTATAGACACTAAGTGTGAAGGTTATGTTTTTATGGTGTGTCTGGTGTGAGCGGAGGAAGTGTAGGTGTTTGGAGGTGTATAATGGGTGTGTTTGCGGGTATGTATGCGCAGCAATGAAAACAGTTGTGGGATAAAACGTACAGACTCCAATACAAACGATGACTATTTCAGTGTGATTGTGGGTCTGCTTGGGTGGTAAATGTTCTGTAGTATGGTAGGTTTGGGTAGGATGAGGGGAACGGTTGTTTCAATAAATACAAGAGCGTATAATACTGAGTGATATGAATATTAAGTTGATATGCTGTGTGTAGGGTGTCGGAGGGAGGCATTGCCGATGGCCTTGAGGATTGGTGTGTGTTTGTGTGAAAGATGAGTCCTGGAGTGGGAATGGGAACGTCTATTGGCTGATGATGTTTAATCGGGTTTCGATCGGGCCTCAATGTTATAGTAGGGTAGTAAGGGATGCAGAGCCCAGGTAAAAATGCTTATGTGTTACGGCTAAAGAGGCATTCGAAATGCCAAAAACAGGAAAAGTTGCCGGCGATTCTGTGTGACAAGTAGTAGTAAAATGAATCAGTATTGTTCTGATGCTTTGGATGTGTTGTGATTTTGGTACAAATCCCTACTTTTGTATTATATTGTAGGATATCTTTCATGCGGTTACGGCAAAGTTCTACGGAATCTTCGGGCGATGTTCGGGTAAGTGGCGTCAAACTCGCTCATTTATGCTTTGCCAAAGCGCAATGAAAAATCGGCATTTGTGGCGAATGATGTGTTGGTGCGTAAAGGTGATACATCGATTTGCAGAGTGCTGATGTTGCAATTTAGGAAAGACAGATGAAACCCAACAGAACCCCAATATCCCTGAAATCGATGAACAGCTTTGGAGTCGAAGCTGTTGCTGCCGGATGTGTCGAATTTGCAGATGTAGAGAGCCTGCGTGCTTTTTTTGCGGAGCAACGCTCCTCTGGTGAGTCGTGGTACGTGCTCAGCGGAGGTAATAATGTGCTGTTTACACGAGATTATCCAGGTGTGATTTTACATCCAGTGGCCCAGGGTATCACATTGCTCGATGAAAAGGATGGCAAAGCGATGGTGAAGGTCGGAGCTGGAGTGGAATGGGATGATTTTGTGGCGTGGGCTGTCGATCACGGTTATGGCGGAATCGAGAACCTGTCCCTGATTCCAGGCTATGTGGGCGCTGCCCCAGTTCAAAATATCGGTGCATACGGCGCTGAAGCGAAAGATACTATTCGTGAGGTAGAGTTTTATAGTCCCGAGAAGGATCAGATCGAGGTGTTGTCTGCCGAAGCATGTGCGTTCGGTTACCGGGATAGTATCTTTAAACGCGAGTTGCGAGGCCGGGCGATTATTCTCTCGGTGACCTTTGCGTTGGATCTGGTCCCTGTATTTAGATTGGGGTATGGTGATCTGAAAGCAAAAGTTGAGGAAGCGGGCGGCCCGACATTGCATACGGTGCGTGATGCAGTGGTGGCGATTCGCCGCAGCAAACTGCCAGATCCGAAAGAGTTGGGTAATGCCGGCAGCTTTTTTAAAAATCCGGTTGTTTCACGAGAGGTGGCGGAGCGCCTGAAAACTCAATATCCCGATATGCCCTGTTATGAAGTGGGGGAAGATCGGGTTAAACTGGCAGCCGGCTGGCTGATCGATCGTGCCGGATGGAAAGGTCGCCGGGTTGGCCATGTCGGCGTGCACGAACATCAGGCATTGGTGTTGGTTAATTATGGCGGTGGAACCGGAAATGAGGTGCTGGAGTTGGCGCATCGTATTCAACAAGAGGTAGCGGACCGTTTCGGAGTAGAAATCGATATGGAGGTCAACGTACTGTAATGGTGAAAGTGCGTATTGATAATTTATAGAAGTGGTTATGGAGACGTTGCAGAGCAAATTTGAAAATTATGTGTCCGGACACAGCATCTGTTCGCATGATGATAAAATTCTGTTAGCAGTCAGCGGTGGTGTCGATTCGATGGTGATGTTGTCACTCTTTGCTGAAGCTGGTTATCAAATCGGAGTGGCACACTGCAATTTCCAGCTACGGGGACCGGAAGCCGAGGAGGATGAACTGTTGGTCGCTGAAGCCGCTGAAAAGTTGGGCGTGCCTCATTACAACATCCGTTTTGACACCCTTAAAGAGATGGAAAGTACCGGAGAGTCGGTCCAGATGGCTGCTCGCCGTTTGCGTTATGCCTGGTTTGATGCCCTTTGTGACGAACATGGCTATCAGCGTATTGCTATCGCTCACCATGGAGATGATTCGGTCGAGACCTTTTTGATCAACCTGCTGCGTGGTACAGGGTTACGGGGCCTGACCGGTATCAATGTGATCAATGGCCGGTTGATTCGTCCGTTGCTCTTTTCGACCCGTAAGGAGATTCTCGATTACGCTCTGCATAAAAATATCCCGTTCCGGGAGGATTCATCTAACTCCTCGACCAAATATTTGCGCAATAAGATCCGTCTCGGAGTGGTGCCCCGTATCAAAGAGATTTCTCCGCAGTTTACCGAAACCATGACCTCCAATGTCGAACGTTTGACGGCTGCTCAGGGATTTATCGATCGGAGTATGGCCGTGCTGCGTCAGCGGGTGGTGGTCGATGAAGGTGATCATCATATTATCGAAGTGGATCGGATTGATCCGTTGTTGCCGGTGCAGTTTGTTGTGTATGAACTGCTGCGGGGATTCCATTTCAACCCTGATGTCATCAACCAACTTTACCACAGTTTCGAAACCGGAGAACAAAGTACGGGAAAGAGATTCTATTCGCGTGATTACGCAGCCTATATAGATCGTCGTCGAATTATCGTAATGCCGATTCCTACAGACGATGTTTGTGAATTGGAGGCGGATGAACAGACCCATCGGCTCTGCTGTGGAGGAAATATTATCCGGTTCGATCACCTGGAAATCGACGATCTGGAGACCTTGCAACAGCCGGATAACGTGGCGTTGCTCGATGAAAAGAAGTTGCACTATCCGTTGCATATTCGTCGTTGGCGGGAAGGGGACAGTTTCGTGCCGTTCGGTATGTCCGGTCACAAAAAGGTGAGCGATCTGTTGATTGACAACAAAGTGTCGTTGCCGGATAAACAGCGCCAATTTGTTGTGCTTTCCGGAGAGGATATTGTCTGGGTGGTTGGACGTCGGGTCGATGAACGTTATCGGGTCGATTCGGAAACGGAAAATGTCTTGCGCCTTACGGCTGTTATTGATCCTGCCTGATCTTTTGAGAATTTGTCGGCAAATTGTCTGTCTGGCGGTTTGGCGCTCTGCCTATTTTTTATAAATTTGTAGAGCTTCTGATGTGTTGGAGTCAGAAGTGTTCGTTGATTTACATCTGGCTTGCGGGGAGGTGTGCATCGTATTGGGTTACCTGCCATGTAAGCGGATGTGATGGTAGTTGGTGGTGTACACATAGTGTACCCAATCAATCCTATTGAAAACGTAAATCAATCAATACACTAACTTAAATCGAAACCAAAACAGATGAAAGATGTAACGACAATGGCCGCAGATAATATCCGTATTTTGGCGGCCTCAATGGTGGAGAAATCAAAATCGGGACACCCCGGTGGTGCTATGGGCGGTGCCGATTTTATCAATGTTCTCTATACCGAGTTTTTGAAATACGATCCCGATGATCCGACCTATCCTTTCCGTGATCGTTTCTTCCTCGATCCGGGTCATATGTCGCCGATGCTCTATTCAGTGTTGGCACTGGCCGGATATTTCTCATTGGAGGATCTTAAGAATTTCCGTCAGTGGGGAAGCCCGACTCCGGGACACCCAGAGTTGGATCTGAAACGGGGAATCGAAAACACCTCCGGCCCGCTGGGTCAAGGTCATGCCATGGCCTTGGGTGCAGCAATCGCTGAACGTTTCATGGTGGCCCGTTTTGGTGAGTGGATGGCCCACAAAACCTTTGCATTTATCTCCGATGGTGGTATTCAGGAGGAGGTATCGCAGGGTGTTGGCCGTATCGCCGGTCACCTGGGATTGCACAACTTCATCATGTTCTACGATTCAAACAACATCCAGCTTTCAACCAAGGTGGAAGAGGTTTCAACCGAAGACATCGTAGCTAAATATGAGGCGTGGGGCTGGAATGTGATCAGCATCGACGGTAATGATGCTGGCGAAATTCGTATGGCCCTGAATCGTGCGATCAATGAGACCGAGAAACCGACCCTGATCGTTGGTCATACCGTCATGGGTAAAGGTGCACTCGGTAAAGAGGGCGAAAGTTTTGAAAACAAAGTCTCGACACATGGTCAGCCTTTGACCGCTGCTGGTGCAGATATTGCCAAGACTGTGGCTAATCTGGGTGGTGATCCTGAAAATCCGTTTGTGATTTTTGATGAGGTGAAGAAACTCTATGCGGATCGTGCTGCTGAATTGCGTAAATGGGTTGCATTGCGCAAAGAGGAACAGAAGAGCTGGACCGCTGCCAATAGTGAGTTGGCAGAGATTCTTGACGGATTCCTGCAGGGTAAACTGCCAGAGATCGACTATCTGAATATCAAATGCGGTGAGAATGTGGCGACCCGTGCTGCTTCAGCTGCCGTATTGGGTGCTTTGGCAGAGAAGATCGAAAATATGATTGTCGCTTCGGCCGACTTGAGCAACTCGGATAAAACGGACGGTTTCCTCAAAAAGACTCATGCATTGACCAAAGAGGATTTCGGTGGACGTTTCCTGCAACCCGGCGTGTGCGAGTTTACGATGGCTTGTATCATGAACGGTATTGCACTGCATGGCGGTATTATTCCGGCTTGCGGTACCTTCTTCGTATTCTCGGATTATATGAAACCGGTGCTGCGTCTGTCGGCATTGATGCGCCTGCCGGTGAAATTCATCTGGACACACGACTCATTCCGCGTAGGAGAGGATGGTCCGACCCACCAGCCGATTGAACATGAGGCTCAGTTGCGTCTGATGGAGCAGTTGCGCAACCATCACGGTGAACGTTCCGTTGTTGTATTGCGCCCGGCAGATGCTCGTGAGACCGTAGCTGCATGGAAAATCGCTATGGAAGAGCAGCGTCCGACCGCTCTGGTTCTCTCGCGTCAGAATATCAAGGATCTGCCCGCACTGCATGGCAACCGTGCCGAAGAGGCAATGCAGGCTGTCAAAGGTGCGTACGTCGTAATGGATTGCGATGGTACACCGGATGTCATTCTGTTGGCAAGCGGTTCAGAGGTGGCTACATTGGTGGATGGTGCCGCATTGCTGAAAGCCGACGGTTTGAAGATTCGTGTTGTGTCCGTTCCGTCTGAAGGCCTCTTCCGGGATCAGAGCAAAGAGTATCAGCAAAGTGTGCTGCCTACAGGTGTGCCTAAGTTTGGTCTGACCTCTGGTCTGCCTGTAACTTTGGCCGGTTTGGTAGACGGTGATGGTACCGTTTACGGCCTGGATCACTTCGGATATTCAGCCCCGGCCAGTGTACTGGATGAAAAATTCGGCTTCTCTGGACAGAATGTGTACAATCAGGTGAAAGCCATGCTGAATAAATAGTAGTGTAATTTACTGTATGAACATTGAGGGAGGAGTGTTCCATAAAGGGGCACTCCTCCCTCTCTTGTTGCCGAACATAAAAAAGTGCATCCTTTTATGGAACGGGATGCACTTATGGTTTGTTTGAGGAAATCCAGTTAGCAATAGATGCTGCAGTTTACAGCAGGTCGAATAGCTTTTCGAGATGCATGCTGCGGGAACCTTTTATCAGAATAAAACGGTTGCGCAATGGGTGTGACTCCAAATGGGAGTACAGAGCTTCGACATCTGCAAAATGGGAGAAAACGGGCGATGTGTGATCCGAAGCACTGGTTGCCGAATGCCCTTTGTGTGCGTTACTTGTCTTTATGGCTTCCGGTGTAGCTGTTGCTGTCTTTCCTGAGTTTCCGGAGGTAATTGCATGTTGCGCCAAAACAGTACTGAAATGTTCTCCTACCAAATAGGCCTCAGCAATATTGAGCCGTTGCAACAAAGTGACAATCCGTTCATGCTCTTCAGCCGAGTAGCTGCCCAATTCTGCCATATCCCCTAAGATGACCACTTTCGGGAGATCCGAAGACGATGTGGCAAAGTTCTCCAGTGCAGCCTGCATGCTGGACGGATTGGCGTTATACGCATCCTTGATCAAGGTGTTGTGGGCAGTAACCTGTTTTTGAGAACGGTTGTTGTCGGGAATGTAACTGGAGATGGCCTCTGCTGCATCTTCCGGTGCAACGGCAAAATAGGAGGCCATAGCTAAAGCTGCCGCAATATTGTCGAGATTGTAATCACCGACCAGATGGCTGTGAATGGTCTGCCCCTCCCAACGAACACCGATGAACTCACCGTTATTGTCTCGTTCCAACTGTGTGGCACTGTATGGTACAGCAAACAGATCGGGCCGTTCATTGACCATCCCTTCCAAAGTCTGGTCATCCCGTAAATAAAAGGCGGTTCCCCCGTTTGCCGCCAGATAATCGAGCAATTCACCTTTTCCTTTGCGAATTCCTTCTGCTCCACCGAATCCTTCAAGGTGAGCTCGACCAATATTGGTAATCAATCCGAAGTCAGGCTGTGCGATTTTGCAAAGCAGTTCGATCTCGTGCTGGTGACTGGCTCCCATCTCCACAACGGCAAAATCGGTATCGGCTGTCATGGATAACAGCGTCAATGGAACTCCGATATGGTTGTTCAAATTGCCTTGCGTGACAGTGGTCGCATACTTTTGGGAGAGGGTGCGTCCGATCAGCTCTTTGGTTGTGGTCTTGCCATTGCTTCCGGTAATGGCCAAAATCATCACTCCCAATTCATGACGATGGTATGCTGCCAAAGCCTGAAGAGCCTTCAAGGTATCGGGAACCAGAATGTATCGTGGATCCCGTTTAGGCTTGTCTTCATCATCGTTGTGCGTGTCGTCATGGCTGTCGCAGATGTAACTCTCCTGCTCATCCTCTTCGTCATAAAGAGCGTGATCGTGATGATGATGCCCGCAGGAGCAAGGTTCAGGATCGATGATTGGAATGACTTTCGGGTTGTCAACAACAGCTAAAATAGCCCCATTGTCCAAAGCAGTCGCTGCGAATTGATTGCCATCGAAATGTTCGCCGTGCAGTGCGAAAAACAGTGACCCTGGCTCAATTTTGCGGCTGTCGGTTGAAATGTGCGGATGCAACAGGAAGGTTTCGTATAACTCTTTCAGCGTTTTGCTGTCCATGATTTCGCTCATAGTGCTTCACTTGAAAAACTGCAAAGTGACTCCGACCTTTCTGTTGTTCATCGAGAAACAGAGTTTACACCCCTCTGTTTCCCTATTGGCATGTATAGGCCGGATGCCCTTAAATAAATTTATCACCAATCTTATAGTTGACGTCGTCGATGAACTTTTTGATGTTTTGTTCGTTTTGTTTGGGACAGATCATTAACACATCGTCCGTATCTACCACGATAAAATCCTCAAGTCCTTCGATGACGACCAATTTGTCTTTTTTACCCTTCACGATGCAGCCCCGGGTGTCGTATAGCATACAGGTCTGACTTTCGACATTCCCCTCCGTGTCTTTTGTGGAGTGTTGATACAGAGAGCCCCAAGTGCCAATGTCGGACCATCCGAAATTGCTGCAGCGAACATATACATTACGTGCCTTTTCCATCACTCCAAAGTCAATCGAAATTCCCCGGCATTCTGGATAGATCTCGTTGATTGCCAGCTGCTCTTCAGGGGTATTGTATTTGTCTTTGGCGGAGGCGAACAACTGCTGCATCTCCGGTAAAAATTCCGCAAGACTCTCCATGATCGTATCCACTTTCCAAATGAAGATGCCGGAATTCCAGAAAAAATCACCGCTCTCAACAAACAGCTTTGCCATCTCGAGATTGGGCTTTTCCGTAAAGGTCTTGACCTTATGGATCGCAGCAAATCCGTCAGCAGACCCAGCTTCGATTTGAATATACCCATAGCCGGTGTCAGGACGGCTCGGATGAATTCCGATGGTCATCATGGCATTATGGGCCTCAGCAAAGTCAGCGCTTTCGGCAATATTGTGACAAAATTCCTCTTCGTTGAGAATCAGGTGGTCAGATGGAGTAATGATCATAGTGGCTGAAGGGTTGACACTCTTCAGTCTCCATGCCGCATAGGCAATGCAAGGCGCAGTATTGCGCCCTACCGGTTCACACAATACTTGATTGTCTGTGAGTTCTGGTAGGTGGCAGAGTACCTGCTCTTTATAATTGCTGTTGGTTACTACCAAAAAATTTTCGGGTGGAATGATGCGTGCAAAACGTTCGAATGTGTGGCGGATAAAGCTTTTCCCTGTGCCTAATACATCCAAAAATTGTTTAGGCTGTGAGCGGCGGCTGATCGGCCAGAAACGACTGCCGATACCCCCTGCCATGATGATGCAGTAGCGGTTTTTGTCCATATCGTGGAGGTAAAAACGGTTTTGACTTTACAATGATACCTCTTTTTCTCGGGATAAACAAGCGTTCCATAAGCCGAGATGGGATCATCTGTCTGTTTTTTACTAAATTTGCTGAATCTATGCTAAATTCATTTTTTAGAGCGTTGTAATTACGTTGAGTTAGGAATTTGGTTTGCAATGTGCGAACAATTAATCGTTGGTTTATGAAAATTAAATTATTTACCCTGCCCAATATATTGACTCTCTGTAACCTGCTTTGCGGTGCAGCTGCAGCTGTAGCGGCTTTGCGCTTCGATAATTTGCAGTGGCCGCTGCTGTTTATCGTGGCAGCCGCTGTATTCGACTTTTTAGACGGATTCGCTGCGCGCCTGTTCAAGAGTTATTCACCTCTGGGAAAAGAGTTGGATTCATTGGCCGATTGTGTCAGCTTTGGTTTCGCCCCTTCAGCGATTCTGCTGAATATATACGAAACCAGTGGGGGAGAGGGTCCATGGGGATATTTGGTCTTTATTCTGGCTGCCTTCTCGGCGCTGCGATTGGCAAAATTCAATATCGACGAAAACCAATCTACCCAGTTTATCGGTATGCCAACCCCGGCTGCCGCTCTGTTGGTGGCTGCATCGGGGTATCTGGCCGGTACCGGAATGTATATGATTAACCCGTGGTTTGCCGTCCTGTTGGCTTTCGTGTTGAGCTACCTGCTGGTGTGCAACGTGCCGATGTTCGCTCTCAAATTCAAACATTATGGATTCCGTGGCAACGAAGTGCGATATATCTTTGCAGGTTGTGCGGTGGTGGCGCTCATCATCTGGAAAATCCTCGCTATCCCCTTTATTATAATGGCCTATGTGGCTGTCTCTATGGTGCTCATGGCGGTCCATTTCCGTAAATCGGAATAATTTTATACCTTTGCCCAGTTTAGCTGTGTGAATTCGTAACGGATGGCGTCTCCGAAATGCAGATACAGGTTCATGCGTGCGGCCTTTGTGTCGCTTTTCGCACTTTGGGGAACCTTGACCATGGCGCAGACCGGATTCTCAGGTCGTAATAATGCGTTGGGAACTGCCTATAACAATAGTCAGAACCAGATGCAGTATGGAGCTGTGGGAGGAACGGTGGATAATAACGCTACCGAGCAGAAACGTGATACCACCAAGCAGCGTAAACCTCGAAAACCTCTCGAATCCTATTTCTTTGACGATTCGACTCGTATGCGTTCCATCTTTGTTTGGAATCCAAGCCTCAAATTTAATGAGGTGAAGATGACTACGATCGATACGATGATTAACAACTTCCAGACAGATTATCCTTATCAGCGTGTGCGTGGTGGTGTCGGGTCTGCCTATGTGGGTACACTCGGTAGTGCTGCGGTGCCATTGGATGCCTCTTTGCGCCCGGAATACCGTGATTTTAGCTTCGCGCAACCGTTGGATTCGTACATTGTGACGCCTGAACGGGCCTGTTTCTACAATACTAAAAAGCCCTTTACCCATTTGTCCTACTTCTTTGGCGGTCAGAAAAAGAAGTTGGAGGAGTCGCTGTGGGTGACACATGCCCAGCAGATCTCGCCTTCGACCGGAATCAATATCGATTATAAAAGTCGGGGTATGCGTGGACAATATACGAACCAGGCCTCACGGGACAAGAACCTTTCGTTGGCCTTTTCGCATACCGGCAAAAAGTATTCGATCCATGCCGGTTATATCTACAACATGGCCAGCCTCAAAGAGAACGGCGGTATTCTCCGGGATCAGGATATAACCGATACGGTGTTTGATCTGCCTGAATTGTTGGATGTTTGGCTGAAAGATGCCAAAAACGAATATAAAAACAATACGTTTTATTTGACCCAGTCGTACGGTATCCCATTGCGACAGCTGAACGACAGCGTCTTTTCGATTGCGGACCGATCGTCGATTTTTATCGGCCACTCGTTTCTGTATAGCCGCTATTGGAGACGTTACACCGATACGCGGAATGGCATGAGTACGGGTGATGACGGTGAATCGTTCTATGAACATTGGTATATCAATCCGACCTCTACGCGAGACTCGACTTTCGAAAGCCTGCTCTCGAACAAGGTGTTTGTACAGATCCAGCCGTGGGACCGTAATGGTGTAGTCGGCCTGATCAATGCTGGTATAGGATTTGATGTACACCATTATTACCAGTTTGGCATGCAGGAGTACCTGTACAAGAACAAAGGTCATAATGAAAACAGTACCTATGTCTATGGCTCGGTTGAGGGCAAGGTACGCAAGTATGTCAGTTGGAATGCCGATGTGCAGTATCATCCCTTCGGTTATCGAAGCCAGGATCTGTCAATCGGCGGTGATATCCGGCTGAGTATTTTTCCCAAGGGACACCCCGTTACCCTCCAGGGAAGCGCCCGATATGAATTGAGGACGCCCGACTACTGGATGGCTAACTACTTCTCTAACCACTATGTGTGGTCTAACTCTTTTGCGAAAGAGTCTGAGACCCGTTTCTCTGTCACGCTTTCTGCTCCCCATATCGGTGCAGAGGTGGGCGTGGATCAGGTTATCTCGACCAATAAAGTCTATTATGGTCCCGATGCCGTTCCCGTTCAACATAACGGTAGTGTCAGTGTGACGGGCCTGTATGCTCAAAAGGATTTCCGCATTGGCGGACTTCACTTGAACCACAGGGTATTGCTCCAGTTTAGCAGTGCCCAGGAGGCTGTGCCTGTGCCTCTGGCAAGTGCTTACCTCAGCTATTTCTACGAATTCAACGTGGTGAAAGGAGTCTTGAGACTCCAACTCGGTCTCGATGGCCGTTACAACACGAAGTATTATGCGTTCGGTTACAACCCTGCCGTCGGGCAGTTCTACAACCAGCGCGAGAAAGAGTTGGGTAACTATCCGTTCGTGGACTTTTTCGTTGCGGCGAAATGGAAACGAATGCGAATCTTTGCCAAGTTGCAACACCTGAACGAAGGGCTTTTCGGTGGACGTGATTCTTTCACCGTATTGCACTACCCGCTTAACAAGCGTGTCCTCAAGGTGGGCTTCTCCTGGAGCTTCTACGACTAAACTGCGGGCAGGTCAGCAGCCCACAAAGTTTATTGTATGCTGAAAAAAGTAAGCAAAGCGGCCCTTTGGGTCGTAATGAGTTCTTTTGTAAGTTTTTTGATTAGTTGCAACCGGTCCCCGGAAACCACCATACGCCAGCGTGGCGAATTGGTCGTGGCTATGGATGCCGAAATGCCGGGGTACTTCGTACTGGGTGGTGAAAGTTATGGATACCAGTATGATCTCTTCAAAGCGTATGCTGCCTATTTGGGTGTGCGATTGCGGGTCGTAACCGAAAAACCGCATCCCGACCGTGTCGAAGATCTCGGTACACCTGATATTGTAGCAACGATGGCAACCCACATCAAACACGATGACGATGGGAAGGCTCTTCCAATTTATACTTCGTCCTACGTGTTGTTGGCTAATCGTGATAAGGCTGCCGAAGCTCGTAAAATGGAACATTTCGAGCTGATCTCCTTTCTGAAAGGACGGCGCCTGTTGGTCTCTTCGGGGTTGCAGGGAACGTCATTGTATGAATCGCTGTTGGATTCGCTCTCGGGATCGAACATCTACGTTTCGTCACGTAACAGTTTCGACATGATGGAGCTGATCCGCGATCAGAAGTATGATTTCCTGATTTGTGAGATGGGTGAAGCTCAGTTGGGAGCGGCTCTGGTGCGTGGGGTTGAGCAGGTATATGCTTTCAATGAACTGCTCGCAATCAGTGCCGTAATTGCCGATGACGAATCCCGTGAAGAGTTTGCAACTTGGCTGGACCACTTCCGTGGCAGCGAGCAATACGCAGTCCTCAATGACCTCTATTTTGAACGAGGTATCGTCGGACGTGTAATGGGAGAGGGGCTGACTGCAGCCCAGGCTGGAGGAATCTCGCCGTATGATGATCTTTTTCGTGATGTGTGTGAAAAAGAGGGATACGATTGGCGGTTGATTTCAGCGATTGCCTATAACGAATCACGGTTCAATCCCCGTGTGGTCTCTCGAAAAGGGGCAACGGGATTGATGCAGGTGATGCCCCGTGTTGCTCAACAATTCGGTGTCGGTGGAGATTTGACCGACCCGGCCAACAACGTATTGTTGGCGCTCAAAGTGCTTTCAAAGATTGAAAAGTCACTCGATTTTGCCCCGGGAACCCCGTCAACCGATCGAATGCAGATTGTGTTGGCTTGTTACAATGCGGGGATTGGCCATGTGCTCGATGCGCGTAGCTTAGCTCGAAAGTATGGAGCCAATCCCGATTCCTGGGAAGATGTCTCCACCTATTTGAGTCGCAAGGCCGATCCGGAAGTGGCCAATGATTCTGCGGTGAAGTATGGCCGTTTTAACAGTTCGCAGACCCTCTCATTCGTTGATAATGTCTGCGCTAAGTACCAAACTTACTGCAGTAATTTTAGTCGGTAATTACCGAGTTTTTTGATCGTAGCTTGATGCTGTGGTTTCGATGAACAGTTAGAGCTTTTCAAGCTATCGATGTTGACACAAAAGCGCACCAGTATTGCTGGTGCGCTTTCTTTTTTGTGAGTTTGTGAAATGTCTTTGCAGGCCTGTTTTGCTCTTGTATTATGGGTGACATACGTTAGTCTTTTCTGCTGAAATTTCAGGATAGGTTGTAGAGATGTTGATATAATCCAATTATGGGGAGGTTGATTGTATTGTAGTTGCCGAATGATGCTATGAAGGTGTCAGAAAGATGAGTCTGGGGTGAATTGTGGCAACTCAAGAAGTACACAATTCGATCGTGAAATTAAGCAGAGTAGGAGAGTGACCGAGGAATTGTATGAGTGCAAATACATGCTCTGCTTGTCGAAATGTTGGCAGCGATTGCTGTTTATATGCATATGCCGAAGTCCTTGTCTTGCTTTTGTTCTTGTTCTTGTGCATTTCTTTGTGGATCTTTTTTCGTGTCTTTTGCCCTTGCCCTTGTTATAGCCTTTGCACTTGTTGTTGTCCTTTTGTCCTGGGATGCCCTTTTGCACGTGCGTTGGGACGAGCCTCTGATGTTGGCTGCGGCTAAATAAAAAAGGAGCTTATCGAATGATAAGCTCCTTTCCGTTGTATTGATAGTAACCCTATTGCTGTTTCAATGCTGCGTGAGCGGCAGCCAAACGTGCGATGGGCACACGATAAGGCGAGCAGGATACGTAGTTGAGACCAGCGTAGTGGCAGAACTCAACTGATGAAGGCTCTCCACCATGCTCACCGCAGATACCGCATTTGAGCTGTGGTTTCACACTGCGGCCTTTGAATACAGCCTCGCGTACGAGCTGGCCAACACCGTTGACATCCAGAACCTGGAACGGGTCATATTTGAGGATGCCCTTTTCGAGGTAGATCGGCAGGAATTTAGCCACGTCATCACGAGAGTAACCAAATGTCATCTGCGTCAGGTCATTGGTTCCGAACGAGAAGAAGTCAGCCACCTCAGCGATTTGGTTCGCTGTAACAGCAGCACGCGGGATCTCGATCATGGTACCTACAGTGTAATCAATGATGGTGTTGTGTTCTGCAAATACCTCCTGAGCTACAGCGTCGATTACAGCTTTCTGTGCACGCAACTCACGGTGAGTACCAACCAGCGGAACCATGATCTCTACGTGAACATCGATACCTTTCTTCTTGGTGCTCAGAGCAGCCTCGATGATTGCACGGGTCTGCATCTCGGTGATCTCAGGATAGGTGTTGCCCAAACGGCATCCACGGTGACCCAACATCGGGTTTGCTTCAGCCAAGGCATCGACCTTGTTCTTGATCTCTTCGTAAGAAACACCCATTTCAGCTGCCATCTCGCGCTGCTCTTTCTCGAAGTGAGGAACGAACTCGTGCAGAGGTGGATCGAGCAGACGTACCGTAACAGGCAGACCATTCATCGCTTCGAACAGACCCTCGAAGTCGCCACGCTGCATGGGCAGCAATTTAGCGAGGGCTTTGCGACGACCAGCCTCGTCATCTGCCAAAATCATCTCACGAACGGCTTTGATGCGGTCGCCTTCAAAGAACATGTGCTCGGTACGGCACAGACCAATACCCTGTGCACCGAAACGGAAGGCAGCTTTTGCATCACGTGGCGTGTCGGCATTTGCACGAACCTTCAAGTGTGCAAATTCGTCTGCCAGCTCCATCAGTTTTGCGAAGTCACCGCTGACCTCTGCGTCTTTGGTAGCCACCTGACCTTCGTAAATCACACCGGTCGAACCGTTCAGTGAAATCCAGTCACCTTCTTTGTATGTTTTGTTACCAACGGTGATTGTGCGTGCTTTGTAATCGATAACCAGATCGCCTGCACCGGAAACGCAGCATTTACCCATACCACGAGCCACAACGGCAGCGTGTGAGGTCATACCTCCACGTGCGGTGAGGATACCCTCTGACATGGTCATACCCTTCAGATCCTCAGGCGAGGTTTCGATACGAACCAAAATGGTCTTTTTGCCTTCGGCTGCCCATTTCTCTGCGTCATCGGCAAAGAAGACGATTTGACCTGTGGCAGCACCCGGAGATGCGGGAAGACCTTTGGTGATGATGATCGCCTTTTTCAAAGCTGCTGCATCAAAAATCGGGTGCAGCAATTCGTCCAGTTTAGCGGGTTCTACACGCAGAACAGCGGTCTTGGCGTCGATCATACCCTCTGAGAGCATATCCATGGCGATCTTCACCATCGCAGCTCCGGTACGTTTACCGCTACGAGTCTGCAGCATCCACAGCTTACCACTCTGGATGGTGAACTCGATATCTTGCATATCGGTGAAGTACTCTTCGAGGTGCTGCTGAATCTCGTTCAATTCGGCAAATGCAGCCGGCATCACCTCCTCCAGTGAAGGATATTTGGTTGAACGCTCGCTCTCAGAGATACCCTGCAGTTCAGCCCAACGACGTGAACCCTCAATGGTGATCTCCTGCGGGGTGCGGATACCTGCAACCACATCCTCGCCCTGAGCGTTAACCAGGTACTCCCCGTTGAAGATGTTTTCTCCGGTTGCGGCGTCACGGGTAAAGGCTACACCGGTTGCTGAAGTTTCACCCATGTTACCGAATACCATCGACTGTACGTTCACCGCAGTACCCCATTCAGCAGGAATGTTGTTCAGCTTACGGTACAGAATGGCACGTTCGTTCATCCAGCTGCTGAATACGGCGCAAACAGCACCCCAAAGCTGTTCCCAAGGATCAGTCGGGAAGTCCTGTCCGGTTACCTCCTTTACAGCTGCTTTGAAACGTTTTACCAGCTCTTTGAGGTCGTCGGTGGTCAGCTCGGTGTCGAGTTTTACACCCTTCTCCTCTTTTACGGCGTCGATGATCTCCTCAAACGGATCAACATCCTCTTTGCTCTGCGGCTTCATGTTCAATACCACGTCGCCATACATCTGTACGAAACGACGGTATGAATCCCATGCAAAGCGTGGATTGTTGGTCTTTTTCGAGAGGCCCTCAACTACCTCGTCATTCAAACCGAGGTTCAGGATGGTATCCATCATACCCGGCATGGATGCGCGTGCACCTGAACGTACTGAAACCAACAACGGGTTAACGCTGTCACCGAATTTCATGTTCATGATCTCTTCAACCCCTTTCATAGCGGCTTCTACTTCGGGTTTGATCAGGCTGATAACTCCCTCGCGGCCGTGGGTATAATATTCGGTGCACACTTCAGTCGTAATGGTGAAACCCGGAGGAACGGGGATACCGATCAGGTTCATCTCCGCAAGGTTGGCACCTTTACCACCGAGCAGCTCTCGCATCTTTCCGTTACCTTCGGCCTTTTTGTTACCGAAAGTATAGACTCTTTTCGTGTTTGGCATATCTTTCTTGTTTTGTGTGTGTTTTCTTTTAAAAATATTTTAATAAATTAACTGCTCTTTTGTTAAAATTTAGACTTATGTCGTGGAGAACAAAGATAGTGCTTTCTCCTGATTTACCAAAAAAATAGTCAGGTAACTTATTATCATTCTTGTTTTTCATCCTCTTCTTCGGGAATGCTCCGGAGAGCAAAACTGTCATGTGTGTAATAAAAAATCAAAATTTAACGATTAGCTGAACTCCTTTTCTGATTTTGGAGTGGAAAATGGTTGGTTGCCGGTTCGATTCGTGATGGCAGGGGCTGCGTTAATTCGATCCACACCGGTAAATGGTCGCTGTATCCTCCGGTATATGTGTTGCCGTCAAATGTGCGCAAAGGATAACCTCGTTTGGCACCATCCCTTTGTAACAGGTATTCACGAACGAAAATACCATAACGTCCCGAAAAAGTCAGCTCTCCAGTGGGGCTTGTCGAGTTTTCTGTTCTGCTGTTTTGTGGCAATGCCAGATTGCGACTCATGATAATAAAATCGTATTGCAGACGACGGTCTCGATAACAGTAAGAACCGAACCCTCGTCGTTCGCTCTCGATGAATGGCGTGAAAAGATTATGTCCGAGAATGGTTTTGCCGATTGCGGAAGAGGGAGTTGCATTGAAGTCTCCCATGACGATCAATTTACGGTTGGGCTCTCGATGTGACAATGAGTCCGTGATTTGATGCAGCAGTTGTGCTGCTCGGTTTCGCAGGGCGCTGCCGTTGGGTACGGCCGGCATATGGCAAATGACAAGGCAGAGCGGTTCGTTGTTCAGCTCGCCCTCAACAATCAGAAAGTCCCGATGCACCAACGGCGATCCGGCCTGGCTGATCCGTTGGGGAATGAAACTGCTGCCCCGATAGAGCAGCGCTACATCAATGCCTCGTGAATCGGCCGTATGGCGATGGATGTAATTGTAATCTTGATCCATGGTTAGTAGCAGGTCTTGGAGGACCTCTTCGTTCTCTATCTCTGCTAAACCGATTATGTCGGCTTGCAATTCGTCGAGGACTTGGGCAATGTGCGAGATTTTGTGTCGGTAACGTTCGGTGTTCCAACGACGGACTCCTCGAGGGGTAAATTCGGCGTCGTAAGTCAACGGATTGCGTATCGTGTCAAATAGGTTCTCGACATTGTAAAAGGCAATTTTGATCGATTCGGTGTGCAGGTCGTTGGAGTGGTGTGCAAAATGGGTCGAGTCTGCGTTGACGAATCTGTCAAAATCTGGGTGTGATTGGTGATTCTCCGAATCTTTTGAAGTGGGGGCCTGTGAATGGTTCAGAGGCTGGCTGTCGGAGGTGTGGTGGTTAGTATTGCTGTAATTTGTAACGGTGTTTGCTGGATAGGTTATGCGTTGGGTGCGTGGGGATTGTGCGTTTGTAATCGCTGGTGCTGAAGCGTTGGGAAGAATCAATAAGCGATGTGAGTCGTGAGTGTCTTTGTGAATTGAGGGTGCGTATTGGCAGTTTGTATGAATAGGCTGCAATGGGTTGCAGTTGGATGAAGGGCTCGGCGTTGCTTCAGTGAATTGGTAGAATGTGTGGTTTTGGGAGGTGGAATCCATAGAGGGAGAGTGTGCGTTTGAGGGTGTAGCCCAAACGCTACTGAACTCTACAAAGAGCAGTTGCAGGATAATTACTGTGATGAATCGTACAGATGCTCGCATGCCTTATTGGTCTCTATGGGAATAATGGGTTGTTGTGGAGTAAGGTTGCTGATCACGGATTATAACAGAAGAGTTGTATTGAGTCGTGGTGAGGTTCGGTATAGTGGGGGTTGGTCGAACCATATTTTGCAATTGTTCGTATTCATGTAGAAGGGAATAGATATTCTGCCATTTAAGATGATGTCACCATTATGTCACTGATCGGTCGAAAGTGAAAGGTTGCACTGTCGTGATTCGGCGAGTGTGGCTCGAAGGGAAACTGACCTTGCTCTGTGAAATTGCGTAACCTTTCTCTGCCATAACCGTTATATTATAAAGGTAATAATTTTTTTCATCGAAAACCCGACAAGAAAATTAAGTACCCGTTTTTTGCCTCTTTTTAGCTGTTTTGAGAGCCTGAAATGAATTTGTGCTCGCCAAAAGAAACCTCCAAAATGAAAAAGTACCCCAAAATCGGATTTTAAGGGCTCTTTTTTTGCGGTTCGTTAAAAAAGCTGTAACTTTACCAAGTTATATGAATGTAAAGCTATGAGTGAAGAGACAGGAGAAAAAATCATTAAGATTAATATAGAGGAGGAGATGAAAACTGCCTACATCGACTATTCGATGTCGGTAATTGTCGCTCGAGCTCTGCCTGATGTGCGTGACGGCCTGAAACCCGTCCACCGCCGTATCCTGTACGACATGAGCAGCGAATTGAATCTGACCTCCGATAAACCCTATCGTAAATCCGCCCGTATCGTCGGTGACGTGCTCGGTAAGTTCCACCCCCATGGTGACTCGTCTGTCTATGATGCCATGGTGCGTATGGCACAAGAGTGGAGCCTCCGCTATCCGTTGGTCGATGGCCAGGGTAACTTCGGTTCGGTCGATGGAGACTCCCCGGCTGCTATGCGTTATACGGAGGCCCGTATGATGAAGATCGCCGATGAGGTGATGGCGGATATCGAAAAAAATACGGTAGATTTCCGTCCTAACTTTGATGAAACACTGAAAGAACCGGTGGTGCTCCCGACCAAAGTGCCCCTGCTGATGGTCAACGGTTCGTCTGGTATTGCGGTCGGTATGGCAACCAATATGCCGCCCCACAATCTGACCGAGGTGGTAAATGCCTGCTGTGCATACATCGATAATCCAGATATTGAGATCTCAGATCTGCTGCACTTTGTCAAGGCTCCGGATTTCCCCACAGGCGGTATCATTTACGGATACGAAGGTGTACGTGAAGCCTATGAAACCGGACGTGGCCGTATCATTATGCGTTCCAAAACCGAAATCGAACACACTTCGACCGGTCGGGAATGCATCGTAGTGACCGAGATCCCCTATATGGTCAATAAGGCCGAGATGATCAAGAAGATCGCCGACCTGATCAATGAAAAGAAACTGGAGGATATCGCCTATATCAATGATGAGAGTGATCGTAGCGGTATGCGTATCGTCATCATTCTCAAAACCGATGCAGTGGCCAGTGTCGTGTTGAACAACCTGTTCAAATATACCCCGCTGCAGACGTCATTCCCGGTAAACAATATCGCTTTGGTGGATGGTCGCCCGACGTTGTTGACCCTCAAAGATATGATCAAGTACTTTGTCGAACACCGTCATGATGTGGTGGTGCGTCGGGTTAGGTACGATCTGGAGCAGGCCGAAAAACGGGCCCATATCCTGGAGGGATTGCTCATCGCCGTGGACAATATCGATGAGGTGATCCGCATCATTCGTTCGGCCAAGACCCCTGATGAGGCAAAAGCCGGTTTGATCGAACGCTTCTCATTGACGGAAGTTCAGGCCTCTGCAATTATCGATATGCGTCTGCGTGTGCTGACCGGCCTGGAAAGAGACAAGCTCAAAGCAGAATACGACGACCTGTGCAAACAGATCGAATACTTCAAAGAGGTACTCGACAGCTATGCGTTGCAGATGAAGATCGTGAAAGACGAACTGATCGAACTGCGTGACAAGTACGGTGACGAACGTCGCACCGAATTGGTGATGCGGGCCGAAGAGTTCAACCCCGAAGACTTCTATGCGGATGATGAAATGGTAATCACCATTTCGCATATGGGTTACATCAAACGTACCCCGTTGACTGAATATCGTACGCAGAACCGTGGCGGTGTCGGCATGAAGGGCAGTGCAACCCGTGATGAGGACTTCATCGAACATATCTATGTGACGACCATGCACAATACGATGCTCTTCTTTACCGAGAAGGGACGTTGTTATTGGCTCAAGGTTTATGCAATTCCGGAAGGCTCACGCTCGTCGAAGGGTCGTGCATTGCAGAATGTGATTCAGATTGAACCGGACGACAAGATTCGTGCATATATCAATGTGCGTCGTTTGAACGATAAGGAGTATGTCGATAATAACTACATTATCATGTGTACCAAAGAGGGTGTCGTGAAAAAGACCCGCTTGGAGGCATACTCTCGTCCTCGCCAAAACGGCGTGAACGCCATTACGATTCGTGAAGGAGACCAGCTGATTGAGGCCAAATTGACTACTGGTAACAGCGAGGTGTTGATCGCTGCCAAAGAGGGTAAAGCCATTCGTTTCAACGAAGAGGCGGTTCGTCCGATCGGTCGTACAGGTGCCGGCGTAAAAGGTATTACGATTGAGGAGAACGATGAGGTGATCGGAATGGTTTGTGTGGAACCCGACAGCAAGGAGGATATTCTGGTTGTCTCTGAGAACGGTTATGGTAAACGTACCGATCTGGATGACTACCGGATTACCAATCGTGGTGGAAAGGGTGTCAAAACATTGCAGATTACCGAAAAAACTGGAAAACTGATCGCAATCAAATCGGTAACGGATGATAACGATCTGATGATTATTAACCGTTCAGGGTTGACGATCCGCATTCCGGTAAGCGATATTCGCGTGTCGGGTCGTGCAACACAGGGTGTCAAAGTGATCAACTTGCGTGAAGGTGACTCTATTGCTTCGGTAATTCCGGTGCCCAAAAGTGATGATGAAGAACAACCTGTTGTAGAACAGAGTGGTGTTGAAGCTGAAGCCACGGATGTAGAGACAACGGCTTCATCTGAGACCATGAATTCAAGCCCTGCTTTGGAAGAGTAGTCGAGTTGATGATCTTCAGCTTTTAATGAACAAATAACATAACTCAAACAAAAGAAACAAGTTAAACCAATTAATACTTACGATTATGAAACGATTATTGGTATTGGCTTCTATTGCCACAATGGGCGTAAGCGGTACTGCATTTGGCCAATCTGGTGTGAATGAATCCAGCTTGATGCAGAAAGTCAGCAAAGCCGAAGCCGCTTCTCAGGATCCTAAAAAGAATACCAAAGCAGCAACTTGGATTACTTTGGGTGATGCCAATTATAATGCTACGATTGCTCCCATTGCCTCACTGTATAGAGGTCTGAGTGAACTCGATATGATGTTTATGATGGGCAAGAATGAGCAATCTACGGATACAATTAATGGTGTTCAGATGAATGTCGCATCTTATGATTATGTTGATGTTTATCTGACTAATGGTGTGGTTTCTTTCTGGAAAACGAAAAAAGCAATCAACCCTAATGGCTTGGAGAAAGCTGAAGCAGCTTATATGAAAGCCTATGAATTAGATAAGGATAATGCTGCCACTTTGAAAAAGGTTCAGCAGGGCTTGACTAATGTTTATAACTGGTATAAACAGATTGCCGACAATAATTTCACCCAACAGAATTTGCCAGTAGCTGCATCTGAATTTGCTAAGGCATATGATTTGTTGCAAAAGAATGTAATTACAGTTGCCGATACTACAAGTTCGTTCAATGCAGGTTTGATTTATGCAATCCTGAAAGATTATTCTAACGGAGAGAAATATTTGTCAGCTGCATTGAAAGATGGTTTGGCTAAAGGTGGTGACATCTATTATTATCTGAATCTTTGCTATGCCGGTGAAGGTAAGAATGCTGAGGCTAAACAGGTGTTGATGGATGGTATTAAAGCCTATCCAATGAATTCAAAATTGGTGGAGGGTCTGCTCGCTGTTTATGCAGCTACCGGTGAAGATCCTAATGAGATTATTCCATTGGTAAATGAGGCTATTCAGAATGATCCGAAGAACCCTGAACTGTATGCAGGTTTAGGTCGTGTATATGACAAATTGGGACAACCTGACAAATCAATCGAAGCGTTCAAACAGGCTTTGGCGTTGGCTCCAGATGATTTCGCTACCAACTACAATATCGGTTTGATGTTGATCAAACGTGGTGATGAAGCGAACAATGCATTGAATGACAAAATGTTCACTAGCACTGAATCTTTGAAAGCTGAAGAGGCTGCTGTTAACGCTATGTATGCAGAGGCTCTGGCTCCGCTGGAAAAGGCTCATGAGTTGCAGCCGGATGATATCACGACGGTGGAACTGCTGAAAAACCTCTATTTCCGTTTCCGTGACGACAATGCACAGTATATGGAGAAATACAAACATTATAACGAATTGCTGGAGTCTATGCAGCAATAGTTTGATGGAAAATAGATAATAAAAAGAGCGTCAGAAATGGCGCTCTTTTTATTTTGGACAAAATTTTGCAGGAAAGCAGGGGATGGATTATTTTTGTGATTTGTATAATTGGATGGAAAAGGCTTTGCAAAATAGTGCGCATATTAGGCGTTGATTTGCAGCTTGATAGATAATCATGATGGAAGAACAGGATAATAAAATATTATCGGAACTGACCGGTTCTGAATATAAATATGGTTTTACGACCGATGTCGAGACCGAAATCATCCCCAAAGGGCTGAATGAAGAGGTCGTACGACTCATCTCGGCGAAAAAAGGCGAGCCGGAGTGGATGTTGGCTTATCGTCTCGAGGCCTATCGCCGTTGGAAGACGATGACAATGCCTCGTTGGCCCCATTTGGATCTGCCGGAGATCGATTTCGATGACATCATCTATTATGCGGCACCAAAGGCTAAACCAAAATTGAATAGCCTTGATGAAATTGACCCCAAACTGAAAGAGACATTTGATAAATTGGGTGTTCCTCTGGAGGAGCAGATGATGTTGTCAGGTGTTGCGGTCGATGCTGTGATGGACTCCGTTTCGGTCAAAACAACTTTTAAGGAGACCCTTTCCGAAAAGGGAATCATCTTCTGTTCCATGTCGGAGGCAATCCGGGATTATCCCGATCTGGTCCGTAAATATTTGGGCAGTGTGGTCCCCAGTACCGATAACTTCTTTGCGGCTTTGAATGCAGCGGTCTTTTCGGATGGCTCGTTCTGCTATATTCCCAAAGGGGTTCACTGTCCGATGGAACTCTCGACCTATTTCCGAATCAATGCAGCCGGAACAGGACAGTTCGAACGGACGTTGATTGTGGCCGATGAGGGGGCCTATGTCAGCTATATGGAGGGATGTACTGCTCCGATGCGTGATGAAAATCAGTTGCATGCTGCCGTAGTCGAAATTGTCGTGATGAAGGATGCCGAGGTCAAGTATTCGACCGTTCAGAACTGGTATCCCGGTGACAAAGAGGGACGTGGCGGTATTTACAACTTTGTGACCAAACGGGGAATTTGCAAGGGCGAAAATGCCCGGTTGTCGTGGACGCAGATCGAAACCGGTTCAGCCCTGACCTGGAAATATCCGAGCTGTATTCTGGCCGGAGATAATTCGGTCGGAGAGTTCTATTCGGTGGCTGTGACCAATAACTGTCAGCAGGCCGATACCGGTACGAAGATGATCCATTTGGGGCGCAACACCCGCAGTCGGATTGTCAGCAAAGGTATTTCGGCCGGACGTAGCCAGAATAGCTATCGGGGATTGGTCAAGGTGGCTCGCAAGGCCGAAAATGCCCGCAACTATTCGCAGTGCGACTCCCTGCTGATTGGGGATCGTTGCGGAGCTCATACCTTCCCCTATATTGAATCGAACAACCGTTCGGCTGTGGTTGAACATGAGGCAACCACCTCCAAAATCGGAGAAGATCAGCTCTTTTATTGCAACCAACGTGGCATCTCTACGGAGGATGCTGTGGGACTGATTGTCAACGGTTATGCCAAAGAGGTGCTGAACAAGTTGCCTATGGAGTTTGCGGTTGAGGCGCAAAAATTACTCTCGATCTCGTTGGAGGGTAGTGTTGGTTAGACCGGGAGGGAGGACTCCTCGTTGGTCTTGTAGAAACCCGGAACAAAAAAGAATCAATGAAAATGGCAGAAAAAGATATGTTGGAGATTAAGGATTTGCATGCCAGTGTAGATGGCAAGGAGATACTCAAAGGGATCAATCTGAGCGTCAAGGCTGGAGAGGTGCATGCCATCATGGGCCCGAACGGTTCGGGTAAAAGTACGTTGGCTTCGGTGCTGGCGGGAAACGAACGCTTTGAGGTGACTCAGGGTGAGGCATGGTTCCAAGGACAGAATCTTTTTGAAAAGAGTATTGAAGAGCGTGCCCGCATGGGGCTGTTCCTCGGATTCCAATATCCGGTCGAAATCCCGGGCGTGAGCATGGCCAACTTCTTGCGCTATGCGGTGAACGAAAAACGTAAATATCAAGGATTGGAACCGCTTTCAGCTGCAGAGTTTTTACGCCTGATGCGTGAAAAGAGTGCAGTGGTCGAGCTCGATAGCAAATTGACCAACCGGGCGGTTAATGCCGGATTCTCGGGCGGCGAGAAGAAGAAGAACGAAATCTTCCAGATGGCGATGCTCGAACCGAAACTGGCCATCCTCGATGAGACGGATAGCGGTCTGGATATCGATGCACTTCGTATTGTGGCTACTGGGGTGACCAAACTGAAACGTCCCGATAACGCTACAATCGTCATTACGCACTATCAGCGTCTGCTGGATTATATCGTGCCCGATGTGGTGCATGTACTGTATAAAGGTCGTATTATCTATTCGGCTGGTAAAGAGCTTGCCCTCAAACTCGAGGAGCAGGGTTACGACTGGTTGATCAACCAATATGAGTAGCGGCATGGAACGTTCGATTGAAAATAGATTGACGGAGTTGTTCCAGGTGCACGAAGAGCTGCTCGGTGTCGATCAAGCCTCTCCGTTGACTCGCTTCCGTCGTGCTGCGATGGAGCAAGTGACCCACTTGGGGATCCCTAAAAAGGGTTCAGGGAATGGCGATCGCTACCATTATACGTCGTTGCGCGAGACGTTCGATCAGCCGTGGCACTATCTTTTTACTGCATCCGAACAGGAGACCGCTTCCTCAGCAGTACATTCGACCGAAGCGTTGCCGGGTGAGATGTATCGCACCACCTTTGTCAACGGTTTTTGTGCAGATGAGCAGAAATTGGTCCAGTTGCCTAATGGTGTTGTGTATGGCTCATTGGCTGCCGCAGTTGAATCGTTTCCAGAGCTGGTGGCCCGCTATTACAATACGCTGACAGCCGACACCAACGATGCTGTGGAGGCATTGACGGCTGCTTTTGTCCAAGACGGTGCCTTTGTCTATGTGCCCAAGGGTGTACGGGTTGAGTTGCCGATTGCGGTCGAGTCTCGTTTTGGTGGCGCAGATCAGGCGATCGCCACATTCGGACGCAACCTGTTTATTTTCGAGGAGGGAAGTGAAGCCCGATTGGTACTCGACTACCGTTCGGTGGATCAGACAGCAGTGCTGGCCTGTAGAACACGGGAGATGTTCGTAGGAGCCGGTGCCCGAATCGATATGGTTGAGGGTTGCAGGTTGAACAACGGCTCGTCGCTGGTTTCGTGCAGCCGTGTCAGTCAGTCGAAAGATAGTGTGTTGCATGCGGTTTCCGTTGCGTTGAGTGGCAAGTTGATGCGAAACGAACAGCGTGTACGGTTGGAAGGACAGGGCGCAGAGAATCATACCAACGGGCTGATGATTGCCGGAAAAGATGAGCATCTCGATTTTACGACCGATATCGAACATCTGGTTTCAGATTGCAACAGCTATCAGTTGTTTAAAGGGGTGGCTGCAGATGGAGCTACTTCGGTCTTCAGCGGTCGGATCTATGTCGCACAGGACGCCCAGCGGACTCAGGCCTTCCAGCAAAATAACAACCTCTTGTTGGGGGATGAGGCGCATGCCTACGCCAAACCTCAATTGGAGATCTATGCCGATAATGTGAAGTGCAGCCATGGAGCGACGGTCGGTCAGCTCGATCCCGAAGCGATCTATTATATGCGCCAGCGGGGAATCGACCTTGAAGATGCCCGCCGGTTGCAGATGTATGGTTTCGTATTGGACGTCTTGGCCGAAAGCCGGGTCCCACAGATGAACGAACTTTTCGATCGGGAGATCGGCGCCAAGATCGAAGCATTGTAAAGCAAATATAGATGGCATACGATATTGCTAAAATAAGGGCCGACTTTCCGCTGTTGAACAGTAAGGTTTACGGGAAGGAGTTGGTCTATCTGGACAGCGGGGCGACCGCTCAAAAGCCCTTGTCGGTGATTGAGAAGGTCGATTACCTGCATCGTCATCTCAATGCAAATATTCACCGGGGGCTCCACTACATGAGTGAGGAGTGTACCTCGGCGTATGAGGTGGCGCGTGAAGAGGTGCGGCGATTGATCGGTGCAGCCTCCACGCGTGAGGTGGTCTTTACGGCCGGTGCAACCGCTTCGATCAATACGGTGGCGTATAGCTTCGGAGAGAAGTTTATCCATGCCGGAGACAACGTCATTACTACGGAGATGGAACACCACTCCAATATCGTCCCCTGGCAGCTGATCTGTGAACGGAAAGGGGCTGAATTACGCGTGGTGCCGTTCGACGATGCGGGGCGTCTGATGACCGAAAAATTGCCCGAATTGTTGGATGATCGCACTCGGTTGCTGTGCGTGACTCAAGCCTCGAATGTTTTGGGTACCTGTCCCGATCTCAAGGCGATTATTGAGGTTGCTCATGCGGCTGGTGTGCCGGTATTGGTGGATGGTTGCCAAGGTATTGTGCACGGTGGCGTGGATGTTCAGGCTCTCGATTGCGATTTCTATGCCTTTTCGGGACACAAACTTTACGGTCCGACCGGCGTTGGTGTTCTGTACGGCAAAGAGCATTGGCTCGAGGAGATGCCTCCGTTCTTTGGGGGCGGGGACATGGTGGCAACGGTAAGTTTTGCAGGGACAACCTATGCCGAGTTGCCGCTGAAATTTGAAGCCGGAACCTCCAATTATATTGCAGCTATTGGATTGGGTGAGGCCATCCGTTATCTCGATACGCTCGACCCGAAAGAGGTGATGCGTCATGAACAGCAGTTGCTGGAGTATGCAACGGAGAAGCTGCAAGGTATCGATGGCTTGCGCATCTATGGCAACCAGCCGGATAAATGCGGAATTGTCTCCTTTACGATCGATGGAACGCATCCGATGGATGTGGGAATGATCCTGGATAAAATGGGCATTGCGGTGCGAACAGGTACCCACTGTGCTGAGCCGGTCATGACCCACTACGGAATTACCTCGATGGTGCGGGCATCGTTTGCACTGTACAATGACTTTACCGATATTGACCGCCTGGAGGCTGGGGTTCAGCGTGCTGCCCGGATGTTGCGGGCCTGATGTTGAGATGCACGACGCCAGTTTAACGGGAAAACCGATGGTGGTGAATGGATCGGCCGTAGAAAGGTAACGCCGTAAGGTGTTGTTGATCTCCTTGTCTTTGTTGGCCGATGAGGTTTGAGAGTGGTCTTATTTTCATTGTGCCAGTTTGGTGTAATTAGATTGGCGGTTTGCCCTTAGTGCATTTGAGTTGCAGATTGGCAACGCTATGAATAAAATGTGTTCTAAAACTTCTTAACTACGCAGATAACCATGCCTTTTATTGTTCTCGAAGGTCTCGATGGAGCCGGTAAATCAACTCAGGTCAAAATGCTGCAGGAGTATCTCAGTTCCAAAGGCCATCGTTATGAATATCTCCATTTCCCCCGTTTCGATGCATCGGTGTATGGCGATCTGGTGGCTCGGTTTCTGCGTGGTGAATTGGGAGCGCTCGATCAGGTAAACCCCTATCTTGTGGCGCTGATTTATGCAGGTGACCGTGCGGAAGCCGCCTCGATGATTCGCAGTTGGCTCGATGAAGGCAAGTTCGTCATCGTCGATCGCTATGTCTATTCCAATGTCGGCTATCAGTGTGCCAAGGTGGATGATCCCGCCGAACGGGAACAGTTGCGTCAATGGATTGTCGATCTCGAATATCAGCACAATGCCATTCCTCAACCCGACCTGTCGCTCTTTTTGGATGTGCCCTTTTCATTTACACAGCGTAAATTGACCGAGCAGCGGGATGGGGATGATCGTCAATATCTGCATGGCAAACAGGACATTCATGAAGCCTCGTTGTCTTTGCAGGAGCGTGTACGACGTGTCTATTTGGAACAGGTGTCGCATGACTCTCGTTTCCGTGTGATTGAATGTACCGATGAGCACGGAGAAATGCGTGCACCGGAGGCTATATTTGAGCGAATTATGGCTGAAGTGTCTCCGTTGCTTTAGTTGTAGTTCTGTCGCACAACCCTTTCCAGGGGGCATATAAGCATTATGGCAAATGAAATCATCTCTGAGCCGTAATGCTCTTTTTTTTATCAGGAGATTATCGTAAATGAAAAATAACTATATTTGTCTGAAATGCAGTGCGTTGATAGGATGGAGTACAGGGGCGCCCGTATCAAATGAGGGTCAGGTGAACCCATAAGGGTACTCTGAAGCTGAACTTGCTTCCGAACTCTGTGGCCATGAAAAAGCCCCAGAGGGTATCTGGTCAATGTTGGACGATGAGGTTTCGTGGAGGTCTCAGGGGCAGAGAACGGTGAAAAGAACATGGATATGTCTGGTGCCATGTCGCTGAAAAGGGAACAGCCCGATTGTAAAAGCCGGATGGGTGAACTGATTTCCAATATCTCCAATAGGATGTATCCGGTGGCTTGTGTGAGAGACTTCCCGTTGTATGCCTAAACTGCCGGAAGAGAGTTTGCAGAAAGAAAATAGATAGAAAGAAGAGATAAATAGTTTGTTGTAAGATGAGAGGTAAAAACGGATTCGTCGCTTTATGCAGAGTGATCTTGGCGCTGGTGTTTATTTTTTCCGGATTCGTCAAGGCTGTCGATCCGTGGGGTACGGCCATTAAACTGAGTGAGTATTTTCACGCTTTCGGACTGGGGGCACTGCAGGGTATGGCCATGTTCTTTTCAATCCTGTTGTCTTCGGTGGAGATGTTATTGGGATTCTGTACCCTGTTCCGTCTGGGCTTTGCAAAACGTCGAACGCCAACCTTCATGTTGATTGTGATGGCGTTTTTTACACTCCTTACGCTGATCTTGGCAATATGGAATCCCGTTTCGGATTGTGGCTGCTTCGGTGACGCCGTGAAGCTGACCAATTGGCAAACCTTCTTTAAGAATTGGATTCTGCTGGGGCTGGCTGTCGTGATGTGGATCGGAAACAGACCGCAACAACCCCGATGGAGCGCTTTGGAATATACCTCCGGTAACGAACATCATGGTCATGGCCTTGAATGGAGCCTCGGATTCATGTTCCTTTTGTTTTCGGTAGGGGTGGGGCTGTACAGTTTGCGCCACCTGCCAGTAATCGACTTCCTGCCGTTTCAGGCTGGAACCGATCTGACAGCCCGTAGCGATACCTCAAAGGTCAATCTGATCACCACATTGATCTATAAGGATAAAACTACCGGTGAAAATCATGAATTCACCCTCAGTGATACCACGTGGTATGATACGACCCGTTGGGAGTTTGTGGATACCCGGTTCACCGAACACAAAAATCCCTATGCCGGTGAAATCCATCCCCTGTTAGCGGAGTTCTCAATTTTCGATGCTAACGGTGACCATACGGACCAATTGTTAGCCACTCCATCCGAATGGCTGATGGTTACGGTGACGGATCCTGAACAGCTCTCTGAAACTTGCCGGATGAGGCTCGCCTTGCTTACCCAGTATGCACAGGATCGGAATATTCCGATTATCGGTGTGACCTCGGCTCCTTTGACCGATTCGACGCTGAAAGTGGGTATTTTGCGCATCCCGTTGTATAATATGGATGGAACCACCCTGAAATCGTTAATTCGGACTCATCAAGGTGTGATCGCCCTTAAAGATGGAGTGATCCTGGCGAAATGGGATTGCCGGGATATACCTGATTTTACACGCAGCAGCTCCATCCTCTCTTATGTAACGGCACAGACTGCGCATTCTCATGCCGTGTGGTTCATCGGCGTGTGTGCAGCAGTACTGGTATTGCTATATATAGGATATTTTGTTTATCGGCGTTGTGAATGATGTTCTTTTATTCTTGGGTGTGATGCACTCTAAGAGCTGGAACATTCCAATAACGCAATTCCCATAAATAATAAAAGTGCCGCAAACAGTTGTTGCGGCACTTTTGTTTATGGGGATACTGGTTGGTTAATCTTTGCGGACCGTCAATCGAGGTGCTCGGGTAAATGGTTTTTCACGATCGAACAGGTAACGGTAGGTGGTGTGCATTTTGTGTTTTTTTGCACAGACCATGGTCTCGACCACACGCATCATGATGGGATTGAAATCGCCAATCCAGGCCAATTCAAGACTCTTGTAATGGTTAACGGTCCCTTGTGCAACAACCTGCTCAAAGGTGTAAATCATACCGGATTCAATCCCTTTGCCTTGAAATTCGGGAACTACTCCAAAAATTAAGGCAAAAATTCGTGTCGCTTTGCGGCGAACTTTCATGCGCCATACAAACCGTAATTTACCCCACCAGTTGAAATTTCCGTGCAGAGGTGCAATGACATTATTCAGATCCGGAATCATCAGATAGAATCCGATTGGCTGATCATCGTAATAGGCAAAATACATCAACTTCTCGTCGATAATCGGACGTAACGAATTGAGCAAAGCCAATGCATGTTCCCGCTCGATCGGTTTGACCCCGACAAACTTGGCCCATGCCTTATTGTACACGGTGCGGAAGTCTTCAGCATACTCTTCCAGACTGCGTTTGCGTTTGTCCATGTGCTCAAAACGGTAACGAGGCTCCTCCTGAAGCCGTTTGACACGTCCGTAAACGTTTTCTGAGAATTGCCCTGCTTTCAGTTCACGCAGATAGGTGTGCTGGTTGAAATAGTTTTGGAAACCATAATTCTCGAATAACTTAATATAATATTCGAAATTGTATGGATTGGCATATAACGGAGTAAATTCAAACCCTTTGACCAGCAGCCCCCACCATTGGTCCCGGTCGCCGAAATTGATTGGGCCATCCATCGCTTCCATCCCTTTGGAGGAGAGCCACTCTTTGGCTGCGTCAAATAACAGGTTGGCCACATCCTGGCTGTCGATCGACTCAAAGAAGCCACAACCTCCTGTGGGCTGTCCGTCCGAAGCGGCCGCTAATTCGTGGTTGTAAAATGCAGCAATGCGACCCACGGTGTTCCCTTGCTCGTCAAGAGCCAACCAACGTATCGCTTCGCCATCATCCAACAACTTGTTGTATTTGGGGTCGAAGCGGCGTTCAATATCCTGATCTAATGGGCATATCCAATTCGGCTCATTGCGGTATAATCGCTTGGCGAAGTTGAGAAATTCTCGGGCATCGTGCCGGGTTGTTACCTCTTTCAGTGTGTATGTCATGATGAATGAATCGTTTGACTATAATCAAATTTTGACAAAAATACGAATTATTTGGTGTTTTATGCCTTAGATCGGTGGTTTTGGTGCGGTTGCGGATAGCAATATTTTATGGATAGCGGTGAAATTAACTGTTTGTTGCTGCCGGTGCAAACCTGTGTAATGTCAATGGTTTGTGGTGGAATGCAGGGAGTAATTGGGTGTAACGGTAAATCTTTGCAGCGGTGCTCTGAATAAGGGAACCGGCGGGGACAAATTTAGGTCATTGGGTTGGGGTAGAGGATGATTTGGCGAGGGTGAAACGGATGAATTGGTGAGTAGTGTTGCAGATGGAGTGTAGTCAGGTTTGAAAGCATTGACCTCATTGATTCAGGTCAAGTCTTTCCGCTGAGAGATATTTTAATGCGGATAGGTGCGAATCGGTTCAGGATATGGTAATGGTCAATGAATATTGTATCGAGCGTGGTAATATTTCAAACTGCAAATCAAACTGCAAACTGCCAACGAAATAGTGAACACCGGAAGGAAGAACGAAAGCAGAATTTCTCGTGTTTTTTGCGATTACGGGTATATTCAGACACCAAAGGTAGGAATGGCGGTTGGGACGGTTTGCGTATGTTTGATCATTAAACCCTCTTTTGCCAGGCATTTTCTCTTTTCGTGTTCCTTCTACTTTTTTCACTCTTTTCTTTTCACTCTTTCTCCCAGTCTCCCTTTCTGTCTCAGTCGATCCCGTCCAAGAAAAACGAAAAAACAAAAGAGCGACACCCAAACGGGTATCGCTCTTCGTGGTTGGTTTTCTGCAATTATAATTGAACTTCCAGAGGTGTGGTCGCTGTGTAGCTCTTACCACGGAATTTGCCAGTGGCTCCCTCAGGAACGGTTACACGCAACAGGTTGTTTTCCATCGAAACATTAATGTCGCCGTATTGGGTCGGGATGGTGGCTTTCAATGGCTGCATCGACAGAGGAACCTGTGGATCGATCTCAAATACTTTCCACCCGTCACTGATCGGACGAATACCCAATAACTCAGACGGAATCAATGCTGCGGGGCCACTGCTCCAGGCATGGCAGAGACTCTTGCCGAATGGACGACGATAGAAACTGTACTGTTGTACCTCGTCCTCCCGTACATCGTAGCCTTCCCAGAAACTGGTCGCTCCCTGGGCAATCATTCCTCCCCAGTAATCCTTCATCTCACGCAACATCCGTTCTGGAGCACGCATGCGGGAGAGTGCCATGTATTCGAAACCAGCCATATAGGGCGTGCCGACTGCTGTGATCGTTGTGTCTGCCAACGCCTCGAGGATGCCGGGATATTGAGACGGTGCTGCAAGACCTGAAATGACCGCCAGGAAGTTGGCATGACGGTTGGGTTGGCTCTGACCATCGGGTTTGCCACGCCATGCCTTCCGAACCGGGTCATAGCCACGCTCGTAAAGCACTTTTTTCAGACTGTCGGCCTTCTTTTGCCAATAGGCGGCAGTTTGCGGATCGTTCATCCGTTCGGCCAAAGATACGGCACTCTCTTGTGCCCACCACCACAATACCTGAAGTGCATTCTCCTTTTCGATATTGGTCCAATCGATAAACAGCCAGTCGAGACCCTCGGTAAATAATCCGTTCTCATCGCAGCGACTTTCAACCTCTTTGAGTACATTCTTGATGCGAGGCCATTCACGCTGCAAGTGCTCCATGTCCCCGAAATAGAGTTGGTAGCGATCTTGCGAAATGACCCACCACAACGAATAGTCGGCAATGCCGTTCACATCCTCTTCTGCAATGCCGGCCCGGCCCAAAATAGCCAGTGTGCGGCGGACAATCTCAGGATCCCGGAATGTATAGGCATTGACCATCATACTCATGGCCAGGTCTCCGGCCCAAGGCAGACGATCTCGTTTTACACCGTCAAGCAAAAATTCGTGCATACAGAGACGCAGTGTATAGGCACTCTTGAACCAAATGTCGGTCAGCAGGGTGTCGTTGGATTGGAAATCTCCACGATAGCAAGCCGGATAAGCATAAGCATCGCACTCAACTGACTGAATCAACTCTTTTTGCGGAAGGTAGGCATACCGGAAAGCTACCGGGGTAACCGAACGCCAAACACCCTCTCCAACCTGTTCCAAATCGAAACTCTGTTCTCTGGGGCGTGCTGCTGTATCTACAGCCTCAAGAATTGACTCGCCTGCGAAAAAGTCGGGTTGACTGTTGGCTTTTACCACAATAAAGCCGAACAGTTGACGACCGAAATCATACAGAGTGTCATTTTGTGTGCTGACGGGTTTCAGTCGTACGGTTGGTGTGTCGTAACGGTGGGGAAGGGTACCGTCCTTATATTGGGGATAATGGCACGCAGCTGCCCACGTAATGCTGTCCGAAGAGGCTTCCCACCGTGTATTGTCGGTTGAGATAACCCCTTTGTCGATGCGCAGCGTCGGAGGCTCCTGCTCGGTCGTCAGGGTGATCAACAGGGATCCTGGTCCGGTTACTTTGAATTTATGAGGCTTCTCGCTATTTGCTGCGGTGTAGATGGTCTGTCCGTTGTTCTTGACTACTACATCACCGAAAGCGTTGAGTGTAATGAATTGCGGATAACGTGCATCTACCGGCATGGGAACTCGGAAATGTGTCCGATTGCTGGGTGTGTAATATACACCCGGATAGCGGACTCGCAAACGGGCATCCTTAACCAGTTGACGCATCAGCTGCAATCTCCAGGCCTCCAGCTCGGTGTCGGCGTAGAGCCATGGAGCACCCTGCACGGTGTCAGGTGTCGGAGTGACAGCAGTTCGTGAATAGAGTGGATCAACGGCAGATGCCGGATGTTTGTCTGAGCGTTTGTCGTTGTTGGCGGCCTGAACGGAAGAGAGGGAGAGGGTCCCCAGTACCATAGCTGTTGCCCATGTGGCCAATCGGGTTCGGGTTGTCATGTCAAATCGCTTTAGGATTCAGTTGAAAAGATCTTAAAATATTACTGGCTTTCATGCGGTGTAATCCACATCCATGGATTATCCCATAAAACCCCAACAAATTTACATTTTTTCCTTCGTAAACCAAATGTTTTCGGGATCTGTGATGCCATGCGTCGTACGCTTCTGTGGAATATAGGGCAGGGTGAACGGCGTGGGATCGTAAAGAGTGGTCAGAAGTACGGGTGGGGCACAAGAACGGAGGTAAATAGAAAAAGGAATTGGAATTGTGTTGGGTATTGGGCTGGGAATCAGAAAAGAGTAGTGTCCTCCAAAAAATGCACAAAAGCGATGTTGATAAACGAAGCGTTCTTTGGCTGAAATGCAGTTGTGAAAAAGCCAATCGCTGGCCGACTGTAAAATAGTTTGTTATAGGTGTTCTGCTTGCAAGTAGCAATCGGTCGTCTCCCAAAAATACATTTCTCGAAAATACATTGGGTGTGATCAGAGTAAAAGCCCTGATGGGTGAAAATTCTGACCGATATTATGGCAGTAGTCTCTTCATCTCAATATTTCAAGATGAGGGAAATGAAAATTGAATCAAGAGTTTCGGTTATGGCTTTCCCGATGTTGTCTGCAATATGGAATCTTGTTGGAGGCAAGCAGGATTCAAGCGCAAAGAGTATATGTTTTCGTACGTTCTGCTGAAAAAGATCGCAGTCAAGGCCGTCAACAGAAGGTGATATTCAAATTATCCGGATGGGGAAGAGAAACTCCTCCCCGGACAGTCCGATTAGTCGTTGGTGTCGGCTTTACGACTGCTCTTTTTCCAGTTCGGGGTGATACTGATGAAAAAGCCATAGTTGCGGCCCGGCATGGGGCGTGAAAGAACCGATACATACTTCTCATTGAACAGATTGTAGATCGAAAACTTCAAGGACAACTCTCCAACCCTCTCCGATACGAAGGTCTTCTCTAACGAAACGTCATTCATGTAGTATGGGGTCAGTACGCCCAATTTGCCGCCATCATTGCTCGATGTGGTATAGCGCTCGCTGTAGTGGTTGTATTTGTAGATCAGTGTAAACCGTTTCCAGGTTAAGCGCCCGGTGATCGAAGAGGAGTATTCGGGAATGTACACAAGTTGTTTGCCGACCGATTGGTCTGCCCAACTTCTCGGCTCATCCTGGTTGATGGAACGGGTTTTGGACCAGTTGCCATCCAGTCGGATGCCCCATTCCCGACCCAAATCGACACTAACCCGACCTCGCAACTCAAACCCGTAGCTGTGAACCTGTTTGACATTGCTCGGAGTCCAATAACCTTTGGCGGTGGGCAGCCAGAGAATCCAATCCTTGATTTTCGAATTGTAAACCGTAGCCTCACCCCGTACGGAAAAACGACCGATGTCCCATCCCGCTTCAATACCTCCGTCATACGTGAAACCCCGTTCACAATTCAACGAATCATTACCTCCCGGCAGAAAATAGAGGTCATTCAGCGAAGGGTAACGGAAGTTACGGGCGATGGAGCCCTTTACTACCAGCCCGGCCTTTGGCCACAGGATGTATTCGGCAAAAAATGCAGGGATGATCGGTGTGAATTTGCGGCCATAACTCTCTTCCCGCAGATCGAGAGCCAGACTGAGTCTCGGTACGGGACGGTATTTGGCCGTCGCAAAAATCGACGCCTCAACACGTTGTTTGTCGTATCCGGTTTTATCGTATTTGTCGTAACTGTTGACTGCGTTGAGGTTGACATTGGCGTTGGCCCTGAACATCCACTTGTCGGAAAGGTACCAGTCGGCAGAAAATTGCGCATACCCGGTATGAACCCGACTCAAAGAGTGGATCATCTCAACCAACTCATCGGTACCGTTCTCGCCTTTGTAGGTGTACAGCATATTCGAATAGCTATACCCCGCTTTGGCCGACAGACTCCATTGTTCACTGTAACGATCCCAACTTCCTACCAGTCGAATGGTGGTTTCATCCTGTTCATTTTTCGATTCGTCCTCCTCCCGGTAGTTGACATTGAGCATCGGGACCCCTCGTTTCGAGTCCAGGAACCACCCGGTAAACCCAAAACGGTTGTTGTTTTGTCCCTTCCAATAAAACTCTTGTAACAGATGCAGATCTCGGTACGACCCGTTTTTGTTGTGCTCGATCGGATAGCTGCCGTCGTCGTTGCGTTTGTTGAAGTTGACGTAGGGAAAGTCGTTTTTGGCGTTGGCGTAGTAAAAACGGGTCGATGATTGGAACTTCTCATTGCCATACTGCACCCGCAGGAATTCATCGTAGGTGCTGAAACTGCTGATTCCCTGGATGAAATTGAGCTTTACACCATCCAACCCCGGTGTATATTTCGTGTCGAGTGCAACGGCTCCACCGAGTCCTCCTCCCACAACTCCGACCGAACTTGCCCCATGATACAAGCTTCCTTTGTCAATGAAAAAGGAGGGAATCATCGAAAAGTCAACCATGCCGAGGGTCGGAGAGTTCAACTTCATGCCGTTCCAAAGAACCTGGGTGTGGGAAGGGGCCGTGCCTCGAAACGAAGCTGTGGCCAGGGAGCCTCGCCCGTATGATTTGATAAAGATCGGCGTATTTTGAGCCAATACGTCGGCAATGCTGTTGACCACTGTCTCCCGCAGGGTGAGGGTGTCAAGTGTGGTCATGGTTGTCCCGACATTCGACAGGGGACGACGTGCGGTGACGGGAACCTCCTGCAACTCCACGAGGCGTTCATACTGCTCTTGACTGGAGGTCTCTTTCTTTTTGTCCCCTTGTTCCTGGCCCCAGAGCGGTAATGCACTCGATAGGATTGAAAGAGTAATAAATGATCGTATGATGTGTCTCATGATGGAGTTGGAGATTTGCGGATTGTGAATGATCGTGATGGATGGCAGGTGTTATCTTGGTTTTGTGTCGCAGCATTTTGGAAAGTGCCGGGCGGTATCTGATGATAGTTGATTCATCATAAACCGTTTTGATCGAATCTGTTTAGTGTATTATGTCGATGTAGCCGGAAGAAATGCTGAAGTGATGTAGTGGTGTCCCGTTGAAGAAAATCGTGTTGTGTTGTGTTGTGCGAAAGACTGTTTAGGGAAATCGCCTCTTAGACTATTGTTTGATCTTTTGTCCTGTGGTGACTACTCCACAAAACAGAAAGAGCCGGGCGTAATACCTACCCGTATCGTGTCCAGTGGAACAGCCTGCGGAGAGAGTCTATAAACCACCCCATACTGAACGTAGTCGATCGCATCGGCCACGTAAACTTCAGAGGTTTTGGGATCTATCGCCAGTCCATAATAGAGGGTGCCGGTATATTTCAAGAAAGGCTTTTGGGGCAGTTGCTCATCCGTTACCTTCATGCACCAAACATCTTTATTAAGAAAGTAGAGAGAGTCCCGACTGCCGTTGAGGCAGATTTCCGAAGGGGCATCCTCCATCGGGAAAGTGAGCTGCAATTCAATGTTGCGACTCTCGGCATCGATGCGGCTGAGGGTGGGCTGTTCTTGTCCGTAAGGGCTGCCTTCGTAACCGCCATCGGTCAGTACCCACAACTTGTTGTTGCAGTCTAACGCTATGGAATTGGGTTGAATGCCTACGGTGATCGAATCGACCACCTTGTCCTGATCGGAGTCGATGACCAAAAGCTTGTCGTCGTATGACCAACAGTTCGTAAAAATCAGATTTTTGTATTGAACCATCTGCTCGGTTGGATGTTGACGGTCGATACCGTTCGAGACGTCAATCCGGCCTGTGATTTGGCAGGTCGAGGGATCAACGATTGTGATGGCACGGGCATAGAGATCGGTAACGTAGGCCTTCGTGTCGCTCAAAATATGCATGTAACGTGGAGAGGTGAGGCCTCGAATGGTGCCGGTTATTTTGGCAGTGTGACGGTCGAGAGCGAAAATAACGCCGGAATTATTGACGACCACATAAACGGTGTTGCCGTATGAGGTGACCGATTGGGCAACATCTCCCAACGGAATACCATTGGCACTAAGGAAGATGTCGTTGTCTCCGTCCTGGTCGGTAATCAACTGGCTATTGGTGATGTCGTAGTAGCACAGTGAGGCATTCCCGTAGGTGAAATTGCCTTCGTTGGAGATAAACAATCCCCGGCCGGGCAACGTCATATCGATCGGCTCGATCGGGCCGTACTCCATACATCCCACAGAGCATAAGGCCGTGATTAACACCAGCCCGGTGTGTGAAAGACGGTGGCGAAGCCCCATAAGATGGCTGAACCAATATGTGAAAACGGATGAAAAAGAGCGGATCATACGGTTCGGTTTCGTTTGCAAGTGTTGGACAAAAAGCCCTTTTGAACGTGCAGCGACGTTTCGGGAACCAATACGAAACAACCGACCGATGATGCCGGTGTGTTGCCAACCCATTTCGCCGCAGGTTGTCGGGCAATCGTGCAAAGGCAGGTCTTCTGACTTGTCCCAACTCTCCACGCCTTCCCGTCCGGCTGGCGAACAGTGGCCAATGGGGAGAGTATCGTCTCTGGGTGAGACGGGATTCACAGCAGCGGGAACTGTTGCCGATTTACACAGCATTCCCTTTTAATCCCCTGATAAACCTCTTTTTCGGGGAACCGTTGCGTGACAAAAGTGCACTTTTTTTCAGACAAAACCAAATGAGTTCAAACTCTGGGGCCGATCTCAGTCGGGGAAGCAGAATTCGCAATTCCAAAATAGCGTATGGGAAGATCTGAGCCGGGCCCCTTGTTGTATTTGGTCTGTGAAAGACTGTTTTTGTCCGACGCAATCCATAACCGCAAATCCATCTATTTTAGATGGCCATGTCATTACAATAGTGGGCAGTGTCTTGGGGAATCGAACGATTTGCCTGCAATATCCTGTTCCATACATTATATATGTATTCTTCATCCCTTGTTTGGTCGTTTGAAAACAGAGTGCCCGAAACAAGATAACCGAATTTCAATTTCGCGTTTCGAGTTTTTATCCCTATATTTGTTATTGGAATAACACCACTGCTTAACTAACGACTAATAAACGCATTAGTATTATGGCAAAGAAAATTTTAATTAGGGACTTGACCCTTCGTGACGGTCAACAATCCTCGTTCGCCACGCGTATGAATCAAAGTCAGGTTGATAGCGTCCTCCCCTTTTACAAAGAGGCAGGCTTCTACGCTATGGAAGTATGGGGTGGTGCGGTACCTGATTCGGTAATGCGCTATCTGGGCGAAAACCCTTGGGATCGTCTGGAAAAGATAAAAGCTGCGGTGGGCGATGTGTCCAAACTCACCGCTCTTTCACGGGGACGCAACCTCTTCGGATACAGCCCCTATACGGATGAAATCATCGAAGGTTTCTGTCGCAATGCTATCGAGTCGGGACTCGGTATCATGCGTATCTTTGACGCCCTGAATGATGTAGATAATGTGAAATCTACTATCAAATATGTGAAAAAATATGGCGGATTGGCCGATTGCGCCGTCTGCTATACGATCGACCCCCATTTCTCGGCAGGAGAACGTCTGGTCTCTCTGTTGAAGGGTAAAAAATTGCCCGGTAAGGTCTTTACTGATGCCTACTTTCTGAAAAAGGCTCAGGAAATGGAGGCCCTGGGAGCCGACATGGTCACCATCAAAGATATGAGCGGTCTGATCCCGCCCAAACGGGTCGCAACCTTGATCCGTCTGTTCAAACAGAATCTGAAGGTGCCCGTTGACTTCCATACGCACTGTACTCCGGGTTATGGATTGGCTTCCGTGCTGTCGGCTATTGTGGCCGGTGCCGATATTGTCGATACCAATATCTGGTATTTCGCCGGTGGCCCCGCTGCTCCCGCTATCGAATTGATCTATCTCTTCTGTAAGAAACTGGGCATCGAACTGGATGTCAATATGGAGGCTGTGGCCAAAATCAATGTCGAACTGCTCCGAATCCGCAAAGAGTTGGAACAGTACGATGCCGTCAAACAGTTCCCCAATCCGTTCAATCCATTGACCGATACCCTCCCGGCAGAAATTGACAAGGAGTTTGACCGTGCCATTGCAGCTGCCAAGAGTATGAATGAAGCCGAACTGATCGAAGCTTGTCATGCCATTGAACGTTACTTCAACTTCCCGGCTCCGAACGAATTGGTTAAAAAGGCCGAAATCCCGGGCGGTATGTACACCAATATGGTGGCACAGCTCAAACAGCTCAAGGCCGAAGATATTCTCGAAAAGGCAATGGAGCTGATTCCTCGCGTGCGTCTGGATGCCGGTCTGCCTCCGTTGGTGACGCCGACCAGTCAGATCGTAGGTGCTCAGGCGGTGAACTGTGCTCTCGATGCCCGTAACGGCAAGCCGATGTATTCGAATGTGTCGAATCAGTTTGTCGGTTTGGTGAAAGGGGAGTATGGCCATACCCCTGTGCCGGTAGATCCGGAGTTCCGTTTCAAAATTGCCGGGGTGCGTGAAGAGACGCCATACGATACCTCGAAAAATCAGATGCAGCCCAATCCGGTGCTGGAGGATTGCGGTGGCGTTAAGTTGGCCGAAAACGAGAAAGAGGTGCTGTTGCTTGAGCTCTTCCCGTTGGTAGCCAAAAAGTTCCTGACCGATCAGAAAAAACAGCGTTACGAACAGAATAAACCGGTTGAAGAGGAGGTAAAGGCTCCTGTCGAAAAAGAGGAGGCCCCACGTGCAGCCGCTGAACCGATTACGGGAACTGTAGTCAGTGCTCCGATGCCGGGCCGGATTATTCAGGTGATGGTCAAACCGGGTGACGTGGTTAAATCGGGACAGGATGTGGTGATTCTGGAGGCGATGAAGATGGAGAACAGTATCATGGCCAACAAAGCGGGTACCATCAAACAGGTACTGGTTTCCGAAGGTGAGGCTGTGGCTGCTGATGCTCCGTTGGTGGAGATTGTTTAATTGCTGATCGAATCGCTTGAAAGAGTGGGTGAGTGAATGGAGCTGGCGGTCCGACGACCCTTGCGACCTTGCGACTTTGCAGTCTTTGCAGCCCCTCGCTTCCTACAGTATTTACACTTTGATTATACTATATCAGTTTGGTTTTTGAATAACAGAGGCTGCGATGCATATAAGGTAGCCATTGAAATAGTGTAATGATCTTCAGAGAAAGAGTATTTGTTGAAAATACTCTTTCTCTTTTTTTTGTTTGGAGTGATTATAAGACTCGTATGCAGTGACCGAAACAAAATCTCTGGTCGAGTGCTATGGGTTTGAAAGAGTCGAATGGGTTGGAAGGAGTGAAGTGGATTGAATTGAATAGAATAGGTGAGGGATACGTAGATGAGGATTGTGGATCTGTTATCCTGTAATTTAAGGTAATCCGACAGAATCCCTTTTGAGAGGGAGGAAAAAGTGAGCGGAGCAGTTCGGAATGGATTTGATTCGGGATGGTAGAGTGGGGCTATGCGAGTGGTGGAGCGAATTGCATAGTGAAGGATGAGGGAGTGCATCAATATTATTATAGTGTATTAGGCGGTATATAATAGCAGTGCATTATATAAATTAGGGAGGATATATATAATAGTAAGGTTGGATTGGCCTATTATAATTGGGGTGCGGTGCATATAACGGGGTAACGCTACAACGGATCTGTACATGCAGGGACAAATCTATCGCTACTTAGATTGAACAATGCGTATCTGTATGCTGTGAAAACGTTAGGTTTGCGGTTTTCCGGCAGGTCTCTTGTCGGTCCGGTGGGGTAAAGGTCTGCTACACGATTTGTTGCATGATTTGCCGTGTGATTTGCTGTGTGATTTGCGATATAAGGTGTTACATGGTTTACTCTGTGAACGCCTGCACGATGCTGTGTGAGTGCGTACATGATTTATTTTGTGTGGGAGGCAGCACACCATGTTGTGTGAGTATGTTGCATGAATTTGCTTTGCGAGTCGCAGTCCGGATTGCTGTGTGGAAACACTGCATAATTATTTATAGTGTGAGTCGCCGCATGAAAGATCGTAGGTGTTGTATGAATGGCCGTATATGCTGCATGAATTCTTGCAAGACACACCTCCCTACATAACTCTTTATCTAAAACGATCAGGGCAAATCCGGCGTTTCGGTTTCCAATTTTCATATGCCCCCATCTCCGTGAAAAACAGTGACAATAAAAAGCCTTTTTTGTTGGTTGTTCCGCGAATATTTCGCTATATTTGCGCCGCGTATCGTGTCTGCTGGCCAGAGCCCTGGATCAGAAGACGCAATTTTCGTTTTCACTTTTTGATTACCAATAAGATACCATAACTTATGAATCAGACACTGTTTGTTACCGTCTTGATTACAGCGGTAATGCTTGTCGTAGCGGCTTTGGGCACTGCATTGCTCATCGCTCCCCGCTCGTTCAACAAGCAGAAAGGTGAAGCTTACGAGTGCGGTATTCCCACCCGCGGAAAATCGTGGATGCAGTTCAAGGTGGGATACTACCTCTTCGCAATCCTCTTCCTGATGTTCGACGTCGAGGCCGTATTCCTCTTCCCATGGGCCGTGATCCTGCGTGAAATGGGCGTACAAGGTCTCGTGACGATCCTGTTCTTCTTGTTTATCTTGGTTCTGGGCCTGGTTTACGCCTGGAGGAAAGGAGCTTTGGAATGGAAGTAAAAATCAAATCGATGAAATACGAGGACTTCAAGGATAACGAGTACTTGGAGACCTACGCAGAACTGCAGCACGCAGGTGCACCTGTCACCATCGGTATCCTGGACGATATGATCGACTGGTGCCGTGCAAACTCCCTCTGGCCGCTCAACTTCGGAACCAGCTGCTGCGGTATCGAGTTCATGTCGGTCGGCGCCGCCCGATATGACTTCGCCCGGTTCGGGTTTGAGGTAACACGTGCCAGCCCGCGCCAGGCTGACGTTATCGTTGTGGCCGGTACTATTACACACAAAATGGCGCCTGTGTTGAAACGTCTTTACGACCAGATGGCCGAGCCTAAATATGTGATCGCCATGGGTGCTTGCACCATCTCCGGCGGCCCATTCAAAAAATCGTATCACGTCGTACAGGGTATTGATACCATGCTCCCGGTGGACGTATATGTGCCGGGATGCCCCCCGCGTCCCGAATCGCTGCTCTACGGTATGATGCAGCTGCAGCGTAAAATCAAACTCGAGCGCTTCTTCGGCGGCGCAAACCGTAAAGAGAAGATGCCCGAAGAATTAAAGGAACAGGAAGGAGGCGACAATGAGTAATCTGATACAAGATAAGATTCTGGCACTGGCCCCCGCTGCTACAGTGAAAGAGGGTGAAGTGCTGACCGTAACGGTTCCCGCAGAAAATTTCCACGCCGTAGCCCAAATGCTGCGTGACGACAAAGAGATGCAGTTCGACTGCCTGGTGTGCGTTACCGGTGCCGACTGGGGCGAAACAATGGGCGTGGTGTATCACCTGCGTTCAACTGTGCTGGGTCACGAAATGGTGCTGCGTCAGCAAACCGCTGATCGGGAAAACCCGGTATTGCCTACCGTTTCGGATCTGTGGCATTCTGCCAACCTGAACGAACGTGAAGTGTTCGACTATTTCGGTATCCGCTTCGCTGGACACCCCGATATGCGTCGCCTCTTCTTGCGTAACGACTGGAAAGGCTATCCGCTGCGCAAAGATTATGACGCAAATCCCGAACTCAACCCTGTCCCCACTACCAATGAGGAACCGGAGGACGAAACCACCGAGATCGAATTCAAGGATGGTAAGTTGGAGGTGAGCGATCACCAACTCTTCGACGAAAAAGAGTATGTGGTCAATATCGGACCGCAGCACCCTGCAACTCACGGTGTGCTCCGTCTCTGCACCTCGATCGAGGGTGAGATCATCAAAAAGATCGATGTCCACTGCGGATATATCCACCGTGGTATCGAGAAGATGTGCGAAAGCATGACCTACCCCCAGACCCTGGCGATGACCGACCGTTTCGACTATCTGGGTGCACACCAGAACCGCCATGCGCTCTGTATGTGTATCGAAAAGGCCATGGGCCTCGAGGTCCCCGAACGTGCTCAATACATCCGTACCATTATGGATGAGTTGCAGCGTATCGATTCGCATCTGCTCTTCTACTCCTGCCTCTGCATGGATATGGGTGGTCTGACCCCATTCTTCTACGGTATGCGTGACCGTGAGAAGGTCCTCGATATTTTCGAAGGTACTACCGGTGGCCGTCTGATCCAAAACTATAACGTAATCGGTGGTGTGATGGCTGACATCGATCCCGATTTCGTCAAGAAGGTCAAGGACTTTATCGCTTATCTGCCCGGCGCTTTGAAAGATTATCACGATGTCTTCACCGGCAACGTCATCGCTCAACAGCGTATGAAGGGAATCGGTATCCTCTCCAAAGAGGACGCAATCTCGTTCGGTGCTACCGGTCCGACCGGCCGTGGTTCGGGTTGGGCTTGCGATGTGCGTAAAGTACACCCTTACGGCGTATATGATAAGGTGGATTTCAAAGAGATCCTGCGTACGGAAGGTGACTCATTCGCCCGCTATATGGTGCGTATGGAGGAGATCTTGGAGTCTGTACACATTATCGAACAGCTTATCGATAACATCCCAGAGGGCGACTACGCCGCCAAAACTAAACCGATTATCCGTCTGCCGGAAGGTGAATACTATGCAAGTACTGAGGCTTCACGTGGTGAATTCGGTGTCTATATCGAAAGCCGTGGGGACAAATATCCTTACCGCATGAAGTTCCGTTCGTCCTGCATGCCGCTGGTTTCGGTGGTAGATACGCTTGCGCGCGGTTCGAAGATCGGTGATCTGATCGTCATCGGTGCTACGCTCGACTATGTGATCCCCGATGTTGACCGCTAACCCAAGTTTAACCTGATAATTTAAACAAATATGTTCGATTTTTCAATCGTGACTCAATGGATCGACTCGCTGCTGAGAAGCTGTATGTCGGACACAGCTGCATTGATCGTTGAGTGTGTGCTGATAGGGGTTTGCCTGCTGTTGGGTTATGCCGTAATCGCTCTGATTCTGATCTTTGCCGAGCGTAAAATCTGCGCATATTTCCAGTGCCGCCTCGGCCCGAACCGTGTTGGACCCTGGGGATCAACCCAGCTGATTGCCGATATGTTCAAAATGCTCACCAAAGAGATTATCCGTATCGACCATATCGACAAATTCCTCTTTAACCTCGCACCTTTTATCGTGATTATCGCATCCGTGTTGGCTTTCGGCTCGCTGCCATTCGCCAAAGGTTTGCAAATCATCGACTTCAATATCGGTATCTTCTTCCTGCTGGCCGTATCCTCGATCGGTATCGTCGGTATCCTGCTGGCCGGATGGTCAAGTAACAACAAATACACCCTGATCGGTGCCATGCGAAGCGGCGCCCAAATGATCAGCTATGAACTCTCAATCGGCCTCTCAATCCTGACCATGGTGATGCTGGCCGGTACAATGTCCCTCTCGGGAATCGTGGAAGCGCAGGCTGACGGGTGGTTCATCTTCAAAGGCCATATCCCTGCAATTATCGCTTTCGTGGTGTATCTGGTTGCCGGTACCGCCGAAACAAACCGTGGCCCATTCGACCTCCCAGAGGCTGAATCCGAGTTGACGGCCGGTTACCATACCGAGTATTCCGGTATCCACTATGGCTTCTTCTACCTGGCCGAGTACCTGAATATGTTTATCGTGGCTTCCGTGGCTGCTACCCTCTTCTGGGGCGGTTGGATGCCTCTGCACATCAGCGGTTGGGACGGATTCAACCAGGTGATGGACTATATCCCCTCACTGGTCTGGTTCCTCGGTAAAGTGGCCGTCATGATCTTTATCATCATGTGGTTCAAATGGACCTTCCCCCGTTTGCGTATCGACCAGCTGCTCAAACTGGAATGGAAATATCTGTTGCCGATCAACTTGTTTAACCTGTTGCTCATGGCACTGATTATCGTTTTCGGGTTACATTTTTAAACAGGACGAGCTATGACAGTTAAAGAATATTTTACCTCATTATTCAGCGGTTTGCGCTCACTGTTGGTGGGTATGAAAACTACCATCAAGGTATATTTCCGCCCCAAAACCACAGAGTGCTATCCCGAAAACCGTGCTACTTTGAAAATCTCGGATCGCTACCGTGGTGAACTGGTGATGATCCATAACGAAAATAACGAACATAATTGTGTCGCTTGCGGAATTTGCCAGATCAACTGCCCCAACGGAACCCTCGAGGTTATCTCTAAACAGGTGGTGGACGAAGAGACCGGTAAACCCCGTAAAGTGCTCGACCGTTATATGTATGATCAGGGCAGTTGCCTCTATTGCCAACTCTGCGTGCGCTCGTGCCCACATCACGCTATCAAATTCGTGAATACCTACGAACACGCCGTGTTTACCCGCAGCAAACTGATCAAGCAGCTTAATCACGAAGGTTCAACTCTTGCTAAAAAATAGACGTCTATGGAACTTACATCTCAACAGATAGTCTTCTTCATCCTGGCTGCGGTGATCATCATCTGCTCGATCCTGACCGTCACAACCCGCCGGATCCTGAGGGCCGCTACTTACCTGCTCTTCGTGCTCTTCGCTACGGCAGGCCTCTATTTCCAACTCAACTATACGTTCCTCGGCGCTGTACAGCTCACTATCTATGCGGGCGGTATTATCGTGCTCTACGTCTTCTCGATCCTGTTGACCAGCTCCGATGCAGACAAAAAGGAACCATTGCGTAACCGCCGTAAAGTGGCTGGACTGATCGCTTCGGCTGTCGGTGTGGCTCTCAGCCTATTCCTGCTGCTATCCCATACATTCCCCGAAGTTATGGCGCTCTCCGATGCTGGTGAACTCTCTATGAAAACAATCGGCTATACGATGATGGGAACCGGAAAATACCAATATCTGTTGCCGTTCGAATTGGTCAGCGTCCTGCTGCTGGCTTGCATCGTCGGTGGTTTAATGATTGCTCGAAAAAGACAATAAGCTATGATACCAGTACAGTTTTACCTGATTGTCAGCGCTGTGATGCTCTTTGCGGGTATCTACGGATTCATTACTCGCCGTAATCTGCTGGCTATCCTGATCTCGATTGAGTTGGTCCTCAATGCGGTCAACATCAATTTCGTGGTGTTCAACCATCACCTCTATCCCGGAGCGCTCGAAGGACTCTTCTTTGCGCTGTTTGCTATCGCCGTAGCCGCTGCTGAAACCGCAGTCGCTATCGCTATCATCATCAATATTTACCGCAATATCCGAAATATTGAGGTGAAAAAACTCAACGAACTGAAAGACTAAACCGAATAGAAGATGGAATATACGATACTCATCCTGTTATTGCCGTTGTTGAGTTTCCTCTGCCTCGGCCTGCTGGGTACCAAGCTCCGGCCTTTCGTTTCGGGTTGCATCGGATCGGTCGTCCTGGCCGCTGTAGCAGCTCTCTCTTACACGACTGCCGTGCAGTACTTCTCCGGTGCGCGTGTCGATGGCGTTTATGAGCCTTGGACAGTACTCAACTTTAAATGGCTCGGTTTTACCGACGCCCTCCATATCGATCTGGGCATCCTGCTCGATCCGATTTCGGTGATGATGCTGGTGGTCATCTCCACCGTGTCATTGATGGTGCATGTTTATAGCCTCGGCTACATGAAAGGTGAAGTGGGATTCCAACGCTACTATGCGTTCCTTTCCCTGTTTACCTTCTCTATGCTCGGCCTGGTGGTCGCTACCAATATCTTCCAGATGTATATCTTCTGGGAGCTGGTCGGCGTATCTTCATACCTGCTGATCGGTTTCTACTACACGAAACCCGAAGCTATTGCCGCCTCTAAAAAGGCATTTATCGTAACCCGTTTTGCCGATATGTTCTTCCTGATCGGTATCCTGTTGCTCTCGTACTTCACCCAAACATTCAACTTCGAGGCTATCACAACCAGCGCTGCCGGTAACGGAAGCATCTTCGCTGGGGCCGCTGGTAAAACCTTTATGGGATGTTCGGTAATGGCTTGGGCAATGGCACTGATCTTTATCGGTGGTGCCGGTAAATCGGCCATGTTCCCGTTGCACATCTGGCTGCCCGACGCTATGGAGGGCCCGACCCCTGTTTCTGCATTGATCCATGCCGCTACAATGGTCGTTGCCGGTGTATATCTGGTGGCACGCCTCTTCCCGGTTTACTACTTCCAAACTCCCGAAGTACTCGTCGGTATCGCTGTCGTAGGTGCATTCACCTCACTGTTCGCTGCAGTGATCGCCTGCGTCCAGACCGATATTAAACGTGTGCTTGCCTTCTCAACCATCTCGCAGATCGGTTTCATGATGGTGGCTCTGGGCGTTTCAGGTTACGGCGGACACCACGGCCTCGGTTATATGGCCAGCATGTTCCACCTCTTTACTCACGCTATGTTCAAGGCGTTGCTCTTCCTGGGGGCCGGTGCAATTATCCACGCCGTCCACAGCAACGAAATGAGCCATATGGGCGGACTCCGCAAACAAATGCCGATTACACACATCACCTTCCTGATCGCCTGCCTCGCTATCGCAGGTATCCCTCCTTTCTCGGGATTCTTCAGTAAGGATGAGATCCTCACCGCAGCTTTTGAATTCAGCCCGGTGATGGGTTGGGTCATGACATTCATCGCTGCGTTGACCGCATTCTATATGTTCCGCCTCTACTTCCGTATCTTCTGGGGTAATCCTGCAGAACATGAACACGAACCGCATGAGGCTCCCGCTTCCATGACAACCCCGCTGATTATTCTGGCGGCTATTACCTGTGTTGCCGGTTTCATCCCATTCGGTAAGTTCGTCAGCAGTGATAGTGCTGAGTACATTATCCACCTCGATACAACGGTGGCTATCACCAGCGTCGTGATCGCCTGCATCTCGATCGGAATCGCTACCTGGTTCTATCGCCGCCAGAACCCGATCCCCGGTAAACTCGAATCTTCTATGAAAGGTTTGCATACCGCTGCTTACCACCGTTTCTATATCGACGAAGTTTACCAGTTCATCACCCACAAGATCATCTTCGGTGGTATCTGCTCAGGTATCGCCTGGTTCGATCGCCACGTGGTCGATGGCTCTCTCAACGGCCTGGCTGCCGTAACACAACGCCTCTCGCTGGCAATCCGTGGACTGCAGTCTGGGCAACTCCAATGGTATGCTTATGTATTTTTGATCGGTACGCTGGTACTGACGCTCCTGATCGTGTTTTGTTAACGAATAAAATTTAAGACTGGATATGAACTTCTTATCGTTATTTGTGCTGATACCCATCCTGATGCTGGGCGGTCTGTTCCTGTCCCGCAACATGAAGCAGATCCGGTGGGTAGCTGCTACAGGAGCCTCGCTGCTGTTGGTGCTGTCAGTGGTGCTGACGTTCCTCTTCCTGGGTGAACGTGCCGCCGGAAACGATGCCGAGATGCTCTTTACTGCTGAAATGCCATGGTTCAAACCTCTGAATATCAACTATTCAGTCGGCGTGGACGGAATCTCAGTGGCCATGTTGCTCCTCTCGTCGGTAATCGTATTTACCGGTGTCTTCGCATCCTGGAAAATCAACCCTCTGCCTAAAGAGTTTTTCCTTTGGTTCTTCCTGCTCTCAACCGGTGTGTACGGTTTCTTTATCTCTATCGACCTCTTCACCATGTTCCTCTTCTATGAGGTGGCCCTGATCCCCATGTACCTGCTGATCGGTGTCTGGGGTACCGGTCGAAAAGAGTATTCAGCTATGAAACTGACCCTGATGTTGATGGGTGGTTCTGCTCTCCTGTTGCTCAGTATTCTGGGTATTTACTTCTTCTCAGGAGCCGAGAGCGGTACCTATACAATGAATATCCTCGAACTCGCTAAAACCCGTATGCCGGTTGCGATCCAACACTACTTCTTCCCGTTGACCTTTATCGGTTTCGGTGTGCTGGGCGCTCTCTTCCCGTTCCATACTTGGTCTCCCGACGGTCACGCCTCTGCGCCTACAGCTGTCTCAATGCTGCACGCCGGCGTGTTGATGAAATTGGGTGGATACGGTTGCTTCCGCGTGGCGATCTTCCTGATGCCCGAGGCCGCTAACGAGTTGGCTTGGATCTTCCTCATCCTGACCGGTATCAGCGTCGTTTACGGTGCTTTCTCTGCATGCGTGCAGACAGACCTCAAATATATCAACGCTTACTCTTCGGTAAGCCACTGCGGTCTGGTGCTCTTCGCAATCCTGATGCTCAATCAGACTGCAATGACCGGTGCTATCCTCCAGATGCTCTCTCACGGTCTGATGACGGCACTCTTCTTCGCCCTGATCGGTATGATCTACGGTCGTACGCATACACGTGATATCCGTGAAATGGGCGGCCTGATGAAAATCATGCCTTTCCTCGGTGTGGGCTACGTGATCGCCGGTCTCGCTTCGCTGGGTCTCCCTGGTTTGAGCGGATTTATGGCCGAAATGACCGTTTTCGTCGGTTCGTTCGAACATCAGGATACCTTCCATCGTGTCTTGACCATTGCAGCTTGTACCTCAATCGTAATCACCGCTGTATATATCCTCCGTGTGGTCGGTAAACTCCTCTACGGTAAAGTGGTCGATCCGCACCACCTGCAACTGACCGACGCCGTTTGGTATGAACGATTCTCGGTGATTACGCTGATCGTGGCTATCGCCGGTTTGGGTATGGCCCCGCTGTGGATGTCGAACCTGATTCAGAGTGGTCTTGTACCCGTTATTGAACAATTAACCCGATAATGTCCTATGGATTACAGTAGTTTTTTGGAGATGAAAGCGGAACTGTCACTCGTCGCTGTGATAGTGATCCTGTTGATATATGATCTGTTCGCCGGGAAAAATGGCATGCGTTGGTTCCAACCTGTGGCTTGTATCCTGGTGGCAGCTCAAGTACTCTTCAACATTGTTCCTACGGGAAATGTCGAGATCCTCGGCGGTATGTACCAGTCAACCCCGATGGCCAGTGTCCTCAAAACCATCTTGACTATCGGTACGCTCATCGTATTCCTGCAATCCCGCAGCTGGCTCGAAAGAGATGCCGTAATTCGTCGTGGTGAGTTCTACTTCCTGACCCTGTCAACCCTCCTGGGTATGTACTTCATGATCTCGGCCGGTAACTTCCTGCTCTTCTATCTGGGTCTCGAAACTGCCTCGATCCCGATGGCTACCCTGGTCGCCTTCGATAAGTATAAAAGCAAATCGGCTGAAGCCGGTGCAAAATATATCTTGAATGCTACCTTCGCTTCGGGTCTGTCACTATACGGACTCTCGCTGTTGTACGGTACTACCGGTACCCTCTACTTCAACGATATCCCAATGATGCTCGACGGTAGCCCACTGCAGATCATGGCCATGATCTTCTTCCTCGTGGGTCTCTTCTTCAAGATCTCGTTGGTGCCGTTCCACCTGTGGACTCCCGACGTTTACGAAGGTGCTCCGACCTCTGTGACTGCCTATCTGTCGGTCATCTCGAAAGGTGCAGGTGCTTTTGTCCTGCTCTTTATCCTGATCAAGGTCTTCGCCCCCTTCGTGCAGCAGTGGCAGGCGGTTCTCTATGGTTTGATCATCCTGACCATTACCGTAGCTAACCTCTTTGCAATCCGCCAAAAGAACCTCAAACGTTTCCTCGCCTATTCTTCTGTTTCGCAGGCCGGCTACATCATGCTCGGTGTGATTGGCGGTAACGCTTTGGGTATGGCCGCTCTGGTATATTACATCCTGGTTTACCTCGCTTCGAACCTCGCTGCATTCGGCGTAATCGCTGCAATCGAACACAAAACCGGTAAGGTGAATATGGATGACTACAACGGACTCTACCAAACCAACCCGAAACTGAGCTTCGTCATGATGATCGCTCTCTTCTCGCTGGCCGGTATCCCTCCGTTTGCAGGTTTCTTCAGCAAATTCTTCATCTTCGTATCTGCAGCACAGATGGGATTCTATGTGCTCGTCTTCATCGCCCTGCTCAATACGATTATCTCACTTTACTACTACCTGTTGGTGGTTAAGGCTATGTTCATCAACAAAAACGAGGCTCCTATCGAGAAGTTCCGTTCAGACAACTATATGCGTATCAGCTTGTTTGTCTGCAGCGTAGCCATTATCTTACTCGGTATCCTGAGCGTCGTTTACGATAGCCTGGTTCCGATCAGCTTCGGTATGTAATTCGTGATACACTGAGACAATCTGTATCCCAACGATTGATCTAAATCATACGAACAAAAGCCCCGAAATTTTCGGGGCTTTTGTTTTTAGTATTAGTTGCAGATCGCTCGGATGATGGCGGCGACCCTGTCGGCAATAGATGTCAATAGTTGTCAATCCATGCCGCCCTTTCCGGTAGGCGATAGTGCAGCTGTTGATGTTGTGTGGCTATTGATGCTGTGCAACTATCGATGTTGTGCGGCTGTGGATGACATGTGGCTGTGGATGCCATGCGGCTATTCCAATGCGCTGACCACTTTCAGGGCCGCTTCGTAATCGGGTTCGTGTGAAACCTCTGAGACATATTCAATGTGGCGAATGGTGCCCTCCCGATCAATCACAACAACTCCACGGGCCAACAGTCGCAACTCCTTGATCACAAATCCGTATTTTAATCCGAAATCGAGATCCCGGTAGTCCGAATATACATGCACATTCTCAATGTGCTCGGCTGCGCAAAAACGACTTTGTGCAAACGGTAAATCAACCGACAGGGAGAGAATCTCCACATCGCTTTTCAAACGGCTGGCCTCTTTGTTGAACCGGATATTCTGCAGAGCGCATACCGGTGTGTCAACCGATGGAAATACACTGATGATGATATTCTTGCCTGCGTACTGTGAAAGGGATACGGGCTGTAAATTGTTGTCCAGAACACTGAACGATGGTGCTTTGTCTCCTACATGAAGCTGATCCCCTACCAAAGTGACCGGGTTGCCCAAAAATGTAATCTGTGGTTTGTCCATAACAATAAAATTTAGTACGTCCTAAAGTTAAACAATTTTGATACCATATCCGACCTTCAGAAATAAACCGGAGTAGTTACCTCCCTTTAACCTGTTTTTTCCTTTCCTAATGTGGACGAATTGGGCTATCTTCGCATCAACTTGTCATTGAAGATCCCCCCCCCCCGGTGCTTGCCCCCGTGGCAGAACCGTTGAAAGGGATGTCTAATGTAAATTCAAGTTGTAAGTCAGATCGACATGGGAATAAAAAACAATAAAACCAACGCTGCTCGTCTGTTGGATCGAGCCGGAATCGGATATGAACTGGTCCCGTATCAGGTGGATGAAGAACATTTGGCCGCTACACATGTGGCAGAACAACTCGGCGAAAATATCGCACAGGTATTCAAAACATTGGTGCTCCGAGGAGATCGAAACGGTATCCTGGTGTGTGTGATCCCGGGTGACGGTGAGGTAAACCTCAAACTGGCGGCAAAAGCCTCCGGTAACAAAAGTGTCGAAATGCTCCATATGAAAGAGCTGTTGCCAACAACCGGATATATCCGGGGCGGCTGCTCGCCGATCGGAATGAAAAAGACCTTCCCGACCTATATTCACTCGTCGTGTCTCGATTTTGACTATATTTATATCAGCGCCGGTATGCGGGGCCTCCAATTAAAAATCGCTCCGAAAGATCTGGTGCGCTTTACACGGGCAGAGGTGACAGACCTGCTGTAACCTCTCAAATAGGCCCGAATCTCAATCGAAGTATCAGGAAGACTCCGAATCGTATGAGCATGTCCCTCCCCAATCCAATCAGAGATGTAAAACCATCCGAAATCAGCCGGGTATTGATCCAGTGGTATGAGATCAACCGTCGTGAATTGCCGTGGAGAGAGACCTCCGATCCATACAAAATCTGGATCTCTGAGGTGATTTTGCAACAGACCCGTGTAGCTCAGGGTTTGGAATATTATAACCGCTTTGTGGAGCGGTTCCCCGATGTGAGCTCTTTGGCCGAAGCCGGTGAAGACGAGTTGATGAAAATGTGGCAGGGATTGGGCTATTACAGCCGGGCCCGAAATCTGCATACGGCCGCTCGTGAAATTGTGGAACGATACGCCGGTGTTTTTCCGACCGATTATCACGATGTGCGCTCACTGAAAGGTATCGGCGATTATACAGCCGCCGCAATCTGCTCTTTTGCATACAATCAACCCTACGCAACGGTCGATGGCAATGTTTATCGGGTTTTGGCCCGCCTGTTCGGTATAGATCTGCCCATTGATACTCCGGCCGCTAAACGCCGCTTTGCTGAGTTGGCAACCGATTTGCTGGACCGCCAGCAGGCCGCACTCCATAATCAGGCAATGATGGAATTTGGGGCGTTGCAGTGTGTACCCCGTTCTCCGGAATGTACGAACTGTCCGCTGGCCCAACAATGTGTCGCCTTGCGGCAGGAAAGTGTGGAAAAGTTGCCGGTAAAAGCCGGACGTACCGCTGTCAAACCACGCTATTTTAATTATCTGTATTTGCATTGCGGCGAGCAGACGGTCCTGGTCAGACGTACGGGACGAGATATTTGGAAAAACCTGTATGAGTTTCCGTTGATTGAAACAGAGCAACCGCTTGATTTCGAACAGCTGCGGAAAGATCCCCGTTTCCCTGTTTGGGTCGGAGATCAGGAATACACCGTGGTGCACAGTGTGTCGATGCCGAAACATCAACTGTCACATCGAACGATTTATGCCAATTTTTATGAAATAGGCCTGAAACAGTGGCCCGAATCGCTGCCGCCCGAGGCGTTGATGATGACCCGAGAGGAGATAACCCGCTATCCGGTTTCGAGATTGACGGAGCTCTATCTGCAACAAAATATGTAAATTATAAAGAAATCCTCTAAAAATATTCATGATGAACCTTTTGTCAGAGATCGATCCTAAAGTATTGGATGAAAATGTTTTTAAATTGATCGGAGAGCAGTGGATGCTGGTGACGGCCGGCAATGCTGAAAAGTTCAATATGATGACTGCCAGCTGGGGCGGACTCGGTTTCTTGTGGAATCGGCCTGTCGCCTTCGTCTTTATTCGCCCACAGCGTTATACATTTGATTTTGTCGAACGTAACGAAGGCTTCACCTTGTCGTTTTTCGGCGAAGAGTATCGCAAAGTGTTACAATTATGCGGAACCAAATCCGGTCGTGAAATCGATAAGGTGGCCGAAACAAAATTGACCCCCTTTGCAACTCCATCGGGAAATATGGCTTTTGAAGAGGCCTCGCTTGTGCTCGATTGCCGCAAATGCTACACCGATATGATTGAAAAAGGAAACTTTATCGATTACGAAACAGTCGCACGGTGGTATCCTCACGAAGATTTCCACAAAATGTATGTGGCTGAAATCATCGGTGCCTGGAGACGCTAATTGTACTGCAGATACTTTTTGTACGGGCTTTTTACAGGGGAGAAAACTTTGCGGTGAGTTTTGCTTGAGGAAAGATGCGTGCAGGGGTAGTGGCGTTTGTCAGAAGTGAACTGCCTCAACAAATGAATCGACCAACAAGGGTAGCATTCCGGCAAAGAGAGTTGTTCCTGTAAAGTGAATCGCTCCAGCTAAGTGAATTGTTTCAACAATATGAGCCGCTGCAATAAGCGAACTACCCCAATAATGGGGAGTATCCCAGCAAGGGGAGTCGTTTCCATAAAGTGAGCTGCGCCAGTCAAGTGAATTGTCTCAACAACGTGAGCCGCTGCAATAAGCGAACTACCCCAATAATGGGAGTATCCCAGCAAGGGGAGCGTTCCCGTAAAGTGATCCTCCAGCCACGTGTATTGCCTCGACAACGTGAACTGCCGCAATAAGCGAGCCATCTCCAGCAATGGGCGTTCCTGTAAAGTGAGCCTCGCCAGCCAAGTGGATCGTTTCAACAATATGAGCCGCCGCACTAAGCGAACCACCCCTATAATGGGGAGCATTCCGGCAAGGGGAGTGTTCCCGTAAAGTGATCCTCGCCAGTCACGTGGATCGTCTCAATAAGGTGAGTTTCGCCAGCCACGTGTATCGCCTCGATAACGGGAGCCGCCGCAACACTGAAACTGTGAACGGAAACAACCGCACCACAAACCTGTCTCCTCAATCTGTTTTGCCGAGTGCGGTATCTGTGGTATTGGTGGATCCTGTGCCCCCAAGTGGAAAACGATAAAGAACCGATGCCGCAACGTGAAACGATGGACGACACCTGAGATAATGGAAAAAGTGTGAAAGAACTTTGGCGTGTGTTTTGTGAATTGTATAACCGTTGAATGAAAACCGAACAACTATGGAAATAGAATATTCACGAGGAGATCGCAAAGGAATTCTCCGGATTGTTGATGAAGGAAAGGCACTTGGATGGATCTCCTACCAGGAGGTCGGAACCGATCGGTGGCTGATTGACCATACGGTTGTCTTCCCTGAATATGAAGGGCAGGGTGTGGGCCGGAAATTGGTGTTGGCGCTGGCTGAAGAGGCTCGCAAAAGCAAGCGAAAAGTGATTCCCCAATGCTCTTTTGCCCGATTGGTTTTCGAACGGAATGCAAATTTGCATGATCTGTTGGTCGGAAGTGTGGAAGGCCGTTAGCCGTAGGCAACAGCATAAGTACAAGCAACAGAGAATCAACTATCTGACAAAACGGATGAGAAGGAGCCATACGGCATGCAAGTAACAGGTGCGCGTGTAATATGCGTGCGGGTGTGCGGAACGTGCAGGAGTTGTGTGCAGGAATGTGCATATAGCGTGTGTGTGACGTGCTTGTGGCATGTGTGGGCTGTGTATGTGGCAGGTGTGAGGTTGCATACGGTGTGCGTGTGATGTGCGCATTGTGCGGTATGCATTTGAGTGGTTAGCCACATCGAACTGCAATTTCTTGATGGCTCTGAGACGTTGGATGTAAAACGTAAAATAGGCTACAAAAAATAGAAGGCAACGATTGGAATATTCCGATCGTTGCCTTCTGTTTTTTGCCTCTTTTTGCGGTATGGTCAGGAGCTATTTTCTGGATCAGGTAACCGTTCGGTTATTTCTTTCAAACGTACTATGTGTAAGAAGAGGCGATCCTCCTTTTTCCTGCCTGTTGATTAACCCTTTATATCCTCCGCATTTATATTTTCCGCTGCAGGGAGAGAACTCTCTTGAATTGCATTGCCTGTGCCTGGTGCTGTTGCTGTCTCTGAGGTGGAGCGGGTGCGGCTACCTCCTCCACGACGTCGGCCCTGTTGGGTACGCTGGGAGGATGATGTCCCCTCGCTCTTGTCGGCAGTACGAATGGCAGTGTCAGAGGATTCCTTGCCCTCCGGAGCCTCTGTTGATGCTATGGGGAGAGTGGTCTTGCTTCTCGTTGCCGTTACACGAACTGCATCGTCCGTCTCGCCTACAACAGCTTTACTCTTCGGTGCCTGTTTCTGTGATGAGGTAGAAGCCTGTTTGTCAGAACCGCCTTTTGATTGTCTCTTGGTAGGGGATGAAGTGAGGCCCTCCTCGGTTGCAGAGGTGGAACTGGCTGCGGTGGCTGCAGTGGCTGAAGCCTTTTTGCGACGACTCTTTGAAGCTGCCGATGTTCCAGATGTGCCTGAAGATTCAATAGCTCCGGAACCTTTGGGTGCTGCTGGGGTCGTTGAACCTGTTGTAGTAGCAGCGGTGGTGCGAGAAGTTGCCGCAACAGCCGTTGTCGCAGCCGCAGAAGATGATGATGTGGAGCTGGCTGCCTTGGTTTCAACACGTTTGTTGCTCTCCTCTTTTTTAGTCTTGCCTTTGGCGGGTTTCTTCGTACGGAGGCTTTGATCTGTTGGAACAGAGGCTGGACGGTGCTCCTCTGAGGTGCCCTTGCGGCGGCGAGGCGTTTCGATATTGCCTTCACGACCAGAGGTTGCCGTTAGGGTTTTCATCCGTTCAAAACTGTCCAGGTGAAGCTCTAAAGCACGTACCGAGATCAACAGCTCACGGATCGAGATGCCCAATGAGATGGTTAACAGCACCAATGCTACCCCAAACGTGTAAACGGCAATCATCTGTAAGCCGATGTATATCAAAAAGGTGCAAACTACACACAACAACAGGCTGCTGACACCAAATAGCTGCATAGAACGGGCCATGTAGAGCCGGCGGCGAAGATTGGCCAACTGCAGATGGGTAATGGTCGAAGGGTTTTTGTCGTAATCGGCCTTGAGAGTCCGTACTAACTGTGCATAGGAGAGAAAGCGGTTGGTGTATGCCAGCAAAATCAAGGATATGGCAGAGAAAAGAATAGAGGGTGTCGATAAAGTGAGTTCTGTCATGAATGGTTAAATTTTTTTGTTGCGCCAATTCGCTTTGACGAGGTAAAGATAGGTAAATAATAGCAATCCAATGCTATATATGATATCGACAGTCCAACAGAGCGTAATGCTGGGACGGTGGAGAATGATGATCCACCAGATCGAAAGTACATACAGGGCTAATGCTCCTAACTCCATCAGCATGGCCATAAAGGAGTTGCCGGTACCGGAGACCGCATTGAAATAGATGCTGCCGGGAATCAGCGTCAAATAGCCGGCCACCATGACCCATAATGAGCCAACCGATGCGGCAATTAGGGTTGGATCATTGGTATATAGACGAAGCACGACGGACGGAAACAGGCAGATCAATATCATTACAGGCAGTGCTAAACGATAGGCCAGACCGATAATTTGTCGTACGGTCGGCATGACCTGATCGTATTCTCCTTTGCCCATCAGGGTGCTGGTCAAGGCACTGGTGGTTGAGCTGTAGGCGCTGACCGTTACGAACAGAATGGAAGAGACGCTGCGAACAATGTTGGAGATGGCCAGTGGACGCTCACCGAGGTGTTCAACGGTCAAGAAGAAGATGAACCAGGTGCCTGTGGAGATAAAGGCCTGCAGCATGGTCCAAATCGACACGTTGAAGATCTGTGTCAGAATGGAGAGATTGAAACCCTGGAAACGGAACAGCCCGTAACGTTTTGCGTAACCGTGCAAGCGGGTATGGATAGCAAAAAAGAGCAGTGAACTCAACTCTGCAATGGATGAAGCGATGGCTGCACCTGCAATACCCAAGGCCGGACATCCCAATTTTCCGAATATGAGTATGTAGTTCAACACGATGTTGGTGAGCACCATGATAATTGAGTTGGCAGTCAGCAGGCGGGTGTTGGTGGTGCCGACATAGAAGGCCCGGAACAGCACGGCGGCAAATGAAAAAAAGAAACCGTAAACACGCCAGTCCAAATAGGCAACGGCTGCAGCATAGACCGCATCGGATTCAATCAGGGTGCGGAGTAGCCGGGGAGTGTACTGTTTGGAAACAAAAAACATCACAGCGGCAAAACACAACAAGAACAATAATCCCTGTTGAAAGATTTTGCCGATTTCTCGGGGACGTCCCTCTCCGTTTCGTCGGGCAATGAGGATTTGCACGCCGATACTGAACCCGAATCCGAGCATAAAGATTGCCATGAAATAGACGCCGGCCAATGCCGATGCCCCCAATTCGACATCGCCGACACGGCCCAAAAAGGCTACATCGGTCAGGCCGATCAGGTTTTCCATCAATAAGCTGATCAGCAGCGGATAGGTGATTTTCCAGATATGTCGGTTTGTATAGGCTTGCATGGTTATGTTTTAGCTCATTTACGCTCCCTGTTGGGAGTGAGGTTCTGTTGCGGAGGCTAAATGCCTATCCTGATGCTTTGCGTGGCGAGGTCGTTTTATGGTGTTTTCACCTCTGACCCCTGAAACGCTTCCGGGACGTGGCCTTGCCGTTGTGGCCCTGCATCTCCCCTTACAGCATATTCGGGAGTAGGGTTGTGCAGTGGGGCGGAGTAATGGGGCTATGCTATTGCGGCACCACCATTATGGTTCCACTGTTGCGGTTCCACTGTTGCGGTTTCACCGTTGCCCTGACTCCGTTTGGGCGAGGTAATCACATGGTGATACCATTGCTTTCCTCCCCCTCCTGAAACCCATTCGAAGCGAGGCAATATGGCTTTACATCCTCGCTGAAATGTGTTCAGTAAGGCTCGGTCGTTGTCACTAATCACCTGCCCAATGTCTATCCAGTAGAGGCACTTTCTTGGCAGCTTCGCCTTCCCTCAACAGTAGAGTATCAGTTGCGTTCCTGGCGATTGTATCCTCTGTCCTCCGGCTTGAGTCTTGGCGTTTGGCCAGTGTGAGGAATGTGCCCTCATGTCAGTTTCCCGCAATCCTTCGTAATGCGGTATGGCGAAAGGCTGGGCAATGAGGACTACTCCTGTTCAACCCGCTCCATACATGGATCCCTCTTAAAAAATGTAGGAACAATCGAGTGTCCAAATACGGTTTTTACCTCTTGTATGTCAGACAGATATTGAATCGGTTTGGAAAAACAACCCTTGAAGGAGGGCGCACAATGGACAACAAAGGTAGAATTTTTCTTTGCAAATGTTTAATTTTGATAGCTTACATCCCTCAGCTGTTATATGCAGACGGTGCGGAACAGAACAGAAGCCCTTTATGGGTGTACTTCCGGTAATGCGTAGTGTGGCTGTGAGCAGGAAACCGATAAACGGACCAAAGCAAAAAATGGAAATCGTCAAGAAAAATATTCCGGTGCTGGAAATGAGCTGTGCCGTGTGCGCAGCGAATGTCGAAAACAGAGTGCGTACGGTCGAAGGTGTGGCCGCTGCATCTGTCAATTTCGCCTCCAATCAGCTTCATGTCGAATATGATCCTGCACGTGTGACCTTGCTCCAGTTGCAACAGGCCGTGCGAGAGATCGGCTATGATCTGATCGTGGACGAAAGTCACGCCGAAGAGGAACAGCAACAGGCCCAGCAGAATCATTATCGTGAATTGAAACGCAATACGGTGAAAGTCTGGTGTTTCGCTCTGCCTCTGATGATCCTGGGAATGGTGTTTATGCATGAACGTTGGGCTGCATGGTTGATGCTGTTGCTCTCTTTGCCCGTCTTTTGGTTCGGGCGTCTGTTCTACATCAACGCCTGGAAACAGGCCTCACACCGATCGGCCAATATGGATACATTGGTCGCCTTGAGTACCTCTATCGCATTTTTGTTCAGTCTGTTCAATACGCTCTTCCCGCAAGTGTGGCTCTCTCGTGGATTGGAACCTCATGTCTATTATGAGGCTGCTACGATGATTATTGCTTTCGTCTTGCTGGGAAAGTTGCTCGAAGAACGGGCTAAAGGAAATACCTCGTCCGCCATTCGTAAATTGATAGGACTGCAGCCAAAAACGGCCCGTGTCATTGGTGCGGATGGTTCGGAGCAGGATTTGCCGGTCGCCCAATTACAGGTGGGAGATCGGATCAGCCTCAGACCCGGGGAGAAAATCCCCGTGGATGGAATCCTCTTTTCGGGGAACACCTTTGTCGATGAGAGCATGATTACCGGTGAACCGATCCCTGCCCGTAAAGATCCGGGTGACAAACTGCTGGCAGGGACCGTCAATCAACGTGGCTCATTTGTGATGGAGGCAACCAAAGTGGGAAGCGATACCTTGCTGGCGCAGATTATCCGGACCGTGCAGGAGGCACAAGGTAGTAAAGCACCCGTGCAACGCATTGCCGATCGGATTGCTGCCGTATTTGTTCCGGTGGTGATCGGCCTGGCCCTGCTGACATTTCTCCTCTGGTTGGTACTGGGTGGCGAAGAGGCTTTTACCTATGGGCTCCTGGCAATGGTGTCCGTATTGGTCATCGCTTGCCCCTGCGCTTTAGGATTGGCTACACCCACTGCGTTGATGGTGGGAATCGGCAAGGGTGCTGAACAGCAGATCCTGATCAAAGATGCTGCTGCACTGGAGCGTATGTGCAAAGTCGATACGGTGGTGTTGGACAAAACAGGAACCTTGACCGAAGGCCGTCCCGAAGTGGTAAAGTGGTTGTGGACTGCAGGTACGGAAGAGCAACACCGCTATTGGCAGGAGCTCTTTTATGCAGCCGAATCCCGATCGGAACATCCCCTGGGAGAGGCTGTGGTACGTTATCTGGAGCAACAGGGGACTCACACGTGTCCTTTGTCCCTGTTTGAGAGCTTGACGGGTGAAGGTGTTGAATTCAAGGCGGAAAGTGCCGCCCGGAGCGATGTGGAATCCTCCGTCTCACCGTCGGCCTCAACTCCGGTTGCCACAACGGAAAGCGTAGCGGCTGGGTCCTCATCTGACTTGGGGCAGAGAGCAGAACAAACGTTTTGGATCGGCAGTCGTAAACTGGCAGAGCGTTATGGGGCAGAAATGGAGCCATCGTTAGCCCGGGAGATTACGGCCCATGAGCAGGCTGGATGTACCACTGTCTTGGGCGGTTGCGGAACCCGACTGTTGGCTGTCGTGGTGATTAGCGATCGGATCAAGACAACCACGCCGGAAGCTTTGAAAGAGCTGCGTCGTGCCGGTATAGAAATCTGCATGTTGACCGGCGACAGCCAAAAAACAGCCGCAGCAATTGCCAAAGAGCTCGGCATTTCACAATTTCAGGCAGAGATGCTGCCTGCGGACAAAGAGCAATATATTCGTCGGTTGCAGGCTGAGGGGCATACGGTCGCTATGGTCGGAGACGGTATCAACGATTCGCAAGCCCTCTCGTCTGCAGATGTCAGTGTCGCTATGGGGCGGGGAACGGATATAGCGATGGAGGTGGCCATGGTTACTTTGATCACCTCTGATCTGAAATTACTTCCTCGGGCCTACCGGCTTTCAAAAGATACCGTACGGGCAATCCGCCAGAATCTGTTTTGGGCCTTTATATACAATTTGATAGGCATTCCGATTGCTGCCGGCGTACTCTATCCGGTGTGTGGACTGTTGCTGAATCCGATGTTGGCCAGTGCGGCGATGGCTTTCAGTTCGGTCTCTGTGGTGATGAACAGTTTGCGGTTGCGTTGGAAATAGAGAGCTGAGGTTTGTCCCGGTCGTGGATGTGCAAGGTGTGAACCTTGGGGGAAAAACAGATCGGGTTGCAAGGCCTGGACCTCGGGGTGAAAACAGATCAGGTTGCAAGGTTTGAACCCCGGGCGAAAAAAAGTCGAGTTGCAAGACCTGAACAATAAATACGGACTTGAATCGATTAAGTATGATATGAGGGGTAAAAGCTACGTTAGGCTGCAACCCGAAACAGTATATGTGAAACCAGAACTATTAATCAAAAAGTTATGAAAACCAGCAAGTTTAAAACAAATGCAAAATGTGACGGCTGTGTAGCCCGTATAGCTGATAAATTAAACGAAATTGTACCTCGTGAACAGTGGAACATTGACCTTTCGACAACGGATCGGGTGTTGACCGTTACGGCGGATGTTCCCGATGAGAAGATCATCGCTGTGGTGGTAGCGGCTGGTTATAAGGCGGAAAAACTTTAACGATTCCCCCATCTTCGGGAAACGCACCATCCTCTGACATTTTGAATCCCGTCCTGGCATGGAGGATTCCGTATCCTGCCATGGAACGTTGCTTGCAGATGTGCCGGGAACAGAGCTTGTGTGATGGGCCATGATGTGCCACTGTCGATCCAATGCAATTGCGATCCGATACGATCGGTGTTTGTATGCGGGTGATGGTGGGGTGCGGCTTGTGATCAGGGTGGCTTGTGATCCGGTGCGGTTGGGGTCAAGATGTGGCTTGAACCGTTGAGCGAATGCGTGTGCGGCTATATTGATGTGGACCGCAGATCTTTCGAGCTGTGGATGGTCCGGAAGAGTCGTACTGGAGAGATGAAGAGTCCAAAATCTGCATGTGTTGTATAGAAAAAACGGTTGTGTGTCAATGCCGAATCTTTGCGGAGGTGAAGTTGTGGTGTGTTTGCGGCATGGTGAAAAGTGCGGCGCATTTGCAGTGCGTTAAAATGATATGTGATCCATGGTGACCGGTCAGCATGCTTTCTAGCAAGGTATGTTCCTCAGCGTGGCATGTTCCTCAGCGTGGCATGTTCCTCAGCGTGGCATGTTCCCCAGCGTGGCATGCTCCCCAATGTGGTATCTTCCTCTCCCGTTCGTTGTGGAGTTGTAGCGTGTGTTTGTGTACGCAGCGAAGATGTAAAGCGTATTGGCCATGGAGTGGAAGGACACATATTCGGGAAAGTCGGGGATGAATGTGTGGTGTTGCCAGGATACCCGGAAAGTGCCGAATGCGAATGAAACGTTCGGGCGATGGGTTCATGTCGGGTAAGCAGAAAAGATGTTGTGGAAGCATTGCTGTTGTGGAGCGATAGCAGATCCGTGTTGGGCCTGTAATAACCCCGTTGGTGAATGACTGCATCCGTGGCGTCGGAATGGCAATGTGTCGTTTGTTTGGTTAAATTTGTAGCGAACAGTCAAATTTGAAAAGTCTTGTGAAAGAGCATACAGTGAAAGTGGTCGATTCGTTTGAAGGTCATGATGACGAAGCAGTCTTCAAAAGCATTGTGCTGACGGCAGACAACCCGTTGTCGTTTGATATCTACGTAATGCCCCAAAAGATCCATGGTATGGGCCTGTGTATCTGCCAACAGGGTGAGGCTGTCATCTCAATCGATAAAAAACAGTATCCGATCCGCCAACACGATATGGTCATCTTTCTGCCGGGGGCAGTGGTGCAGCCGGTCAGCCGTAGCGATGATTTTGCGGGATGTGCTTTAATGCTGAAGATCGATCGGGTGATTGATGTCGATCCGTCGATGGGAGTGCAGCTCTATTTGGCCGTGCGGGATCAACCTTGCGTCTCCCTGACGGAACAGGATATGCAGGCAATTTTTGAGGTGCGTGATTTGATCCAAAAGAAAATAGCCTATAGCGATAACCCCTATTACAAAGAGATCATCGAAAATTTAATATTGAACCTCTTTTATGAAATTGGGGCGATTATCAATCGTGGAAAAACGCTCGAACCCCGTAAAACCCGCAGCCGTCAGGAAGAACTGTTCGAAAAATTCCTCTATTTGGTCGCTACCTATTACCGAACACATCGTGATTTGGGATTTTATGCCGAACAAATGTGCTTGACCCCAAAATACCTGTCGGCAATCGTTAAACTCGTCTCGGGATCCAGTGCAACCGAATGTATTAACCGTTCGGTCATTCGCAATGCAAAGGCTCTGTTGGAAACTTCACAACTGACCGTACAGCAAATTGCCGATTATCTCAATTTCCCCACCCCCTCATTCTTTGGCCAGTATTTTAAAAAACATGTGGGAATGACCCCGAAAGAGTACAGAATGCAAGCCCATTAAAACCGCAGAAAGTTCCAGTAATAGTGGTCATTTAGGACAAAAAACGTACCTTTGGGAAAATTTTTCAAACGAGAGTATCGTGGAACGTTTTTTTCCATATGGTGCTAGATGGGTCAGGATGCTGTTTTGTTGTGTCCTGTTTGGTTGCATCTGTTTGCCCCTGTCCGTTTCGGCAAGCTGTATCAAGCCCTCTGCCGATGCATTCCCATTCACACCAATTGCCGATCCGATGTTCCAACCGGATACTGTGGCCGGTGATACCCTGGCTCTGGACAGTGCAGTACGGCTGAACGGCTGGCAACGCTTCCAACTCAAGGTCGATCGGATGACCCAAACCCGACTCTATAAAATGACCTATGTGGCGGTGCCTTTGATTGTGGCCGGTGTGGTCCTCAATGACCAGCGATACCATTTCAATGCCCTGCGTGATTCCTATATCCCTACGTTCCGATACCATTACGACGACTATCTGCAATATGGACCGATGGTATTGACCTATGGTTTGAAACTGGCCGGCGTGCCGGGACGCAGCTCCTGGGGACGCATGTTGGTCTCCAACGCCTTCTCTGCGGCATTGATGGCCGGCTTTGTCAATACGTTGAAGTATTCGGTCAAGCAACCCCGCCCAGACGGATCGGGTAACAACTCATTCCCTTCGGGACATACCGCTACAGCCTTTATGGCGGCTACCATCCTGCATAAGGAGTATGGCCTTACCCACAGCCCCTGGTATAGTATTGGCGGATATATGACCGCTACGACAATCGGCGTGAGCCGTCTGATGAACAATAAACACTGGATCTCTGATGTCCTGGTCGGTGCCGGAATCGGTATCTTGTCAACGGAATTGGGCTATTATTTGACCGATCTGATCTATAAGGATCGGGGATTGCGCCGTCCCGATCGGGATGACTCCCATTTCAACTATGACCGAAAAGCCTCGTTTTTTGGCTTATATATGGGGGTCAATTGGGCCGGGAAAAGCATGGCCTATTTTAATCATGCCGGAATCAAGGTCTCTACGGGTGCAATCTCGGGTATAGAAGGAGCGTGGTTTATCAATCGATATATCGGTATCGGAGGTAGGGCAACCATTGCCAGTATGCCGATGGCTGTGAGCTTGCAGGATAATCAGATGGTGGATGGTGAGGCGTTGATGAGTCGTCTGGAACGTATCGAAATCTCCTCTTTGAAGGTCTCCGAAGTGATGGCCGGTGCCTACTTCTCCTATCCTCTGTCCAAACATTGGTCCGTTGGGTCGAAACTGCTGTGTGGTACCTATTCCATTCGTAAAAACCGGGTCAATGCCGTACTGAATCCTGCCCAGCAGGAGAGTGCCCTGCCAGTGAATCTTCCGGTGGCACAGCTGTCAAGAGGCGTTACCGAGTCTCAGCAATTGGCCGACGGTTTGGAGGAGGGGCAGACTCGTCAACCTCTGATGGAGATCGGTTCCAGTGAAAGTTTCGGATTCGGCACCGGACTGTCGTTCATGTATCTGGTGGGCCGAAATCTGGGTGTCCGCCTTTTCTACGATATTAGTTTCTCACCGGTGCACTTTAAAGCCAAAGAGTACAACATGGACGGATCGGTGCAAACCAGCAGTATCAGAGATTTTAACTACTCTTCAACACTGGGAGGATCAGTCTGTATCCTCTTCTTTGGCAAGGATAAGAAAAAAGCAAAATAACGAAAACCTCCAGCTGTTCGTGCACCTGCGTGTGTTCTTGTGCGCGTAGTGGCGTGTGTGCCTGTTTGCACAGCCGTTCGTGGGCCGATGATAGGCTTTTTACTGGCATTTTATACGATCCTGTGTCGTATGAAGTGCCAGTTCTGTTTTGATTGTCATGGTTGTGAGAGGAGCCTGGATCCCTTGTGACGTTTGGATCGCCAGAATGACAGGAGCTCTTTGATTATCACCTTCGATAACCTGATTAGACAACGCATCCGATTGCCTTGCATTCGGAGCTATCCCGTATCCGAGTTCGCTCATCGCAATGCGGGCCTCAGTGTGTTATGCCTATATACTACTTTGAACCCCAGTAGAGGAACAACATACCGATCAACACCAACAGCAGGTCGATCGCCTTGCTGCGCAGATTCTTTTCACGAAACAGCAGCGCCCCGAACAGGAACGAAACGATCACACTGCCCCGTCGGATCATGGAGACCACCGAAATCATCGAACCGTCGAGACTCAGCGCATAAAAATAGACAAAGTCGGCAGCGGACAAAAAGATCGAGATCAACGGAATGCTCCAGTGCCAATGAAAAGGTGAGTTTGCACGGTGGGGCCACCAAAGAATCAGCAACACGATGGTCATGATTCCCAATTGGTAGAGGTTGTACCAGGATTGTACCATCATCGGGGCAAGCTGGCGCATCAGGTATTTATCGTAGAGACCGCTAATAGCGCCAAGCAGGGCTGCCAGGACGATGCAATAGATCCAGCGGTTGTGCCGGAAATCGATCCCCTCCTTGCGTCCGGAACGGCTTAACATCAGGAAAGAGATACCGGCCAAAATGACACCGATCCATTGGTAGAGGTTGAGGCGTTCGCCGAAGATCAGCAGCGCTCCGACCAGCACCATGACGGGACGGGTTGCGTTAATCGGGCCTACGATGGTGATAGGCAGATGTTTCAGCCCGAAATAGCCTAAGGTCCAGGAGCTGAGAACGATCAGCGATTTGAGCAGGATCAGACGATGCACCTCCCAACCGGCTGAGGGGACATACAGAAGCGGATGGGTGGCCATCTGTTCGGGCCGCCAGGCCGACAAGAGTATGAACGGCAGAAAAATCAGCGACGAAAAAAGCGTGTTGAGCAGCAGAACGGGTAATACCGCATTGCCGTTGAGCGACTGTTTTTTAAAGACATCGTAGAAACCCAGTAACAGGGCGGATAAAAAAGCGAGCGCCAACCACATAGTCTTCTTGAATTTAGCGGGCAAATTTAGTGGAATTTTTCCACTTTTAGTTAAAAAGTGGCTATCTTTGAAAGATTTTGACCAAACGAGGTGCTTCGTGTTGTGGCTTGTCTCGGTGAGCCTTGCGGTGCATTAGTGGAATGCATTGTCATGTAGGTTGTTATTGGGATGCGTCAATCGATCGCCTCAAGGTGGTGGAAGGTAGGCCAGGGGCAAAGGTCATGGATGGTAGAGCCTGAACATTGGCCACCAAGATGCTTTGCATGAGGCGAGACCGATCGAGACAAGGCGGCAAAATATTGTTCCGAGTTTGGTTCGGCCGATAGCCATGAACCGTAACCGGGAACACCCAATAGCAGGATGGGGCTCTTGTCCCGGATCGAAGATAAAACGAAACCTTTTAAAACGATAAATACAAATATAGATTAACTGAACATGCAATCCGAAAACAGTCAACCCGAAAACGAGCAGCCCGTGTCACTGCCCGAAAACGCTTATCGAGAACTGAAACCCGGTGAGGAGTATCATCCTGTGATGCCGGCTTCGAGTCGCCCGCGCGAAGCGACGGTCTATTCCGTTACTTTTGGTATCGTGATGGCGATCATCTTTTCGGCCGCTGCTGCCTATCTGGGCTTGCGGATCGGCCAGGTCTTCGAAGCCGCTATCCCAATCGCCATTATCGCCGTGGGGGTCGGCAATTTGACCGGCCGAAAAAATATGTTGGGCCAGAATGTCATTATTCAGTCGATCGGAGCCTCTTCCGGAGTGATCGTCGCCGGAGCCATCTTTACGCTGCCGGCTCTGTATATTCTGGGGCTTGAGGCCAAATTCTATCAGATTTTCCTTTCATCACTCTTTGGCGGTCTGCTCGGTATCGTTCTGTTGATCCCGTTCCGCAAATATTTCGTCAAGGATATGCAGGGACGCTATCCCTTCCCCGAAGCTACTGCAACCACCGAGGTGTTGGTCTCGGGCGAAAAGAAGGGAAATCAGGCCAAACTGTTGGCTGTGAGCGGTCTGATCGGCGGTCTCTACGATTTTATTATCGCCACCTTCGGCTGGTGGACCGAAAACATCTCGACCCGAATCGTTGAATGGGGTGCTGTTTTGGCCGATAAAACCAAATTGGTCTTTAAGGTAAATACAGGTGCCGCCGTGTTGGGTTTGGGCTATATCATCGGGCTGAAATATGCGGCGATTATTTGTGCCGGATCTTTCACCGTATGGTTTGTGCTGATCCCTTTCATTTGCCACTTTGCAGACGGTCAAACCTTGGCAGTAGGCGAGGGCGTGACCACCTTGCTGCGGGATATGTCGCCCGAAGATATTTTCCTGAATTATGCCCGCCATATCGTTATCGGCGGTATTGCCATGGCCGGTGTGATCGGAATTATCCGTTCGTCCAAAATTATCCGTCAGGCATTGGGCCTGGCTGTCAGTGAACTCAAGGGTAAGAAAAACGCAGGCGCTGCCTCTACGGAACGTACCCAACGGGATCTGTCGATGAAACTGATCCTTTCGGTGCTGATCGCTACTCTGCTTACCACCTTCCTGTTCTTCCAGTTCGGGGTGTTGGACAACTGGTTCCATTCGATCATCGCTATCCTGATCGTCTTTATTATCTCGTTCCTCTTTACAACGGTTGCAGCCAACGCCATCGCCATTGTCGGTACCAACCCGGTTTCCGGTATGACGCTGATGACCCTGATCCTCAGTTCACTGGTCTTGGTGAGTGCAGGCTTGACCGGTACCGGTGGAATGACCGCAGCCATGATTATCGGCGGTGTAGTTTGTACAGCACTTTCGATGGCGGGCGGCTTCATTACAGACCTGAAAATCGGTTTCTGGCTCGGAACAACTCCCTCTAAACAGGAGGGGTGGAAATTCCTGGGTACGGCCGTCTCTGCGGCAACTGTGGCCGGGGTGATGATGATTCTGAATAAAACGTATGGTTTTGTGGGTGAGGGCGCCCTGGTGGCTCCACAGGCAAATGCCATGGCGGCCATTATCAAACCTTTGATGGAGGGTGGTTCCACTCCGTGGTTGCTCTATTTGGCCGGTGCTGCTCTGGCTCTGATCCTGACCATGATCGGGGTGCCGGCTCTGGCCTTCGCTTTGGGTATGTTTATCCCGTTGGAGCTGAATACCCCGCTGCTGGTCGGTGGCCTGATCAGTTGGTTCGTGGCCAGCCGTAAGGGAAGCGAAGCTCAACAAAAATCCCGTCGGGAACGTGGTACACTGATCGCTTCCGGATTTATTGCCGGTGGAGCGTTGATGGGCGTGGTGAGCGCTCTGTTGAAATATTTCGGCGCCGATTGGTTTGCCACAACCTGGAATGAGTCGCAAGGTGCCGAAATCCTGGCTGTGGTGATGTATGTGGCCATCATCGCCTATTTCATTTGGGACAGCCTGCGGGCAAAACCCGAAGAGTAGCGGCGTGCTAGCATCCCCATTGGTTGAGCCGCACCGCTCGTAATACGTTTAACGGAGGAAAGATGCAAGGACAGTTGTTCTGCATCCGTTCCAGATCGTTTGAATTTGTTGAATTTGGTTAGTGCTGCTCGGCAATGTGCGATTGGGCTGCTGAGTGTCCACCCGCAGCAATGGAAAGTAATGTGCTGACGAGTGGACATGGAACTGCATCATTTTCTCCGGAGGCTTCTGTACGGCCACGGAGAAGAGTAGTTGACAATAAATGATTTTACAAAAAAACGATATCATGGAGATTACGATTGACAAAGAACGGCTTGTAGAACGTTTTTTACGTTACGTGGCCGTGGATACGCAAAGTGATCCTGAAAGTGAAACCTTCCCCTCAACAGCCAAACAGCTTACGTTGTTGAACCTGTTGCTGGAGGAGATGCTCGTTATGGGACTTGCCGATGTGGAGATCGATCCGCACGGATATGTGACCGGTACAATCCCCGCTACACCCGGTTGCGAACAGAAACCGGTAATCGGATTTATCTCTCATGTCGATACCAGCCCCGATATGACCGGGGTGGAGATCAAACCCCAGTTTGTATATGATTACGATGGGGAGGATATTCGTTTGAACGAATCGCTGACCATGCGTGTGGCCGAATTCCCGGAATTGTCCTTTTTCAAAGGACATACCCTGATCACGACCGACGGTACCACGCTGTTGGGGGCCGATGACAAGGCCGGAATTGCTGAAATTATGACAGCCGCTGAATACCTGATGGCACACCCCGAAATCCCGCACGGTACGGTACGTATCGGATTTACACCCGACGAGGAGGTGGGACGTGGTGTGGACTTCTTCGATGTCGAAAATTTCGGAGCCAACTTCGCCTATACGGTGGATGGCGGTTTCGAAGGGGAGCTGGAGTACGAAAACTTCAATGCCGCAAGTGCCAAAATTGCTGTGCAGGGTCGAAATATTCATCCTGGGTATGCCAAGGACAAAATGATCAATGCCCTGCAGGTGATTTGCGAAATCAACGCCCTTTTGCCGGCAGCCCAACGTCCCGAACATACCGAAGAGTATGACGGTTTCTACCATTTGGTGGGAATGAACGGTACCGTGGAGCAGGCCACATCGGAATATATCATCCGTGACCACTCGCGCGAGAAGTTCGAAGCCAAAAAGAGCTATCTGCAAAGTGTGGTCAATCTGCTCGAGGAGAAGTATGGTAAAGGGGTGATCTCGTTGACCGTCAAGGATCAGTATTACAATATGCGCGAGATGGTCGAACCCCATCCCGAGGTGATCGGCCGGGCCGAAAAGGCGATGCGTTTGGCCGGAGTGGTTCCTGTTGTCCGTCCGATCCGTGGAGGTACCGACGGTTCACGCCTCTCCTATATGGGACTGCCCTGTCCGAACCTCTTTACGGGTGGAATGAATTTCCACGGCAAGTTTGAATACTGTTCGGTCGATACCATGTGCCGTGCCTGCAAAACGTTGGTCCATCTGGCCAAATTGTGGGGGGAATAGATGCCCGGACGGTTGGTACACGGTTGGTTCTGTAACTGGCCTGATGCCTGACGAAAACAGGCGTGCGGTATCGCTCCTGAAGGAGTGAACCAATGTCAATGAGGCTGCGTCCTGCCCTGCCAGAAACGGAATTGGGGCTTGTGGTAAATTGATCCGCTGCCAACCGAAGGAGAGTATATATGAATGTCAGAGGCGGGAAAGAACAAACGTTCTTTCCCGCCTCTGACGTTTCGACTGCGCTTTGTGGTACCGGTGAAGGGTAGAATGTGCGCAGGTATTGGTGTTGATTTGGCCTCAAATGCTCCCTGTGTCGAAAAGCAGTCTACTCTTGTCCGAGGAAGGAGAGGTTCGTAGGTCTTATTTTGCGGCTTTGTGGCTCTTTTTGAGCAGTCGGGTCATCATGAAGGACTGTTTGTGGAAGATGAAGATCGGCAACGCAACGCCGATTACCAAGGCAAACATGATGAATAGCGTGGTCAGTCCATTGCGGAAAAATTCAACCATCAGTTCGTTTTGGCGTACGATGTCGCCGCCCCGAATGAACTGCATCAAAGCCAATACGGTTTTGTAGGCATACATGCCCGGAATCATCGGCAGTAGCGATGGAAACGAAAAGATCACAGCCGGGCAGTGGATCAATTTGGCACACAACATACTGAACATTCCGATGGTAAAGGCTGCCACCAGCGATGACATGGCAATATCCAATGGTGTGTGGTTGAGCAAATAGTAGCGCAGAGCGTGGCCGATGGCGGCAAGTAGGGCCGAAATAAAGATGGCTTTGCGTGGAGGATTGGAGATGACTGCAAATCCAATCGAGGCTACGGCTGCAAAAATACCGTCCGCTAAAAGTTGTCCGATAAGTTCCCCATTCATAGCATGTCCAGTCCTAAAATTAACATTGTGGCAGAAAGACCTAAAGCAATGCAGACAATCAGAATCAAAGCATTGACAGCTCTGGAGATACCTACCAGTACGTGTCCTTCAAGCAGGTCGAAAATCGAGTTGATCAACGGTACCCCCGGTATCAGAAACAGTACGCTGGTACCCAGTGCTGTTTCGGGTGTGGAGCTGAGGTGAAACCAAAAGCCGGTAGCGGCAATCAGTGAAGCAATAAACGAGCAGACCAGAAAAATGGCCATGTGGTTGATGTGTCGGGCGCTCATCTCCTGCCGGATAAAGAAGCCGATCAACGTCGCAACGGCAACGATCCCCATGGCATAGACGTCTCCTCCGAACAGCCGACAGAAGCAGGCATTGGCCGCTGTCACTAGACCCAGTACCCACCAGCGGGACAAACGGGGCTCATGGATGATCTGTTTGTAACGCTCGAGCAGCTCTCGGAACGAGAGGTGATCGTCGTGGGCTTCCCAACTCAATGTACTGATTTGCGAAATGGTGTTGAAATTGAAGGCTGCAGCACCGATTTTTCCAACCGACGTGCGTCGAACCGTATCGTCTTTGGCATGACGGATCGTCATGGTGATGTGCATCTGAAAGATGGTCATATCCACCTTGTACCCAAATGACTCGGCAATACGGGTCACATTACGTACCACTCGGGAGGTGTGTGCTCCGGCTCCCATCAGCGTGCGTGAGAGGTCGAGCAAAAAGTTGGACAGCTCACGAACCGATACCGGATGCTCCTCTGCCGCAATGCTTTGCATGCAGTGAGGGCAAAGCAGATCGTTGTAATTGCGTGTGATGTAGTCGAGTTGCTCTTCCGAGAGGGGAATGTTGCAGTGGGTTGCCCAATCTTTGTGGGCTGTGCGGGTCGGGGTGCCAACCTGGTTTGTTTGGATAGCGGTATCGATCGGATAATCGAACCGACTGTTGCAACGTGGACAGCGTTTTCCCATTGAGGATGGTAAAATTGGTAATTCATTTGGCCGAAAATGACCGGATTGACCAGCCTAAACGACCGTTCAGACTGCAAAGATAAAACGTTCGTAAGAAACCTCCGCCTTTCTGTCATCGGATTTTGTCTCTCTGGCAGTTCGGATGTGTCATTTTGTCGATTTAATTGTCTGGTTGTCAGTTGTTTGCGTTGTTTTGTGACGAATTGTCTCAATGGGGCTGTTGGCATGGGTTTTGTCCATTCCTATATCGAATCCGGGAAGGTCCCGGAGGACAAATTAGATAAACAACATAAAATATAAGGAGGACAAAATTATGTTACCTACTAGAAGATCTCAGAATTGGTTACCGGGTATTTTCAATGACTTTTTCGGCAATGAGTGGATGGAAAAGAGTACATCTCCTGCCATCAACATCATTGAGAACGACAAGGAGTACAAAGTGGAATTGGCAGCTCCAGGTCTGACCAAAGAGGATTTCAACGTACGTGTTACGGAAGAGAACCAGTTGGTGGTCACCATGGAGAAAAAACAGGAGCAGAAAGATGAACAGCAAGATGGTCGCTATCTGCGTCGTGAATTCTCGTACTCGAAATACCAGCAGACACTGCTGTTGCCTGACAACGTGGAACAGGACAAAATTACGGCCAGTGTTCAGCATGGTGTCTTGAACATCCTGATTCCGAAAGTGGCTCCTGAGGCTGAAAAACCGCAAGAGCGTTCTATTGAAATTCAATAGTATCGGGATTAGATTGGTTTGTCAAAAATTTGATCGTTCAGATCCCGGGTTCCAACCCGAACAAAAAGAGGTTTCGCATCGAAAGGTGTGAAACCTCTTTTCGTTGTCGGGAAGTGGGAAGTCAACCCGGTTAAAGGAGGGTAGTCTTGGGGGTGTTGGGAAGGAAATGGGAGAGGGATTGGAGCTGTTTTGAGCCTCTTTCGGAGGAAAAACCATCTTTTTCTTTGCAGAAGGTTTGCACGAAAGGAAAAAATGATTACTTTTGCACTCGGTTTTAGGGATGGCGAGTTAGCTCAGCTGGTTAGAGCGCATGATTCATAATCATGAGGTCCTGAGTTCAAGTCTCAGACTCGCTACAAAAAGAGGTCACAGTTTGAACTGTGACCTCTTTTTGTGTCTATGGCCTTGCCCTGATGATTCGCAGGGGAGGAGAAAATTAAAAAGTGCAATTTTTTTGCTTGAGAAGCGAAATTTTGCACTTTTTGTCGTATGGGGAATTGGGGTTCCGAAAGCCGACCTTTTTGTGTGAACATCTTTTGTCTGACACTTTTGGTGAATCCCTTCGGTGAACACTTTTGTGTGGATATCCGGCAAAAGGGGAAACGTTTGCTGAGGCAGATTGCCGGCACGGTCCGACAATTTCATGCCGTATGTTACAAGGGTTTAGAAGTAGATCAAATGGTACTGTACCCCGATGCCGATATATGGTTGTATTCTATGTGACGTAATTGCTCCTCCGGCACTTACCCTGATTCCCCAACGTTTGGGCTTTCCAGATACCTCGATCCGTTCGACGACGGTTTGCGTGACGGTGCGGGGATAGACCTCGATACTGCGGGCTTAGACATGGTAACCTTCCATGTCGATTCGATATGTAGAATCATCGGTGAACAGGTAGCTGCTGACCGGTACTGGCAGATAGACCGGTTTGACATCCACCGTGTCCCGGATGGTGTTGAAACGCTACACCTGGACATATTTCGATATTAACAACGTATCCCGAACCGTATCGATACGGACGATCGAAGGTAGGATGTCGTGTTGCAGAATCTGGACGGGCGTTTTGGGCGAGGCCCAACGCCCGATCAAAAAAGCAATGAGACATCCGACTGTTGCAACGGCTCCAACGAGAACATTTTTCATAGATGCAGGATTTTGTGTCGATTCTTGCCAGCTGAGTATGAGATATGTACCCAACCGTAATTACTTTCGTCAATCAGCTGGTCAAAGTCGAAATCACCTTTAGCAATCAGGTCGAACAGTTGTTGATTCAGTTCAGGAGATCCGACTGTAAGATTGGCCGCTTCCCCCTTTTGATGTTGGCTGGTTGGAACCCCTCCAACCGCTTTATTTAATACCGGGCATCGGTATCCACTGTTCACCGTGATCGGATCTTCCCATGCCTCGCGGATCGGATCGAGCAGGTTATTGATCAGAGATGTCAGTTTGACTTTGATCGCAGGAGGCGGTGTGTTGTCAATACCCTTTTGTTAGGCCGTATTCGATCGGATCAACTCGCTCCCGGTAAAATCTTTCATACTTCAATGTATTGATTTGAGATTTTGATTTGGCTGCTTCCAAAGGGAGGTTTTCGATCGAGGCATGCCGTTTTTTCGCATTTCAGCATTCTTGCCACTGCTTCGGAGGTTCGGGTGTGATCCAACTCGCCACGCAGTTTAGCTATTTCGACATAGAGGGAGTCGATTTTTGCATCTTAGCGGTCGAGGTCAGCTTTCGCTCGTCAGCCCGTAGCTTTCGGTCATTGGCACCTCTTGCCACTGGTCGATCAGCTTGCTGATATTGTCTAAAAATGCTGCATTTTTCTTTTCGCACAGCGTGACCAACGTGACCAATCCGCCATTGCTGATGAGTGGCGTGAGAATAGAGGTCCAGTCTATGAATGATAGCGGGTAATCGGATTAAAAATAGGCCGGAATGACCGGCCTGTTTTCACAAAACTGAAATTAACCAGATGACGAATCCTCCAGTAGCGACAAGAACAAGGTCTTTCCAAAACTTTGGTTTTTCATAGATGCCTTTAGCGTTTTTATACTCTTTTTCGGAGCTTTGCTTGATACCTCCGTTTCGAATCATCATGAAATTGTCGTTGAGCGGGGAGAATATGGTTTCTATACGTTTTCGGGCTCTCTTGTAAGCCCAGGTTGGCGGATGCCAGTTTGTCTGGTTTAGCCGCTACGGAACTTCCAAGGTGATATTTGCAACTTCAAAGAGATTCTTATGAATCTCAGTACTGAGATAACCTTTGTCTCCAAACATTATGCAGTCATGATATTCCTAGCGTACCTCCTTGAGGAAAAGAAGGTAATGGACGCTTGCCTCCGTTATGTCATAAGAATGTATGACGCCACGTATTTCACAGACAGCATGGAGTTTATATCCATACTAGTGCAGACCTTGCGAAGCGTAATATCCCCAGTTCGGAGAAGCTTTCGCATTGTCACGTCACATGGCGCAACGCTTCGCCCTTGCGTTCTGGCAGACCTTTATGGGTTTGGAATCAATGCAAAACACATCCTCTGAGCCGTCAATGGCGACAGCCACATCCTTGCGGATCTCTTCGGCAAGTCGTGCCGCCTGCTTACGTCGGGCATTGAACTGCCGATGGCTAATCAGGTTTGGCAAATCTTCTTTGCATTCATGATGTAGACGATGGAAAAGGTAATTTTCACTGTCGGATCCGAATGCCTCGTCAGTTATGCCCAAAGCAATGACTTCAAGGTCGGAGAACTTCGGGACAACTCCGCATCGGGGTACATTTCCGAGTTTATTCACACGATTTCCAGCGAAATCCTTGCATATCCCGAGGATTCTGATGAAATTTGCTATGAAGTTGCGCATAAGCAGAATAATAGTAGTTAACGGTGTGGTTACCACTAGTTTACTAATAATCCGCCAATTGTGTAACTTCTTCATTTGTTGATATTTGAAAATTTAATTCAACCAACGAGTTGTTATAATAAATAAATGAACCAACCCGAAGAGTTCTACACCTTCGGGTTAGTTCGTTTTAATGAGCTGATTGTCTGGATAGACAGCTATTGTGAGGATCGCTTATTGATATAGCACTTTATTTGATTGATATCAATGGAATATGGTCATCCAATAAATTATATAACTATCAGATTGGAAGATCGTGTATTATAATAGCGGGTTAACGTCCGAAAACAATAACTGATGATCAAATTGATCGCATTTAGGTTTTCCCAATAATAAAGAAATAGCTCAAAATGCGGTTATTGTTTCTTTTGTATTATAGATACAAGCTGCTTTATTGCCGATATTGATACCTATTCCAATTTTTAATTCTTATAACTAATTGTATTTAATTGTATTATGTGATTTTATGATGTGGAATTTATAAAATATGAGTAATAAACGGTTATAAATACTTAACATAAATATAACAAAATAGACATCAATCATTATTCAAAATGGCAATATCTTTGTGTCTATGAAAAAGTGCCTATATAGATTGTGTTTCATGTTTGGAGTCAGTCTTGTCTTAGGACACTTATCCCCTCTTTATGCAAAGGTGCAATTCGAGACGGTTTATGTGGCAGAACAGCAAGACAAAATAAGCTCTCCTTCAAACAATCCGAAAGTCAGGATGGGAACTTCCAAGAATATCATTATTTGCTCAAGGAAGGTAAGTGCAATACAAATATCTTCTACAATTATTGTGTCGTCTATCCTTACAAACAATTCAGATACTACCCTAATACTTTCCCTTTGCCAAAACGACGATAAAAAATTCGGCGTGCAGCTTCATTATGTTAAAGATCAATTTTCACTACTTCCCCGTTTAAATTAACTCAAACTGAATAAGTTAGGATATTCATCAGATGAAATGAAATTTTGATTTTTGTTAAATAATTGATTTATAGGTACTTTTTCAAACAACACAAAGCCTAATGTTTGAGAAATAGTATATAATGATTGCTCCAGCCCAAACTTTTTCTTAGCAAGAGCCAGAATCAGGAATGAGCAGACAGCAATCCAAATTTGAGTATAGACGGCATTCTCCGAAGTGCCATAGAATGACTTGATATGAAGATGTTGCTTTATCCATTTGAAGAACAGCTCGACATTCCAGCGCTCTCTGTAGAG
>ERZ772893.53-NODE-53-length-162038-cov-5.897144_pt1 | contig 162038 bp, 128 predicted proteins | sample MGYA00511482_ERZ772893 | MGnify/ENA primary metagenome ERZ772893 (study PRJEB29015, sample SAMEA2737687) | human gut metagenome | biome: human gut; feature: human-associated habitat; material: faeces | place: China | collected 2012 ... | reverse complement strand
CATCAGGATGCCGAGCCGCAGTCCGAGCCGCTGATAATGCCCGCTGAGGTTGTAGAGGTCGGTGGCTACCGCGCCCGGACAGACCGCCGTCACGCGCACGCCGTAGTCGTAGAGTTCGTTATGAATCGCTTTCGAAAATTGTTTCAGGTAGCTTTTGGTCGCCGCATAGACCGAAATGCCCGGGAACGGCATACCGGCCGACATCGACGACATGTTCAGTATGTAGCCTTTGCCGCGCGCTTTCATCGCCGCGCCAAAATAGCGGCAAAGCATCGTTACGGTTTGTACGTGCAGGCCGATCATCCGTTCGATCCGGCGGCTGTCCGTTTCGGTCAGATCGTCGAAAAAAAATACGCCGGCGTTGTTGACCAGTACCTCCACTTCGAACCCCTGCTGCCGGGTGTATTCGAAAAGCGAGTCGGCGGCGTCCGCGAGCGACAGGTCGCGGCAAAGCCCGTCGGCCCGTACCCCGAACTGCCGACGGAGTTCCCGCGCCACTTCGGCGATCCGTAGCTCCTCGTTGCTTACGAGCAGCAGGTCGTAGCCTTTTTCGGCGAGCAGCCGGGCGTATTGGTAGCCGATTCCGGAACTCGCCCCGGTGACCAGGGCCAGGGGCGTCGGGCGTTGCTGTGCGTTCATCGTCGTGCGTTGATTCGTTCGATTTCGTGTTGCAGGCATTTCGGCAGCCCTTGCAGGTGTCGGTGGCAGGCCATTTCGACCGAGTACATCCGGGCGATGCAGTAGTTCGTGTGCTCGCAACCGCAGCGCAACTCGCCCCGCTCTTTCATCCGATTGACGAAATCCGGTTCGTTGATCAGCGCGCGAGCCATCGCCACGCATTCGAATCCGCTGTCGAGCACCATGTCGATCTTTTCACGCGACACGAGGCCGCCGACATAGACCAGCGGCAGTTTCAGCGCTTTGCGGAATTGCAGCGCATCTTCGTAAAAATAAGCTTCGCGGAACGGTACCGACGGGATCATCCAGCGTCCGGCCAGTTTGACGCCCGCTTTGAGCCACAACTGTTTCATGTAGTAGGTCAGCGTGCGGATCGGCATCTGTCCGCGCATCACGTACATCGGCGCGCGGCTGACGAATCCGCCGCTCAGCACCAGCGCATGCGCCCCGCACGCTTCGAGGTTGCGCGCCACTTCGATGCAGTCGTCGATTTCGAGCCCGCCGCGGAAGCCGTCGCGCATGTTGGTCTTGACCAGCACCGCCATATCGCTGCCGGCAGCTTCCATCGCCTCCTGCATACATATTTTCATGAAGCGCATCCGGTTTTCGAGCGATCCGCCGTATTCGTCGCGCCGCCGGTTCGTGTACGGCGACAGGAATTGGCTGATCAGGTAGCCGTGTCCGGCGTGTACTTCGACGGCGTCGAATCCGGCTTCGCGGGCCAGTTTCACGGCCGTGCCGAACGCTTTGGCTATTCCGGGGATTTCGTTTTTGCGCAGCCCCCGCACGAAGGTGGGGGAGTAGATGTTGAATCCGGACGAAGCGGACAGCGGCGTGCAGCCGCAGATGCCCCGGTGCGACATGTTGCCGCAGTGTCCGATCTGGATTCCGGCGGCGGCGCCTTCGGCGTGGATGGCGTCGGTGATCCGGCGCAGACCCGGCACGATCTCCGGACGCAGCCACAACTGATGCGGAAACGACAGACCGTTGCGCGTTACCGAAGCATAGGCCAACGTCGTCATTCCGATGCCGCCGCGCGCGACGCTGCGGTGGTAGTCGTACAGCAGGTCGGTCGGCGAGTTGCCCGCGCACATGCCTTCGAAGGCGGCGGCGCGAATCGTGCGGTTGCGGAGGGTCAGCGGTCCGATCTTGCACGGAGTGAACAACAGCGATTCTTTCATTTCGTTGTGCTAATAAATATAAGGGATAATCCGTTTGCGGCGCTGCGTGCGCAGTTGTTCGCCGAATAGTTCGTTGTAACGTTTGTAGATGGCGTCGGCGCGCGGTACGAGGTTCGCGAACGTCCAGATCGCGAATACCGCTCCGGCGGCCGACCAGGTCAGCACGGCGAATCCGATCCATTCGACGATCTCGCCGAAATAGTTGGCCGAGGTTACGTAACGGAACATGCCGCCCTGCGGCAGGTAGTGGTTGCGGTCGCCCGGCTTGCGCAGGCGGCGGATGATCCGGTCGGAGTGGATGTTGACGGCCATTCCTGCGAAAAAGATCAGCGTGCCGACGATGAACTGCGGCGACAGCAGCCATTGCGGCGTGTAGTAGCCTTCCGGAGCTATGTAAAAGATCCAGCCGCCCTGCATCAGAGCGTTCAGTACGTTGAACGTCACGCCCATCAGCACGATCCCGAGCGGCATCGTGCTACGCCCTTTCAACAACAGCGGGTAGACGAACGCCCTGTTCAGGTAGTGGAGCTGGAACAGCCCGAAAAAGACCAGACATACCGCATCGCCGCGGCGCGGGGAGCAGAGGCAGAGGATACACATGGCGATGAAAACAGGGGCTTCCATCGCGATCCAGCCGAGCCGGTTGTCGATTTTCGGACCCCATTTCCCGTCGCGCAACATGCCGTACCCGGCCCGGACGAAAAACAGCGCGATGAAAACCACGACGGCCAGCGCCGTCATCCCTGCCAGAAAGAGGTCGTAATAGTGTGAAAGATCGGTCATATTCTTCGGATGATTATGGAAAACAGCACCCAAGATACAAATTTTTTTTTAATGGCGGCGACCGGATTTTTCGGAAAGCCGGCGCTTTCCGAGCGTCCGGGGTACGAAACTCCTCATGCCGGCCGTTGCACGGCGACCGGCGACGGCGACTCGTCGCGCCGTATAAATTTCACCGAATATCCGAAATATTTCGACGGTATTTTTCGTTCGGATAATATGCCGGAACCTGTGGCGGCGGTACGGGTAATTGTAAATTTTCTATTACGGAAGCACTTCGGAAGGTATGGGACGGAAGTGTTTATCGTTCTTATTTGTAGTATTTTATGCTCCGTTTGGAGAGGAACGGCCGTTTTGTGTCAGCGTCAGGGCTTTGTAAAATAAGATATCTTTTTTTGTGTAGTTTGAAAATTTTAGTACTTTTGAAGTTGTGATGATTCAAAATTTCATGCGTTTCGTGCGGTTTCCGACGAGCCGACAGCGCGTTAAACGTTATTGAAAGGATGAAAACAGGTATGGTGCGGAAAGGGAATCGTAAGTTTTTTTAACGAAAGCAATACAGGCGCAGGTACTTGACCATGAAAAACGGGGTTGCGGGATTTTAGCGTGATGACAATGTGCGGGGCTGGAAGCGGCGGAATTGGAGAGCGGAAGCATGTTGCCATCATTTGTGTTGAATCGCGAGAACGTACCGGTCGGCGAGGGGGTGAAATTTTCAACTAATTTTAACATAAAACTAAATTTTAACAACAAAACTCAAAACTTTATTCATTATGGAAGCCAAGGCAGTAAATTTTAAAACGGCAAAAGGCATTAAATCAGCATTCCTGGTTATTGTATGTTGCTTTATTTTAGCTGTATGCGTGTTTCACTTCGTACTGGGTGATCCCGCGAACTTTATGAATAACGACCCGAACAACCACCCGCTGCCGGGTAACTTCAAGGGTACCATTTATAAAGGGGGCGTGATCGTGCCGGTTCTCCAGACGTTGTTTTTGACCGTGATCGTGCTCAGTATCGAACGCGCGTTCGCCATCACCAAGGCCAAAGGAAAAGGCAACGTCACCAAATTCGTCAAGAACGTGAAGGAAGCTCTCGACAAGAACGATACCGCTAAAGCCCGCGAACTTTGCGTGAAGCAGAAAGGTTGCGTTGCAAGCGTCGTTTACTCTACGCTGACCAAGTACGAAGAGATGGAAAAAGACACCACGCTGGCCAAAGAGCAGAAACTGATGAACATCCAGAAAGAGCTCGACGAAGCTACCGCATTGGAAATGCCGTCGCTGCAACAGAATCTGGTGGTTATCGCGACCATGACCACGCTGGGTACCCTGATCGGTCTGCTCGGAACCGTTATCGGTATGATCAAGTCGTTCGCCGCACTGGCAACCGCCGGTTCTCCGGACTCCGTAGCGCTGTCCGCCGGTATTTCCGAGGCCCTTATCAACACCGCCTTCGGTATCGCAACCGGTGCTCTGGCCGTTATCTCTTACAACTTCTTCACCAGCAAAATCGACAAACTCACCTATAGCATCGACGAAGTAGGGTTTACCATTGTTCAGACTTATGCTGCAACGCATAAAGCCTAACTTTTAAAAAAATTACTTCTCGTTATGGCTAGAGTAAAAGTAAAAAAACAGAGTACATTCATCGACATGACCGCGATGAGCGATGTGACGGTGCTCTTGCTTACTTTCTTTATGCTTACGTCCACTTTCATCCAGAAGGAGCCGATACAGGTTTCGACCCCGGCTTCCGTGATGGAGATCAAGATACCCGAAACCGATATTCTCCAGATTTTGGTGGATAACGACGGCAAGGTGTTCATGAGCATGGACAAGCAGGAAGACCGCGTGGCGGTTCTGGAGAAAATGGGCGAAGAGTACGGGATCGCATTCACGCCCGAAGAAGTCAACAAATTCAGGTTGGCTCCGTCGTTCGGGGTGCCCATCGGTCAGATGAGGTCTTTCTTGGCGCTGCCCGAAGACGAGCAGGACAAGATTTTGAAAGACTACGGGATTCCGACCGACAGCACCGACAATCAGTTGAAGTCGTGGGTCAAGAATGCCCGGTTACAGAACAGGGATCTGCGGATCGCCATCAAGGCGGATCAGGCTACGCCTTATCCTATCATCAATACCATTATGACGTCGCTTCAGGATATCCGGGAAAACCGGTACAACCTGATCACCACGTTGAAAGTGGTCAGTACAGACAATTAATGCCGTCGCATAAGATTTAAATATTATGGCTGAAATACAAGAAAACAACAGCGGCAAAGGTAAGGAGGGTAAGGGCAAACAGAAAAAGATGACCATCCGGGTCGATTTTACCCCGATGGTGGATATGAACATGTTGCTCATTACGTTCTTTATGCTTTGTACCTCGTTGAGCAAGCCTCAGACGATGGAAATTAGTATGCCGACCAAAGATACGCAGGAAGATATGCAGACGAAAGTGGCGGCATCCCGTGCCATTACGCTCCTTTTGGGAGAAGACGACAAGGTTTATTATTACCTGGGAGAACCTAATTATCAGGACTATACGTCGCTCAAGGAGACGACTTACACTCCGGACGGCCTGCGTGCGGTTCTGCTGGCGCGTAATGCCAACGTCGTGGCACGGATCAACGAATTGAAGAAAAAGAAGCTGGACGGAGAGATCACCGAAGAGGAGTTCAAGACGCAGTCCACCGAGATCAAGAAAGACGAGAACGCTCCCATCGTTTCGATCAAGGGAACCGACGAGTCGACTTATAAAAACCTGATCGACGCGCTGGACGAAATGCAGATCTGCAACATCAGCCGTTACGCCATCGTGCCGATAGCCGAAGGCGACCTGTGGCTGATCAAGAACCTGAAATCGGCCGGCGACCTCGGCAAGAACAGTGAAACGGCGCAAAACTAATAGTACACATTAAATCGAAAAAAAATGAGTGATTTGGATTTGAATTCGAAGCAATGGTGCGAATTGGTTTTCGACGGGAAGAACACCGAGTTCGGCGCATTCCAGATGCGTCAGGGGTCGACGTCCCGTCATAACAAGGCGATGATTATCGTGGCGATACTGGTCGTGCTGATTATCACGCTGCCCGCGCTGTTCCGCTACATTGCTCCGAAAAAACAGGAAGAAGTCAAAATGACCGAAGTGACGCAGTTGGCCAAACTGCCGCCCCCGGAAGTGAAGAATAACGATGTGATCAAGAAGGTGGACGCTCCGCCTCCACCGCCGTTGAAGAGCTCTATCAAGTTTACCGCTCCGAAGATCGTGAAAGACGAGGAAGCGGATCGGGAGGACGTGAAGACGCAGGAAGAAATTATCAGTGCGAAAGTTGCGGTTTCCGTGGCCGACGTGAAGGGTAACGACGACCTGTTCGGTACGGACATCCAGGACTTGAAGGAGATCGCGATCGATACGCCGCAGGAAGAAGTGCAGGAGACCGTATTCCAGACGGTCGAGCAGATGCCTTCGTTCCCCGGCGGTATGCAGGCGCTGAACAAGTACCTGAAAGATAACCTGAGGTATCCGACGATTGCCGCCGAGAACGGCGTTTCGGGAAGGGTCGTATTGCGTTTCGTCGTATCGAAGAGCGGTAAGATCGAGAACGTCGAAGTACTCGGCCCCGTAGACCGCGCGCTCGACGAGGAAGCGGTTCGCGTGGTGAAATCCATGCCCGCATGGGTTCCCGGTAAGCAGAACGGAAACGCCGTAGCGGTGTACTACACGCTTCCGGTTACGTTCGTGCTGGGACAGCAGTAATCATCCTTATTTATCAAAAACCCTGCTTAAATTTCAATTTAAACAGGGTTTTTGTTTTTTAAGGCAGGTCCGGTTTTTGATATTAAAATATGTCGTATGAAAAAACAAAATGATGAAGAACGCAAGCCCGGCGGCATGAGTAAAGTTTATTATCTTTTCGGGTTGTTCATGATAATATTTTACGTCGGTATGGCGTATATTATGATATTTTCACCTATATTTGTAGAACGCATATCGGCTCCGCTGCGTTACGGGATGGGAGCGCTCTTTTTCCTGTACGGTATTTTCAGAGCATACCGGCAGATCAAGGACCGGTAATATCGAATGAATTATGTCAAAGGCAGGTAAGTTTTTAGGGATCGTTTCGGTGGCAATTGCGGCTGCGTGGATTTTTACCTCTTGCTGGGGAAATAAAGCGAAAGATAAACATACGGATACGGCTACTTCCGGAGTGATACAGATCAGCGCCGACGAAAGTTTCCGGGACATCGTGCAGCAGGAGATCGACGTGTTCGAGAGTATTTACGTACAGGCCGGAATCATGCCGATTTATGCCAGCGAGGTGGACGCGATCAACCTGTTGCTGAAAGACAGCGTGCGTCTGGCGGTCGCGTCGCGTCAACTGACCGAGGCCGAAAAGGAAGGGCTCGCCCAGAAAAAACTGTTCCCGAAGGAGATCAAGATCGCTACGGACGGCATCGCGCTGATCGTCAATAAGCAGAATGCGGATTCGATGATCTCGATTCCCGACCTGCGGGAGATTCTGACCGGACGGATTACCCGGTGGAATCAGTTGAATCTCGGTTCCAAGCTCGGCGACCTGCAATTGGTTTTCGACAACCAGAATTCGAGTACGGTACGTTTTGCGATCGATTCGATCTGCCGCGGCGATTCGCTGGCAGGCAACCTGAGCGCCCAGCACGACAATGCGGCCGTGATCGATTACGTGTCGAAAACGCCCGGCGCGATCGGCGTGATCGGCGTTACGTGGGTGGGCAACAAGAGCGATTCGACCCGGATGACATTCTCGGAGCTGGTGACGGTGATGAGCGTCAGCCGCGAAACCAAAGCGACGCGAGAAAACAGTTACAAGCCTTTTCAGGCCTATATCGCATTGGGACAGTATCCGCTGGTTCGGAATATGTACGTACTGCTGACCGATCCGCGCAGCGGGTTGGCGTCGGGATTCGCCACGTTCATGGCGTCCGATCGCGGCCAGCGAATCATTCTCCGTTCCGGCATCGTACCTGCGACGCAAAATGTGCGGATCGTAAATGTACGCGAAAATTTGTAATTAAAAATAGCTTAACTAACTGATTAAAAATGGGTTCTAAAATTAGTGTTTTGACCCTCGCTTTGATGATGGGGGCGACTTCGCTTTTCGCAGAAGATAATGGAAAAGCGATCGATTACTACAAGGTAGGCATGTACGGCGAAGCCAAAAAGGAGTTGTTGGCGAATCTGCAGAGCGGAAAGACGGACAAGGCCGAAGTGTGCTATTACCTGGGCGAGCTCTATTCGGCCCAGAACATGAAGGATTCGGCGGCTTATTACTATAAGGAAGGGGTCGTAGCCGATCCCGATTACGTATTGAATTCGATCGGCGAACTGAAACTCGACCTGGCGAACAACCCGAACGCCGACAAGGCTTTCAGCGGTTTTCTGACCGGTAAGAATAAGAAGAATCCCGCCGTTTACATTGCGATCGCAAGGGCTTATCTGCCGGTTTCGACCGCTAAGGCGATGGAATACATGGAGCAGGCGCGCGCCGTCGCTCCGAAATCTCCGGATGTTTTCATTCTCGAAGGAGACATCCTGGCCGCTAAAAAGCAGTACGGCGATGCGGCGAGCCGCTACGAGCAGGCTATCTATTTCGATAACAAATGCAAGGAGGCTTATTTCAAATACGCCAAGATTTACAGCCGTTCCAATCCGCAGTATGCGATCGATATGCTGAACAAGCTGATCGAGATGGATCCGGAGTATACGGTCGCCTACGGGGAGTTGGCCGACGTATATTACAAGAACGAAGAGTTTGCCAAAGCGGCGGACGCTTTTTCGAAATACGTGAACGTCGAGACTTCGGATATGAAGGATTTGGCGCGTTATGCGACGCTGCTGTACTTCAGCGGCGATCAGGACAAAGCCTTGGAACTGGTAACGAAGGTGTCGCAGCGAGAGCCGAACAACACGGTTCTGCGCCGTCTCAACATGTACATCAATTACGACAAAGGCGACTATGCGAAGAGCCTGGAGCTTGCCAAAACGCTGATGGGTCAGGTGGAAGACAGCTCGAAGCTGATTACGCGGGATTATATGTATTTCGCGCGGACGCTCTCCAAGAACGACCTGCATAAGGAAGCCGCCGAAGTTTTCGAAAAGGCGGTAGACATGGACACGGCGCGCGTGGAACTGCTCAAGGAGATGGGTAGCGAATACGAGGCCGTGAAGGATTACGACAAGGCGATCGGCGCTTACAAACGCTATATCGATCAGGCCAAGGACGTCAAGCTGAACGATTATTTCAACCTCGGTAAAGTCTATTATACGGCCGGCGCGTCGATTCGTCCGACCGCAGACGGAGTGGTTATGACCGAAAGCGATTCGATGCGTATGGTCGATTACCTGAAAGGGGCCGACAGCCTGTTCGCGCATGTCGTGGAAAAGGCTCCGGAAAGCTATCTGGGTTATCTGTTCCGCGGACGCGCCAACTGGGCCATCGATAATCCGCAGGCTCCGAAGCTGGCCAAGCCGTTCTACGAACAGGCGATTGCCGTTATGGAAAAAGATCCGCAGAAGAATGCGGCCGGTCTGATCGAGGCTTATCGCTTCATGGGGGTACACTACATCGGGCTGGAGGACTATCCGGCATCGCTCGAGTACTGGAAAAAGATTCTCGAACTGAATCCCGACAATGCGGAAGCCAAACGGATGGCGGAGGTGTTGCCGCAGTACATTCAGCAGTAATTTTTAGCGTGACAATCATTGAAATCCCGTCCGGGTCTCCGGACGGGATTTTCGTTTTTCGCGTTTCCCCGCCGCGTCCGGTCGTACGGGCCGTCCGGAACGGTCGTTTCGGAATGTTAATAAAAATTTGTAAAAATTAGGAATAAAAAAGGGATATAATTTTTTCTCTAAACAAATTCAGCTATTTTTGCATCGTTTTTAATCCATTTATCATTTGTGCCTGTAAATAGTATACCGATACCGTTTAGAGGCCTTTTTGGTTATCAAAGCAAATAACTATGGATCTGACTTTATTGCTGGTCGTTATTATTACGGCAGTATTTCTTGTAGTGGCGGCACTCAGTCTCGACAAATGGCTTTCGCCGCGATCGTTCAACAAACAAAAAGGGGAGGCTTACGAATGCGGCATCCCGACGCGCGGTAAATCGTGGATGCAGTTCCGGGTAGGGTATTACCTGTTCGCCATTTTGTTCCTGATTTTCGACGTGGAGGCGATGTTCATGTTCCCGTGGGCCGTTATTGTGCGCGAAATGGGTGTCGACGGCTTGCTGAACATCCTGTTCTTTTTGTTGATTTTGGTACTGGGTCTCGCCTATGCGTGGAAAAAAGGAGCTTTGGAATGGAAATAAAAGGAGTCAACATCAAGTCGATGAAATACGACGCGTTCAATGACAACGAGTACATTGAACAGCTCAGAGCAGGCGGAGTGAACGTCGTCGTCGGCAAGCTGGATCAACTGATCAACTGGGGGCGTTCCAATTCGTTGTGGCCGCTGACGTTCGCGACCAGTTGCTGCGGTATCGAGTTCATGGCGGTCGGTGCGGCGCGCTATGACTTTGCCCGGTTCGGGTTCGAAGTGACGCGGGCCAGTCCGCGCCAGGCCGATGTGATCGTCGTGGCCGGCACGATCGTGCATAAGATGGCCCCGGTGCTCAAACGGTTGTACGACCAGATGGCCGAGCCGAAATACGTAATCGCAATGGGCGCCTGTGCCATTTCCGGCGGCCCGTTCAAAGGATCGTACCACGTGCTGGAAGGAGTAGATAAGATCATTCCGGTCGATGTGTACGTACCGGGGTGCCCGCCGCGTCCGGAAGCGTTGCTGTACGGTATGATGCAGTTGCAGCGTAAGGTCAAGGCCGAACATTTCTTCGGCGAGGTGAATAGAAAGGAAAAGAAAGAATCCGCAGACCATGAATAATATCAAAGATAAGTTAGCGCTTATGGCTCCGTCGCTCGTGTTCGGGGAAGGGGAGCCGTTGACGGTGACCGTGCCTGCCGGGCAATTCCGCGACGTGGCGAAAAGCCTGCGGGACGATCCGCAGATGCGGTTCGACCTGCTGCTGTGCATGACCGGGATGGACTGGGGCGAAACGCTCGGCGTGGTTTATCACCTGCGTTCGACCGAATTGGGACACGAAATCGTGCTCCGGACGGAGACCGCCGACCGCGAGAACCCGGAATTGCAGAGCGTGTACGACCTGTGGGAATCGGCCAACCTGAACGAACGCGAAGTGTACGATTTTTTCGGCATCCGCTTTATCGGGCACCCCGATATGCGCCGGCTGTACCTGCGCAACGACTGGGTCGGCTATCCGTTCCGCAAGGATTACAACGCTTCGCCGGACGTCAATCCGGTCAGACTGGATTCCGACGAAACGCTCGACACGGCTCCGGCTTACGAGCTGAAAGACGGCAAGGTCGAAAAGCACGAAAACGTGCTGTTCGAGAACGACGAATACGTGGTCAATATCGGGCCGCAGCACCCTGCTACGCACGGCGTGTTGCGTTTCCGGGTTTCGCTGGCTGGCGAAACGGTGCAGAAGGTGGACGTCCACTGCGGTTACATTCACCGCGGCATCGAAAAGATGTGCGAGAGCCTTACTTATCCGCAAACTTTGGCGCTGACCGACCGGCTCGACTACCTGTCCGCGCATCAGAACCGCCATGCGCTGTGCATGTGCATCGAGCAGGCGATGGGGATCGAAATCCCGGAACGGGTGCAGTACATCCGCACGATCATGGACGAGTTGAACCGTCTGTCGTCGCACCTGTTGTTCTGGTCGACGCTGTGCATGGACCTCGGTGCGCTGACGGCGTTCTTCTACGGGTTCCGCGACCGTGAGATCGTGCTGGACATGATGGAGGAGACCACCGGCGGCCGGTTGATCCAGAACTACAACATGATCGGCGGCGTGGCTGCCGATATCCATCCGAACCTTGTTAAACGGGTAAAGGATTTCATAAAATACCTGCCGAAGATGCTGGACGAGTACGACGAAGTGTTTACCGGCAACGTGATCGCGCAGCAGCGTCTGAAGGGGATCGGCATCCTGCCCAAAGAGGTGGCGGTTTCGTACGGCGTGACGGGTCCGTCGGGCCGCGCTTCGGGGTGGAGCTGCGACGTGCGCAAGCTGAAACCATACGGCGTGTACGACAAGGTGCAGTTCGACGAAGTGATCCGCACCGGCGGCGATTCGTTCGACCGTTACTTGGTGCGCGTCGATGAAATCCGCCAGTCGCTGCATATTCTCGAACAATTGATCGACAACATTCCTGCCGGCGACTACGCCGTGAAGACCAAGCCGATCATCCGTCTGCCGGAAGGACAGTTCTTCAGCAGCGTGGAGGCGAGCCGCGGAGAATTCGGCGTTTACATCGAAAGCCGGGGCGACAAGTTCCCGTACCGCATGAAGTTCCGCTCGCCGGGACTGCCGCTCGTATCGGTGGTCGATTACCTGGCCAGCGGCAGCAAGATCGCCGACCTGATCGCGATCGGCGGTTCGCTCGACTACGTGGTACCCGATATCGACAGATAACAAACTTTAATCCAACAACGATATGTTATTGAATACATATACAGACAGTATTGATTTCAACGCGGTGACCGGATGGGTGCACGATACGCTGAGCGGGATGATGCCGGCCTGGGGCGTGACGCTCACCGAGTGCGTGCTGATCGGCCTGTGCCTGTTGCTCGGTTATGCGGTGATCGCGCTGGCGCTGATCTACGTCGAACGCAAAGTCTGTGCTTTTTTCCAGTGCCGCCTCGGGCCGAACCGGGTGGGGCCTTACGGAACCGTGCAGAGCGTAGCCGACATGATCAAGATGCTGATCAAGGAGCTGATCACGATCAACCATATCGACCGTTTCCTGTTCAACCTCGCGCCGTACATCGTGATTATTTCGTCGGTGCTGGCATTCGGCTGCCTGCCGTTCGCCAAAGGTTTCGAAGTGCTCGACTTCAACGTCGGGATCTTTTTTCTGATGGCGGTGTCGTCGATCGGGATCGTCGGCATCCTGCTGGCCGGTTGGTCGAGTAACAACAAATATTCGCTGATCGGCGCGATGCGAAGCGGCGCGCAGATGATCAGTTACGAATTGTCGATCGGACTGTCGTTGATGACGATGGTCGTGTTCGCCGGAACGATGCAGCTTTCCGAGATCGTCGAACGCCAGGCCGACGGTTGGTTCCTCTTTACGGGGCACATTCCGGCGGTGATCGCTTTTTTGATCTACCTGGTGGCCGGTACCGCCGAGACGAACCGGGGGCCGTTCGACCTGCCCGAAGCCGACTCGGAACTGACGGCCGGTTACCATACCGAATATTCGGGGATGCACTTCGGCTTTTTCTACCTGGCCGAGTACCTGAACCTGTTTATCGTCGCGGGGGTCGCTACGACGATGTTCCTCGGCGGATGGATGCCGCTGCACATCGCCGGTTGGGAAGGCTTCAACGCCGTGATGGATTTTATTCCGTCGATCGTATGGTTTCTGGTGAAGGTGGGCGTGGTTATTTTCGTCATCATGTGGTTCAAGTGGACGTTCCCGCGACTGAGGATCGACCAACTGCTGAAGCTCGAATGGAAATACCTGTTGCCGCTGAACCTGCTGAACCTGCTGCTGATGGTGATTATCGTTGCGTTCGGATTGCATTTTTAACTGCCGAACCGGCCTATAAACAAACGGAATATGAATGCTTTTAAGAATTACATAAGTTCCTTTTTCAGCGGGCTGTCGTCGCTGTTGAAGGGGATGCGCGTTACGATACGGGTTTTCTTCCGTAAGAAGACGACCGAGCAGTATCCCGAAAACCGCGATACGCTGCAGATCTTCGACCGTTTCCGCGGGGAGTTGGTCATGCCGCACAATGCGAACAACGAGCACAAGTGCGTAGCCTGCGGGATCTGTCAGATGAACTGCCCGAACGGATCGATCAAGGTGATCTCCGAGACCGTAACCGACGAGGAGGGCAAGAAGAAGCGGGTGCTTACCAAATACGTGTACGACATCGGAAGCTGCCTCTACTGCCAGCTTTGCGTGCGCACCTGCCCGCACGGAGCGATCGAGTTCGACAACAAGTTCGAGCATGCGGTCTTCACGCGCGACAAACTGGTGCGTCAGCTCAATCACGAAGGTTCAACGTTAGAAAAAAAATAGACGGAAATGGAAATTACCTTGCAACAGGCCGGTTTTGCGTTTCTCGCTGCGGTGATCGTCGTCTTTTCGGTGATGACGGTGACCACGAAGCGGATTCTGCGAGCTGCCACATATCTGCTTTTCGTGCTTTTCGCCACGGCGGGCATCTATTTTCAGCTTAACTATTCGTTCCTCGGCGCCGTGCAACTGCTGATTTATGCCGGCGGCGTCGTCGTCCTGTACGTTTTCTCGATCTTGCTGACCAGTTCCGACGAGGAGAAGAAGACGCCGCTGCGTAACCGCCGCGTCGTCGCGGGCTTGGCCGCTTCGGTGGCCGGCGCGGTGCTCTGCATCTTCCTGCTCGTGACCCATTCGTTCGGCCCGTCGCAGTTCGCCGGTGGGGAGATCGACATGCACACGATCGGCCACGCGATGATGGGAACCGGGAAATACCAGTATTTGTTGCCTTTCGAGGCGGTCAGCGTGCTGTTGCTGGCTTGTATCGTCGGAGGTTTGTTGATTGCACGTAAACGGAAATAGCGCTATGGAAATACAAATGGAATATTACCTGATCGTCAGCGCCGTGATGTTTTTCGCCGGCGTGTACGGGTTCATCACCCGGCGCAACCTGATCGCCGTGCTGATCTCCATCGAGTTGATCCTGAATGCGGTGGATATCAATTTCGCCGTGTTCAACCGTTACCTGTTCCCCGGACAGCTCGAAGGGTTTTTCTTCACGATCTTCGCGATCGCCATCGCAGCGGCCGAAACCGCCGTCGCCATCGCGATCATCATCAACATCTACCGCAACCTGCGTAACATCGAGGTCAAAAACCTCGACGAACTGAAAGACTAACTTTAAGGACAGAAAAAACTACGCAATATGGAATACACGATACTGATCGTACTGTTGCCGCTGCTGACGTTCCTGGTGCTCGGTCTGCTGGGCATGAAACTGAAAGCATGCGCGTCGGGACTCGTCGGCACCCTGTCGATGGCCGTGACGACCGCGCTCGCTTACGGGACGGCCTGGCAGTACTTCACGACGGCCAAGGTGGACGGCATTTACCAGAAATGGGTGCCGTTCAACATCGAGTGGCTGCGTTTTACCGATAATCTGCACATCGACCTGGGCGTATTGCTCGACCCGATCTCGGTGATGATGCTGGTCGTGATTACGACCGTGTCGCTGATGGTGCACGTTTACAGCCTCGGTTACATGAAGGGCGAACGCGGTTTCGAACGCTACTATGCTTTCCTGTCGCTGTTCAGTTGCTCGATGCTCGGATTGGTCGTGGCGACCAATATTTTCCAGATGTATATCTTCTGGGAGCTGGTGGGCGTTTCGTCCTACCTGTTGATCGGGTTCTACTATACGAAGCCCGAAGCGATCGCCGCTTCGAAAAAGGCGTTCATCGTGACGCGGTTCGCCGATCTCGGATTTTTGATCGGCATCCTGTTGCTGTCGTTCTTTACGCAGACGTTCGATTTCGGACTGCTGACTTCGGGCGACCGTGCGATCTTCTCTCAAGCTGCCGGGACGACCTTCATGGGCGCTTCGGCGTTGGCATGGGCGATGGCGCTGATTTTTATCGGCGGCGCCGGTAAGTCGGCGATGTTCCCGCTGCATATCTGGCTGCCCGATGCGATGGAAGGCCCGACCCCGGTGTCGGCGCTGATCCATGCCGCGACGATGGTCGTGGCCGGCGTCTATCTGGTGGCGCGGCTCTTCCCGGTCTACTATTTCGAAACCCCGGAGGTGCTGCACGGCATTGCCTACGTCGGCGCGTTTACCGCGCTGTTTGCCGCCACGATCGCGTGCGTGCAGACCGATATCAAGCGCGTGCTGGCCTTTTCGACCATATCGCAGATCGGTTTCATGATGGTGGCCCTCGGCGTGTCGGGCTACGGCGGACACGAAGGGCTCGGTTACATGGCCGGCATGTTCCACCTGTTTACGCACGCGATGTTCAAGGCCCTGCTGTTCCTCGGGGCCGGCGCGATTATCCATGCGGTGCACAGCAACGAGATGAGCCATATGGGCGGCCTGCGCAAGCAGATGCCGATTACGCATATCACGTTCCTCGTCGCCTGCCTCGCGATTTCGGGTATTCCGCCGTTCTCGGGCTTCTTCAGCAAGGACGAGATCCTGACCGCGGCATTCATGTTCGCGCCCGCTATGGGATGGGTGATGAGCTTTATCGCCGCGCTGACGGCGTTCTATATGTTCCGTTTGTACTACAATATTTTCTGGGGAACTCCGGCCAAGCACGAGCATGAGCCGCACGAGGCCCCCGGCGTAATGACGACGCCGCTGATTATCCTCGCCGCCGTCACCTGCGTTGCCGGGTTCATCCCGTTCGGCAAGTTCGTCAGCAGCGACGGGGCCGACTACATCATCCACCTCGACTGGACGGTAGCCGGAACGAGCATCGCGATTGCGCTGATCTCGATCGCCGTCGCTACGGTGTTTTACCGCAAGCACAGTCCGATTCCGGATCGTCTGGCGCGTACGTTCAGCGGCCTGCACCGTGCGGCTAGCCATCGCTTCTACATCGACGAGGTATATCTTTTCATTACCAAGAAGATCATTTTCAACGGCGTTTCGCGTTCGATCGCGTGGTTCGACCGGCATGTGATCGACGGCGCGATGAACGGGCTGGCACTGGTGACAAACCGGATGTCGCTGGCGATTCGCGGATTGCAGTCCGGACAGGTGCAGCAGTATGCGTTCGTATTTCTCGTGGGATTGTTGCTGATTACCGTACTGGTGCTGTTTTGTTGAATAAAATAAGTTGATACGGATATGAACTTTTTATCTTTATTTGTACTGATACCGCTGCTGATGACCTGCGCGATGTTCCTCACGAAGGACATCCGCCGCATCCGTGCGATCATGGTAGTCGGCGCCTCGCTGTTGCTGGGCCTGTCCGTGGCGCTGGTGGCGATGTATCTGGGAGAACGCAGCGCGGGGAACGGCGCCGAAATGCTGTTCACGGCCGATGCGGTGTGGTACGCTCCGCTGAATATCCACTATTCGGTCGGCGTCGACGGTATTTCGGTGGCGATGTTGCTGCTGTCGTCGGTGATCGTCTTTACCGGGGTGTTCGCTTCGTGGAAAATGTCGCCGCTGCCGCGGGAGTTTTTCGCATGGTTCTCGCTGCTGTCGATCGGGGTGTTCGGATTCTTCATTTCGATTGATCTGTTCACGATGTTCATGTTTTACGAGGTGGCGCTGATCCCGATGTACCTGCTGATCGGCGTGTGGGGAACCGGCCGGAAAGAGTATTCGGCGATGAAACTGACGCTGATGTTGATGGGAGGTTCGGCGCTGCTGCTGGTCGGCATCCTCGGCATCTATTTCCATTCGGCGCCCGAAGGCGGTCAACTGTCGATGAATATTCTCGAAATCTCCAAACATACGATTCCGATGAGCGCGCAGTACCTGTTCTTCCCGCTGACGTTCGTCGGCTTCGGGGTGCTCGGCGCGATGTTTCCGTTCCACACGTGGTCGCCGGACGGTCATGCTTCGGCGCCTACGGCCGTTTCGATGCTGCATGCTGGGGTGCTGATGAAACTCGGCGGATACGGTTGTTTTCGCGTGGCGATCTTCCTGATGCCCGAGGCGGCCAACGAACTGGCATGGATTTTCCTGACGCTGACCGGTATCAGCGTGGTCTACGGAGCGTTCTCGGCAATCAAGCAGACCGACCTGAAATACATCAACGCCTACTCTTCGGTCAGCCACTGCGGACTGGTGCTGTTCGCGATCCTGATGCTGAACCAGACCGCGATGACCGGCGCCGTGTTGCAAATGCTGTCGCACGGACTGATGACGGCCTTGTTCTTTGCGTTGATCGGGATGATATACGGACGCACCCATACGCGGGATGTCCGCGAGATGGGCGGTCTGATGAAGGTGATGCCGTTTTTGAGCGTCTGCTTCGTAATCGCCGGACTGGCGTCGCTGGGGCTTCCGGGACTCAGCGGATTCGTAGCCGAGATGACCGTGTTCGTCGGCTCGTTCGAGCATACCGATACGTTCCACCGCGTCTTTACGATCGTCGCCTGCTCGTCGATCGTGATTACGGCGGTTTATATCCTGCGGATGGTGGGCAAGGTGTTTTACGGTTCGGTACTGAATAAGGATCACCTGGCGCTGACCGACGCCGTGTGGTTCGAACGCCTGTCGGTCGTCGTGCTGATCGTGGCGATCGCCGGACTCGGTATGGCGCCGCTGTGGGTGTCGAATATGATCAACGACAGTTTGCTGCCCGTTGTACAACAGTTAATGAAATAGAGGACGCTATATGGATTACAGTAATTTTCTGATGATGAAAGAGGAGCTGTCGTTGATCGCCGTGATGGTGATCTTGCTGCTCTACGATTTGATGGCTTCGAAGAACGGTTTGCGGTATTTCCAGCCCGTAGCGTGCATTCTGTTCGGCGTACATACGTTGCTGAACATCGTGCCGGGAGTCGCTGGCGAAGCATTCGGCGGCATGTACCAGTACACGCCGATGATGGGCGTCGTCAAAAGCATCCTGAACGTCGGGACGCTGATCGTGCTGATGCAGGCCGAGGGCTGGCTCAAAAGCGATACGACCGTCCACAAGCGCGGCGAATTCTATTTCTTGACGCTGACCACGCTGCTGGGCATGTACTTCATGATCTCGGCCGGCAACTTCCTGTTCTTCTTTATCGGACTGGAAACCGCGTCGATCCCGATGGCTACGTTGGTCGCTTTCGATAAGTTCAAACGCGAATCGGCCGAAGCCGGAGCCAAATACATCCTGAACGCCGTCTTTGCATCGGGGCTGTCGCTGTACGGTATGTCGCTGATCTACGGTACGACCGGAACGCTCTATTTCGACGACATCCCGGCCGCCGTGAACGGTTCGCCGTTGCAGATCATGGCTTTCCTGTTCTTCGTCGTGGGGCTGTTCTTCAAAATTTCGCTTGTGCCGTTCCACCAGTGGACGCCCGACGTTTACCAGGGTGCTCCGACGACCGTTACCTCTTACCTGTCGGTCATCTCGAAAGGGGCTGCCGTGTTTGTGCTGATGACGATCCTGATGAAGGTGTTCTCTCCGATCGCAGCCCAGTGGCGGGGCGTGCTCTACGGCGTAATCATCGCGACGATCACGATCGCCAACTTGTTCGCGATTCGACAGCGCAATATCAAACGCTTCCTGGCTTATTCGTCGATTTCGCAGGCCGGTTACATCGTGCTGGGAGTGATCAGCGCGTCGGCTCTCGGTATGACTTCGCTGGTTTATTACATATTGGTTTACATGGTGTCCAACTTGGCCGCTTTCGGCGTGATTTCGGCGATTGAGAACCGCTCCGGCAAGGTGACGATCGACGATTACAACGGATTGTACGCAACGAATCCGAAACTGGTACTGGTGATGACGCTGGCGATGTTCTCGCTGGCCGGGATTCCGCCGTTCGCCGGATTTTTCAGCAAGTTCTTCATCTTCGCAGCCGCCGCCCAGCAAGGGTATTACATCCTTGTGTTGATCGCGCTGATCAATACGATTATTTCGCTGTACTACTATCTGCTCGTGGTCAAGGCCATGTTCATCAACAAGAACGAGGCGCCGATCGCCGCGTTCCGCAGCGGCGGGTACATGCGTGCCAGTCTGGTGGCTTGTAGCATGGGTATCCTGCTGTTGGGAGTCCTGAGCGTGGTGTACGATCGGATCTCGTTGCTGAGCTACGGAATGTAGCGTGGGATCGAATCCTATAAAAGCCGGTGAAACTCGCCGGCTTTTTCGTTTGTGTACAAAATGTGCAAAAAAAATTACCGGAAACCGTCGGGAACGTTTGATTGTTCGTAAAAACGCTTTACCTTTGCTTCCAGTTGAATCAAGGTGGCCCGACCGCAGCGACGCGGAATGGCCGTAATAGGGAATCCGGTGCGAAACGTCGTTTCAATCCCGGAGCTGTACCCGCAGCTGTAAGCCTCGGAAAATGTCCGGCGATTCTGAAAGTCACTGTCGTAAGGATGGGAAGACTGCCGGATGTGAGGCGAGCCAGAAGACCTGCCTCGATTCGTTTGAAACATTTGTGCTTCGGGTAAAAAGCGGAATGGGTTGATTCTTTGCGGGGGTCGGACGGGAGTTGTCCGGGTTCGCGTTTTTTCTTCCTCTTTTATTTTATTTCGGAGCAGCCGGACGAATATTACGGAAAAACGGTTTTACAGGATCGACGCCCTGCGAACGACGTTTTTTACGAATATGATAAGTAGTTTTCCCCCTGAGTGACGGATGAGGATCTGAATAAGGTGCTCATCTGTCCTTGTTTCGGTTTGTAGGGGATCGGTAATTTGCGTAACTTTGTAAGTTCAACCGGAAAATATGGGTATTCCGATGAGATTGATTCGATCGTTTTTTCTTTTTTTGTCCGTCATACTGCTGGGAGCGGGGTGCGGATCGGGCCGGAAATCCGGCGAAGGCGCCGGCGAAGCGTTCCGGATAGAATATGCCCGGCATTATCGGGTCGAGCATTTCCGGGATTATACGCTCGTCGACGTGCTCAGTCCGTGGGACAGCCTCCGGTTGCTGCGTCGTTATGTGCTCGTCGACCGCGAGAAGCCGCTGCCGGTTGGACTTCCGGAAGGAAATATCGTGCGGACGCCGTTGCAGCGGGTCGTGGTTTATTCGGCCGTGCACTGCGGTATGCTGGACGAACTGGGGGTGGGCGACCGGATCGTAGGGGTTTGCGAGCCCCGTTATATCGACCTGGATTTTATTCGCGACGGGGTGGCCCGGGGTGCTATTGCCGACCTGGGCGAGGCTTCGTCGCCGGATGTCGAAAAGGTGATCGACCTGGCGCCCGACATCATCATCGCTTCGCCGTTTAAGAACGTCGGTTACGGACGGATCGAAAAAACGGCGATTCCGATCATGGAATGCGTCGATTATATGGAGGTTACGCCGCTCGGAAGGGCCGAATGGATGCGTTTCATGGCGTTGTTTTTCGACAGAGGACTGCGGGCCGATTCGCTATTCCGGCAGACGGCGGCGGCATACGATTCGCTGTGCAGGATGACGGATACGGTGGGCGTGCGTCCGACCGTACTGTCCGAGAAAAAATACGGATCGGCATGGTATGTTCCCGGGGGTCGCAGTTACATCGCCAACTTGTACCGCGATGCCGGGGCCGATTACATCTGGGCCGACGACCCGACTACCGGTTCGGTGCCGTTGGCGTTCGAGACGGTGTTCGAAAAGGGACAGGGAGCCGATTTCTGGCTTATTAAATACAATGCGCCGCAGGAACTGACCTATGCGGAACTGCAGACGGAGTACGAACCTTACCGGCATTTCGACGCTTTTAAAAACCGGAATATTTTCGTCTGCAATACCGGGGAAACGCCTTATTACGAAGAAATGCCGATGCATCCCGACCGGGTGCTGGGCGACCTGATCGAAATTTTTCATCCGGGGACGATACCCGGATACCGGTTGCGGTATTTTAACAGGATGCGGCAGTGAGCATTTCAGTGCGGTATATCGTTGCGGCGGCTTGCTGCGTCGCGGTGCTGTTTGCGGCCAGCCTGTTCCTGGGGTCGGTACCGATCCCGTTGCGGGCGGTGCTCGGCATCCTGACGGGCGGGGAGGCCGGACAGGCTTCGTGGTCGTTTATCGTGCTCGAATCGAGGTTGCCGCAGGCCGTGACCGCACTGCTGGCCGGCGCGGCGCTGGCGACTTCCGGACTGATGCTGCAAACCGTTTTCAACAATCCGCTGGCCGGCCCGTCGATTCTCGGGATCGATACGGGGGCGAGTCTCGGTGTGGCGTTGGTGATGCTGCTGCTGGGAGGAACGGTCGGCGGCACCGGCGGTTTCATGCTCAGCGGTTATATGGCCGTCGTGTCGGGCGCGTTCGTCGGAGCGGCGGCGGTGCTGTGCATCATCATCTTTTTTTCGACCCTGGTGCGCAGCAACGTGATGTTGCTGATTATCGGGATTATGGTCGGCTACCTGGCCTCGTCGATGATCTCGCTGTTGAATTTTTTCGCGACGTCGGACGGCGTGTATTCGTACATGCTGTGGGGGATGGGCGATTTTTCGGGCGTTTCGCTGCGGCAGATGCCGCTGTTCGCGCTGCTGATCGGGACGGGACTGTTCGTCGCGCTGCTGCTGATGAAGCCGCTGAACGCATTGCTGCTCGGCGAACGCTATGCTGAGAATCTCGGGGTGCGCGTACAGCGCGTGCGGATCTTGCTGTTGATCAGTACGGGGGTGTTGACGGCCGTTTCGACGGCGTTTTGCGGGCCGATCGCCTTTATCGGGTTGTCCGTACCGCATTTGGCGCGGTTGATGACCGGTTCGGCCGATCACCGGCTGTTGCTGCCGGCGGTGATGCTGACCGGTTCCTGCGTCGCGCTGCTGTGCAACCTGATCAGCCTGCTGCCCGGCGCATCGGGCGTGATTCCGCTGAACGCGATCACTCCGCTGGTCGGCGCTCCGGTGGTTATTTATGTGATCGTGAACCAGAAACGGATACAATATTTCAACTGATGGAGCGTCGTTGCGTGATAACCGGAGAGCGCCTCTCGATCGGCTACCGCCTCGGCGGGCGCGGCGTCCGGCGTGTGCACGAAGGTCTGTCGTTTTCGCTGCGTGCCGGCGAGTTGACCTGCCTGCTCGGCCCGAACGGCGCCGGTAAATCGACGTTGCTGAAGACGCTCGGCGGCGGGCGGACGCTGTTGGACGGCGAGCTCCGCTTGTGCGGCGAGCCGTTCGGGAAGTATTCCGAGACCCGTCGTTCGCGGTTGGTCGGCGTGGTGCTGACCGATAAGGTGTATGCCGGGGGACTGAGGGTGCATCAGTTGGTCGCTCTCGGTCGGTATCCCTATACGGGTTTTTTCGGAAATCTCGGCGCGGAGGACCGGCGGGTCGTCGATTGGGCGATGGAAGCGGTCGGAATAGCAGGCAAAGCCGGAAGCTACGTAGCCGAACTGTCGGACGGGGAACGTCAGAAAGCGATGATCGCCAAGGCGCTGGCGCAGCAGTGCCCGGTCATCCTGCTCGACGAGCCGACCGCTTTTCTGGATATTATCAGCCGGATCGAGGTGATGAACCTGCTGCACCGCCTGGCGCGCGAGGAGCATAAGGCCGTGCTGCTGTCGACGCACGACGTCGATCAGGCGCTGCTGTTGGCCGACAGCCTGTGGCTGATGTCGCAGCAGAACGGACTGTTGTGTGGAACAACCGAAGACCTGGTGCTGAACGGTTCGCTGAACCGTTTTTTCAGCCGGGGCGACGTGGAATTCGATCCGGACAACGGCCGTTTTCGGCATTGCGGCGGGATGGGGCGGACTGTGTCCGTCGAGGCTGCCGACGACCGGTTGCTACTGTGGGCCCGGAATGCGCTGATGCGAAACGGCTATGCGGCGCAGTCCGGCGCGGACGGTAATGACGGAATGCGGCTCAGGGTACATGCGGCGGACAATATCGAATTTTTCCGTCCAGACGGTGTTGCGGTACGCTGTGCATCGTTCGCCGAATGGATAGAATTATTAAACGAAACCGATTGTGGGTAGTATTACTTTGATAACGGGGGGCGCCCGTTCGGGGAAGAGTTCGTATGCGCAGCGGTTGGCGCTGGAGCGTTCGGATCGTCCGGTCTACCTGGCGACTTCGCGCGTATGGGACGAGGAGCACCGACTCCGGATCGAACGCCATCGTGCCGACCGGGGGCCGCAGTGGGAGACGGTCGAGGAACCGAAAAACTTGAGCCGCCGTGATTTTCGCGGCCGGACGGTGGTGTTGGACTGCGTGACGCTGTGGTGCACGAATTTTTTTTACGATTTCGATTCGGATGTCGACCGGGCGCTGGACGCGGTCAAAAGCGAGTTCGACCGGTTGGCCGCGCAGGACGCCGACTTTATTTTCGTGACCAACGAGATCGGGCTCGGCGGCGTATCGACCGATCCGTTGCAGCGCCGTTTTACCGACTTGCAGGGGTGGGTCAACCAATACATTGCACAACGTGCCGGAAGCGTCGTACTGATGGTGTCCGGCATACCGATAAAAGTTAAATAGATGATGAAAAACTTTGCGATAAAGACGCCCGATGCGGAGATTCGTACGGCGTTGCAACAGAAGATTGACGGGCTGACCAAGCCGCTCGGATCGCTCGGCCGTCTCGAAGAATTGGCTTTGCAGATCGGGTGGATACAGCAGACGCTTACCCCGTCGCTCGACAGGCCGTACAACATCGTTTTTGCCGGCGATCACGGGGTTGCCGAAGAGAAAGTCAGCCTGTCGCCGAAAGAAGTGACTCGGCAGATGGTCGATAACTTCTTGAAAGGCGGGGCGGGGATCAGTTTCTTGTGTCGGCAGCACGGTTTCCGGCTGAGAGTGGTCGATGCCGGCGTCGACGCCGAGCTGCCTGCCGCCGACGGACTGATCGACCTGAAGATTCGCCGCGGGACGCGTAATTTCGTCGATACGGCGGCCATGACGCGCGAGGAGATGGAACTGGCCGTTGAACGCGGCGCTTCGGTCGCTGCGATGTGCCGCGACGACGGTTGCAACGTCATCAGTTTCGGCGAAATGGGGATCGGCAATACGTCGGCTTCGTCGATGTGGATGACCTGCCTGACCGGTACTCCGCTCGAACAGTGCGTCGGGGCCGGCAGCGGACTCGGTTCGGCCGGGGTGCGCCGTAAATGCCATGTATTGCGGCAGGCGCTCGACGGATATGCGGGCGATCGTTCGGTGGAGGACGTGATGCGCTGGTTCGGCGGCTACGAGATGGTGATGGCAGTCGGGGCAATGTTGCAGGCCGCCGAGCTGGGAATGGTGATCCTCGTCGACGGATTCATTATGACCAACTGTATGCTCGCCGCATCGAAGCTTTATCCCGAAGTGCTGAACTATGCGGTGTTCGCGCACCGGGGAGACGAGTCGGGACACGCCCTGTTGCTGGATGCGATGGGAGCGAAACCGCTGCTCGACCTCGGCCTGCGTCTGGGCGAGGGAACCGGCGCCGTGTGCGCTTATCCGATCGTCGAATCGGCCGTGCGGATGATCGCCGAAATGGCTTCGTTCGGCGACGCCGGCGTGACCAAATATTTTTAGAAGAGGGGAGTGCGCGCTGCGATGTCTGCGGGTGGTTGCAGCGGAACGTTCCGGACGAAATTCCGCCCTCGATTTTAATACGGATTTTGAAATGAAACAGCTTGCCGCCGCATTGATCTTTTTCACACGCCTGCCCCTGTGGCGGGTCGTGCGGGTTCCGGACGCCTGTTACCGGCGGGTGGTGGCTTATTGGTCCGCGACCGGGTGGCTGACCGCTGCCGTGACGGCGGGGGTGTTGTATGGTGCGGCGTTCCTACTGCCGGTGCCGGCGGCCGTGCTGGCGGCGGTTATCGCGCGGGTGCTGCTGACCGGGGCGTTGCACGAAGACGGGCTTTCCGATTTTCTGGACGGTTTCGGCGGAGGTAGAACCCGGGAGCAGACGTTGGCCATTATGAAAGACTCCCGTACAGGCAGTTACGGAATCATCGGGTTGATTCTCTATTTCGGGCTGCTCGTCGCGCTGCTCGCTTCGCTGCCGGTTCCGGTGGCGTGTGCGGCGGTGCTTTGCGGCGATCCGTTCTGCAAGTTCGTCGCGTCGATGACGATCAATTTCCTGCCTTACGCGCGTCCGGCGGCTCAGAGCAAATCCGGCGTGGTGTATGCACCGATGCGCGTCGGCGAAATAGTTTGCGGCGCGGCGTTCGGTGTGCTGCCGATGCTGTCGCTGTTTTATCCGCCTTACTGGCTTGCCGGGCTTGCGCCGTTCGCGTGCATTGCGTGGCTTATTCGACAGATGCGACGCCGTATCGGCGGGTACACGGGGGATTGCTGCGGTGCGGCATTCCTGTTGTGCGAGGGCTCGTTTTATGTGGCTTTGGTCGTTTTATACCGATATTATGGAAGCGGTGCTGGTGCGGCATACCTCGGTTGACGTTCCGCCGGGCGTTTGCTACGGACGGACGGATGTGCCGCTGAAGGCGACGTTTCCGCAGGAGGCGACCGCCGTTGCGGCGGCTTTGCCGACGCCGCCGTTCGATGCCGTTTACACCAGTCCGCTCAGCCGTTGCGAGCGGCTGGCGGCTTTCTGCGGTTGGCCGGACGCCGTGCGGGAATCCTGCCTGTTGGAAATGGATTTCGGGGCGTGGGAGATGCGGCCGTGGACGGCGATTTCCGATCCCCGGCTGAAAGTATGGTTCGCCGATTGGATGCATGCGCCGACGGCCGGCGGCGAGTCGTTCGACGGGATGTGCGGCCGCGTCGGTTCTTTTATCGGCCGGTTGAAAGCGGCCGGCCTGAGTCGCGTGTTGTTTTTTACGCACGGCGGGGTGATCGCCTGCGCGCGCACGGTCGCCGGCTCGTGTTCTGTCGAACAGGCGTTTGCGGAGCCTGCCCCATACGGGGGCGTCGTCACGCTGCAATTCTGACCTTTTTCCTACGGTTTTCCGCTCTTTTCCCGGCCGACATGGCACGGGTATTGATGTATTCCGGGAAACGTTCGTAGAACATAAAAAACGGAATTATGTATTTTCTGTGGTATTTATTGATCGGGCTCATCGTGGGCTACATCGCCAGTCTGATCGTCAAGGGCAGCGGTTCGGGCCTGTTGCTCAATATCGTGATCGGTATCGTCGGCGGGGTGCTCGGCGGATGGTTGCTGAGCCTGTTCGGGCTGGTCGCCGTCGGGACGCTGGGCAGCCTGATCGCGTCGCTCGTCGGGGCGATCGTGTTGCTGTGGATCGCTTCGCTGCTGAGCCATAAAAAACAAAGACAGCAATAACCGAAAAAAGTAAAGAATGTTTCACTTATAAATTATCGTATTATGGAAAGCACTAAGAAAGGGGGATGCGGATGCGGATCGTCATCACGCCCCAAAGATTCGGACGACATGAAGAAAAAACCGATGGACGGGAAGAGCTCGTCGAAGACGGATAAGAAATAAATTTTTCGATCCGGGGGTAAGTTTTTACTTCGCGCGATGTTCCGACGGGAACGGCTTTCCGTTCCCGGTAACCTGCAAACGGCAGATTCTGCCTCGTAACAAAAGGCGGAGACTTCAGGGAATCATCCCGATTCCGGAAGTCCCCGCCTTTTCAATTTGGAATAGGGAAAAATTTTTCGTATTTTTATAAATACTGACCCGAATATTGACTTTTTTATGCCGACTACTGCGCTTCCTTCCGTTACACGATGCCATTACCTTGATAATTTGAAAGTGCTTCTCACGGTACTGGTCGTATTTCATCATGCCGGTCAGGCGTACGGCGACGGAGGAGCGTGGCCTTACTCCCCTTCCTTATCGCATGAATATGTCGGTTGGCTCGGAAATTTCTTTCCGGTGAACGCGGCTTTTTTTATGGGGTTGTTTTTTCTGATTTCGGCTTATTTTATACCCGGAAGCCTGGATAGAAGCGGTACGAAGCAATTTGTTCGCAAAAGGGCGATCCGCTTGGGCGTTCCCATGCTGGTCGTGCTGATATTGTCGTTATCGGTTACCGGAAAAGCGGAATTCGCTCATACGTGGTTTCTGGAACATCTGTTGTTTTATTCGCTGGCCTATGTTTGCATTTACGAAGCGTGCAGAAAATACGAATGGGGACTGAAACGGGACAGGCGGTTGAATTTACTGCGTGTTTTGCTTTTGGCAGCCGGGTTATCCGCCGTTACTTATTATGTCCGGTTGGAAAATCCGATCGACCACTGGAAAATGCTGGGAGGTTTTTTAAGCAGCGAACCCGCCCATCTTCCCCAATACGTTCTGATGTTTGCGCTGGGAATTGTCGCTTACCGGAACGATTGGTTCGGATCATTGTCTCCGTCGGTGGGGAAGGTACTGCTCGCGGTGGCGGGATTGATGGTTTTATTGGTTTATTTGCGTCCGGTTTACCCTTTTCTGGGAAACAATATCTGGAAGAATTGGTGGTGGTATGAAGCGCTCCTCTGTCTGTCGCTGAGTTTCGGTCTGATCTATCTGTACAGAGTAAGATTCAATCGGACGTCCCCTTTCCGCCGATGGCTGGCCGATCAGGCGTACGGCGTTTATTTTTTCCACCTGTTCGTCATCATCGGATTGCAATATGCATTCGACGGGTTCGATATGGGAAGCGGAACGGTCAAGTTTCTTTTTATCGGAATATGCGCGACGGTCATGTCGTTCGCGCTGGTTTATCTGGCGCGGAGTATTCCGGGGATGAAACGGGTATTGTGATGGGGCATGTCATATTCGTTTCACCGGACGACGGATTCTTTTCCCAGTTTCAACATACAGTGCTGTAAAAACCGACAGGGACGGCTGTTGTGTCGTCCCTGCCGTTATGCTTACGGTCTGCGGGGCCTTGGCCTGCACCGTATTTTCCTTTATTTGAACGTAGTCTGTCCTTCCGCAAAAGCGCGCATGTCTCTGACCGTCGGATTGTGGCAGGTGCAGCCGCCGTCTGCCACGACCGTCTGCCCGGTCACGTAACGGGCGTCGTCGGAGGCGAGAAAAGCGATGACGCCGGCGATGTCTTCCGGCTGCCCGGCGTAATCCACCGCATTGTGCGCGATGAACAGTTCCTTGTACTCGTCGGTCAGCGACCGTTCGGCCGCCGGGGTCAACACCAGTCCCGGCGCGACGCAGTTGCATCGCACGCCGGCTTTGCCGTACTGCGTGGCTACGTACCGCGTGAAGTTGACCGAACCGGCCTTGCAGATGCCGTAATAGCAGCCCGTCAAGTTGCCGGTCAACCCTCCGATCGACGCGACGTTGACGATCGCGCCGCCGCCGTTGGCCGTCATCCAGGCGACCGCCTGCTGCGTAATGACCATCATGCTGCGAACCATCACATGGAACACTTCGTCGAAATAATCCAGGTCGGCGTGCAGCAGGTCGGCGTCCCGTTTGGGATCGGCATACCCGGCGTTGTTGACGACCACGTCGATCCGGCCGAAATTTTTCAGCGTATGCGCCGCCAGGTCGCGCGAACTTTCCAGTTCCGCCGCATTGAAATAGACGGCGACGGCGTTTCCTCCGGCGTCGTTCAGGGTTTGGCAGGCCTTTTTGGCTCCTTCCAGGTCGTAGTCGGCCACGACGACCGAGGCCCCTTCGGCGCATAGCCGCTCGGCCGTGGCAAAACCGATTCCTTTGGCCGCTCCGGTTACGAGCGCCGCTTTGTTTTCGAATCTTTTCATTAGATTATGGTTTAATAAATTTTCATACAGCCGGACGATCCGGACGGTTCGGGCGGAAAATGGACGATGGCGATCCCCGCCGCAGACCTTCTCCCGATGTCTGCAAAATTCGTTCCCGTCGGGATTTTCTTCTGCAAGATAGATAATAGTTCGGAAGCGGCAAACGGTTGTGTCGGAAGAAATTCCGTGCAGATCGAGATCGGAAATCCAGTAAAATACGTACCTTTATAGTTCTAACCTAATCTGCTTATGAAACGAATACGACTTTTGCGCTTTGCGCAGCTTTTTCTAACGGCGGTTGTGTTGGGAACGGGATCTCTCGCACGAACGCAATCCTTGGCTCCCGAACATTTCGAACGGCAGCCGATGGACCGGATGGCGGCCTGGAACTATGCGCTGGTACGCACTTACGAACGGGCTCCGGTATCGCGCTTGTTGACTTACGTGCGCGAGAATTACGGGATTCAATATACGGCCCTCGCGCGCATCGTGCCGCAGGTCGAGGTGGACGGCCGCATTTATACCGCGGCCGAGGCGACCGATATCCGCGTGGAGGATTTTCCGGGCGGCGTCGAGGCGCGTTTCCGGCTCGGCGGCGTCGAGGTCGAGAGCCGGTTTACGCCGTTGATGGTCGGTACGGGCGAATCCACCCGGGTCGGGGCCGCCGTGTACAGTATCCGCACCGAACCGAAAGCGACGGTGCGCCTGATGATCGGCGAATCGTTCTGGCAACGGTCGGCTTTCGAGGATATGAACAAAGTGCCGTTCGAGTCGCTCGACCCGCGCGACAACCGGATCGACAAGCAGGGTAAAACCTACTTGATCGCCACCGGCGAACATAGCGCGATTACCGGAGTGCGGACTTCCGCCGTCGTCGATGTCCGGCGCGGCGAGGGCGGGGGAGAGTACCTCGACTGCGCTTTCGCCGGCGGGTCGGGCGAAGTGTTGCTCGCCTTTGCCGAAGACCGGGCCCGGGTGGCGAAGATCTCCGGACTCGATATATCCCGGGCGTTGGCCGATGTCGACTGTCATTACGGGGAATTGCTTGCGAACCGGATCGAGACTCCCGATTCGCTGCTCGACCGGGCCTTCGGCAGCGCGCTGACCACGCTCGAATATACCTGGGTCGATCCGTACGGCTGGGTCGAGTGCATCTATCACTGGACTTCGCTGTGGCACATGCAGCAGACTGCGGCGGCCGAGTGGCTCGGTCAGACCGACCGTTCGCGCGCCACGACGCTCAAACAGGCCGAGATGATCAATTCCGACGGGTCGATCCCGCATTTCGCGCCGTTCGGTTTTACGCGTCGCGATTTCGGCGGGACGAACCAGTTCTGGGCATGGCAGGTGCGCCGTTACTGGAATTTTACCGGCGACCTCGATTTTGCCGCCGCGACGGCGCCCGTGCTCGACCGGGTAATCGGCCAGACGTTCGCCGAATACGACAGGAATGACAATTTGCTGCTCGGCTGGGGCCTGCAGATCGGCAATCAGGAAGATTACGTGGCTACCGCCGGCGACGGAACGACCCCGTCGGTCGAAGGGATCAACATGATGCGTACCCGCAGCGAACTGGCCGCCGGACTCGGGGATACTACCGCGTCGCTGCTGTGGCGCGCCCGCGCCGACGAGACCGTCTCACGGCTGCGCGCGAAATTGTGGCGTTCCGATCTCGGGCGGTTCGTCTATTTCGACGATCTGCAGGGCAATCCCCGGCTCGACGGACAGTACCATACGCTGACCTATCCGGCTATTTTCGGGATAACCGACCTGTTGGATTCCTATACGTCGCTCCGACATCTGTCCGACCGGCTGACCGACAGCTCCGGAGCGATTTATTGTTCCAATAATTTTCCGTATCATGCGGTCGGGACCTGGGGAATGCAGGCCGGAGCCGCTCAGCAGCCGTGGGGCGCGTGGGGATACGCGGCCGCCGGGTTGCGCAACCGGGTGTCCGATCCGTTGCATGCGCTGGCCGGCTGGGTAATGGACGACAACCACCGGGGATCGTGGCCCGAAGTTTCGACCGAAGCGGTTCCGGCTTATTTCTCGGCTCCGGCAGGGTTGTATGTGGCGGCTGTGGTCGAGGCGCTTTTCGGCCTGGAAATGCACGCTCCAGATGGGTATATCCGGGTGTCGCCCAATTTTCCGGACGATTGGCCTTCCGCTTCGATGCGGCTGAAAAACCATCGGGTCGATTTCCGGCGATCCGGAAACCGGCTCGAATACGACCTTCATACGACCGCGAAACTCGCCCGGAAAATCCGATGGTCGTTACCTGTTTGCACGAACGTGCGGCTGACCGATCACGGCGAACCGATTCCGGTTCGCCTGCGGTCCGGTATCGACGGAGTGTTCGCCGAAGCCGAACTGCCAGCCGAGAATTATTCGCGGATTGTCGTGACGTTCGATCCCGTGCCGTTGAACCTTTCGGTTCCCGGATCGGTGGCCGAAGGCGAATCGTTACAGGTCGCGCTGCAGGGCGCCGAATTGCTCGGAATCGAGGACCGCGGCGGCTTATTGGCGTCGGTATGCACCGACGGAAATGTTCTGCGGGGGACTCTGAAAAAGGGATTGCTCGACGAGTACCGGTCGTTCGGGGCGTTGGGCGAACTGAATTTCAGCCGGCGTACGCTGTTCGTGCGCGCCCAGACCGGCGAGGGCGTCGGGTTTTATATTCCGGTCGACCTGACCGTATTGCCCCGGTTCGAGGCCGTACCGCTCGGCGGATTGAAGTTTACGGACTCTTTGTCGGCGGACGTATTGCTGCGAAACAATACCGACCGGGCCGTGACGGGCCGGGCCGTGCTGCGTGTCGGAGAAGCCGCTTTCCCGTTCTGCGTCGATCTGGCGCCGCGCAGCGAGTGCCGGCGGAATATCGCTTTCGGAGCGGGCGACGCAACGCTCTTTGCGCCGGGCGTCAATTGTGCCGAATTGACCTTGCCCGGCGGAGAGTCGCTCCCGCTGAGGCTGGCGTTCGGCGACCTGCCGGAAGTCGGGCCGCTCGATTCGTTCCTGAAAGAGAATCTGCGTCCGATCGCGATCGACGGATTGCTCGATACGCCCGACAAATCGTGGCAGAAAGTCCGGAAATACCAGGCCTTTTATCATCCGCCCTGGCACTCCTGCCCGCCGCCGATGGAGGCGCTCGATACGACTCGCGAGTTCCGTGTGCCGCAGATTCCGGGGCTATCGTTCCGGGTTCCGTCGCACCGCTTCGCGGCTTTGTCGCGCAGCAACGGAACTCCGTTTATCCGGATTCCGGGCGACGGTTTGCATTGTAAAAAACTTTATTTCCTGTTCGTGCCGTTGCTCGATAATGCCGATATGTTCACCCGCGTGGCGCGTATCACCGTGCGCGATGCGGAAGGGGGCGAGGTGACGCGGACGCTGAGTTTTCCGGGCGATCTGGATTGGTCGTGCCCGCCGTCGGCCGTGGGAAAGTTCGCGACGACGCAGCAGAACCGTTCGTTGACGGCTCCTCCGTTGTCGCTGCTTTCTCCGGTTCAGGCCGATCGGCCCGAGGGCCGGGCTCCGGCTTTTCCGCAGCCGGTATGGTGGAGCGGCAGCGCGGCAGCGGTCACCCGTTCGGGTGTCTTCGCGGTGGTCGAGCTCGATTTGGAACGTATCCGCGAATTGGCGTGGATCGACTTGGAAGCGCTGGACGATATTTCCGCGCTGGGACTGGTGGCCGTTACCGGTTATTCGGCCGACCGTTTCGGCGCGCTGGCCGGTACGCCGTGGTTTCCGCCCGCCCGCCGGTTGCCCCCGGTGCCGTTGTTCGATCTGACGGCTCCCGATTCGCTGTCCCGGTGGCAGATCGAAGGAGATGCGTTCTCGGTCGCTCCGGTGCATGCCTTGTTCAACGAAGCGACCCTGAATTCGCTGGCCAAAAACGGAGAAACCGCCGTGGGCCGGGCATTGTCGCCGGCGTTCCGGTTGCCGGAGTGGTGTGCGAAGCTCGACTTCGACACCCAGGGAGGAACGGCGATGAAAGATCCCGACGGGAGCGAAACGCTCTGTATTCGGCTGCTGGACGCCGATACCGGCCGCGAGCTGGCTGTCATGCTGTCGGCCGGGGTACACAGTCTTACGCACCGATACATGGACGTTTCGGCCTTTTCCGGCCGCAATCTGCGACTCGAACTGGTCGATCGGAACACCCGGACTTCTTATGCATGGATCGGCCTGCGGAGGGTTTGTATGATGCCGTAGCGACAGTCGGCCGAAAGCGCGGTTGATGCCGCACGGTCGTCGGTTATTCGATTCTTTTCGCGTGATGATCGTACTCCGGTCGTCACGCGAAAATTTTGTGCGATCGTAGAGCATACCGGCGATCGGGACGTGCGGGATATTCCGGTTTCGTCTTCAAACGGGGCCAGGGGGCTTTTAAAAGGTCGTAACCTTTTGTTGAAATAAAGCAGGCTGACAATCATTAGATTGTCAGCCTGCTTGTGGTCCCAGCAGGACTCGAACCTGCATTTAAAGTTTAGGAAACTTCCGTTCTATCCCTTGAACTATGAGACCGTCCATTTATCCTCTCCGTAAAAGGGAATAAAAGTTATCCGGTTATTTCGAAAAATCGCCGCCGTTATAGGCCCATTTGACGTAAATGGAGCCCCAAGTGTAACCGCCGCCGAAAGCCGAAAGGATTAGATTGTCGCCTTTGCGCAGCCGCGATTCGTAGTCCCACAGGCAGAGCGGAATGGTGCCTGCGGTCGTGTTGCCGAACTTGTTGATGTTGATCATGCACTTCTCTTTGGCGAGTCCCATGCGGTGGGCCGTCGCTTCGATGATGCGCAGGTTGGCCTGATGCGGAACCAGGTAGGCGATGTCGTCCGGAGTCAGCTTATTGCGTTCCATGATTTCGACCGACGTATCCGCCATGTTCGATACGGCGGCTTTGAATACGGCCTGTCCTTCCTGATAGACGTAGTGCCAGTTGTTTTCGACGGTTTCGTGCGTGGCCGGATAGGCCGAGCCGCCCGCCTTCATGTAGAGGTGTTGGCCGCCGCCGCCGTCCGAGTGCAGGATAGCGTCCTGTACGCCGTAGCCTTCGGTCGAAGGCTCCAGCAGCACGGCTGCCGCGCCGTCCCCGAAGATCGGGCAGGTGTTGCGGTCTTTGTAGTTGATGATCGACGACATTTTGTCGGCGCCGATCACGATCACTTTTTTATGCGTACCGGCTTCGATGTATTTGGAAGCCGTGTTCAGTGCAAACAGGAAGCCGCTGCAGGCTGCGGACAAGTCGAACCCGAACGCCTGTTTCATCCCGGTCTTGTAACAGATCAGATTGGCCGTCGACGGAAAGAACATGTCGGGGGTGACCGTTGCGCAGATCACCATTTCGATATCCATCGGGTCGGTATTGGTCTTTTCGAGCAGGTCGAGGACGGCTTTTTCGCCCATAAACGAGGTGCCCAGCCCTTCTCCTTTCAGGATGTGGCGGGTCTTGATGCCGATACGCGACATGATCCATTCGTCGGATGTATCGACCATCTGGCTCAACTCGATATTGTCCAGAATGTAATCGGGCAAATATGCGCCGACGCCAGTTATTGCTGCGGTTTTCTTTTTTGCCATTAACTAAATCTTTCTCGTAGTTTGGAATCCAGCTGAGCCTTGATGGTTTTTTCGGTCTGGAGCACCATGTTCTTGATCGCTTCGGCACTCGAACAGCCGTGACCGATCAGCACCGGAGCGTTGATGCCCAGTACAGGGGTTCCGCCTACCGTTTCGTAATTGAGTTTGTTGAAATAGCTGTTTTTCAGACCGTCGTGCAGGGCCATCGAATAGACGCCTTCCACCTGTTTGATGATCGTATTGCCGACGAACCCGTCGCATACCACCACGTCGGCCACTTCACCGGAAAACAGGTGTTTGGCTTCGATGTTGCCGACGAAATTGAAATCGTGGCAGTTTTCCATCATCTCGTAGGCGGCTTTGGTCTGCTGGTTGCCCTTCTCCTTCTCTTCTCCGATGTTCAGCAGGGCGATGCGCGGGTTTTCCTTGTGCATGACCCCCTGCGCATACAGGTTGCCGATCGTACCGTATTGGCACAACACTTCGGGCTTGCAATCCACGTTCAGTCCGACATCGAGGAGCATCACTTCGCCGCCGTCGATGGTCGGGATGACCGACGAGATGGCCGGGCGGATGATTCCTTCGATCTGCTTGACGGTGCACATACAGCCGACCATCATCGCCCCGGTGCTGCCGGCGCTCGCGAAACCGTCGATTTTCTGTTCCATCAGGTAACGGAAGCCGACCGCGATGCTGGAATCGGGTTTCTGGCGGAATGCCTGCGACGGATTGTCTCCCATGCCGATAACCTCGGTTGTCGGTACGATTTCGAACGTGTCGGGCGGGCAGTTCTCGCGCGACAGAATCTCCTCGATCCGGACTTTGTCTCCGAACAGGACGATTTTGCTGTCCCTGCCGATGAGGCCGGACGCTTTGATGGCACCCGACACCACCGCCTGCGGAGCATAATCTCCGCCCATTGCGTCAATTCCTATTTTCGTCATACGGTTATGACTTTAGGACTCTATTCGGCTTTCTTTTCGATCGCTAAGCGGCCTCTGTAGAATCCGCATTCGGGACATACCCGGTGGTAAAGCACGGCTGCTCCGCAGTTCGAGCAGGTAGAAATCGTAGGTGCTTCGGCTTTGTAATGAGTTCTTCTTTTGTCCCGTCTCGTGCTCGAGATCTTACGTTTAGGATGTGCCATTTTTAAAGATATTTACTACTGTTAGTATTCTCGTTTATTTTTCGTTTGTAGACTTTTTCGTTTTTAGTTTGTCTTGTAGCGTTTCGGTCTGCTCGTTGCCGGTGAGCCGGTCGAATTCCTCTTCGCTTACGATGTTGAACCGCGCCAGCATGTCCGGATCGCAACCGCTTTTACCATCGCTGCCGACAGGGTGCACCCGCTGGTAAGGCAAGCTCAAACAGATGCTTTCGTAGATGTACTGCGACAAGTCGATCTCGGTTTCGGACGGGCCGATCCACATCACCTCGCCGTCGCTTTCCTGCTCCGTTTCGCTGTAGCGGACGGCAAGCGTTCCCGTATAGCCGACCGGCATCATGAACTCTTCGAGGCAGCGGTCGCAGGTCACGCAGACTTCCCCTTCGATCCTGAAATCGAGGGTCAGCAGGTTACTTTGCTTGTTCAGCACGACCTGTACATCGGCTTTTCCCCGATGGATTTCAGATCCTTCGAAAGCTTCGAAAAAGCGATCGCCGATTTTGAAATCGAATCGGTGTGTCCCGACACTCAGCGCCTTATGGGCTATGGAACATTTTGTAAGCGTACTCATCCTATGCTAAAACAGACCGCAAAGGTATATAATTTAAACGTAATTGCCAAACCTTCCGTGAATAATAGAGTATCCTATCCGTGCTAACGGGAAACGTACCTTCCGTATTGTCCGGAGTGCCGGCCGGAAGGTACGGAATCCCGTTTCCGCCGATCGTCCGCGCTATGGACGTTGCGACTTTGCGATTAATGTCAGGTCGCACAACGCGATGGCCATCGCCGCTTCGACGACGACCGGTGCGCGCAGCGCGATGCAGGCGTCGTGACGGCCCTTGATCTTCAACTCTTCGGGTTTCCCGGTTTCCGTGTTCAGCGTGATTTGCGGCGACGAGATGCTGGAGGTCGGTTTGACGACGACCCGCGCCACGACCGGATTGCCGTTGGTGATCCCGCCGGTAATTCCTCCGGCGTTGTTCGTGGCCGTGGTTCCGTCCGGCGAAATGATCGGGTCGTTGTGCTCGCTGCCGCGCATCCGGGCCGCTTCGAATCCGGCGCCGAATTCCACGCCTTTGACGGCCGGGATCGAGAAGAACAGGTGGCTGATGACGCTCTCCGCCGAATCGAAAAACGGTTCGCCGAGTGAGTGCGGTACGCCGGTGGCCGTGCATTCGACGATACCGCCCACCGAATCCTGCGAACGCAGCGCGGCTTCGATGACTTTCGGGAAATCGTCCGGGTTGTTGCAGTTGTCGATCTCAAGGATGCGGCTTTCGATCCGGATCTTGCCGCCCAGTATTTTTTTTGCTACCACGCCGGCCGCGACCAGCCCGAGGGTCAGCCGGCCGGAGAAGTGTCCGCCGCCGCGGTAATCGGCGAATCCCCTGAACTTTTGTATCGCCACCCAGTCCGAATGCGACGGGCGCGGATGCGTGATCAGGTTTTTGTAGTCGCCCGACAGCGTGTTTTCGTTGTGGAACAGGATGGTCAACGGCGCGCCGGTCGTGCGGCCGTTGAAGACGCCCGTCAGCAGGTGCGGCGTATCGCTCTCCTTACGCGGCGTCGTGCCGCGTTTGCCGCTTTTGCGGCGGCCGAGGTCTTTTTCGAAAGAGGTCTCGTCGAGTTCGAGTCCCGCGGGTACTCCGTCGAGGGTCACGCCGACCGCTTCGCCGTGCGACTCTCCGAATATGGAAATTCTGAATAATCTGCCAAAACTGTTCATTTCGGTTTATTTTTAGGATCAGGCCCGTCGCAAAGTGAAAAAGCCTGTGCGTATCCGTAATTATTTACAATTTATCTTCCGCCTCGCGTCCGGCCAGATTTCTGAAATCGTCCCAGAATTCCGGATAGGATTTGTCGACCGCTTCGGCTCCGCGGATCGTGACGGCCCCGTCGCTGTTCAGCGCCGCTACCGCCGCCGCCATGGCGATCCGGTGGTCGTTGTGGCTGCTGACCGTAGCGCCGTGAATCGTTCCGCCGATGATCCGCATCTCGTTCTCCGTCTCGATGTCCACCGCAACTCCCATGCCGCCGAAAACGTCGGCGAGGGTTTGGGCGCGGTTGCTCTCCTTGTGGATGAGCCGGTGTGTGCCTCGGATGATCGAAGTGCCGTCGCAGTTGGCGGCGAGCGCGGCGAGCGCCGGGAAAAGGTCGGGGCAGTGCGTCGCGTCGAATTCGAACGCGTGCAGTTCGTTACGGCGGACGGTGACCGAATCGGCCGTCGTCGTGATTTCGGCCCCGGCCCGGGTCAGGGCGTCGATGATGGCCGTGTCGGCTTGTAGCGACAGCGGATTCAGGTTTTCGACCGTGATCCGACCGGCCGTGGCTCCTGCGACCAGCAGGCACGAGGCGCCGCTCCAGTCGCCTTCGATGCGGTAGCGCGTCGGGACGTAGCGTTGGCCTCCTTCGATGAAGAACTGCCGGTAGTCGTTGTGTTTGATGTCGATGCCGAAATTTTTCAGCAGTCCGATCGTCATGTCGATGTACGGCCGGCTTTTGAGGTCGTTGACCGTCAGGGTCGTGTCCTGTGCGGCCAGCGGCAGCGCCATCAGCAGCCCGGTGATGAACTGCGAACTGAGCGAACCGTCGACCGTAATGTTGCCGCCGCGGATGGCTCCCCGGATGTGGATCGGCAGGTAGCCTCCTTGCGAACTGACCGTCGCGCCGAGTTGCCGCAGCGGTTCTTCCATCATCGAGATCGGGCGTTTGAGGATCGATCCTTTGCCGGTCAGCGTGATGGTTTCGGTGCAGAGCGCCGTGATCGGCGTGAATAGGCGGGTCGCCAGGCCCGATTCGCCGATGTTCAGTTGGCGTTTGCGCGGATGCAGGCCGCCGTGCAGCGTGTATGTGTCTTCGTGAGCCGATATTTTCGCGCCGAGGTCGGCGGCGACTTGCAGCGCGGCGCGGGTGTCGTTGCACTGCACCATATTCGACAGGACGCTTTCGCCCTCGCACAGCAGCGCGGCGGCGATCGCCCGCTGCGCGTAGCTTTTCGATGCGGGGGCGGTAACGCTGCCCGATACGGTTCCTTCGGATAGGGTGATGTCCATGTGTTAACGCAGTTTAAAGTCTTGTCCCAGATAGACCTTGCGCACCATTTCGTCGTTGGCCAGGTCTTCGGCCGTGCCGGCTTTCAGGATGCGTCCCTCGAACAACAGGTAGGTGCGGTCGGTAATCGACAGGGTTTCGTGCACGTTGTGGTCGGTGATGATAACGCCGATGTTCTTGTTTTTCAGGGTTGCCACGATGCTCTGTATGTCTTCGACGGCGATCGGGTCGACCCCGGCGAACGGTTCGTCGAGCAGGATGAACTTCGGGTTGATCGCCACCGCCCGGGCGATCTCGGTGCGTCGTCGTTCGCCGCCCGAAAGTTGGATGCCGAGGCTTTTGCGCACTTTGGTCAGCCGGAACTCTTCGATCAGGTTTTCGAGCCGTTCCTTCTGATACTCTTTCGTGAAATTGGTCATCTGCAGGACGGCCCGGATGTTGTCCTCGACCGACAGTCGGCGGAATACCGAAGCTTCCTGAGCCAGGTAGCCGACCCCCTTCTGGGCGCGTTTGTAGACCGGCTCGTTGGTCAGTTCCTGGTCTTCGAGGAAAATCGAACCCTCGTTGGGCTTGATCAGTCCGACGATCATGTAGAACGTCGTGGTCTTGCCGGCGCCGTTCGGGCCGAGCAGTCCGACGATCTCCCCCTGGTTGACTTCGATCGACACATGGTCGACCACCGTGCGGGTTTTATAGCGTTTTACCAGGTCTTTCGTGTATAGTCTCATAGGGTTGGATACGCAGTGTGCGAAAAATTTTCTACAAAGTTAGTTAAATTCAGAAATTATTCTTATCTTTCCTTTATTAAATAGGTTTGTTGTCAAATAATATTGGATGTAGATGTCTGATAAAGAGGTTTCTAAGCTATATCATTGCTTAAAGGAGTATTTCGGATTCGATAATTTCAAAGGAAATCAGGAGGCGGTGATCCGCAACGTGCTGGATGGGAACGATACGTTCGTGCTGATGCCTACCGGAGGCGGCAAATCGCTGTGTTATCAACTTCCCGCGCTGATGATGGACGGCGTGGCTATCGTCATTTCGCCGTTGATCGCGTTGATGAAAAATCAGGTCGATGCGATGCGCACGTTCAGCATGGTGGACGGCGTCGCCCATTTTCTGAATTCGTCGCTGAACAAGGCGGCCGTCACGAAGGTCAAAGAGGACGTGCTGGCCGGGAAAACCAAATTGCTGTATTTCGCTCCCGAATCGCTTACCAAAGAGGATAACGTCAATTTCCTGCGGAAAATCAAAATATCGTTCTATGCGATCGACGAGGCGCACTGTATTTCGGAATGGGGACACGATTTCCGCCCGGAGTACCGCCGCATTCGTCCGATCATCAACGAGATCGGGCAGGCGCCGCTGATCGCGCTGACCGCGACGGCTACGCCGAAAGTACAGATGGACATTCAGAAGAACCTCGGTATGCTCGACGCTTCGGTATTCAAGTCGTCGTTCAACCGACCGAATCTTTTCTACGAGATCCGTTCGAAGGCGAATGCCACGAAGGATATTATCCGTTATATCAAAAACCACGAGGGACAGTCCGGGATCATTTACTGCCTGAGTCGCAAGAAGGTCGAGGAACTGGCCGAACTGCTGGCCGCCAACAACATCAAGGTCGCTCCGTACCATGCCGGGATGGATGCCGCGACGCGGGCCGGCAACCAAGACAAGTTCTTGCACGAACAGGTCGACGTGATCGTAGCGACCATCGCGTTCGGGATGGGGATCGACAAGCCCGATGTGCGTTATGTGATCCACTACGACATACCGAAAAGCCTCGAAGGGTATTACCAGGAGACCGGCCGCGCCGGCCGCGACGGCGGGGGAGGACAGTGTATTGCCTTTTACAGTTACAAGGATATCCAGAAACTCGAAAAATTCATGCAGGGCAAACCGCTGGCCGAGCAAGAGATCGGTAAGCTGCTGTTGCAGGAGACGGTCTCCTATGCCGAAAGTTCGGTGTGCCGCCGCAAGACGTTGCTGCACTATTTCGGAGAGGAATTTCCCGAGGAGAACTGCGGTTGCTGCGACAACTGCGTCAATCCGAAGCCGCGTTTCGAGGGACGCGATCACCTGCGGCTGCTGCTGCGCGTGTTGCAGGCCATCGGCGATAAGTTCAAGGCCGACTACCTGGTCAATATGCTGGTCGGTCGCAACAACGCCCTGATCAAGTCTTACAACCACCATAAGAGCGAGTGGTTCGGCATCGGCGATGACCACAACGACCGTTTCTGGGGAGCCGTAGTGCGCCAGGCGCTGATCCTCGGGCTGGTCGACCGCAACATCGAGAACTACGGCCTGCTGTCGATCAACGAGGCGGGCAAGGAGTATATCGAGAATCCCTATTCGGTGATGATGACCGCCGACCACGAGTACGACGATACGGACGACGACGAGTCGGTTTCGCCGCCGGCAGGCAAGGGCGGGGTAGCCGACGAGGAACTTTTCGCGATGCTGAAGGACCTGCGCAAGAAGGTGGCCCGGCAGATGGAGCTGCCGCCGTTCGTAGTGTTTCAGGATCCGTCGCTCGAAGACATGTCGATCCAGTATCCGGTTACGCTCGAAGAGATGCAGAACATCACGGGCGTCGGCGTCGGCAAGGCGAAGAAGTTCGGCAAGCCGTTCGTCGAACTGATCAAGAAATACGTCGATGAAAAAGACATCGTCCGTCCGCAGGACATGGTGGTTAAAAGCGTGGTCAACAAGAGCGGCAACAAGGTGTTCATCATTCAGAGCATCGACCGCCAGATGGACTTCGAAGACATTGCCAAGGCGCGCGACATGGATTTCGAAGAACTGCTCGGCGAGATCGAAGCCATCATTCATTCCGGGACGAAGCTCAATATAGGCTATTATGTGAACGAGGTGGTCGACGAGGAGAAGGCCGAAGAGATCTATCTCTATTTCAAGGAGGACGCCGAGAGCGATTCGCTCGAGGAGGCGGTCAAAGAACTCGGTCCCGATTTCACCGAAGAGGAAATCCGGCTGGTGAGGGCCAGGTTCATGAGCGAAATGGGGAACTGATCAACGGTCATACGGCGGAATTATGCCGGACTCGTCCGATACGGGTCCGGCATAACGTTAATTACTGGGGAGGCTTTCCCGAAGCGTCCGGAAAGAAAAAGGATTTTTGAAATATTTTTGATTTAAAATTGTTTAACGTAGATCGATTTATGAAAAAATTGGATGTGACGAAGTTCGGAAAGAGAATTTGGAACGGATCGTTGTGTTTGGCCGCAGCGGTTTTTACGCTGTGCGCGTGCAGCAAAGATGAGTCGGATCCGCCGCTTGCGGCCGGAGACGTGGCCGTGGACGTAGTGCTGACGCCCCGCGGTTTCAGAGATCAGATTTATACCTCTTATCTTTATATGATTCCGTTCATAAAGGGATACGGGGGCGTGAATGTGGAAAAGTTGCTGACGAAGGATATTTTCAGGTTGTCGCTGGTGAGTCCGCGCAGCGGGGCGACGATCGAACTGAAGATGCACGAAAGCGAGCTCAACGAAGAGGTCGTCGAGCAGTATACGCTGCCTCGCAGCGGGGATACGTTGTGGATGCAGCCCCGCATGGTCTGGAATTACGATGCGTTGCGCCGGTTCGACCGGACGCGTAATTTGGCGCTGCGCTGGACGATCTCTGCCGACGGCAGGGAGATCTGTACCGTCAATCGCACCTTTTCGGGCCGTTCGGTCAATCAGGGTGTGAACGCCTTGTTCTTGTATCCGTACGAGCGGCCTCAAGGGCTGGCCGTTAACGAAGACGGCGCGATCGAAATTCCCGAGATGTTCGCCGGTTACGTCGAGGAGGAAAATCCGGAGATCGATCGGATTCTGGAGCAGGCGCTGCGGGAAGTCTTTTTGCCGTCGGGATTCAACGATTACCAGTCGGGTTCCGAAGATTACCTGTTGCAGCAGATGTGCGCGGTCTGGTACGTTTTGCAGCAGTCGGGAGTCAGCTACAGCAATGCGACCAATATTCCCGGCCGGTCTGAGAATGTCAGAGTGCAAAACATTCGTTTTTTCAGTCAGGCTTTGGCCAGCGCGCAGGCGAATTGCGTGGAGGGAACCTGCATGCTGGCTTCGATTTACCAGCGGATCAATCTGTTTCCGTACTTGATTCTGACACCGAATCATATGTTCCTGGGTATCGGCGATAAGGAAGGCAATCTGACCTATTTCCTAGAAACGACCATGATCGGCAAAGTCAAGCTGGACGCTCTGGCGACGGCGGAAGAGAAATGGGAGGCGAGCAAAGCCAATTTCAAGGACGCGATGGCGACGGCGAAAAAGGAATTTGAAGAGGTGAAGTCCCATGTGGATGCCGAAGATCCGTATTATGCGGTGATCGACCTGAGAGAAGCCCGGAAAATCATTCCGTCGATCAATTACGGCAGCGTACGGACCGATTCGAAAGGCAAGGTGGTGTTGGTGCGTTGATAACGTGACGGGCAACTTATGTATGTAAAACCCAAAAAACACCTCGGTCAGCATTTCCTGACCGATTTGTCGGTCGCGAAACGGATTGCGGACAGCCTGCGGGCCGATCGCTGCTCCGCGGTGATCGAAGTGGGGTGCGGCACCGGCGTGCTGACGAGGTTCCTGCTCGAAAGGACGGACATTACGCTCTACGGCGCCGAAGTCGATACCGAGAGCGTCGTTTACCTGCACGAGCATTATCCGCAGTTCGCGCCGCGGTTGATCGACGGCGATTTTTTGCGGATGGATCTGGCGCAGCGGTTTCCCGACGGGGTGAACGTGATCGGCAATTTTCCGTACAATATTTCGTCGCAGATTTTTTTCAAAATCTTGGAATATCGCGACCGGGTGCCCGAAGCGGTCGGGATGGTGCAGCGCGAGGTGGCTGTGCGGATAGCCGAAAAACCCGGTACGAAAGATTACGGGATTCTGAGCGTTTTTCTGCAGGCTTTTTACGATATCGAATACTTGTTTACGGTCGGCGAGGGGGTGTTCAACCCGCCGCCGAAAGTCAAGAGCGCCGTGATCCGGCTGACGCGCAACGGGGTGGAGAGACTCGGTTGCGACGAGGCGCTGTTCGCCCGGGTGGTCAAGGCCGTTTTCAACCAGCGCCGCAAGACGATCCGCAATTCGCTGCGCGCCGCGTTCGGCGACCTGGGAGGAGACGAACATGCGTTTTTCCCGCTGCGTCCCGAGGTGTTGAATGTCGCTCAATTCGTCGAACTAACCGATTGGGTAGCCGGACGGCTGCCCCGAAATAACCGAACTTAATTTTAATTCATGAAAAGGATCATTTTACTTGGATTGCTGTTGGCCGGAAGTATCGGCCTTCGGGCGGCCGGCACGGAGGGGCTGCGTTGCGAATACCTCGATAATCCGCTGGGGATCGACGTGACATCGCCGCGGCTGAGTTGGAAAGTCGTTTCCGGCAAGCGCGGGGACTGCCAGACCGCTTACCGCATTCTGGTGGCCTCTTCTGCGGAACTGCTGAAAAAGGATCGGGGGGATCTTTGGGACAGCGGCCGGGTGCCTTCCGACCGGTCGATTCAGGTCGAGTATGCCGGCAAGCCGCTGGAATCCCGCATGCGCTGTTACTGGAAGGTGCAGGTGTGGGATGCCGCGGGGAAGGCGGGGCCGTGGAGCGAGCCCGCGATGTGGAGCATGGGGCTGCTGACCGAACGGGATTGGGGCGGCGCCCGCTGGATTGCCTACCGCGACGATGCGCAGTGGCGCGAGCAGTGGCAGGCTCACAAGGATCGGGAGAACAGTCACCGCGAACCGACGTGGCCGTGGTTCGTCGGAACCGGCCGGACGATTTGGGAATTGTACGATATGGCTTCTCCGCATTACGATCCGTCGCCGCTGTTTCGCAAAGAATTCGCGCTCGGGAAGAAAGTGAAGGCGGCTACGCTGTACGTGACCGGGGTGGGGTATTACGAAGCCTTTCTGAACGGAAAAAAAATCGGCGATCACGTCCTCGATCCTGCCTGGACGAATTTTCATAAACGGACGTTTTACGTAACCTACGATGTGACCGCCGATGTCCGGCGCGGGGACAACGCGCTGGGGGTCATGGTCGGACGCGGACAGTACAACCCGTTGTGCAACGATATCTGGCGATTGGGCAGCTCCCTGTGGGTCGGACAGCCGAAGGCGATCGCGTTGCTCAGCGTCGAATACGCCGACGGGACGACTGCTGATATAGTGACCGACGGCAGTTGGACGACCGCCGGCGGTCCGATTCTTTACGACGATACCCGGCACGGGGAGTTGTACGACGCCCGCGAAGAGAAAGCCGGGTGGAACCGGCCGGGATTCGTCGCGGACGGCTGGAGGCCCGCGGCCGTGGTCGACGGCAGCGGGCCGCTGTATGCCCAGATGATGCCGCCGGTACGTTGTTTCGCTCCGATCGCCCCGGTCAAAACCTTCGATAAAGGGAACGGACGTACGGCTTACGATATCGGCCGGAACATCGCCGGGTGGGCGCGGGTGCGCGTCAGCGGTCCGGCCGGAGCGCGGGTGCTCGTGGAGTACTGCGAACTGCCATCCGACCCGGAACTCGTGCCGGATATCCATCCGTCGAAAATGAAATTCAAAATCGGCGATCCCGATTACGCGTCGTTTTACGACAAGTCGATCAATATCCGGCAGCAGAACGGTTACATTCTCAGAGGCGGCGGGCCGGAGACGTTCGAATGTCGTTTTTCGTACAAAGGCTTCCAGTATATCCGCGTGACTGCGGACGAAGGGGTTACCGTCGAGCGGGTCGAAGGCGTTCCGGTGCATACCGACGTGGCCGACGCCGGATCGTTCGCTTGTTCGAACGAGACCGTGAACCGCTTGCAGCAGATGTCGCGCGCGACGCTGCTGAACAACATCCACAGCATTCCGACCGACTGTCCGCACCGCGAGAAGCAGGGCTGGACGGCCGATACCTATATGACCGACCAGACGGCGATCTACAATTTCGATATGGCGGCTTTCTATGCGAAATGGGCGACCGACCTGGCCGGTACGGCCGACCGGAACGGCGGACTGTGCACCGTGGCGCCGTCGACCGGGTACGACCAGAGCATTTCGACCGTGTGGCCGGCCGCTATCGTGTTCGTGCCGTGGGATCTGCTGTGCTATTACGGCGACCGCCGCGTGGTGGAGCGGCATTACGAAACGATGAAGCGTTTCGCCGAAAGCAGCCTGCTGCGTCAGGCGGACGGCAAGCCGGAGATCATCCGCGAGGTGCTCGGCGACTGGGTGTCGCCGCACATGACGTTGTCCGATACGCTGCAATCTTATGAGATGGCGCCGCCCGAAGGGCTGACTCTTTACGGGACGGCTTCGCACTACCGCGTCGTGAAATACCTCGCCGGGATCGCGCGTTACCTGGATCGCCCGCAGGAAGCCGAGCGGATGGACGCCTGGGCCGCGCGGATCGCCGAGAGTTTCAACCGCGAGTTTTTCGATCCGGCTACGAAGACCTATCACGGGGATAAGCCGACTCCGTACCGCCAGGCGGCGAACGTCGTTCCGCTCGAATACGGGATCGTTCCTCAGAGCGACCGGGACGCGGTACAGCGGAACCTGATTTCCGATCTGCAGAAGTACGACGGCCGCATCGGAACCGGCTTCGTCGGTACGATGGCCCTGATGGATCTGTTGCCGCAAGTCGATCCGGAATTGGCTTACCGGCTGGCGACCCAGCCCGCCTATCCGGGGTGGGGCTTTATGGTGGCCAACGGAGCCAATACGATGTGGGAAACGTGGGACGGCTCGGCTTCGCGCAACCATCCGCCGTTCTGCCTGATCAGCGGTTATTTCTACAAGTACCTGGCCGGGATCCGTTGCGTTTCGGAATATCCCGGATTCAAACGTTTCGTGATCGACCCGTCGGTGGTCGGCGATCTGACTTTCGTCGAGGCGTGGCACGATTCGATGTACGGTCGGATCGAAAGCGGCTGGAAGCGCGACGGCGAGCGGTTGACGCTCGACGTGACGGTGCCGGTCAATACGTCGGCGGTCGTTCACGTGCCGGCTGCGTCGGCGGAAGGGATCACCGAATCGGGCCGTCCGGCGGCGGAGGCCCCGGGCGTTCGGTTCTTGCGGATGGAGAACGGCAAGGCGTTGTACGAAGTGGTTTCGGGCACTTATCGTTTTCAAAGTTCTATTTAAATAAAAAGTGTGTCGGATCGTGCGTATTTGCCGGTTCGACACATTTTTTTGTCAAATAAAGCTATCTTTGTGTAACGAATTGAAAAAAATATAGTTTTATGAAAGGTATTGTGTTGGCGGGGGGCAGCGGTACCCGGCTCTACCCGATTACCAAGGGGGTGTCCAAACAGTTGCTTCCGATCTATGACAAGCCGATGATCTACTATCCCATATCGGTGCTGATGCTGGCCGGTATCCGGGATATCCTGATTATTTCGACGCCCGAAGACCTGCCGATGTTCCGGCGGCTGCTCGGCGACGGTTCGGATTACGGCGTGCGTTTCGCGTATGCCGAACAACCTTCTCCGGACGGATTGGCACAGGCGTTCCTAATTGGCGAGGAGTTTATCGGCGGGGACGACGTTTGTCTCGTGCTGGGCGATAACATATTTTACGGACAGAGTTTTACGAAGATGCTCGGCGAGGCGGTCGCACAGGCCGGAGAGCAGGGGAATGCGACCGTATTCGGTTATTATGTCAACGATCCGGAGCGGTACGGCGTTGCCGAGTTCGACGCCGCGGGCAACGTGCTTTCGATCGAGGAAAAGCCTGTGCAGCCGAAATCCAATTATGCGGTAGTCGGACTCTATTTTTATCCGAACCGGGTGGTCGAGGTCGCCCGGACGATCAAACCGTCGGCGCGCGGAGAACTGGAGATTACGACGGTCAACCAGCGGTTCCTACAAGAAAAAGCGCTGAAGGTGCAGTTGCTGGGTCGAGGATTCGCCTGGCTGGATACCGGGACGCACGATTCGCTCAGCGAAGCGTCGAATTTCATCGAAGTGATCGAGAAACGACAGGGGTTGAAAGTAGCCTGTCTCGAAGAGATCGCTTTTAACAAGGGATGGATCACGCGGGAAAAGCTCCGGGAATTGGCAAAGCCGATGTTGAAAAATGGATACGGCCGATATCTGTCCGGGCTGTTGTAGTCCGGTTTGTCGAAGACGGTATGAATTTAAATATGAAAGAACGGATATGCATGTTATAGAAACCGATTTACAGGGCGTCGTGATTCTCGAACCGCAAATCTTCGGGGATCACCGGGGCTATTTTTTCGAAAGTTTTTCGCAGCGGGAGTTTGCCGAAAAGGTGTGCGAGACGGTGTTCGTGCAGGACAACGAATCGAAATCGAGCTATGGAGTATTACGCGGACTGCATTATCAACTGCCGCCCCACGCACAGAGCAAGCTGGTACGGGTGATCCGCGGAACGGTGATCGACGTGGCAGTCGATATCCGCAGGGAATCGCCTACGTTCGGTCGGCATGTGGCGGTGGAACTAACCGGCGAAAACCATCGCCAGCTTTTTATTCCGAGGGGATTCGCGCACGGATTCGTCGTATTGAGCGACGAAGCGCTGTTCCAGTATAAGTGCGATAATTTCTACGCGCCGCAATGCGAGGGAGCGATCGCTTACGACGATCCGGCTTTGGGAATCGATTGGCGGCTGCCGGCGTCGGATATCGTCGTTTCTGAGAAAGACCGGCATCATCCGCTGCTGCGCGATGCCGTATTGTTTAATGGCGTATTGTATTAAGCTATGAATATATTGGTTACCGGCGGAAATGGACAGCTGGGTTGTTCGCTGCGGAAAGTTGCCGGAATGTACCCGCAGCACCGGTTCGTATTTACCGATGTCCCGGAGGCGGATATCACGGATCGGGCGTGTATCGCAGCTCTGGCGGAGAAACATGCGATCGACCTGATCGTCAACTGTGCGGCCTATACGGCGGTGGATAGGGCCGAAAGCGATGCCGAAACGGCGGCGAAAATCAACGTGCAGGGCTCGGAAGTGCTGGCCGGCGTCGCCCGGGAGCGCGGGATCGGTCTGATCCATATTTCGACCGATTACGTGTTCGACGGGGAGAGTTGTCATCCGCTGAAGGAAGACCGTCCGACCGCGCCGCAGGGCGTTTACGGCCGCACGAAACTGGCCGGAGAGCAGGCGATCGAAGCGAGCGGGTGCAATGCCTGCGTGATTCGTACCGCATGGCTTTACTCGGAGTACGGGAATAATTTCGTTAAGACGATGCTGAGGCTGGGCCGCGAACGCGATGAGCTGAACGTGGTGTACGACCAGGTCGGAACGCCGACTTATGCGACCGATCTGGCGCATGCGATCCTGCGGCTTGCCGAACGCGGCGTATCCGGTTTCGAAGTGTACCATTTCAGCGACGAGGGGGCGATCTCGTGGTACGATTTTGCGAAAGCGGTATTTGCGCTGGCGGGGATCGATATCCGCGTCGGAGCGATCGAGACGGCGGCTTATCCGACTCCGGCCCGTCGTCCGGCTTACAGCGTGCTTGCAAAAGATAAAATCAGGGAGGCCGGCGTCCGTGTTCCCTACTGGCTGGATTCGCTGCGGGAATGCATGGCGATCCTGTCCGTCCCGACCGAAAAATAAAGACAAAAAGCGATGAAAAAGAACATTCTGATTACCGGAGGAGCCGGGTTTATCGGCTCGCATGTCGTCCGGCTGTTTGTAAATAAATATCCCGATTACCGAATCGTCAACCTCGACAAACTAACCTATGCGGGCAATCTGGAAAACCTGCGGGATGTCGAAAATGCGCCGAATTATACGTTCGTAAAAGAAGATATTTGCCGCTATGAAAAGATGCAAGAGATCTTCCGGACGTATTCGATCGACGGGGTGATCCATCTGGCGGCCGAGAGCCATGTGGACCGCAGTATCAAGGATCCGTTCACCTTTGCGAAAACCAACGTGCTGGGGACGCTTTCGCTGCTTCAGGCCGCGCGTGAGTATTGGGACGGCGATTATGACGGCCGGCGTTTTTACCACGTTTCGACCGACGAAGTTTACGGAGCGCTGGGATTCGACGGGACGCTGTTCACCGAAACGACCAAGTACGACCCGCACAGTCCCTATTCGGCTTCGAAGGCGGGCAGCGATCATTTCGTGCGGGCGTTTCATGATACTTACGGACTGCCTACCGTGATTACCAACTGTTCGAACAACTACGGGCCTTATCAGTTTCCCGAGAAACTGATCCCGCTGTTTATCAATAATATTCGTCACGACAAGCCGCTGCCCGTCTACGGCAGGGGCGAGAACGTGCGGGACTGGCTCTATGTGGAAGATCACGCGCGGGCGATCGACGCGGTTTACCATCGGGGCCGAATCGCCGAAACCTACAACATCGGCGGTTTCAACGAATGGAAAAACATCGACTTGATCCGGGTGGTCATCCGGACGGTCGATCGTTTGCTGGGGCGTCCGGAGGGAGCGGGCGAAAAGCTGATCGCTTACGTGACCGATCGGGCGGGGCACGATCTGCGCTATGCCATTGATTCGACGAAGCTGAAAAACGAACTGGGGTGGGAACCGAGCCTGCAATTCGAGGAAGGTATCGAAAAAACCGTGCGCTGGTACTTGGACAATCAGGCGTGGCTCGACAGCGTGACCAGCGGCGAGTACGAAAAGTATTACGAGAAGATGTACGGGCGGCGGTAAGCCTGGGCGATGTATTTTGTCCGGGGCGGTTGAATTGAGTTGATAACCGATCGTTTAAACGTTCAGCATATGTTGGTGGATGATATTGCATTGACGCTGTATCCCGGGGTGGGATCCAGGACGGCGATCCATCTGATCGCCTGTTTCGGTTCGGCGGAACGGCTATTCGCCGCGACTGCCGATGAAATCGTCGAACGGGCCGAACTGAGACCCGACCTGGCGCAGCGAATCAGCCGCCGGGAGTATCACGAACGGGCTGCGAAAGAGGTCGATTCGATCCGTCGCAACGGGATCCGGGCTATCGATTCGTTGTCGCCCGACTACCCGCAGCGGCTTCGGGAGTGTTCTGACTATCCGCATGTGCTCTATGTCAGCGGGGATATCGATCTGAACCGGGGACGTTGGCTCACGGTCGTCGGCACGCGCGATTGCACGGTGTACGGGGCCGGCGTATGCGAACGGATTATCCGCGAAGTGGCCGGCCTGTGTCCCGATACCGTGGTGGTGAGCGGATTGGCTTTCGGGATCGACATTGCGGCGCACAGGGCTGCCATGCAGGCCGGACTCGCTACGGTCGGGGTCGTCGCGCATCCGCTGGATCGCATCTATCCGAGAGAACATACGCGGGATGCCCGCCGCATGGTGCACGAAGGCGGCGCCGTGGTGACCGAGTTTTGCAGCGGGTATAAGACCGAACGCTCTTCGTTCATTTGCCGGAACCGGATTATCGCCGGCCTGGGCGACGGGACGTTGGTCGTCGAATCGCACCGTCGCGGCGGCTCGCTGGTGACCGCGGGGATGGCCGACGGTTATCACCGGACCGTTATGGCCGTTCCGGGGCGCGTCTCCGACTCGTCGTCGGACGGGACGAACGGCCTGATCAAGAGCCTGAAAGCCCAGATGGTATGCTGCGGACAGGATGTGGTCGAGGCGCTGAACTGGCAGCCTGCCGATCCGGTTGAACCGGTGCGGAAACCGGCGAGGCAATCGCCGATCGATATACTTGCCGGTTCGCCGGAAGAAGCGGTATTGCAGTTGATCGGCACCGACGTTCCCGTATCGTCGGAGGAATTGAGCCTGCGCAGCGGGATTGCGCCGCAGGAGTTGTCGCCGCTGCTGTTGGAACTCGAATTTTCAGGATTGATCCGCTCGTTGCGGGGTAGTTTTTACGTCAGATGTTGATCGATACGCATAGCCATATGTACGACGTCGCTTTCGACGACGACCGGGACGAAGCGATCGCGCGCGCGCAGGCCGCCGGAGTGGGGAAGATGCTATTGCCCGCCGTCGACCGCGAGTCCTACGATGCGATGTTCGCCCTGTCGAGGCGTTATCCGGCGTATTGCCGCCCGATGATGGGGCTGCACCCGACTTCTGTGAATGGCAATCCGGACTACCGGGCCGATCTCGACCGCGTGGCGGAGTACTTGCAGGCACCTCCCGCGGGGATTCGTTTCTGCGGTGTCGGCGAGATCGGACTCGATTTCTACTGGAGCCGCGATTTCCGGGAGCAGCAGATGCAGGCGTTGCGCTTCCAAATCGAACTGGCGCTGGCTTACGACCTGCCGGTCGCCATCCATACGCGGGATGCCTGGGACGAGATGTGCGGATTGCTGGAGGATTTCGGCGGACGGGGTTTGCGCGGGGTGATGCACAGTTTTTGCGGAACGGCCGAACATTACCGGCGGATTCGGGCGGTCGGGACGTTCTGTTTCGGGATCGGCGGTCCGGTCACGTATAAAAAATCGGCCGTGGCCGAAGTGCTGCCGGCCATGCGGCTCGACGAGCTGCTTCTCGAAACCGATTCTCCATACCTGCCTCCGGTGCCGTACCGCGGCAAACGGAACGAAAGCGGTTACCTGCCGCTGATCTGCGAACGGATCGCCGCGATTTACGGTATTTCGCCGGACGAAGTGGCGGAGACGACCGCCCGGAGCGTCCGGAAGATATTCGGCGACGCGTTCTTCTGACGTTTTCCACTCCCGGAGCGGGCCGGTAAACGTTACGACGGAATATCTTTTGCGATAAAATGCCGTCCGGTTTTAATAATTCAGGATTTTTTCGTACATTGCCGCGCTTTTTGAGCCGAACACTACTTCGACCCCGGCTCGGAAGTTTCAGTAAAAGTTTTTAGGAGAAGTGTCCGAGCGGTCGAAGGAGCACGCCTGGAAAGTGTGTATACCTCAAAAGGGTATCGCGGGTTCGAATCCCGCCTTCTCCGCTGAACTTCCGGACAAATCCGGATAGAATTCAGACAAAAGCCTATAAATATAAGATTTATAGGCTTTTTTATTGCCACTGAATCGACATCCCAAGACATCAAAAAGACAACGACTGACAAAAAATCGTTACCAAATCGTTACCTTTTTTGTCCTTTGAAAAAAAGGTAACGATTTGTCCGAAAATGACTGTGTAAAGTGGAAAAAACGGTAAAACAGCCCCCTTAAAAACGGAGGAAGATGCCCCCCTAAAGTTTAAGCGTAAAAAGAGTAAAAAGTTGTTGTCCGGATTAGGGTCTGAAAGGATGTGATTTTGCCCGGGTTAAACAACATTTTTTGTTGGTCTTTTATCCCTGTTTATTGTGAGAACCCTACTTAGTTCTCACCCATAAAACGGTCGGGATTGTGTCGATCGACACTACAAAGATAGCTATTCGCTATAAAAGAACAAGAGAGTAGTTTTTTGCCGCCGCAGGCGTCTATCCATAGGCATTTTCATTTTTAGATTTTCGTTTTCTTATCGACTCGCCGAACAACTCGACGCGTAGCGAGTGGTGCACGATGCGGTCGAGCACGGCGTCGGCTATGGTCTTCTCGCCGATTACATCGTACCAGTCCTTAACGGGGATCTGCGAGGTTATCATTGTCGACCGTCGCTGATGCCGGTCCTCGATAATGTCCATAAGTATGCCTCTGGACTGGGCGTCGAGGGGCTGCATACAGAAGTCGTCGAGTATAAGCAGATCGACGCGCTCGATGCGCTTAAGGTCGGACAGTATCGTGCCCTTAGCCTTGGATATTTTGAGTTGGTTCATCAGTTTGGCCGTACTTGCATACATTACCCGGAAGCCGTCCTGGCAGGCCTTATAACCTAGCGAGGTGGCCAGATAACTCTTGCCTGTCCCGGTGGGTCCGGTAATGATAAGGTCCTTGTGGTCGCGCACGAACTCCATGACGGCAAGCCGCTCGACCTGATTGCGGTCGAGGCCCCGTTCGAAGGTATAGTCTACATCATCCAGTGCAGCGTTGTAACGGAACTGGGCGGCTCTGACCGCCCGCTCCACAGCCCGGTTTTTACGGTTGTCGAACTCGCTTTGAACCAGGTGAGACACGAACTGGTCCTGAGTCATTTTCTCTTTGATAGTGTTCTCAAGCGAGGTCTTAAAAGCGTCGTGCATGCCAAACAGGCGCATCTGACGCAGTTTCTCTAAGGTCTGATTGTTCATTGGGTTTATGGATTAAAGTTCTTATTTATAATACTCTTTACCTCTGATGTTCTCATGCTCGGGCATATCGGCAGGCTCTTCGGGAAGGTCTATCGCTTCCGATTTATTCTGAAGTATATCCTGTATCTCCCTGAAGCTGTATTTGCCATAGCTATCGGCAAGACGACACGCTGCAGCAAGCCGCTCGGGTCCTGCCTTACGGGCGAAGTTCAGGATACCGGAACACATTTTGTTGGCCTGATCCTGATAGCGGGTCTTCTCCAGTATCCTGCGGATATAATGCTCCACGTCCTCGTGTATGGCGGCAGCCTGTTGTACGAACCGCTCCGGCGACCACTCCATCACCGCACGGTGCTTAGGACAAAGATGTTCGGTGACAGTGGTGTAGCGGTAGTTGTGCCGGTCGCGGGTATGATGGGCTATGACGTCGTAGTTATAGTGGATCTCCACGTCGGTAGCCGTATAGGATAACTGTACTTTCTTGCCGATGTAGGTGTGCGGAACACTGTAATAGTGGATATCCTCATGAAGACGTGCATAACCATACTTGTCGATCGTTGTAACGATATGCTTTTTCATCTGGTAACGGATCGGGTTCAGTGGACCGAGAGCTTCCTGTTCGACATCTTCGAAGTAACTGCGGCGGGAGTAGTTGCGACGATCCAGGTTCTTGTTGTTGTGCTTCTCAAGCGCCCCGCGGATAGCCACGTTAAGCGACCGAAGATCGGGGCAGTGAAGTGGTTCGATGACAGTAAAGATGTCTTTGTAGGTCAACTTAACGGCGTTTTCCACATGAGCCTTATCCTTGGGACTTCGGGCTCGGGTCGGATAAACCGTCACGCCATAATGCTCTCCGAACCGCTCGAACTCCGTGTTCAGGATCGCTTCGTAACGGCTGGCTTTGGTGACGGCGCTCTTTAGGTTATCTGGAACGATAGCGCGGGGAACGCCGCCATAGTAATAGAATGCGTTCTCGCAGGCTGTGATAAAATCCTCCTTGCGTTGGCTCTCTGCCGCTTCGACATAAGTAAGCAGGCTGCACCCGAGGATAGCAACGAACACCTCTACCTCGCGGGGCTGTTCGCCCGGCGGGTAGATCCACAATTTGGCTCCGGTATAGTCGACGAACAACTTATCCCCGGCCTTATGTTCCATGCGCATAGACGGGTTACTTACGCGCTCGTAACGACGCAACGCTACACGGAACTGAGTCAGACTGTATCCGTTGGGATGGGCAGCGCGATACCGCTCCCATTGCTTATGACTGGTCATGCCCTTGCGGGCCATCTCTTTGCTTGCTGACGGCATAAAAGCCTCAAGCGCATCTGTGCGGGGATTAGGTTCCTCCGGAACCTCTTCGATGCAGAACAGAGCGTAAAGCTCAGCATCGCTCTTGGAAAGGAACTCCTCGTTAGGTAAGGCTCAGAGTGTTCCACTTGTTGACATACTTTTTGACGGTGTTGCGCGAAGTACGAGCCATCTCGGCGATAGCCCTTAAGCCCACGCGTTCGGTGTATAAACGGACGATCGTTCGTAATTTATTCATTTTCAAAGGTCTGCTAGGCATGATCTCTCAGATTTTGGTTTGCTTTTGCTTCAAGCTAACAAAATCCGACTCCTTTTAAGCCTTTGAACAACTACTTTTTACTCAAATCACTGACTGGGTCAGTTTGCTCCGTTTTGGGTGGGTCAATTTCATCCGTTTTCAACGGGTCAGTTTAAACCGCCCCTGCTGGGTCTGTTTTACCGTGTTTTCCAGTTGTTTCCTGTTAAGAAATTTGTTTTTGGTATTCTTTTATTATTAAATATATGTAATTAATGCTTATGTGGTATTTAACATTTATGGGTTAAAAAATGTTAAATGACTATTGTTTTATTAAAAAAGGTCTTGTATATTTACGATATACTTTGTTATGAATATTTAACATTATTTGTTATATTCTGGTCGAAAATCAATATTAACTAAAAATATATTTCCCATGAAAAACAATCGAAAGAAATGCAATCTCAACCAGTTGGCGGGGATTATGCCAATTATTGGGAATGAAGAACAGAAAAATTCCGTAGGTGGAGATTACTATTACTCAGAACAAGGAGAGTTGCTTGGTTATCAGCCTGGAGGCAATCAAATTCGCGTGATTGATAAAGCGCAATACAGTAATGGAATGTATAGCACCGCTAAATTACTTTGTTATGCGTCTTCTGAGGCTCAACGTAATGTGTTTTCCAAGATAGCGGGAGTCGATTGTCAAGTCACGGCCGGTGCCTCGGTTCCAGATGCCAACGGCTATGTTGAAGAAGCATATTGTACGCCTTCGGGGCAGATCTATATGAATTATTACGGAAGTGTATACCGGCAGTGTGATTTTTGGGATGTATATTCGACATTATTGCATGAAAGGACTCATTTGGGACAAATAGGCTCCAATTTGACTAGTGATGACCGGGAATTATTGGCCCGGCAAGCGCAGATAAACGATCCTTACTTCAGCCGTTGTTCCGAAGATTACCAATTGCGGGTGTTATGTGATTTTGTACTCCGTGGCGGAACAGTTTATTTCTAATTTTAATTGAAATGAAGAAAGTTTACCATGGGAAAAGGGGCATTGCAATGTTCATTCTGGGTATTTGGATTCTTATTACATCGTGTGCAGATAGCGTAAAAGTTCCTCCTCGGCAGTTTCATAGCTGGACGAGCGATGTGATATTTCTCGACAGTACTCGTTACCTGATGGACCGATCGCCTCTGTATGGACTTGGAGGTTATGAGTATTTGCTGCCCATAGGAGTGACGATGATAGATCCGCCATACCCCCCCGGAACAATAGGAAACGATGATAAAAAATACGCAGCGATCTGGACGTTGGTTGACAGCATGCTTTATCTGAGAGCTATCGACGGCATAAGAACGGTACCGAGAGTCTACATGAGTACGCAATATATTCCGGAAATGAAGAAATTCCTCATAAGTAAAAAAGCGGTGAAAAAAGCCGAAACTCCTCTCGATAAGACACCCATTCGGGCCGCCTGGGTAACAGGCTTGTTTTACGTCAAAAAAGCGGTGGATAAGCCCGGGGAATTCTTCGATTTGGGCGCATGGAAAAAAAGTCCGTTTCAAGAATTGACTTTCGACGAGGGGAAACTCGTTTCGGTCAGGGAAATAGAAACTCTTCCCGTTACGGAAGACGATGAAAAAGAATACCAGAAAAAGTTAATAGAGAACAGGGAGAATCGGGGTAAAGTAAACGAATACATGGAACGGTATCATTTGAAATATTTGGACTTATACGACGATAATAATAATAAAGTCCCTTTTTAAAAAGGGAGGCTGATAGTATTGTTTTCAATGCGCTAAGAAATCGCACATAATTATAAAAGTAAAACTACCATGAAAAACAATCGAAAGAAATATAATCTCAATGAACTAGTAGATATCTTGTCGGTTATCGAGAACGATGATGGACAGTGAGGTATAGGGCAACTGCACACCAGAGGTGTGATCTCGTTTTGCATGCCTGGAATATTGAGCGAGTCCCCTCTACGGGATCTTAAAGATTATCGAGGAGCGTGCGGTGAAGGAGGGTTCATATTTACTGATTTCCACATCCTGAGGAGGCGGAGAAGCACTATTGAAAAACCATATGCCACGATATGGGTTTTATTCGATAGCACCTTATTCCTTACCGCATTGGATTATAGCTGTACTTCTCTTTCATTTGGAGCTGCTTCGGATAGGGTGTATCGTTCGATGGAAATTTTTTGGGGAAACAATCCGTTCGTGGCGAAAAGGTGAAATTGCCGCCATTCAGAATAATTTCCCTCGGACAGATCAAAGCTGAAAGGGTATATGGCTGTTTTTATGTGAAGAAAGCGTTAGATTCGATATTCCCTGATACTAAAGCATGACAGTCGTTACCGTTCACTAAGTTGATATTTCAAAATGAGATTTTGGTGTCGAGATAAAAATTTGAAACATATCCCCTGATACAAATTCAGAAAAGAAGGCTTTCAAAAAAAGAAGAAGCGATCCAATAAGAAAAAGGGGGATTAATAAAAACATCTATCCGGATAGTCTGAGTAGGGCATATGACTGAAATAAGAGAAGAAGGCGATATTTCTCCTGGTGTCGGCGCTGGGCAGTCCATATCAATGAATGATAATCAGGATGCTGACAAGAGCGAAGAAGTTCAGGATATCATTGATCGGATGCCTACACGGTGGACGGAGCGCATTTCGTTGCTTACGGCATTGTTGATTTTAGGGATCATCGCGTTGGGTTTTATCATCAAATACCCCGATACGGTAGATGGTCAGATCTCAGTGACAGCCCATGCGGCTCCGGTACGTCTTGTGGCTAATACGAGCGGCAAAATGTACTTGCTTCGTGAAAGTGGAGATTATTTGTGTAAAGGAGATGTAATCGCTTATATCGAGAGCGGGGCCGACTATCGGGATATTCTGTACCTGGACTCAACACTACGTTCAACAGGTTTTGAGAATACCGGTATGGACTCGTTGCCCGGAGATCTGATCCTCGGTGACGTGGGTACGGCCTACAACTCTTTTATGGTTGCATATGCCCAATACAAGCTTCTGATTCAGTCGGATATTTATGAAACGATGCGTAGGAATCTCACGGGCAAGATCGCCCTTGATGAGCAGATCGTGGTGAACCTGGTCCGGGAAATCGAGCTGAAGAAACAGGCTGTGGACAGCGCATACGCACAATTAGATCGGGATAGCCTACTTGTAATACAAAATGCCTTGTCCGTGGCGGAGTATCAACAACAACGTAATAACTGTCTTGCTCTGGAAGAGGCGGTATTAACGTTGCAGAATAACCGGTTGGCCAAACAATCGGAAATTGCCCAGAATCGTTTGGAAATCCAGCGTATCACACTCGAAGAAAATGAAACCCGTGCTAAGACATTCGCCGAGGTGAATACGGCCCGCAATGCGTTGGAGAACGCTGTCAATGTATGGAAAGAGCGATATCTACAGTATGCACCGATCGACGGAGAATTGGAATACCTCGGCTTTTGGAGGGAGAACAGTTTTGTCAATTCCGGACAGGAGCTTTTTACGGTTATTCCGGATAAAGGCGATTTCTTCGGTGAGATAAAGATTCCGGCTCAGGGAGCGGGAAAGGTCGAGGTGGGGCAGCAGGCCAACGTGAAATTGCTGAAATATCCTTATGACGAGTACGGTTATTTGCGTGGTAAGGTAAGTTCCATTTCACGGATCACAAACAATATCAATACTGAGAATGGAATCACCCCTACTTATTTGGTTACCGTATCGTTTCCGGATGGCATGACGACGAATTTTGGTCGCCGTCTTCCTCTCGATTTCGAAACGCAGGGCCAGGTAGAGATTATCACTAAACGAAAGCGACTGATCGAGAGATTGTTCGATAATCTGAAAGCCAAAGCGGAGAAATAATATATCCTGCCGATCCGTCACATCCAGAAATTGATTGTCCAACCTATTCACCCAACTTTATGTTTAAACTCTTTCCGGTTGAATATCAGATGGACTCGCAAGACTGCGGGCCAGCTTCGCTGAAGATTATTGCAAAATATTTCGGTAAATATTATTCGTTGCAGTATTTGCGCGATCAGTGCGGTATTCGCAGAGAGGGAGTGTCGATGCTTGACCTGAGTACTGGCGCAGAGAATATCGGTCTGAGGACACTGGCAATCAAATGCACAATCGACGATATAGTAAACAAGGTTCCTTTTCCAGCGATCGTATTCTGGAACGATAACCATTTTATAGTTGTCTACCGGGCAAACCAAAAGTATATCTGGGTCTCCGACCCGGCTAAAGGCCGGGTGAAATATACCCACGAGCAGTTTCGTAAGGGGTGGTATCCGAAGGGTGAGAAGCGAGGTAAATTGCTGGCTGTAGAGCCGACGGCCGAGTTCAAAGATTCCGAAGCAGAGAAAGAAGTACGGAAGAACAGCTTCCTGCGTATTCTCAAATACTTTGTCCCGTACAATAAGAATTTTATGCTGGTGTTTGCCATCATGTTGATCGTCACCCTGCTCTCTGGACTATTGCCGTTTATTTCGAAAGCGGTTATTGATGTAGGGATTAAGACATCGGATATCAATTTCATTAACATGGTGCTGATTGGCAATATTGCCATTCTTTTGAGTGTTACGATCTTCAATGTAGCGCGGGACTGGATACTGATGCATATCACCTCGCGCGTCAATATTGCACTGATCTCAGACTACCTGATCAAGTTGATGAAGTTGCCTGTAACTTTTTTTGAGAATAAGTTGCTGGGCGATATTCTACAACGGGCACAAGATCACGAACGCATCCGTAGTTTCATCATGAACAACTCGTTGGCGCTGATTTTCTCAACGCTGACATTTATATTATTCTCCATTATTCTGCTGGTCTATAACGCCGTTATCTTTTACATTTTTATTGCGGGGTCAGCTTTGTACGTGATCTGGGTATTGCTGTTTTTGAATATCCGCAAAAAGCTGGACTGGGAGTACTTCGAGCTGGTTTCGCGAAATCAGAGCTATTGGGTAGAAACCGTTGAGGCCATCGAGGATATTAAAATTTACAACTACGAGAAGCATCGGCGATGGAAATGGGAGGCGATTCAAGCCGGTTTATACCGAGTGAACAAGCGCGTATTGTCGGTAACGAATATGCAAAACCTGGGGGCTCAATTTATCGAAAATATAAAGAATATGGGCATCGTGTTTTATTGCGCGATGGCGGTGATCCGGGGCGATATCACTTTTGGGGTGATGATCTCGACGCAGTTCATTATCGGGATGCTCAACGGACCGCTCGTACAGTTTATCAACTTTATTATCTCGGCCCAATATGCAAAGATTAGTTTTTTGCGTATGAATGAGATCCGGCAACTGGATGACGAAGAGGATATGCTGACGGTAGGTAATTCGATGATTATTCCAGAGGACAAAACCATAACGCTGGAGAATGTGTTCTTTCAATATTCATCCAACGCTCCGGTCGTATTAAGGAATGTTTTCCTGATTATTCCTCAAGGTAAAGTGACGGCTATCGTCGGGGGTAGCGGTAGCGGTAAATCGACGTTACTTAAATTGCTTATACGGTTGTATAAGCCAACTCATGGGGAGATCAAGATGGGGTGCATGAACGTACAGGCAATTAACTTGCGTAAATGGCGAAACATGTGCGGAGTGGTAATGCAGGACGGGAAAATGTTTTCGGATACGGTCTTGAATAACATCGTGCTCGACGATGAACATATAGACTACGATCGCCTGCGTGAGGTTTGCCGCATTGCGCAAATCGAGGACGAAATCAACACAATGCCCAAGGGGTTTGAAACAAAGATCGGAGAGACGGGACGAGGACTGAGCGGTGGCCAGAAACAGCGTTTACTGATTGCCCGAGCACTATATCGTAATCCAGAATTTCTGTTTTTGGATGAGGCAACTAACTCGCTCGATGTGATAAACGAGAAGAAGATCACCGATGCGTTGAGTGCGGCATTTAAAGATCGTACGGTAATCGTCGTAGCTCACCGGTTGAGTACAATCCGTAATGCCGATCAGATTGTTGTGCTCGATAAAGGTGTGATCGTTGAAATAGGTAACCATGAAACTCTGATGGGAAAAAAAGGGTACTATCATGCGCTCGTTTCCTCACAAATGCAATGCTAATTTAAATTCAATGAATATGAGAATTTCTGTGGCAATGTGTACATATAATGGAGAAGATTATCTCGATGAACAGTTACAATCTATCCTTGAGCAAAGTATACCTGTTGATGAAATTATTATCTGTGATGATGGATCGGAAGATATGACGCTTTCGATTATTGGACGGTTTATCAGGGCAGGGGCTCCAATTAAACTGGTAAGAAATCCTCAAAATTTAGGATACACGAGGAATTTTGAAAAGGCGATTTGTCTTTGTTCTGGTGATATTATCTTTCTCGCTGATCAGGATGATATCTGGATGCCCGATAAGGTGAAAACAATTTGCTATTATTTTGATACCCATCCTGACAAAAGCTACGTTTTTACGAATGGAAAAGTAATCAATTCAATGGGTACACTGAGTTATGAAAAGACTCTTTTTGATATTGTAGGGATGACAAAACGGAATAAACGATTGTTTGATCAGGGACATCACTATGATGTGATGAGTGTATCGAGTAAAGTCACTGGAGCGACGACTGCTTTGAGGGCTTCTTTTGTTCCATATTGCCTGCCTTTCCCAGAACTGAATAAACTGGCTATCCATGATGGGATGATGGCAGCCGCTGCGGCTATAAGGAATCAAATTGGATATATTGATGAGTGTCTAATTAAATACCGGGAGCATTGTGCACAGTCAGTTGGGCTGGGTATGCTTTTTAAGTTTCCACCTCGAAGGTATGAACTTACTAAGGATCTATTGATGTGGCATGAAGCGCTTACGGACCCGTATAACAATGAACAGAGAGAGCGATTGAGGTTTGTTTATAAGAGATTGTTATCCATCAGGTCGATACATGGGGTTTTTCATTTAATCGGGATGTATATCCGCGGTGATTACAGACGACAGTATTCTAGACCCTTTGCGGTATTTTTAAGAGATATCAATGGAGTTATAGTCCGATTTATAGGACGTGTTGCTGGAATTTCTAGGTGCAAGTTGTTAAATGTCAATGAAATATAAATGCAAAATATAGTGCTGACTATGAGTAAACGAGAGTATTCGCTTAGTGTGTGGATGAAGTATACGTCCTGTCCGGTCAAGCGGAAAATAGGAGGATGCTATGAATTTACACTCAATAACACTGTAATTTTACCACTTATTACTAAAGATACAAAACTCTTCCCGGATGATGCCACGATTGTTAGTTTTGAATATATTACATCTGATTATATTTCCTATATTGGAGCGGCGGTTATGCAAAAACTGACGTTTGTTAGAAATGTCAATGTATCCGACCGATGGCAGAGTATCTCTATAGATTTATCGAGATATGCAGCGATGCTGCATCAGAATATCTTAGGAAGGCATATGACTGCCCTGAGATTGTACATCGCACCATTACCGTCGAGCGGTGCAGTTAGCTTTAAAATCCGAAACATCCGGCTAAGAAGCAAAAATGAAGATGAGCAGGTAAAGCAAACTCTGCGGGATACCCATATGAAAACAGAAAATCAAGGTAAAATAGATTTGGCGGATTATCTATTTCTTGAGGAGTTTCCCTGTGAGATTTCTTCGGTACAGGTCAATTCTCAATTTATCCATATAACCGGAAAAACATGCCCAGCCGACTCCAGTTTTTATCTCTGTGAAATCCCGATATATGGCTGTTTTTCACAGAATAATTTACTCCCTGTAACAAAAATAGAGACGAGTGATAAGCAGTTCTCAATGCAGATTGACCGCTATCGTAAAAGTGGCAATGTTTACTATGGTCGGTTGTATTCTCGTTGGGCTGTTGCTATCAAAGACTCAAACGCATATTCCCTATGCTCTTGTGGACATTATGCGGATCGGATTGATGCGGCATATGTAATCGTGCCGCCTTCACCAAAAAATAAGAAAGGTCTCGGAGCTTTCAAATATAATGAATTTGAGTCCGATCTAGACGAATTAGGCATATCGTATATCACATTCAATATACGGATCAATAACTTTCTGCGGCTCAAGCCTGAAAAAGATGCTATTCCTTTCGAGTATGGTGGTTGCATCTATTATGCTAATGCAATGAAAATTGCCAAATACGATCGGGCAATACAAAGTGCTGCAAAACGAGGAATCGATGTGTCAGCCATTATCCTTGTATATCCTGAGAACAGGAGCAGGGATAAAGATGTCGGACGGTTATTGGAGCACCCTGAATTTGATCCAGCCGGAGCCTATACGATGCCAAATATGACCAATCTGGAATCCTTGAATCTGTATGCTGCAGCTGTCGATTTTTTGGCTTCGCGTTACAGCCGTCCGGATAAAAAATATGGGCATGTTCACCGATGGATCGTGCATAACGAAGTTGATGCAGGATGGGCATGGGCTAATGCCGGCGAAAAAACTTTGTTGGAGTATATGGACTTATATCACAGATCAATGCGTTTGGTCTATCTCACAGCCCGGAAATATAATAGTAATGCAGAAGTTCTAATTTCACTCACGCATTTCTGGGATATTCCAAATACAGAAAAATATTGTTATCCTGCATCAAAGGTTTTAGCTATACTGTTGAAGTACGACCAAAAAGAAGGTAGCTTTCAATGGGGGGTAGCGCATCACCCTTATCCAGAGAGTTTAATCAATCCGCGTGTATGGCGAGAAACTAGAGCTACTTATGGATGGAATACCAAGTTTATTACATTTAATAATTTGGAAATGCTGGATGCTTGGATCAAACAACCGGAAATCTTTTACCAGGGGAAAAAACGCACACTTTTACTTTCGGAGCAAAATCCGAATTCACCGGATTATACAGACCGGTCATTAATAGAACAGGCAGCATGTTTGGCTTATGCATGGAAGAAAGTAATGGCTTGTGATGGTATCGATGCCTATATCGCACATAGCTGGATCGATGCACGTTTTGAGGGCGGTTTGAAAACGGGTTTGCGGAAATATCCCGATGATGAATCCGATCCCTTCGGATGCAAGCCATCGTGGTATCTATATCGTGATTTAGCGACCGAACGGGAGACGGAGAGTTGTGAGTTTGCTAAAAAAATCATTGGAATCGAGGATTGGGCCGAAATTATTCACCTGTATCAAGTAGAAAAGGATTAACCTATGGAATGGAAACCTATACTTACATATAAATGGAACGCATGGGCGTTGGGGATGATCGATGATATAAGTCGGTGTATAATGAGACAAGATTTGACGGCCCGAGCCCAGGGATTGCTGTATGGAAATGCCGGAACTGATGTTTATTTGTTCCACGCGGCCGATTTGAAGAACGATGATAAATTGTTTGATTGGGCAACCGATTTGTTGGGACTAATCCTCAAACAGGTAGAGATCAAGATTAAACATGTCCCCCAAAAAACGGATGTGATAGACGTTTCACTTGGTCAGGGACTTGCCGGTGTCGGCTGGAGTATGTCTTATCTTTTGAATAGCGAACGGGTAGAAGGAGATATGAATTCTATTTTCGGCGCTGCCGATGCCGCAATTTTTCGACGAATGGTTACGATAGTTCTGGAACCGTTATTACAGGAGTTATCCAGTTCGGTCGGGATTGGACTTTATGCAGTAAGTCGGGATAGTCGATTGTCACATGAATTTCTTCGGCGCTATATTTTGGAACTGTATGGGCGTATCAAACAATCGGAAACAAGGAATAAAATACTCGCACAGTCATCCGGAACGATTGAGGGGCTTATTAGACTGACGGGTAAAATTTCAGATAAATATTCCGATATTGCATATACACTTGATGTGAGAGACTATCTATTCGATTTGTTTACAACTATACCGATGCAGAATCTCGACTTGAGGTCGTTATTTCTTCTGATAGATAGGGAGAGTTATCGAACTTTGGCGAAAAATGAACTTAATCAGCGTGCCCGCTGGACGGTAGAAAATGTAAAAAAACTGAAAATCGGAGCAGGTCTTGAACAAGGGATAGTTGCGATGGGGCACACGTTCAATCGAATATTTCAGCATACGGGTGACGAACAATGCCGTGATGCAGCCGTAGTGTGTTTCAAAGAACTGCTCGAACGTGCTAATCAAACTGTTGGAGGAAGTGACGCCGGTTTGTGGAATACGTCGTCTCGGGGAATTTGGTGTAGGCATTACGGCCTTTTGAATGGTATTGCCGGTATCGGTCTTGCATTAATGGCGGCCGTTTCTAACGAAGAGCCGACGTGGGATGAGATTCTTTACCTGAGTTGAATGACACCATGAGAAAAATATTATTAGCAGGCTTGTCATGTATAGTTCTGTGTTTTGCTCAGGCGCAGGATAAGTGGTCGCTTGAACGTTGTGTCAGCTATGCTTTGCAACATAATGCACAGGTGCGCAGGGCACTGGTTACGAGTAAAGAATATAATGTTCGTCTTAATACGGCCCGTAACAACCGCCTACCTGATCTGAATGCCAGTTTCGGACAAAATATCTATTTCGGTCGCGGTCCATCGCGCGATGGAACATACAAAGACAATACCCAAATGTCGACATCAATGGGGGTAACGGCCAGCCTGACGGTATTTGCCGGTTTGAGAATCAAGCATGATATTTCAGCGCGACACCTCGACCTAGAAGCATCATTGCAAGATTTGGAACGGGCTCGCGAGGATTTGTCGCTTCAGATCACATCGTTATTTCTTCAAGCGCTTTTCTGCAAGGAGCTTGTCGGCGTGGCTGAACGGCAGACTGAATTGAGCCGTAGACTAGTGGAGCGTAACGAATTGATGTTGCAGGGGGGACGTAGTGTGGAGGCGGCACTACTCGAAAGTCGTGCGCAACTTTCGAACGATGAGTTGAACCAGGCGCAAGCAGAGAATAACTTGACTCTTGCGCTGCTTGCATTGAGTCAGGCGCTGAGTCGGGAGAGTGCTGAGGATTTCGATATTGAACCACCGGTAACCGATTCGATCAGTCCGGATGCTCTCGACAGGATCGAACAGCCCGCAGCTATATTCGAAACCGCCGTATCCATACGTCCGATGATCCGAGCCGAAGAATTACGGTTAGAAAGTAGTGCTCGGGCATTACAAATAGCTAAAGCAGCCCGATATCCACAGGTCGTGTTGAGCGGAGGATATAGCAATAGTTATTTCTATTCGTTTGTTTCCGGTTACAATAACGTGGCGTTCTTTAACCAACTTCGTAACAATGGGAATGAATTTATCGGGTTGAGCGTTAATATTCCAATATTCAACCGCATGGCCACGCGCAATCAAATCAGCTCGGCCCGGATCGCAATAGAAGCCCAGCAAATTGCCGTCAGTGAAGCCCGTCTTGCATTGCGCAAAGAGATCGAAACGGCATACTACAATGTGCACACCTCGTTTAAAAAATACACGGCTGCCGCACAATCGGTACTTTCGGCTACCGAAGTATTCAATTACGAGGAGAACCGGGTAGCTGCCGGGCGTAGCAACATGTACGATTACAACGATGCAAAAATGCGGCTCGAAAAAGCAGAGTCGAATATGTTGCAAGCCAAGTACGAGTTTATCTTCAATCGGAAAATACTCGGATTTTATGCCGGAGAGCCACTAATTTGATAACCATAAACCACATAGAATATGAAATATTACGTTATTATCTGTGCAATTCTGAAAGATGAAACTCCTTATTTAATCGAATGGGTAGAGCACCATCTAAAAATCGGTGTCGAGCATTTTGTTCTATACGATAACAATAGTATAATCCCGGCAAGACAAACACTGAAAGCATACGTCGAAAAAGGAATTGTAGAAGTAATCGATTGTAAAATCACGAATACTCCCCTATTGAAAGCATATACGCACTGCTTGTACAATATGCATGATGACGCGGACTGGATTGCATTTATAGACATCGATGAGTTCATTATCTTAAATAAGCACAAGGATATCCATGACTTCTTGCAAGACTATAAGAATTTTGCAGGGGTGTGTCTGAATTGGGTGATCTATACAGCTAATAATCATATTTCGAAACCAGAAGGGTTGGTTATGCAGAATTATACGGAACCTACTCCTGGAGAATTTGCGGCAAATCGGCACATAAAAAGTATTATTCGACCAAGATGTGTGAATATAATGGATAGTTCACATTTTGCCCGGTATGCAGGAAGATATTATGCTGTGAATGAGAATTATAAATGTGTTGAGCGGGCGCATTCTTTTTTCTCGAATGACGTTGCTCAAATTAATCATTATTTTACGAAAAGTTTTGAGGAATGGCTTGGTAAAGTCGGTCGAGGGCTTCCTGATTCATTACAAACCAGAGCCGTTGACGAATTCTGGATATACAATCCCGGAATGATGCCCCGAAGATCGGAAATCGAGCAAATATATCAAGATACTATCCAGAAAATCAGTCGGTAAAGATTCCTTTAAAGGGATATCGCTTATACAGAAATAGAAACAAAAGGATAGATTACCATTTTGTTGGGTGTTAAATTGGATATCATTTCCGTAAAATCGGTGTCTGCCTTTGTGTTGGATTCCAATAATATGGGTATGAATTTTCTGAACAGCACAATGAATCGGGAATCTTCCACTTTGTTTACCCAATATAAATTATCCTGGATTTTCGATCTAAAATCCATATTGATACCCCCGCCGAACAAGATGTCGGCACGGTAATGATTTGCTAAATAAAGGTTTTTAAAGAAATCCACAGCAGAGTAATCATGGCTGAAATAATGACCATCGCAAGTAATGACGACAAATTCATCTCCGTTATTCATACAGTCGGTTAAAATAGCATTTAGTGCCTTGCGGTCGGCGAAAGGAGCTGTTGAATCGGATTTAATTCGTTTAACTTGAAATTCTTCTCTGGCCAAGAACGGGTCATGGATCGCCTCAAGAGTCTTGGAAAAGCAATAAGTGTTGATGTAAAGGCCATCAGTTTGCCTGGTCGATGACTTTTTCTTTACGTTTATTTTTCTGGAATATTTGCTCCCCTGCAGAATATTGTGCACTTTTTTTGCTCCCAACGCAATGGTTCCGATATTGAGTAAATGGATGAATTTTATGCAATCATAACTACTCCATAAGATATTGAATAATCGGGTAAAGAACAAAATCAAATCATTGGATTTGAGCTTTGTGTGATAGAATAACAGTAGATCCATGTAAAACAGTACCTTTGCGGATTTTTTTTCGTCCTCCCATTTATTGCTGTTGAAAGATATACTGTCGTTCGAAATTCGGATCATAACTATTGATGAGGAAATACAAAAGATATTGCCCCATTCACTATAATGTAGAATCATCATATCGTCCGAGTACCAGGCAAGCGGATAATTCGGGATTTTGTATTTTGCAAATTGGCTCGACTTGAAGATGTGTTCACTTAATGATGATCGGGTCTTATTATATAGCTTTTTAATAAGCAGTTTTCCTGAATTCTCCAGTTGAGAAAACCGATAAACATCGGACATAATATCGTCATATTCGTTGATAATAGCTGTCGAAAACTTAATGACGTTAATTCCGCGCTGTGTAATCTGAGGTAGATTTTTATAAAAATCTGCCACTACATCTTCGTCAAGGATATCGTCGTCACCCAATATCATAAACCATTCCTCGTCTGAGATCAATGAAACGCATTGGATGAATTGTTCGCTCAATGTACGAGGGTCTCTTTTGTTGTCGAATGTTCGGTAAACAATATCAAGGTCGCGGACATAATTATTGATGATTGCGGTAGGATCATCGGGGCTGTTGTTATTCCCGATGTACACTTTAAATCGTTTATCTGTCTGATGGCTCAATGAGAAAAGCGTCCTGTCGAAAAAATCGATCTTGTAATAAGGGATGACGATAGCTAATTGCATGATATTGATAGTAGAAATAGTTGAATTTATTTGTTATAAATATAGGAATTAATTTTAATTTGATGCAGGTCTTCATCCGAGATTAGATGCTTAAACCAAGATTCATGTGGAAATTTGGTCGGGATAATAATTGGCAAATCACGATAGTGAAAATATCCGGAAAATTCGCCAAAATTATTTGTGAAAATCAGGGAAATACTGTAGCTTTCAATGCTAGATTCTGTCATTCGACAGAGATAATTACCTGTAATTATTCTATTGCTTGATCAATCTATGAAAATATCGGTCGCGCAGTGTACATACAACGGCGAAAAGTATATTGCTGAACAACTATGCAGCATTTTTTGCCAGGATGAATATTTTATCGATGAAATTCAAATAGGTGATGATGGATCGACAGATCATACGATTGATATTATCCAAGAATTTCAGGCAAAATACGGGAGAATACATTTAACCGTAAATGATGAGCGTTTGGGCCCTGTGAAGAATTTCGAACGTACAATCATGCGATGCCAAGGAGATTATATCTGCCTGTCGGATCAGGATGACGTCTGGCATCCTGATAAATTGAAAGTGCTTATACCTATTCTTGAAAATGATAATACAATTCAGGCTTGCTTTACCAATGCTTCCCTGATTGATGGGGAAGGGGAGCCTATCGACGGGTGTTTATGGCAGGCATTTGGTGCTAAACGTAACGAGGAGTGTCTTTTGACTACAGATAGAATACTGGAGTTTATTTTACGTTTCGGCAATGTTGTTACTGGCGCTACGATGGTCTTAAAATCAGCATGTAGGGATAAGATTCTTCCGTTTTATCACAGGTATGGATATGAATATCACGACTGGATGATTGCTTGCCAGTTAGCGATGAACAAGGAAATATATCCCGTAGATCAAGAGTTGATCAGTTATAGGATACATGAAAAACAGCAGGCCGGGATTCCCCGCTCAGATACCTGGGATACGATCTTTGATATACGTAAAAACATCCTGGGGAAAAGATTTGACAATGTAAGTTACAGTAGGACACTGGCTTTTACGTGGAACTATTTCAAAAATACAATCAACGAACTTCGTTTTTATAAAGAAGCATCTGGATATTTACTGAAACGATGTTTTGTGGAAGCCCGGAGAGAGTGGGCCAGTTTTAAACGGTATCAGTTGATTCCAAGTTCAAGTGGAAGTAGTCATTCTGATTCTAAAAGTTCAATTTGTTTTTTCGTCGGATACTCCGATTCAGGTGTGACCGCTCCGGAAGATATGGAATATATCCGCGAACTCCAGAAATATTTTTGTAGGGTGATTGTACTGACTAATTATCAACCATCGGACGAAGTTCCTGGTTATGAATATATGTTGTTGGAAAATAAAGGATATGACTTCGGTTTTTTCTATCAGGCGGTTAGACGGATGAATTTAGCATACTATCATACTGTCGGGTTTGTAAATAATAGTAATCGATTAGTGAGAGGAGCTTCCCTACATGACTTTTTCTCATGGTGCCGTTTACAACGATCTTCGTTCTGCGGAATTACCGATAGCTATCAGGCACTCGGAGATGTCGATCCCCGATATGCATATCATTTGCAAAGTCATTTGCTCGTATTTAAAGGGCGGGCTATTGAGTATTTGCTAGATTTTTTCGATGAGATAGATTTCAGGCGTTTCTTTTCAATTGAGAATAAGACCACTCTGAGACGGTTCATTATCAAGGAATGCGAAATAGGGTTAACTCGCTATATGATCCGACGTAAGGTGAAGCCAGTGTCTTGGATGAAATCAGAAGCATTGTGTTCGGAAATGTGCCGGTCGGTTGAAAGTGTCAATCCGCATATTGATTTCTGGGAGGAAATGATACAACGGGGATATCCTCTGATGAAAAAGAAGCTCATATCCGGGAAATGGGATAATCTGATTCGAAATGCCGATAATATTTCGAAGTACCTGTAAAATCAAGGAGGGAAATATGATTAGAGTAAACTGCATTAATCTGGAAAGCCGTACCGAACGTAAGAACCATATCGAAATAGAGTTCTCCGATCGCCATGAATTTAATCTGCGGATCGTCCAAGCTATCAAACATGAAGTGGGCGCGATCGGGCTATGGCAATCATTGATCGGAGTGGTAAAAGAGATGTCTCTGTACGATGACGAGTATTTCATTTTTTGTGAGGATGATCATACATTTACCAAGCATTATACGCCCGAGGTACTGCAAGAAGGTATCGAAACAGCGAAGAGTCACAATGCCGATATTCTCCTTGGAGGTGTCAGTTGGTTGGAAACGGCCGTACAGGTATCTGATCGTATGTTCTGGGTGGATAAGTATACCGGTAATCAGTTTGTGGTGATATTCAAGAAGTTCTATCCTGTGATTTTGGGAATAACTGATTTTGAAAATATGACTGCCGATAAAAAAATATCTGAACTGTCCGAAAACAAATTCGTTATATTCCCGTTTATTTCACTTCAGAAGGAATTCGGATACTCCGATGCAACGAATAATAACAATAATACCGGGCGAGTGGATTACTTGTTCGATACGACGATTAAAAAGCTATCGAAGATCGATAAGGTTAGACGCTATTATTGTAATATGCGATGAATTATGGAGACGGCTAATATCGAATTGCCGGTTTACCTAATCGGCAGTCAATTTGACGGAGGTACCGTAGAGGCAGCGTTCAAACAGTTTGAAGGAAGGGATGAGTTCTGTCTGAGTATGATTGATGACGTGAAAGATGCTCGGGGGAAACCGGATCGTTGGCAAACAGTGAAACGGTGCGTGAAAAAAGCGATTGAGGCTCAGGAGGATTTGTTTGTCCTTTGCGAGTCCGATCATATTTTTACGGCACAATACCATAAGGATTATCTGATTCGAAATATTATAGAGGCTCATGGACAAGGATGTAATATTTTGTGCGGAGGTGTCGCAAGTTTTCAGGATGCCGTTCCGTTGAGCCGAAATCGGTATTGGATCGATAGTTTCATGGTTTCGTCTTTCACGATCATATATGCAAAATTCTATCAAAACTTACTCGATGAGCCGGGGACAGAAAATTTGACTCTCGACCAGAATCTTTCGAAAATGACTAGCCATAAAATGACGCTCTACCCATTTATTTCTGTTCGGAATTACCCGAAATCGGAGAAATTGGGGACTTTACAATGCGAGATAATGTATCGGTTTACAAATTCCGGGATGAAACTAAAGATTTATCAGGAGGCTTATGACCGCTATATTTTGAAAAATCGATAAAAAAAAGGAGAATTTCCCCCTTTTTGCGTTTGGCATCGAAGCCTGCTAGTCCTCATATCGGAACATCCCCTCTATCTGTTCCAGGTATTCAGGGAATTTCTTATGTCCTTCCTCCGTAGTGAAGATGTACATCATAATATACCCCCGTCCTTTCTTTTGGATCACCAGTGTGTCGAGATACTTATACTTCCCCTGGTAGTCGTAGTATTCGTTCACAGGTTTAAAATTCAGTGAAACCCGGAAAGCCGTATCGGCATTGAATATACTTTTAGCCTTTTCTTCCGGATAATATTCGAGGTATTGACGCCAGTCTATATCGTTTCTTCCATGTAAAAAATAATGATAATGTCCCATTGCAAAGATAATATCCGCTCTGGTTGACCACATGTGTTGCATGTCGAGTACGCGAAGCGGATCGTCGGGAGAGTAACGTTTCATCGATATGATATACAGCGTGTCCTCGGGGGTAAGGGGCGGAAACAAGGAAAACATGGCGATACATTGTCGGTCTTTGGAATATAATACGTTATAGCCGGCAGTCATGATTTTCCTTAATTTAGGATAACCATAAAAGTCTTCCCCATACAAAATTTCGTCGAACTCACGCGGTTTAGTGTATGTTGCGCCCATCAATTTTAGTATCCTGGAGTTTTCATTCCCCAACCATCTGTTTTCATAATAACTGATGTTCCGGGTTACGTCCCCTGCCCAGACTTTCTGGTTTTGGGCAGGGCATAACACCGGTACCATGATGGACTGAATTAAAAAAATAAGGCATATGAATGTTCGCATCATAGTCTGTTTTTATTAAAATATAGAACCGCCGGCAGAATACGACCCTACTTCTCCGACGGCATAGATCGTCGACCAAGCGCCAATATCAACCTTGCCAGGCATTTGATTTGCCTCATCCCAGTACTTAATTTGAGTTTTTCCTGTGTTAGGATTTAGGTAGGTACCGGTGATAACCACCGCATGGCCCACCTGGCCATTATCATTATTAAAAACCATCATCCCTTTGTACTCTTTGCCGTTATATGTGACTTTTCCTTGCTGAGAAATCGAAATTGTATTATCCTTGACTTCTACTACTTCCATATCCCCGAAAGATCCCATTGTGGGAATATCACTTGCATTTACTTCGCCCCCACTACCTGCCCAATATCCTAGTACCTCATGCGTTTCAATTGAGTAATGCTGCCAGTCGAAGGCGTCTCCGTCTAGAAAATCTAAACAGTGGAATACGCATGAAGGTGGAGGTTCCGTCCCTCCAATAGAGGATTCCATCTCGTCTTTTTCAATAATTTCTAGAAAATCTGCTGATTTTAGCTTGTCCAAGGTAAGTTTTGTTTTCATCGTATAATTATATTTAAATTAATAAAAAATTGATTTAAGAAGAACCGTACGATTTGTTTCAATAATTCTTTTTGTATCTGGATATATCATAGAGCCGCCCAATCCTCATATCGGAACATCCCCTCTATCTGTTCCAGGTATTCAGGGAATTTCTTATGTCCTTCCTCCGTAGTGAAGATGTACATCATAATATACCCCCGTCCTTTCTTTTGGATCACCAGTGTGTCGAGATACTTATACTTCCCCTGGTAGTCGTAGTATTCGTTCACAGGTTTAAAATTCAGTGAAACCCGGAAAGCCGTATCGGCATTGAATATACTTTTAGCCTTTTCTTCCGGATAATATTCGAGGTATTGACGCCAGTCTATATCGTTTCTTCCGTGTAAAAAATAATGATAATGTCCCATTGCGAAGATAATATGTGCTCTGGTCTGCCACATGTGCTGCATGTCGAGTACGCGAAGCGGATCATCGGGAGAGTAACGTTTCATCGATATGATATACAGCGTGTCCCCAGGAGTAAGGGGTCGAAACAAGGGGAACATGGCGACACATTGCCGATCTTTGGAATATAGTACGCTACAACCAGAAGTTACGATCTTCTTTAATTTGGGATAGCCATTGAATGATTCCCATCCCAAAATTTCGTCGAACTCACGCGGTTTACTGTATGTTGCGCCCATCAATTTTAGTATCTTGGAGTAGTCTTCTCCTAACCAGTTATTTTCATAGTAGCTAATGTTCCGGGTTACGTCCCCTACCCAGACTTTCTGGTTTTGGGCAGGGCATAACACCGGTACCATGATGGACTGAATCAAAAAAATAAGGAATATGAAAGTCCCCATCGCAATTTATTTAATTGAACTTAGAACCACTGGCGGAATATGAACCTACTTCTCCGACGGCATAGATAGTTGACCATTCGCCAATATCAACAACTCCTTCCACGCGATTTGTCTCATCCCAGTACTTGATTTGTGTTTTTCCTGTATTTTTATTTGTTTCAGTACCAGTGATAACTACTGCGTGGCCCACCTGGCCATTGTCATTATTAAATACCATCATGCCTTGGTATTTTTGCCCGTTGAACGTGATCTCTCCCGAAGAGGAAATTGATATCTGATTATCTCCGACTTCAATTACCTCCATGTCTCCGAAAGCTCCCATTTTGGGAATATCACATGCATTTACTTCGCCCCCGCTACCTGCCCAATACCCGAGAACGTTATATGTTTGCAGTGAGTAATACTGCCAGTCATGGGTTGCCCCATCCAATACGTCTAAACAATGGAATACACACGAACGTGGAGGTTCTGTCCCTCCAATAGAGGATTCCATCTCATCTTTTTCAATAATTTCTAGAAAATCTGCTGATTTTAGCTTGTCCAAGGTAAGTTTTGTCTTCATCGTATTTTTATATTTAAATTAATAAAATAATGAATTGACTTAACTTAACTGGCTTCCCTTGTTTACTCCAACATCTTCATATATACAATTCACATAACTATTTATGTCGAGTAAAACCTCTGCTTATTTTAAGATTTAAAATCTGTTCGATGTAAATATAATAATAATGATTGAAATACAATGCAGTATTAGGATTATTTTTTTAGCATAATTAAATACTGATGTAGATGTATTATATTGGTGAAAATCAGCGTTATAATGTGTATTTGCGAAAATGTAAGGGGATGGACGAGCTATTTTTTCCTACTAATCTCTCAGAAGCCTCATTTTTAGCCCTATGTGTATGAACAAGGTTGACGACTGTTAATATTCCCATGCAAAATATAAAGCCACGCCTATATAGGCGTGGCTTTATTGGCAAAACCGACGACGGTTTATTTTTTCGACTCTTCCAGAGATGCCTGACGGAATTCTTTCATCAGTTTGGTCAGTTCAAGGGTCGCTTTGCGGGCGCGGGTGCCGGCTGCTTTGTTACCATTTTCGAGTTGCCGGGTCGCATCGGTAGAAAATTCAGCCATCTTGGCCTGGATCTTCTCAAATAATTCTTTACATTTTTATTGAGTTTTAAATGTGACGGGCAAATATACGATTTTTGTGGAATATCGTTATGTCGCGTTTTTATAGTTCCGATGTAGTAATTTTTGTCGGTTTGAGGTGTATTAATTAAATCGGTTGGGTGGGGGAAGGCTAGGTGTCTTTGTTCAATGATTTATCGGGATTTACAGATTACGACAAACTTCTTGCATAATTCTATAAAAGATAGTACCTTTGCTTAATAGGTAGGTAAAGTGACGTAAAATGCTGGACAAATACGTCAGTCAGAATCGTTACCAAATCGTTACTGTTTGAAATATTGGAATGCGGTAAGCATTAATAAATAGGCAATTGCGAGGATGGGTTCGAATCCCGCCTTCTCCGCGATTCGAGATAATTGCAGATGTCCGTACAGCCGGCCGTGAGGCGGTTGTACGGATGTTTTTGTCTTCAGATACTCTTGCCCGGACGCGGGAATGACGGCGTCGGCGCATTGCGAAGCGGCGGGAATGTAAATCCTGCCCGATGCCGGAACTGTTCGGCGACAGGCGATGCATAGCGGGCCGGCGGCGGCTTTCGCCGAGGCGGACCCTTTTTCGAAACCCGCGAAGCGGGCGCGAACGGCTCCGTTCCGGATCGTTATAAATAAAAAGCGATCGTGAAATTGTTATAAGTTTTTTTAATTTTGCGAACATCGGGGAAATATCCTTATGCATACGTGTTTCCCGTCTGTAATACGGGTAGGATTATCCGTAATTCGGGTACGGTCGATATGGCCTGTTTTTAGGTATTTTTGTGGTGCGGGGAGTAAAAGATGGAAACGAAAGAACGATAATATATAAAAGCCTATGTTGCGAAAAATAAGAGTAACGCTCGCCGTCGTCTGTTTTACGCTGATCACATTGTTGTTTCTCGATTTTACGGGAACGTTGCACGCGTGGTTCGGGTGGCTGGCGAAAATTCAATTCTTGCCGGCGGTACTGGCGCTGAATGTCGGCGTAATCGTGGCGCTGCTGGCGTTGACGCTTCTGTCGGGGCGTGTCTACTGTTCGGTGATCTGCCCGTTGGGGGTATTTCAGGACGCGATTTCGTGGATCAGCGGGAAACGGAAAAAGAAAAAATACCGTTTTTCGTATTCGCCGGCCGTATCGTGGCTGAGGTACGGTGCGCTGGCGTTGTTCGTCGTCGCAGCGGTCGCCGGTATCGGTTCGCTGGTGGCGTTGCTCGCTCCGTACAGTTCCTACGGCCGCATCGTGCAAAACCTGTTCGCTCCCGCGTATCAGTGGGGAAACAACCTGCTGGCCTATCTGGCCGAAAGAGCCGGCAGTTACGCTTTCTACCGGACGGAGGTGTGGATGAAAAGCCTGCCGACTTTTCTCGTGGCCGCCGTTACTTTCGTGACGCTGATCGTGCTGGCGTGGCGTAACGGTCGTACTTATTGCAATACGATTTGCCCGGTGGGTACGGTGCTGGGTTTTTTTTCCAGGTATTCCCTGTTCCGTCCGGTGATCGATACGGAAAAATGCAACGGTTGCGGTCTTTGTGCGCGTAAATGCAAAGCGGCCTGCATTGATTCGTCGAAGCACCGGATCGATTACAGCCGGTGCGTGGATTGTATGGATTGTATCGACGCTTGCCGGCAGGGAGCTGTCGGTTATCGGTTCCGGTTTGCGAAAACCGGTGCGAAACCGGCCGTCGCTTTCGAAGCGGTCGACGATACGCGAAAGCCGGATACAGCCCGCCGCAGTTTTTTGACCGGTCTGGGACTGTTGGCCGCTTCGGCAGCCGTCCGGGCGCAGGAGAAAAAAGTGGACGGCGGCCTGGCCGTTATTTTGGACAAGAAGATACCGGATCGGGCGACGCCCGTCGTCCCGCCCGGAGCCCGGAGTCTCCGGAATATGGCGGCCCACTGTACCGGCTGCCAGCTCTGCGTGTCGGTATGTCCCGACGGCGTATTGCGGCCTTCGGCCCGTCTGGCGACCCTGATGCAGCCCGAAATGTCTTATGAGCGTGGTTACTGTCGTCCGGAGTGCGCTAAATGCGCCGAGGTTTGTCCGACGGATGCGATACGCCTGACCGGTCTTGCGGAAAAATCGTCGATTCAGATCGGCCATGCCGTCTGGGTGAAAGAGAACTGCGTGCCGCTTACGGACGGGGTGGATTGCGGCAACTGCGCTCGCCATTGTCCGACGGGAGCCATTACGATGGTTCCGTCCGATCCCGATACGGCGGATTCTCCGAAAATCCCCGTTGTGAACGAAGAGCGGTGCATCGGCTGCGGCGCGTGCGAAAACCTTTGCCCGGCGCGTCCGTTCAGTGCGATCTATATCGAAGGACACGAAAATCACAGAACGATTTAAGATTGCGAACTCATGGAAAAAAAGATAAAAAAAGAGAAAATAGACCGGCGCGAATTTCTGAAAAGACTCGGCGCGGGAGCGGCCGTTTCGGCGGTTGCGCTGTCCGGTTGCCGTCCGAAGCGCAATCCGGCGTCGGGCGACCGCTCGGCGCAAGGCGAGGTTCCGACCGATAAGATGACCTACCGCACTAATCCGACTACGGGCGACCGCGTGTCGTTGCTGGGGTACGGTTGTATGCGCTGGCCGACCGTTGCCGACAGCAGCGACGAGCAGATCGACCAGCAGATGGTCAATTCGCTGGTCGATTACGCCATCGCGCACGGCGTCAACTATTTCGATACGTCGCCCGCTTATTGTAAAGGGCGTTCGGAACGCGCAACGGGCATTGCGCTGAGCCGTCATCCGCGCGACAAATATTTGATTGCCACCAAATTGTCTAACTTTGCTCCTGCGACTTGGAGCCGGGAAGCTTCGCTGGCGATGTACCGCAATTCGTTCAAGGAGTTGCAGGTCGATTATCTCGACTACCTGTTGCTTCACGGCATCGGTATGGGCGGTATGGAGGCGCTGAAAGGACGCTATCTCGATAACGGGATGCTCGATTTTCTCGTTGCCGAACGCGAAGCGGGACGTGTCCGAAACTTGGGATTCTCGTATCACGGCGATATCGAGGTCTTCGATTACCTGCTTGCGCGGCACGATGAGATCAAATGGGATTTCGTGCAGATCCAACTCAATTACGTCGACTGGAAACACGCCAAAGAAGTCAACGATAGGAATACCGACGCCGAATATCTTTACGGTGAACTCGAAAAACGGGGTATTCCGGCCGTCATCATGGAGCCGCTGCTGGGCGGCCGGCTGTCGAACGTGCACGACCATATCGCCGCTAAACTGAAGCAACGTCGTCCGGAAGCGAGCGTCGCCTCGTGGGCGTTCCGTTTCGCGGGATCGTTTCCCGGCGTGCTGACCGTGCTGAGCGGTATGACTTACATGGAGCATCTGCAGGATAATCTGCGTACCTATTCGCCGCTTGAGGAACTGACCGGTTCGGACAAGGAGTTTCTGGAAGAGACGGCGCAGGCGCTGCTGCGTTATCCGACCATTCCCTGCAACGACTGCAAATATTGTATGCCGTGCCCTTACGGATTGGATATTCCGGGCATTCTGCTGCATTTCAACAAGTGTATCAACGAAGGTAATATGCCCTCTTCGTCGCAGGATGCGAATTACCGAAAAGCGCGGCGGGCGTTTCTGGTTGGCTACGACCGTTCGGTGCCGCGCTTGCGGCAGGCCAATCATTGCATCGGCTGTAACCAGTGCAATCCCCATTGTCCGCAAAGCATCAACATTCCCGCGGAGATGCAGCGCATCGATAAATTCGTCGAAGATCTGAAGCAGGGGCGTGCATTCTAACTAAAATGAACGGAGTATGGCAAGGGATACAAACGGAATAACTCCGGAGTTGCGAAGGCAGGCGATTGACCGGCTCTTTGCGGAACGGTGTTCGTGCGTGATTCGTAACGGTTCCGATATGCGGGTATTCTATGAACGGGGCGTGAAAGACTTGTACCGGCTGCTGAAAGAGGAACCCGGGCTCCTGCGCGGGGCTTTCGTCGCGGATAAGGTCGTAGGCAAGGCGGCCGCAGCGTTGCTGGCTTTGGGCGGCGTCGAAGAGGTATTTGCGGATGTGATCAGCCGGCCGGCCCTCGATTTGCTGGAGAAAAACGCGGTCGGCGCCGGTTACAGGCTTTGCGTGCCGCATATCGTCAACCGTACGCATACCGGCCGGTGTCCGTTGGAAACCCGTTGCGACGGATTGCAAACGCCCGAAGAGTGCCTGGCACAGGTAACGGATTTTATCGAGACGATGAAACGGGAGGGATAGGCGCGGCCGGGGCGTTTCGTCTGTTGTCCGGTATGCGCGTGATTTGTAATACTCTGTACAAAGAAACGGCGCCGGGGTATTTTCGGCCGGAACGTGAAAGCGTGCAGTTTGGAATATTTTCATCGTTTTTTGCCGGTTCCTGCTGGAATAAAGCGGATTGTTTCCGTATCTTTGTATGATTTTAATACGAAAAAGATGAAATTCGACGAACTCGGCCTGCACGAGGGCATCATGGAAGGAATCGAAACGATGAACTTCAAAGAGATGACCCCCGTTCAGGAACAAACTATTCCCATTATTCTCGAAGGAAAAGATCTGATCGCTTGCGCTCAGACCGGCACCGGCAAAACGGCCGCCTATACGCTTCCGTTGTTGGACCGTTTGCTGCACGAGGGCAATCCGGACAATGTGGTGAAATCGCTGATCGTAGTTCCCACGCGCGAGCTGGCGCAGCAGATCGATATCCAGTTTCAGGGTTTTTCCTACTTTTTACCCCTTTCGACGACGGTCGTTTACGGCGGTGGCGACGGTATCGGCTGGAGTCAGCAGAAACAGGGGATGATCATGGGCTCCGACATCGTGATCGCTACGCCCGGACGCCTGCTGGCCCATATTCAGAACAGCGGGGTGGATCTGTCGCACGTGCGCTATTTCGTGCTCGACGAGGCCGATCGGATGCTCGATATGGGATTCTTCGACGATATTATGAAGATCGTCGCCGAGTTGCCCGCCCAGCGGCAGACCGTGATGTTCTCGGCGACGCTTCCTCCGAAAATCAGGCAGTTGGCCAAACAAATCCTGCGCGATCCGTCCGAGGTGAACATCGCCATATCCAAACCCAACGAGGCGATCAGCCAAGTGGCTTACGTATGTTACGAAAACCAGAAAATCGGAATTATCCGCGAATTGTTCGCCCGGCCTTCGGGGACGAAAACGATTATTTTCTCGTCGTCGAAGCTGAAGACCAAAGAGCTGGCGCGCACGCTGAAGCAAATGAAGCTGAACGTCGGCGCGATGCATTCCGATCTGGAACAGGAGCAGCGAGAAGCGGTGATGCTCGATTTCCGCAACGGTAAGATCGATATCCTCGTGGCTACGGACATCGTGGCGCGCGGAATCGACATCGAGGATATCGGTACGGTGATCAATTACGACGTGCCGCACGACCCGGAAGATTACATCCACCGGATCGGTCGTACGGCCCGTGCGAGTGCGACCGGTACTGGGATCACGTTCGTCAGCGAACAGGAACAGGATAAATTCCAGCGGATCGAGAAGTTTATCGAGCGGGAGATCGAAAAGCTGCCGATTCCCGAACGGCTCGGCAAAGGGCCGAAATACGATCCGGCGGCTTGCGATCGGCGGGGGAGCCGTCGCAATTTCCATGGTCGGGGGCCGCGTAAAGGGAGCGGAAGTTCCGGTAAGCCGGGCGGCCGTTACGGACGCCGGCAGGGAAGCGGCAAACGTCCCCGCGAAGCCGGCAGCGGCGGAGGTAATTAACGGTTCGGCCGATCGTCCGGATTCCGGATATTCGGATTCCGGGATTTTGCGTTATATTTGTTTGACTCTTACCGGAAACGAGATCCGGTCGTGCGTAAGCCTCCGTTCCGTGAAAGTCCCGGATAGGGAAAGGCTGTCGATTGCAAACGATGAAGAAATTACCGCTATATATCACGATCCTGATCGGAATGGCGCTCGGAACCGTGCTCGGTTTCGCTGCTGTTTCCGGCGGATGCGGGCATTTGGTGACCGATTGGGTCAAGCCGTGGGGAACTATTTTCATCCGGATGTTGCGCCTGGTGGCGGTTCCGCTGGTGGTCGTATCGCTGATCAGCGGCATTACGAACTTGAGCGATGTAAAACACCTGTCCCGGCTCGGATTGAAAACGCTCGGAGTTTACCTGACTACCACTGTGTTCGCTATTTTTATCGGGCTGATCGTCGTCAATGCGATTCAGCCCGGTAACGTTTTTCCGCGCGAAAAGACCGAGGAGTTCCGGAGTCATTACGAGCAGGCTGTCGAACAGAGACGCGCCGATGCGCAGGAGGTGAAAAGTTCCGGTCCGTTGCAATTCGTCGTGGACGTGATCCCCGAAAACGTCGTGCAGGCGGCCGGCGACAACACAGCCATGTTGCAGTTGATCCTGCTGTCGATCGTATTTGGCGTGGCGATGGTGGCTGTCGGAAAGGAGAAATCCGCGCCGGTGAAAAACCTGATCGAATCGCTGAACGGGATTATTCTGAAGATCATCGGTTACGTGATGAAGTTCGCCCCGCTGGGGGTGTTCGCGCTGATGGCCGATCTGGTCGTCAGCTTTGCCGGCGATTCGGATTTGTTGCTGGCGCTCGGGTATTACGCCCTTACGGTGGTGATCGGATTGGTTTTCATCCTGTTGGTATGCTATCCGTTGATCGTTCGCTTTTTTTCCCGGACCAAGCTCGGTGATTACATGCGCGCGGTGCTGCCGGTGCAGTTGTTGGCTTTTACGTCGTGTTCCAGCGCAGCCTGCCTGCCTGTGAATATGGAACAGATGCGGAAGCTGGGCTTGCCGCACAACGTGATTTCCTTCGTGCTGCCGACCGGGATCACGATCAATATGAACGGGACGAGCTGTTACCATGCCATCGCGACCGTTTTCGTGGCGCAGGTGATGGGTATCGACCTGACCCTGACGCAGATGCTTTCGATCGTCGTGCTGACGACGGTTTCGTCGATCGGTACTCCGGGGATTCCCAGCGGCGGGATGGCCATCCTGATGCTGGTGCTCGTGTCGGTGGGCATTCCGGCCGAGGGGATCGCGCTGATCATTGCGATGGATCGTCCGTTGGATATGCTGATTACGGCGGTGAATGTTTCGGGCGATGCGATGGCGGCTTGCGTGGTGAGCGCGGGCGAGACCGATCGGCGGCAGGCGTGACCCGTTGCTGTTTGGCCGACCGGCGGCTGTGTTTCGTACGATAGTTGTTTTTAACTGAAAATATCCGGAAAATGAAACGATCCGATTTTTGTATCCGTTCTGCCCGTCAAAGGGTTTTAGTCTGTTTGCTGGCCGCCTTTTTTGCGTGCGTAGTCGTTGCGGTGTTGCTCGTGCGCGCAACGTGTCCGGGGCCGGTGGTCTACCTGCGTTCGGCGGAGGTGGCCGATGCGTCGGCTCGGCGCGGGATAACGCCCGAAATGACCGAACAGGCGTTGAAACAGGGATTGGATCTGGCTTCTTTTTTTACGGCGGCGAGTTTGCGCGGAGCCTTTGCAGAAGAGGGCGGCCGTGTGACGGACGCGAAGTCGTTTGCCGAAAAACGCCTTTCGCTCGACGGCCGGGGAGACTACGGATTGCATACGGGACGATGGAGAAATGTCGAACGCCGCGTTCGGAAAATTTTCGGTTGCAAGGATATCGACCTTAGCCTGTCGGTCGACGGAGGCGATACGGTACGCTTGGGTTATGTGGCGTTACGAGGCGGCGATACGCTCGCATCCGGTACGGTAACGGGTTTTATGACGTTGCCCGATACCGTGTCGGACGCATTGCGAGGGCGTGCAGGGCTGGAAATGGCAGGCTTGGAGATGGCAGGCGAATTTTATGCATGGACGAATCCGCTGGCGGATCTGTTATACCGCGATTGTTTTCGGATTCAGGAGGAGCTGCACACTCCGTTGCAGGATAAGATCCGAGACGTCTATCTGTGCGAGCGGGCGGAAATCCGCTGGCCGGAGATTCGGGATTTTATCCGGCGCGGAAATTATGCCCGCAAGGCGTGGTGCAATCAGGCGTTGGGACATTTATACGCGAATGCGGGTTTCGGGATGGAGGATCTCGCGGCGCTGCAACGCGCCCGGTCGTTTTACGAAGAGGCTCGGAAATACGATGCGCAGGCAAGGGAGGCCGTCGATCGCCGGATCGCACGGATCGACGATTATATCGGGGATTGCCGCAAAACGGACAGCAATGGCGAACTGATCGGTCGTTTCCTCGATGCGAACGTGCAATTGCCGGACAGTTGCCGACAGTTGATCCTGGTTTATAACGACCGGCCGGATTCGGTGCTGTGCGCGTTCCGCCGTTTCGACAAGCAGGACGACGGGCGGTGGGCGGAAACCTTTCCGGCGATCCATGCCAACGTAGGCCGCCGCGGAATCGCGCCTTACGGCGAGAAACTCGAAGGCGACCAGCGGACTCCGACGGGAGCCTACCCGATGGGATTCGCGTTCGGTTACCGGGACGACATCGACCTGCGATGGCCGTTCCTGGTGGTTACCAAGCAACATTACTGGATCAGCGATTCGGAAGACCCGATGTATAACCGGATGACCACCGAGACGCCCGCGACGGACAATTTCGAATACCTGCGCCGCGACGACGACGCTTACAAGTACGCCGCCGTAGTCGAATACAACACGCGCCCGATCGAAAAATACAAAGGGAGCGCAATTTTCTTCCACCTCGAAAGCGGTTATAACCGCGGCAGCGCCGGTTGCATAACCGTTACCGAGTCGAAGGTGATCGAAACGCTGCAATGGCTCGATCCGCACCGGTCGCCTTACATGCTGATCGCGACACAGCGCTGGTGATCTGTTTTTTTAACGGGAAATAGTTTTTTTGTTATAAAATCGTTGCCTTTGTGCACGAAAACGAATTTGTGCGCGAAGGCGCGATTTTTATGAAACCGACTGTTATTTTCTTCCGATCCCCCTTTCTGGTGAGGATGGCTTAGCTTGGCCGCTCTCGTTTTCGCTGTCGCCCGACATCGTTGCGGGCGATCCTTTCGTCGTTCCGGCGGGAAAATCGTTTTTGTTTCTCACCCGTTTTTGCTGTTATGAATAACTGGAAGAAGAGGTTCGCCGTCATATGGGCCGGTCAGTTGTTTTCGATTTTGAGCAGTAACGCGGCGCAGTTCGCTATCGTATTGTGGATCAGTTTGAAAACCGGTTCCGCGGAGGCGCTTTCATTTGCCGCGATTGCGGCATTGCTGCCGCAGATGACGCTGAAGGTATTTTCGGGCACGCCGTATCAGGTGAGTCTGATCGAGATTCTGTTCGGCGTGGGAACGCTGGCCGGAGGCCTTTTACCGCCTTGTTGCAGAAGCGGATCGAAGCATCGGTTATGGGACGGGTGTTCTTGCTGTTCGACAGCATCAGCCTGTTACCTTCGGTTTTCGGTCTGCTGGCGGCCGGATTTCTCGCCGACCAGGTGGGTATCGCCGCGATTTTCGCACTCGGCGGACTCGCTACGGCTCTGACTGCGGTAGTCGCTTTTTTGATACTCTCCGTGCGGAATTTGGAAAACGGGAGCAGGGCATAGTATTGCCGGGAAAACGAAGATTCCGCCGCCGTCCCCTCGGGGACGGCGGCGGAATCTTTTTTCGAACTCCTAGCCAGAGCCGGCGTCAGCCGTGTTTTACAGCGGATATTCGTCGAATGCGTAGAGTAGGGTCGACAGGTAGCGTTCGCCGGTGTCCGGCAGCAGGACGACGATGTTTTTCCCTTTATTTTCGGGCCGCAGAGCGAGTTGCGTCGCCGCCGCCGCCGCCGCTCCGGCCGATATGCCGACGAGCAGTCCTTCTTCGGCGGCCAGCTCGCGGCTGGTGCGGATCGCATCGTCGTTGCTTACGGGGATTATTTCATCCACTACGCCAGCATCGTAAATTTTGGGGACGAATCCGGCCCCGATGCCCTGTATTTTGTGCGGGCCGGGCTTTCCGCCGGAGAGTACCGGCGAGTCCTGCGGTTCGACCGCCACGATCCGGACGGCCGGATTGTGCTTCTTCAACGCTTTCCCGACACCGCTGACGGTTCCGCCCGTTCCGACTCCGGCGACGAACAGGTCTACCTTTCCGTCCGTGTCGCGCCAGATCTCTTCGCCGGTCGTGGCGACGTGGACAGCCGGATTGGCCGGGTTTTCGAATTGTTGCAGGATGATCGCCCCCGGATGCTCCGCTTTCAGCGCTTCGGCTTTTGCGATGGCTCCTTTCATGCCTTCTGCCCCCGGCGTCAGGACGATCTCCGCGCCAAGGGCTTTCAGCAGGTTTCTGCGTTCGACGCTCATCGTGTCGGGCATCGTCAGGATCAGCCGGTATTTGCGAACGGCGGAGACGAGCGCCAGGCCGACTCCGGTGTTGCCGCTGGTCGGCTCGATGATGACGCTGCCCGGTTTGAGCAGGCCTTTTTTCTCTGCGTCGTCGATCATGGCCAACGCTATGCGGTCTTTCACGCTGCCGGCCGGATTGAAATATTCGAGTTTTGCAATGATCCGGGCGGGAAGGTCGTGTTTGCTGCCGTATTGGTTCAGTTCGAGCAGCGGAGTGTTGCCGATCAGATCGGTCAGTCGTTTGGCAATTTTTTCCATCGTATTGTTTTTTATGTCGTTTATTCGTCGGGCGGCCGGGCCGCCGAAACATTACAGTCGCAAAACTGCTATTTTCATACCATAAATCGGTTCCGCCGGAAAAATCGGCTGGGGTTCGTATTTTTGACCAGTCAGAGATCCGCGATCGTTTCCGGGTCTCCGCCTTCGGGCGGCCGGGCCGGAATCGTGAACCAGAAAGTCGTCCCTTTTCCCTCCTCGGATTCGACGCCGATCTCGCCTCCCAGTTTGTCTATGATCGTTTTACAGATAGAAAGCCCTAATCCCGTTCCCTGAATGAAAGCGTCGAACTTGGCGAACCGTTCGAATACGTGAGGAAGATTTTCCGGGGCGATGCCCTTGCCCGTATCCGTGACGAAACAACGGATGAGGCCGTCGGAGCATTCGTATCCCATCGTGATCGATCCTTCCGTCGTGAACTTACAGGCGTTGCTCAGGAAGTTCGACACGACCTGCGTGAGCCGGTTCCTTTCCGAATGGGTGACGAACGTTCGTTCGGGCAGGTTGCAGATCAGTTGCACCGTTCCTTTGAGTCGGAAAAGGTAAATTTGCTCCAGGTTCCGGAACAGTTCGTTCATGTCGATGTCCGAGTAGACGAACTCGAGCTGTCCGGCTTCGATTTTCGACAGGTCGAGGATATCGTTGATCAATTGCAGCAACAGTTCGTTGTTCGTTTCGATAATTTTGCAGAATTCGGCGATCTCTTCGGGATTCCGCGTTTGGGCGATCAGGTTCGAAAAACCGACGATCGCGTTCAGCGGAGTGCGTATCTCGTGACTCATGTTGGCGAGGAACGCCGTTTTGAGACGGTTCGCTTCCTCGGCCCTGTCGCGCAGAACGATCAACTCGTGCGTCATGTTTTTCAAGTCGGTGATATCGCGCCGCAGCCCGGTTATCTTGGTGATTCGTCCGTTCGGGTCGCGTTCGAAAGCTACGCCGTGAATATCCGCCCAACGATATCCGCCTTCCTGTTGGATATTGATTCTGATTTGGTGGTGAATCGTTTCGTCTCCCCGCTCGATCATACCTTGCAGGGCTTCTTTGAAGCGGTTCGCATCTTCCGGGTGGATCAGTTTCAGATAAGTTCCGATCGGCAGGCCGTCGCGCAAGAATGCATTTTGGTTCGGCGAAGAGATGATGCCGGTCTGGACGTCGTAATCCCACTGGACGATGCCGCTCGATTTGATTGCCAGATCCAATTTGAAGTTGTAGGCTTTCAACTTTTTTTCCGCTTCGAACGATTCGGTGATGTACTTCCGGGTTCCGACGATTTTCCGGGCCCGTCCGTTCGAGTCGCGTTTGAAGGCTTTGGCGGCGATCTGAGACCACTCTTGCTTTCCGGAGGCCTGCTTGAACAGGAAAACGGCGTCGATCGCCTGCGTCGTGCCGTCGATCAGGTGCCCGATTGCTTCGAGGAAAGAGGCCCTGCGGTCGTCGGGCATCAGCACCTGCACGGCTTCCTGCAACGAATACCGGTGTCCGTACAGTACCGATTTATCGCTCGGAGAGGTAAATTCGTCGTTCTCGACGTCGTAAGACCACGGCGTAATGCCCGCGGCGTCGAATGCCAGCTCCAATTGGAGCCGGTACTCCTCTTTTTTCTGTTGCTGCTCGATTTCGTCGCTGATGTTCCGTTCGGTTCCGACGATCCGCACGACGCGTCCCGTACGGGGTGATTTCTGGGCGATGGCGTACGTTTCGTACCATCCGTACTGTCCGTTGCGCATGAAACGGAATACGCCCCGGCGCTTCGGCTCCCTGCCCGAAAGCAGGGCTTCCATGAACTGGTCGAGGTCGGCGCGGCTTTCCGGATGCGCCATGTGTTGAATGACGTCCGGATTGGGCGAACCGTCGGAAAGCGTGTTGCTGTACAGCGACATGAATTTCGCCTCCTCCACATCGTAAATCCATGCGGACAGCGATCCCGCATCAAGGGCGATCGAGAGTTCGTTGCGGATGTTGTCCAGTTCGGTCTCCTTTTTATGCAGGTCGGTCATATCCGCGATGGTCGTAATGATGTACCGCGAACCGTCGTCGCGGATCAGTCTCGATTTGGTTGCGACGCCGAACCGGTAGGATTTCGTCTCGTTATCGTACATGACCCGGTCGAACACCAGCGGCGTTTCGCTTTCCAGCGCTTTTTCGTCCTCTTCGCGGTATTGCCGGGCTACCGGGCTGTCTAGTTCATAATCGTTCTTACCCAGCAGGAGCTCCTTTCCCTCTAGGTAGAAGTCGTTCGCTTTTTTGTTGTAGAACAGGTAGCGGAACTGGTCGTTGGCGTCCTTTACGAATACGCCTACCGGAAGGCTGTGGATGATCGACTGCAGGAAATCTTTCAGCATGACCGCTTTTTTCTCGGCCGCGACCCGTGTCGTCGTATCGTGCACGAAAAGCAGCACCTTGCGGTCTTCGAACGGTACGGAACGGGCCTCGATGTACAGCGTTTCGTTCCGGGTAGTGGTGACTTCGTAACTGAAATCGCGGGCCTGTTTCGTTTTTTCCGTCGAAGTTACATGGGAAATCAACGTTTCCGCCGCTTCGGAAAATGTCGGAAAGTTTTCTTGCAGACGGTATAGGTTGTTGCCTTTCAGTTCGTCGACCGTTTTGCCGAGCATGATGACCCGGTCGGGATTGAGGATATCGACGATGTTCATCTCCCGGTCGAAGATGACGACCATGTTGGGCATCGATCCCAGCAGGTGCTGCATCTTCTGCGAGTTTTTTTTGTATTGTTGCTCGCGTTTTCTGCGGTAGACCAGCGCGAAGATCGCGCTGGCGGTCAGTAGCAGCAATAGACAGCAGACGAGAGCGACTTCGACCGGATATCTCTCCAACAGCGTGGGGTCGGTGTTGTGCAGTACCGTGTCGGCGGGGAGCCGCGACGGATCGATCCCCATTTTGAGGAGCGTTTTGTAATTGACGTGATGCCGGGGCGACGACGGGGTGGGGCCGAATGCCGGGCTGTTTTCGATCCCTTCGGTCAGTACGCTGTAGGTCAGTCCGGCGATGTCCCGGCCGAGTTCTTTGCCGGAAACGAAGTAGCCTCCGATGTAGTTGGCCTCCGTCAGATCCTGCTCCTGCAGTTGGTACATGTTTTTTGTCGAATGTCGGGTCAATTCGTTGTGAAGCATCGAATAGGCGTGCGGGTAACGGTTCCGGTCGGTGTACCATCCTCCGGTCAGCAACGCGTAGCTGCTGTCCATCGCGAAGATACTTTTCAGCAGTTCCTGGGTCGACAGCCGACTGCCGACCAGGTAATCCAGTTCGAGCGGCGGGTGAGAGGCGACCAGTTGCGACAGGTACGGTTCGAAAAAATCGTGCGCGTAACGGTCGTCGTAGCAAAATGCGATGTGGGTGACCTCGGGTTGCAACCGTTTGATAAAATCGATGTTCTCGTTGAAATAATCGGCGTAATAATAACCCGTCACCCGGAAACCGTCGAACGTCGAATCGATGGGGGAGATCTGCCGTATATCGGTTATTTTCTCTTTCTCCCGGGCTACGTAATCGATGTACCCTCTTTTTACCAATCCCAGGACGACCGGAACGTCGCGCCAGGTATCGGGGACGCATTCCCGATAGGTCGTCCATGCTTCCCCGCCGAGGATCACGATCGCTTCGGGCGTTTCGTCGTGCGCCCTGAACATCGAGTTCATCCATGATTTCCACTCCGCCAGTTCGGGCGAATTTTCACAATCCATGTATTCGACGAACAGGTTCCTGTCGGTTTCTTCCCGGAGCGCGCCGACCAGGGACGCGATAACGTGGTTGCCGTTTTCTTTCAGCGGGGAATAGGAGCTGATGACCAGGATACCGTCTTTCGAGCGAGCGGAGCCGTGTATGCAATCGCCTGTCAACAACGCAATACACAGCAGCAGATATATTCTTATACGCATTATCGTCCGAGTTAAAATAGCAATGAACGGTATCTTCCTGTCTGTCGGCGATATCAGTCGGATAGAAAGTATCGTTTAATATAGCAAAGTAATGATTTTTTTTGCATTTTAAAAAATGCGGGAAAGGGGCGCCCGTGTCTTTTTCGATAATTTTCCGCAAATAGGAACGGTTTGTTTATTACCGGAATAAAAAACCGGAACAGTAATCTATACTGTTCCGGTTTTCGAATATGCGAAGTCCGACGGAATTTTCGCCGGTTGCGGACGATTTTACAGTTCCTTAACGCGGATGTTGCGGAACCATACGTTGTTGCCGTGATCCTGCAGACCGATGTATCCTTCGTGGTTTTCACCGCCGCAGTTCAGCAGCAGTTCGTAGGCTTCCGGCCATTTGTCCTTGCTGAATTTGCTGTTGTCGAGCATCTCTTTCCACTTCGGGGTCCACAAGTGGTATTCCACGACCTGCGTACCGTTCTGGAAGTGAGCCACGGTTCCGTCATATACGAGGATTTTGGCCGTATTCCATTCGCCGAACGGTTTCGAGTTCTGCGGTTTCGCAGGGATCATGTCGTACAGCGAAGCGGACTGGCGGTTGCCGTCGACGCCTAATTTGGCGTCGGGATGGTTCTCGTTGTCCAACACCTGGTATTCCGGAGCGGAGATGTAAATCGGTTGGTTCGGAATCTCCTGAGCCAGGTAGAAAACGCCGCTGTTTGCTCCCTTATCGACTTTCCAGTCGAATGCCAGTTCGAAGTTCTTGAACTTCTTGTTGGCGAAAATGATATCGCCTCCGTCCTTGGCGCCGGCTTCGCCCATGCCCGACTCGTTGATCTTGATGCAGCCGTCTTCGATGGTCCATGCCGAGGGCACGTCGGTACGGTTGTAGCCGCGCCATCCGTCGAACGTTTTGCCGTCGAAGATGGCAACGAAGCCTTCTTCTACGTCGGCAGTCTGGGCTGTGGCCGTGCTGTCGGCCGCGGCTTTCTTATTCGGATTCGATACGCAGGAAGCTGCCATTGCGGCAACGGCCATGCAACTGATAGCACACATTAATCGTTTCATTTTCTTGTCTTCGTGTATTAATTAATAATTCGTTGATTACTTGGGCATGGCCGGCAGTTCCCAGCCGTCGCGGTAATTGTGCTTGATCATCTGTTCTGCGAACTCTTTCGCGTTGAACGGATCGGTGTAGCGTTTGTTGAAGGTCGGGTGCCCGTTGTGGATCGTGAACCCGTCTTCGATCATGATCTGCATCGTTTCGTTCGCGCCGATGTTCTTGAACTTCATCTTTTCGCCGTCCCATTCCAGTTCGCGGTTCAGGCCCTGCAGACGTACTGCCAGCACGCCCATTACGACCATTTCGTTGAACGGACCCGCTTCGCTGAAGTCGGACGAGGTCTGTACGCGCGATTGAGGATTCTCTTTGCAGGCGCGGATCCAGTCCTGTTCATGGCTGGCGGTGATTTCGCGGTTCATCTTCGGAACTTCCGGTTTGCGGCCGGATACCAGCCACGGGTTCACGCCGTAGCAACCGCAGATCAGCGTATCTTTCGTTCCGTAGAAGATAGCGCCGCCGCCGCTGTCGTTCAGCGATTTGCCTGCCGGTACGCCTGCCGGCCGCGGCGGGGTCAGACCGCCGTCGTACCAGGTTACTTCCACTTCGGGCATGTTGACCTTCTCTTTTTTCGCACGGGCCGGGAAAACGTATTTCACCATCTGGGCGTTCGGGGCGCAATCGGTCAGCAGGGCCGTCGAACTGCCCTGTACGCGGTCGGGATAACCCAACTGCAGACCTTTGAATACCGGGTGCAGGATGTGGCAGGCCATGTCGCCGAGGGCTCCGGTGCCGAAGTCCCACCAACCGCGCCAGTTCCACGGGGTATAGATTTTGTTGTACGGACGCATCTGAGCCGGTCCGATGAACAGATCCCAGTTCAGCGTTTCGGGAATTTGATCCACTTCGCTCGGGCGCATCAGCCCCTGCGGCCAGATCGGACGGTCGGTGAAGGTGTCCACGCGGGTCACTTCGCCGATCTCGCCGTTCCAGATCCAGTCGCAGACCTGGCGTACGCCGGCTCCCGACGCGCCCTGATTGCCCATCTGCGTAGCTACTTTGTATTTCTTGGCCAGTTTGGTCAGCAGACGCGATTCGTAGACCGAATGGGTCAGCGGTTTCTGTACGTAAACGTGCTTGCCGAGGGTCATGGCTTCGGCGGCGATGATACAGTGGGTGTGGTCGGCGGTAGCCACCAGCACGGCGTCGATGCTCTTGCCCATGTCGTCGAGCATCTTACGGTAATCCCAGTACCGTTTGGCTTTCGAATAGCGGTCGAAAGTTCCTTTCGCATATTGCCAGTCCACGTCGCATAGGGCCACGATGTTCTCCGTTTCCATGTTCGACAGGTTGGCTGCGCCCATGCCGCCGATACCGACAGCCGCGATGTTCAGTTTGTCGCTCGGGGCGGTTTGTCCGGCCGCTTTACCGAAAACGGAACTCGGAACGATGGTCAGTCCGGCCAGGCCGACTGCGCTCGTGCGCAAAAAGTCTCTCCGGGATATTTTTTCTGCCATAAGATATAAAGGTTTTAGTTTGGTTGGTTATGTCGATTATTTAACGAATTTAGCTGCGCTGAGGTATTCGGCGCTCTTTTCGGCGCACTCCATCGGCGGGATGTCGTTGGCTTCGATCTCCACGTAGTAAGCTTCGAGCCCCTGTTTGTAGGCGGCATTGAAGATCGCTTCGAAGTCGATGGTCTGGCTGGCTCCGATGACATTGTCATCCTTGATGTGCAACAGCGGGAAACGCCCTGCGTATTTCTGGATGTAAGCCGACGGGTTGACGCCGCCCTTGCTGGCCCAGTAAACGTCCAGTTCGAACATCACTTTCTCGGGATCGGTATGTTCGAGCAGGTAGTTCTCGATCACGTATCCGTCCTGTTTGTTGAATTCGTGGGCGTGATTGTGATAGCCGAATTTCAAGCCGGCGGCATTGGCGATGGCTCCCACCTTGTCGAAGTATTCGCAGGTTCTTTTCAGATCGGCTTCCGTCTTCCCGAAATCGATGCCCGGCAGTACGATGTACTTGCCGCCGACGGCAGCCTGCGCGTCGCAAGCCTGCTTCCACCAGTCTTCCCATCCGGCGTCGTATCCGCGGCCGAGGTGCGCTCCGGTGACCCGGATGCCGACGTCTTCGGCCATCTTGCGGAATTCGGCGGGCGTGCGGCCGTAGAATTTACCGTCTCCGTATGAAGCGGTTTCGGCGGCCGAATAACCCATGTCCGATATTTTTTTCAACGATCCGGCGGCGTCTTTGCCCATATCGCCCCCGATCGAATAGAGCTGGAGCCCGATCGTTTTTTTCTTCCCGGCGGCGCTTCCGCTTTGGGCGGCCGACAGGGTCGCTTCGGAAAACAGGGAACCGCCGACCATGGCTCCGGCGGTCAGCAACATTGATTTCTTGAGGAATTCTCTTCTGTCCATAATGGCTTCAAATATTTAGGTTTTGTTTTAAAGTTAGCAAGTTAAGTCGGGTCGTTGAAACTATCAGGCCTTTAACCTATATACATATAGTTGTGTAAAGGTATAAAAAAAAGTTTTTGATGCAAAAAATATTTCGGCATTAATTTAATAAATTTAAAAACGGCCTTTTCTCCGGCCGGCGGAATTTCCGTTTCACATGCGGGATACGGTTCTGCGGGCCGGCGGGCCGGAACATTCGTTCCGGAAAGCGCAAACGTAAAAAACGCAGGCGTTTCGCGGCGGATGCCGGATGCCTGCGTCGTTTTTCGTACGGAGATCGTTAACGGATGTCTATCTCGACTACTTTACTGCCCGGAAGATCGGGAACGTACAGTTTTTTGCCGTCGGTCGACAGCCGGGCCGGCCCTTCGATTCCGACGCCCGGAGTCAACAGTTCGGTCTTTCCCGTTCCGAGATCGTAATAGCCGACTTCCGAATCGACCCAATTGGTGAAATACAGGCGGCCCCCGTCGCCGCTCAGCGCGAGGCCGTCGTACTGTCCCGGACGGTCGAACAACTTGGTGGCTACCGGAGTGGATATGTTGTCGATGCGGTAGATCACGTTATCCTGCGTGGTGACGCCGTCCGGCGGATACGATGCGATATACATCGTGTCGCCCCGGATGACGATCCCGTTCGCTCCGGGTACCGTCACGTAGGGTTTCAGTCCCGCGGTGTCGAGTTGCGACGGCCGGGCGACGTTCAGCGCGTAGATGCTGCCGGTGTTGGTCACCGTCACGTAAAGGGTGTTCCCGTGCAGGGCCATGTCGTTGACGAACAGTTCGCCTTCGGGGAACGGAACGATTTTCGGCTTCTCGTTCGGCGCGGCGAGGTTGTAGACCGCCATTTTGCCGACGTCGGCGATGAACAGGTAACCGTCTTTTACGAGCAGTCCCTTGGGCGCCGACAGCGTGCCGTCGGCCGGAATCAGCACCCGCGAAACCGTGTCGGTGAATTCGAGGATATAGCCTTTACCCTCGGTGTTCAGCGGATTGAACTCGTCGGAGCCGAAGCTGCCGACCAGCAGTTTGCCGTCCAGCGGCAGCGTGGCTTCGCAGAATACGATCTTATCGGTGAGAACGGGCGTTGTCGGCGTTTTTTCTGCGGACGAGCAGGCGACAGCCGCTACGGCAACCGCCGCAAGGAAAATGCGCTTTTTCATAACTTTTATTTTTCGGTAAACGGTTCGTATTGCGAAAACAGATCTCGGAAGTCTTCGTGCTGTGCGGCCAGGTAGGTGTTGAATCCCAGCGAAGCGGCCGTTCGGATGTTGGCTTCGGAGTCGTCGATGAACAGGCTTTCGGCAGGCAGGATACCCGATTCGTCGATCATTTTCCGGTAAATCTCCGGATACGGTTTCACCAGCTTCATCCGGTAAGAGAGGAACAACCGGTCGAAATAGGCGTCGATGGTCAGCCCCTGTTGTTTGAAGCGGTGTTCCATCATGAAGCGCATCATGATCGGGTTCGTATTGCTGAGCATGAAGACCCGGTAGCCCTGCCGGCGCAGGTCGAGCAGCATGTCGAGCTTGTACTGCGGCAGGTCGAGCAGGAAACTGCACAGCGCGTCGTCGATCGCCTGCGGGTCGACCGGGCGTCCGATTTCCCGGATGATCGCGTCGTGGAAATCTTCGGGGCGGATCTCCCCGCGTTCGAGTTGCAGCAGCACGCCGGACTGTTTGTACGGATTGATGAATTCGGCGGCGTTCATACAGCCGATCTGTTCGAATTTGCGGACGGTCGCTTCGATGCTGTAATTGATCAGTACGCCGCCCAGGTCGAATATGATGGTTCTTATCTTTTTCATTGGATTATTCGCTGTTACCGGACAAAGATAGGAAATTTCGAAATAATTCATATATTTGACTTTCGGTAAACCGTATAGACAAAGACATCATGAGCCGCAACGTGTTCGTTCGTATTTTCCGTTTCTACCGGGATGGTTTTCGCGAGATGACCAGCCTGGGGCGGACATTGTGGGCGGTGATCCTCGTCAAACTGTTTATCATGTTCGCGATCCTGCGGCTGTTCTTTTTCCCGGACGTGATGGGGAAATTCGATACCGACCGGGAGCGGAGCGAGTATATGATGGAACGATTGTTGAATACAAATCACTGATATTATGATTCTTACTGCAAATGAGTTGGCGGAGGTGGTGGATTGGTCGCGGGCCCAGTTTGCGATGACGGCCATCTACCATTGGCTGTTCGTGCCGCTGACCCTCGGGCTGGGTTTCATCTGCGCCATCATGGAGACCGTTTACTACCGTACCGGCGATCCGTTCTGGAAACGGACGGTCAAGTTTTGGATGCGCATTTTCGGGATCAATTTCGCGATCGGCGTGGCCACCGGACTGATCCTCGAATTCGAGTTCGGGACGAACTGGTCGAATTACTCCTATTTCGTCGGCGATATTTTCGGAGCGCCGCTGGCAATCGAAGGAATTATGGCCTTTTTTCTGGAAAGTACATTCATCGCCGTGATGTTTTTCGGCTGGAATAAGGTGTCCAGAGGTTTTCACCTTACGGCGACCTGGCTGACGGCCATCGGCGCGAACCTGTCGGCGTTGTGGATTCTGGTGGCCAACGCGTGGATGCAGTATCCGGTCGGAACGGCCTTCAACCCCGAAACGGCCCGCCAGGAGATGACCTCGTTCTGGGATGTGCTGTTTTCTCCGGTGGCGATCAACAAGTTTTTTCATACGGTGACTTCGGGTTATGTGGTGGCCGCCGCGGTGGTTATCGGTATCAGCGCCTGGTTCCTGTTGAAAAAACGCGAGCGGAAGATGGCCCGCAAAAGCATGGCGATCGCTTCGTGGTTCGGCCTGTCCGCTTCTCTATTGTTGGCGATGACCGGCGACGGGTCGGCCGTACAGGTGGCCCGGACGCAACCGATGAAACTGGCGGCGATGGAAGCGCTCTACGACGGTAAGAAAGAGGCCGGACTGGTCGCGTTCGGGATATTGCGTCCGGAAGTGAACAACCGGGAGCTGATCATGTCCAACGAAAGCGCTTTTTATTTCAAACTGGAGATTCCCAAGATGCTGTCGCTGTTGAGTTTTCGGGATGCGGATGCCTATGTCCCGGGCATTAATGACCTTGTATACGGCAATTTCGATCCGTTGATCACTCCGGTCGGCGTGAAGATGGAAGCCGGGCGGGAGGCTGTGCGGGCCATTGAAGATTATCGGGAGGTCATGGCCGGGGGCGATGCGGTCGCCAAGGCCCGTTACAAGGCCCGATTCGATCCTCAGACGGAAGAGGGGGCCAGGTTTTGTAGCTGGGAACTGAAATATCTCGGTTACGCATACCTGAAAAATCAGACGGACGTGATTCCGAATGTGCCGCTGGTGTTCTATTCGTTCCGCGTTATGTTCATGCTGGGCGTCTATTTCATTCTGTTTTTCGCCGGGGTGCTTTTCTTCGTGTACCGGAAGAAACTGTACGACAGACGGTGGTGGTTCCGCGTGATGATGTGGTCGGTTCCGCTGGCCTATTTGGCTTCGGTTTCCGGATGGATCGTCGCGGAGGTCGGTCGACAGCCGTGGACGATCCAGGATTTGCTGCCTGTTTCCGCGTCGGTGTCGGATATCGCTCCGGGGCCGGTCAAGGCGACCTTCTTTATCTTCCTCGCACTGTTTACGGTGCTGTTGATCGCCGAACTGATGATCATGTTCAAGCAGATCAAAATCGGGCCTAAACCGGCGGAAACGGCGGCCGAAAACGAATTGACGGAATAAAAAAGAGCGATTTTATGGATACGGTATATATTTTTCTGCAACACTACTGGTGGTTTATCATTTCGTTGCTCGGCGCGCTGCTGGTGTTTCTGCTGTTCGTGCAGGGCGGCCAAGGGATGCTCTACCTGATCGGGCGTACCGATACGGAACGCAACCTGATCGTCAACACGCTGGGACGTAAATGGGAGTTGACTTTCACGACGCTGGTCACGTTCGGCGGCGCGTTCTTCGCATCGTTTCCGCTGTTTTACAGCACGAGTTTCGGCGGCGCGTTCTACGTGTGGATGTTGATCCTGTTGGTTTTCGTAATCCAGGCGGTAGCCTATGAATTCCGGCGCAAACCGTCCAATTTCCTTGGCGAGAAAACTTACAACTGGTTCCTGCTGATTAACGGCGTGCTCGGAGCCTTCCTACTCGGAACGGCCGTGGCGACGCTGTTCACCGGCGCTCCGTTCACGGTCGACCGCGCCAACTTCGGCAATCTGGAAGGTTTCAATACGATTTCGCGTTGGTCCACTTCCTGGTACGGGTTGGATGCGCTGGCCGATCCGCGCAACATCCTACTCGGCTTGGCGGTGCTGTTCTTGTCGCGGGTGCTCGGCCTGCTCTATTTTATGAACAGCATCGACGACGAAACGATTTTCGCGCGATCGCGGCGTTACCTGAAGTGGAATGCGGGGCTTTTCCTGTTATTCTTCCTGCCGTTTCTGCTGTTGCTGCTGCTGTCGGAAGGCGCAGCGGTCGATCCCGTCTCCGGCGTGATTTCCGTCGAGCCGTACAAATACCTGCACAACCTGCTGGCCATGCCGCTGGTGCTCGTCGCACTGCTGGCCGGCGTGGTCGGGGTGCTATGGGGTATCGGAGTCGGTATTTTCAGAGGGTGTCGCTGCGGGATTTGGCCTGCCGGAGCGGGAACCGTACTGACGGTGCTCGCGCTGCTGCTGACCGCCGGATACAACCATACGGCCTATTATCCGTCGCTCACCGACCTGCAGAGTTCGTTGACGATCTACAACAGTTCTTCGAGCCGGTTCACGCTTTACGTGATGGCGATCGTGTCGATACTCGTCCCGTTCGTGGCGGGGTACATCTGGTACGTATGGCGCGCGATGGGCCGTAAACGCATCTCCGAACAGGAACTGCAAGAGGAGGGCGACCATCTGTATTGATTTGCGGGCCGTTCGGCCCGGATCGCTGATACCCGAAAGGGGCCGCATTCGGATCGGATGCGGCCCCTTTCGGATTTCCGGTCGGAAATCTCGTTTTGTCAGTATATCAGCGAATCGGGCAGCACGGGCGTGCCGCCTGCCTGAGTACAGACGTAGGCGGCGGTTTCGGTCGCCCGACGGTGCGCTTCGTGTAGCGGCCGGCCCTGCAGGATGCCTGCGACGAAGGCGGCGGTGAACGAGTCGCCTGCGCCGACCGTGTCGGCGACTTCGACCTTTGCAGTTTCCATGACGGAAAAGTCGTCCGGGGCCGTCACCCGGCTGCCCCGGCTGCCGAGCGTGTAGACGATGTACCGCAGGTCGTAGCGTTGTCGGAGTTGTTCCAGTTGGCTGTCGGCGTCCCCGTGCAGCGACAGCATCCCCGCCACGACGGGCAGTTCGTCCTCGTTCAGTTTCAGAATGTCGGCCTGTTCGAGCGAGGCGCGGACGGTCGCTTCGCTGTAAAAATCCTGCCGCAGGTTGATGTCGAACACTTTGAGACACTGCTTATTCACATGCGACAGCAGTTTTCGGATCGTCGCGGCGGACGTTTCGCCGCGTTGCCCGAGCGTACCGAAACATACGGCGTCCAACTGCGGAGCCAGTCGTTCGAGTCCTTCGTTCCATGCGATGAAATCCCAGGCTACCGGCTTGTGGATCGTGTACGACGGAACGCCCCGCGCGTCGAGCCGCACGTCGACGGTGCCGGTCGGATAGTCGTTTTGCTGTACGTATGCGGTGCCGAGCTGAGCTTCCTGGAGCTTTTCGAGAATTTGGAGGCCATACGGATCGTTGCCGACCGCGCTGACGACTGCCGACCGGCAGCCGAACTGCGCCGCATGGAATGCGAAGTTGAGCGTCGCTCCGCCCAGTTGCTTGCCCGAAGGCAGCAGGTCCCACAGGAGTTCTCCGACGCCTGCTATGGTGAATGTCTGTTTCATACCTGCAAATTTAGCAATCCGCGAGGGAACTGCAAGCGTCGGCCGACTTTTCTGTTTACCGGTTTTTGCGGTAGCTCAGCACGGCCCATAAGTTGATCGTCACTGTGAAGACGGCCAGCGCTGAGAACTGCGTCAGCAGATCGGCGAATCCGCTCCCTTTGAGGTAAATCATTCGCATGATCTGGATGAAGTACCGCAGCGGATTGAACAGCGTGATCTTTTGCGCCCAGCCCGGCATGCTACTGATCGGGGTGAACAGTCCGCTCATCAGAATCAGCACGATCATGAAGAAGAACATCACGAACATCGCCTGCTGCATCGTGTCGGAAGTGTTCGATACGAGCAGGCCGAGGCCCGACACGGTCAGCACGTACAGCGCCATCCCGGCGTAGATCGTCAGCAGGTTGCCCGCCGGTACGAGCCCGTAGACGAGCCATGCCAATACGAAACTGATCGACAGCACGACGAATCCGATTACCCAATACGGAATCAACTTGGCGAGGATGAACTGGAATTTGCCGACCGGCGACACGTTGATCTGTTCGATCGTCCCGATCTCTTTTTCGCTGACGATGTTCAGCGCCGGCATGAATCCGCAGACGATCGTCAGCAGCATTACCATGAGCGCCGGAACCATATAGACTTGGTAATTCAAATGCGGGTTGAACTTGTACTGCGGGGTGATCCGAACGGCCGGCGCGGCCGAAATCCGAGACTGCGCGGCGGTTTCGTTGCGCAAGTCGGCCGAGAAGTCGTTCACGATGGCCGTGAGGTACGAACTGCCCAGCCCCCCCTTCGTTCCGTTGACCGCATTGGCCGCAATGAGCACCTGCGCGGCGCCTTCGGTAGTCAGCTTGCGTTCGAATTTTTCCGGGATTTCGAGGATGATGTCGGTTTGTCCCGATTCGACGCCTTCCATCGCTTCTTCGTACGAGGACGCGACGTCGACGAGGTTGAAATAGGCCGACGCCGAGGCTTTTTCGGTCAGTCGCCCGGAGTAGGCCGAGCGGTCGTTGTCGACGACGGCCAGGTTGATGTTGCGGATCTCCATGCTGGCGGCCCACGGCAGGATCAGCATCGTCAGGCACGGCATGAACAGGATCAGCCGGGGCAGGAACGAGTTGCGGCGGATCTGTTTGAACTCTTTTTCGATCAGGTATTTCAACATGGCTATTCGAGTCTGTATTTGAATTTCTTAAGACTTACGACGACCAGCACGACGGCCATTGCGCTGAGGATCGCCACCTCTTTGAGCGCGTAGGTGATGCCGAGTCCTTCGATCATCACTTTTTTGACCGCTTCGATGTACCAGCGCGCCGGGATAACGGCCGACAGTCCCTGTAATACGCCCGGCATACTTTCGATCGGAAACATCATGCCCGAGAGCAGCGTGGTGGGCATCATCAGCACCATCCCCGAAGCGAGCATCGCGGCTACCTGCGTTTTGACGAGCGTCGAGATCAGCAATCCGAGCGCCAGCGCCGTGATGACGAACAGCAGTGAGATCACCGACAGCCAGAACAGGCTGCCCGCTACCGGAACCTGCAGGATGTAAACCGCCACGAGAATGATCGTCGCCAGGTTTACGGCCGACAGCGCGAGGTAGGGGACGGCTTTGGCGAGGATGATGTAGATCGGTCGCATCGGCGACACGAGCAGCACTTCCATCGTTCCGCGCTCTTTTTCGCGAACGATCGAAATGGCCGTCATCATCGCGCAGATCAGCATCAGGATCATACCCATCACGCCCGGCACGAAGTTGTACGCCCCTTTCATCTGCGGATTGTACAGCAGTTTCACTTCCGGAACGATTTGTAGCGGGGCGGGGGTGCCGGCCGAAAGCTCGGCCTGGTATGCGGCCAGGATGTTCGATGCGTAACTTGTCACCAGCGTCGCGGTGTTCGGGTCGGTTCCGTCGCAGATCAACTGGACGTTCCCCGTTCCGCCGTGCAGCAGGTTTTGTTGGAAATTCTCCTCGAAGACCAGCGCGAGGTCGGCCCGGTTCGAACGGAACGCTTCCTCGATCTGTTGCGGGGTGCGGAGCGTTTCGACCAACGAGAAGTAGCGGTTTGCGTCGAAACGCTCTACGATCCGCCGCGTGGCGTCATCGTTCGACGGGTCGTAGACGGCCAGCCGGACGTTGTTGACGTCTGTTGAGATAGCGAATCCGAACAGGATGATCTGCACGATCGGCATTACCAGCAGAATCAGCACCGTGCGGCTGTCGCGCAGGATGTGGCAGAACTCTTTATAGACGAAAGACAGAAATTGTTTCATGGCGTTATTCTCCCCGTTTAGCTTCGCGGGCGAGGCGATGGAACACCTCGTCCATATTCGGCGCGTCGAAAGTTCGTTTCAGGTTGGCCGGAGTATCCAGCGCCCGGATCGCCCCGTCGACCATGATCGAGACGCGGTTGCAGTACTCCGCCTCGTCCATGTAGTGCGTCGTGACGAAAACCGTGATGCCCCGTTCCGACGCGTCGTAGATCAGCTCCCAGAACTGCCGCCGCGTAGCCGGATCGACCCCTCCGGTCGGCTCGTCGAGGAAGACGATGCGCGGCTCGTGGAAGATCGCTACCGAGAAAGCCAGTTTCTGCTTCCAGCCGAGCGGCAGCGCGCTTACCAGCGTGTTGCGTTCTTCGGCGAATCCGAGCCGGCGCAGCACCCGGTCGGTCTTTTCGGCGATCTGCCGGCTTCCCATGCCGTAGATGCCGCCGAACAGCCGGATGTTTTCCCACACTTTCAGGTCTTCGTACAGCGAAAAGCGCTGGCTCATGTAGCCGATGTTGCGTTTGATCTGCTCGCTTTGGCGCACGATGTCGAACCCGGCGACCGTACCGCCGCCCTCGGTCGGGCGGCTCAGGCCGCACAGCATCCGCATTGCGGTCGTTTTGCCGGCGCCGTTCGCGCCGAGGAATCCGAAGATCTCGCCGCGCCCGACCTCGAAACTGATGTGGTCGACCGCCGTGAAGCTGCCGAACCGCTTGGTCAGTCCTTTCGTTTCGATTACTTTATCATTCATTGGTACGGTCCAGTTTCATGTAACAATCTTCGATACCCGGTTCGATCGCCTCGATCCGCAGATTGCGGTATCCTTCCGCGGTCAGGTAAGCGGCCAGTTGCTCTTCGGTCAGCGTCGCGTCGGGCGTCGCGTGGTGCGTGTCGCCGAACGCGAAGGCCGAAGTGATCTGCGGATGACGGCGCAGCGTTTTCAGCATGGCCGGCATCCGGTCGCCCGATACGGCCCACAGCCGCTCTCCGAATTTTTCGATGATGCGTTTCGGCGTGTCTATATCGAGGAACCGGCCGCCGCGGATCAGCGCGATCCGGTCGCAGCGCGACGCCTCGTCCATATAGGGCGTCGATACGAGGATCGTGATGCCCTGGCAGCGCAGTTTGGCGAGCATCTCCCACAGTTCCTTGCGCGATACCGGGTCGACGCCGGTCGTCGGCTCGTCGAGGAACAGTACCGACGGTTTGTGGATCAGCGCGCAACTGAGCGCCAGTTTCTGCTTCATACCGCCCGAAAGCGCTCCGGCCCGCCGCGTGCGGAACGGTTCGATCTGACTGTAAATGTCGCGGATCAGGTCGTAGTTCGCCTCGATGGTTGTCCCGAAAAGCGTTGCGAAAAAGCGCAGGTTCTCTTCGACGCTCATGTCCTGGTACAGCGAGAACCGTCCCGGCATGTAACCGACCCGCCGCCGGATCTGTTTGTAGTCAGCCGCGACGTCGAGTCCGTCGACCGTCGCCCGGCCGCTGTCGGGTAGCAGCAACGTCGTCAGGATGCGGAACAGCGTCGTCTTGCCGGCCCCGTCCGGGCCGATAATCCCGAAGATCTCGCCGCGTTGCGCATCGAAGCTCACTCCGCGCAGCGCTTCGATGCGCCCGTAGCTTTTCGTGAGGTCGCGTATGGTTACTGCGGAAGCCATTATTCGGAGAATTTGACGTCGGCGTACATGCCGATTTTCAGCAGACCGTCGTTGTGGACGGCGATTTTGACCGGATAGACCAGGTTCGCGCGTTCGTCGCGGGTCTGGATCGTTTTCGGCGTGAACTCGGCTTTGTCCGAGATCCAGATCACTTCGCCGTCGTATTCGCGGCTGCCTTTGTCGCCCGAATCGGCGAACACGCGCACCCTGTCGCCGAGTTTCAGGCCTGTCAGTTGGCCCGATGTGATGTAGGCGCGGAGTTCCATGCGGTCGACGTCGGCGATCTTGAACAGCGGTTTGCCTTGGGCGGTCACTTCGCCCGTTTCGGCGTATTTGACCAGTACCGTCCCGTCGATCGGGTTTACGATGCGGCATTTGGCGAGCTGGTCTTCGATCTGGGCTACCTGGATTTCGATGGCCGAGCTCTCTTCGTTGACGCCGCGGTTGCTGTTTTCGAGCGTCGAGAGCTGCGCTGCGAGCTGTTTTTCAAGTACGGCGATCTGCGCGTCGATATCGTCCAGTTGTTTGGTGTTCGCGGCGTCGGCTTTCAGCAGGTTTTCGACGCGCCGTTTTTCGCGCTGCTGCGTGGCGATCTGCTGTTGCGTGGCGGCGATCTGTTTGCCGATGTCGGACGTGCGGCTGCGCGTCGCCCCGAGCTGTTTTTGGAGTTGCAGCTTTTTCAGGTAGAGCTGGACGCTGTCGACCGTGCCGACGGTTTGTCCGGCCGCGAGCCGCCGGCCTTCTTCCACGCCGAACGAAGTAATTCGTCCGTTGGCTTCCGAAGATACGATCACTTCGGTCGCCTCGAACGTCCCGGAGGCGTCGTAACCGTTTTTATTGCCGCCGCAGGCCGTCGCCCCGGCGCAAAGCGCGAGAATCAGAAATCGTTTCATATCAGTTGTTGGTTATATTTTTCAGGTTGTATGTCGTCATGATCAGTTGCATCCGGTGCAGCGCGCGGTTCTGCCGCGCCGTTTCGGCTTTGGTTACCTCCTGCATGTAGTCGGTAACGCTCATCGTGCCCTCCGCGACCTTCGCCTCCGACGCGCGTTTGATATTGTCGCGCAGCGCTACGATCCGGTCGTCGTCGGAGAGCGTGCGGCGGTATTTTTCGAGTTCGCCTTGCGAGGATTCGACCTGCTGGTTCGTATTGAACAGGAACGTTTCGCGTTGTGTGCGGAGCGCGTTGCGCGCGACGTCTATCTTGGCCGCGTCGCTTTTATGCGTGTAATAATTGCCGAAATTCCATGAAAACCGCACGCCGCCGATCGCGAATGCTTTGAATTTGTCTTGCAGCATGTTCAGTCCCGGTTTGCCGTAGGCTCCCTGTACGAACAGACCGAGGGTCGGGCGGTTCCGGGCGTTCAACTGTTTCAGTTGGGCGTCCAGCAGCGTGTTGCGGGCGTCGAGCAGGCGCAGCTCCGGACGGTTCACGTCGGTAGGCGCCGGTTCGCTTCCGACTTCCGGGCAGATCAGTTCGGCGCTGTCGGCGTTTTCGCCGATGAAGGCTCCCAGCATCTGCCGGTACGCGCGGTTGGTCGCTTCTAGCGAGACGCGCTGCTGCCGGTTCGAGAGCTGTTCGACCTGCACCGCGTCGAGGTCGGCCTGGTTGGCGACCCCGTTCTCGATGAAGCTGCTTATTTTGCGGTAGTTGCGTTCGAGCTCCTCGTCGTACAGCCGGTTCAGTTCCAGTTGTTCCTCGGTCAGTAGAATGCCGAAGAACAGCGAATTGACCCGTTCGCGGATCGCGTACATATCGACCTGCTGCTGTTGCAGGTCGACTTCGGCGGACGCTTTGACATTCTGTTTTTTCGCACGGATGTTCCCGCCGTCCCAGATTACCTGGTTCACCTCGGCTACGACCTGATACTGGTCTTTGCTGAGGGTCGGGATGTCGATGCCCGGCAACGAGAACGGGATTTTCGTCACGTCGGTCTGGTAAGAGGCTTTGGCCGACAGCGACAACTGAGGCAGGTAGCCTTTGTTGGCGTTTTCCAGGTCGTACTGTTCCGATTGTCGGATCAGTCCGTACTGGGCCACGAGCGGATAGTTGGCCTGCGCTTTCTGCTGGCAGGCGTCGATGGTCAGTTGCGCCTGTGCCGGCAAAGTTCCGAAACCGACGGCCAGCAGCAGGATGGATCGGATTATTTTCATCGTTTTACTGAATTTATGCATGAGTGAAGTGAAGGTTTTCCGATGTTTTACGGCTTGAGGCTTTGCAGGATGATTTTCACGTTCTCCTCTTTGCGGTGCTCGAGGAAGCCGTCCATCGCTTCGTCCGTCAGGCCGAGAATGTTCTGCAGTACCGGTCGGACCAGGAACGTGGCGAGATTCAGCGACAGCGCGCTGAACATCAGGTCGAGCGCATTGGTTTCGCGGACTCGTCCCTGCGCGATCTCTTTTTGCAGATCTTGTTCGAATGTAGCGTAAACGCTCAGCGGCAGTTCGCCGATGCTGTCGCGCAGCGATGCGATCCGTTCCGGGTTCGTCGTGATCTCGTTGATGACCAGAAAGGGGATTTTCGGATTCTTTTTCAGGATTTCGAAATGCGCTTCGATTTTGCGCCGCAGTTTCTCTTCGAAAGTTCCGCCTTCCCGGTCGATCGAAAATATGTTCGAGATCAGCATCCGTATTTTCTGTTCGAAAATTTTCTCGAAAAGGTTCTCTTTCGTGCGGAAATAGTAATGAACGAGCGCCTGGTTGCAGCCCGCTTCCCGGGCGATCTCGGTCGTTGAGGTCAGTGCGAACCCTTTGTCGAGGAACAGCCGTTCGGCCGCCCGCAGGATCGCCTGTTCCATCGGTTCGGTTTCGTTTTTCGCCGTTTTTTCCGTCTGTTTCATGTGTTAATAGTTTAATTTAATATATCTATTAATACCGCAAATGTAGGAATAAATACAAATCTTGCAAATTTCAACGCTGTTTTTTTGTGGATAAATCGTTCAATGTATTTATAATGAATGCTTTGAATCTGTGTGTTTCTGGGCTCTACGCAAACGGGCCGGAATATGTGCCGGCAGCCGGCAAACGGCGCGACTTACCGTATTTCAGGTTTCCGAAATCGTCGTCCGGTCTGTTGCAAGAATCAGACCTATATTGCTTTCTCGGGCCTTTTCGCTTTTGAACCGAGGCCGTTGCGGGTGTTGCGACCGGGGTTCTTCGCGTAAAAACAGGGCGGTAAGGCCGCCGGCGGAATTGCCGGAAAAGTTTCTTTTGGCTATATTTGAAAGAGCCCGGTCGGACGCATCGGGCGTTCTAACGTTATTCTATCGTTTATGAAAAGGTTTTTTTTGTGGTCGCTGACGCTCTTTTCGTTCGTTTTCGGAGCGAGCGTATGCAGCGGCGGTACGGGCGGAGGAATCCGTCTGGACAAGGCGGCGTTTATGATCGACAGCGGGGATAAGATGAAAATCCGCCTGGAGGAGGCTCCTGCCGGAGGCGTGCAGTGGACGTCGAGCGATGAAAAGGTGGCGACGGTTTCCCGGAGCGGCGTGGTGACCGGCGTTTCGAAAGGCGATGCCGTGATTACGGCGTCAGCGGCCGGTTCGAAAGCAGAATGTATCGTGTCGGTCGATTACGAGGGACAGAATCCGATCCTGCCGCCGACGTGGGGACTGTTTATCGCCGACGGCGAGCCGCACGTTTTCGACGGGCGGATGTATATTTTCGGGTCGCGGGACGTGACGAACGGTTTTCTGCCGAACGGCGAACGTGATTTCTGTTCGACCGACTATCACGTAATCTATTCCGACGACCTGATTCACTGGACGGACGCGGGCGTCAGCATCTCGATCGACAGCATTCCGGCGGAGATCCGCGGAAATACGCGGCGGTTGTGGGCGCCGGACGTTTTCAAAAGTCCGACCGAAAAAGACAAGTATTACCTGCTGTTTTGTGGCAACGGCCGACCGATGTATATCGCCGAAGGGACGAGCCCGACAGGACCTTTCGGCAACGTCCGACTCGTAACGCTGAACGGCGAGCCCATCCCGCAGATCGATCCGGGCGTACTGGTCGACGATGACGGCAAGGTGTACCTGGCGAGTCCGAAATTCTTTATCTGCCGGCTCGACCCGTCGGACTACTCGCGGGTGATGCCCGAAACCTGCCGCGACGTGACGCAGTATATGCCGGTCGGCGACGAGCCGTTCGAAGGGCCTTCGCTACGGAAACGCAACGGTATTTACTATTACATCTATATTCAGAATAAAGGCAATATCGAGCGCGACGGCGCGGTTCCGACGCTGATGGGGTATATGACGGCCGAAAATCCGCTCGGCCCGTATACCTACCGCGGCGTGATCGTTACCAATTACGATTATCCGGCTTCCGGAAACATACACGGCTCGATCGAACCGTTCGACGGACAGTGGTACGTGTCGTACCATATGCCGGTGTCGGAGCTCGGTCTGACCCGTGCCGCCTGCCTCGACCGGATCGAATTCGACGATGACGGGACGATCCGGCGGGCCGAGCCGACTTCGTCCGGCGTAAAGGGCTGTTTCGTACCGGGCGAACGGATCCGCAGCTCCAGCGGGGTCGTCTATTCGGGCGGCCGTAACGATCGCAGGCTGGTGACGCGGCGCGAGCCGACCGCCAATCCGTATGTTTTCCGGTATGTCGGTTATCCGTACACTTTTTACAACGAGCCGGGACAGTGGATCGGATACCGTTTTATGGATTTCTCACCGGAAATTTCGACAGTCGGCATGAGCGTCTGCACCGAAGCCGCCGGCGGGTCGCTCGAAATTCGCCGGGGCTCTGCGGACGGGGAGTTGATCGCCGCCGTCGATCTGCCGAATACCGACGGCGAATGGAAGAAGGTCGAAGTCCCGGCTTCCGTAACCCGCGACGGGAAGGATGCGTTCTATATCTTTCTGAAGACGAAGCCCGGCAGCGGGGATGTTCGGGTCGATTGGCTGGAATTCGGCGCGCGGCGGTAATTTTTTCGACCTCTGTCCGGCAACCGGCGTATTCGGCCGGAATATATCTTATGAAAACGCTCCCGTTGCGAACAGTTTCTTCGCAACGGGAGCGTTTGGCGGAAGCGCGTTCCGGTCAGCTCTTTTTGGCCAGGGAGAACAGAAATTCGAGTCCTCCTTCTTTCCGGTTTTTGGCCGAAATGCGTCCTTTGTGGTACAATACCGAGTTGCGGACGATCGACAGTCCGAGTCCCGATCCTCCGTTTTTGCGACTCCGACCTTCGTCGACCCGGTAGAAACGGACGAATATTTTTTCCAGATCGGCCTCCGGTACGCCGCAGCCGTTGTCGTGGAACGAGAAGTAGTAGAAATCGTCGTCCTCGGCGTATTGCTCGATCGTGATCGTGACGCCTTCGCCGGCGTAATTGACCGCATTGTCGGTCAGGTTCCAGAAGATCGAGTACAGCAGCGTGTGGTTTCCTTCGACCGTCGTTCCGCGGCCGATGCGGTCGACGATCTGCACGCGGTGAGCGTCCAGCGTATTTTTATGGTCGGCGATCACCTCTTCGACGACCTGTTTCAGGTCGACCGGTTTGCGCTCGAACAAGTCGGTCGCCTCTTCGATCTTGGTGATTAGCGCGACGTCGCGGATCAGGTCGGACAGTCTCAATGCCTGGGTATAAGCCCGGTCGAGAAAGAAGCGCTGTTTGTCCGGACTGATCTCGTGCTGTTGCAGCAGGGTTTCGAGGTATCCCCGGATGCTGGTGACGGGGGTTTTCAGTTCGTGCGCGATGTTGTTGGTCATCTCCTGTTTCAGCAGCCGGTTTTTCTCCTGCGCGGTGATGTTATCGAGCGTGATTTCGAAACTGTTATCGTTGAAAATCAGCAGCCGGACGGCGAAATGACGGCCTTCCCGGGTAAGCTTGGTTTCGTAGATCGGGATCGAGGCCGACTGCGGGTTGACCGGCCGGTGCCGTTGCAGGAATTCGCGCAGGTCGCCGAAATCTTTGGCCCGGAGAATTGCGGTCGCGTCGGAGGTCGGTTCGTCGAGGATCGTGTTGAGGTGCTGTATGAAGTGCGAGTTCGCATAAATTTTGTCTCCGTCCGGCGAAAAGATGCAGATTCCCTCGTCCGAATAGTGGAAGTGGCGGATCAGTTTTTCACGTTCCGTATCGAGCAGGTTGCGGCTTTCGCGCAGCAGCCGGTAATTGGTGACGATGCGGTTGCCTATCTCGCCGAGTTCGGTATCCGGGAATCTGACCTTGTCGAAATCGGGACGGTTGTTCTCGGTCGAGACCAGAAAGTCGCGCAATCCGCTGACCGCCTTGCCGAAACGGTCGGACAGGTACAGCAACGAGATCAGCGCGACAAAGAAAAGCAGCAACATGAAATAAAGAAAGAAATCGTCCGCTTTCAGGCTCAGTTTCGCCGCGTTGTCGTAAGGCAGCGCCACCCGGACGAAATCGTTGCCGAACAGCCGCGCATAGTAATAATAAGTTTTTCCGGTGGTTGCCGAGTGCCGAATGTGGCTTCCGCCGCCGCGGATCAGCGCTTGGGCGATTTCGGGCCGCGACAGGTGGTTCTCGACGATCGGTTTTCCGTCGGAGCCGTTGTCGAACAGCACGTTGCCGCGCCGGTCGATGATGCTTATCCGCAGATCCCGGGGCAGCAGCGGCAGCAGGCTGTCAAGCCGGGACATCGAATCCGGAGCGGTCAGATGGTTTTCGGCGATGTATTTCGAGATCAGCGTCGCGTAAACGTCCATTCCCCGTTTGAACTCGTCGTTTCTGAAGGTTCGTTCGCGGTTTTGCTGGACGAAGACGACGATCGCCGCGAAAACGGCGAATACGATCAGGAAGTAAAAAAACAGTTTTTTTCGATAGCTCAGGCGCATGGCGGTATCGGTTATCGGGTTAAAATTCGATGCAGTATCCATATCCGGAACGGTTCGTCAGGCGTTCGCCGAACGTTCCCAGTTTTTTGCGCAGCCGTGTGATGTGCACGTCTACGGTGCGTTCGAGCACGTAGGACTCCTTTTTCCAGACGCGTTCGAGAATATCCTCCCGCGAAAAAACCTTGTTCGGCATCCGCGCCAGCGTCATAAGGATTTCGAACTCCTTTTTGGTCAGCAGGATGTGTTCGTTGCCGAGCGTCACGCTCTTGGTTTCGGGATCGATCGTCAGTTCGCCCAGTTCGATCGTACGGTTCGTATCGGCCGGCGCTGCGGCGCTCCGTTTCAGCACGGCCTTTACGCGGGCCGTCACTTCCTTGATCGAGAACGGTTTCGGAATGTAGTCGTCCCCTCCGAGGCTGAATCCGGTGAGCAGGTCGTTTTCGGTGTCCTTGGCCGTCAGGAAGACGATCGGAACTTGCAGTTTCTGCTCCTTGCGCACCTTTTCTGCCATCCGGAATCCCGACATCCCTTCCATCATCACGTCCAGCAGGATCAGGTCGTAGCCGTCCGGCAGCATTTTCAGGGCCTGCTCGGCCGATTCGGCCGTTTCGACGGCGAACCCTTCGCATTCGAGGTTGAAGCGCAGGATTTCGCACAGATCCTGTTCGTCGTCCACGACCAGTATTTTCTCGCGTTTTGCCATTTTTACAACAGGTTTTTGTCCGTGTGCTTGATGTCTTTCCCTTCGGTAACGAAAATCACCGCCTCGGCGATGTTCGTCGCCTGGTCGCCGATGCGTTCGAGGTTATTCGCGATGCCGAAAACCGACAGTATCCCTTCCATCTCTTCGGCCGTCAGCGTCCGCTGGGTTCCCGTGCTTTTCAACTCGCCGGAAATCCGCCGCCACCATTCGTCCACGCGGTCGTCGCTGCGGATCACTTCGCGCGCCAGCCGTTCGTCGCTGCAGTTCATCGCAAAAATAACGTTTTTCACCATATCCGCCGCCAGGTCGAACATTTTGAGCAGTCCGTCGCTTTTGCGGCGGTACAGTCCGGTGCTGACGGCCGTGCCGCCGGTGAATTCGTAGACGTTGTGGATCAGGTCGCCGATGCGCTCCAGATTCGAGGTCGTATCGTAGCAGGCCATGATGATCCGCAGGTTCGAGGCGCGCGGCGCGTGCAGTACGATCACGTTGACCACTTCGTCGCGGATCGAGACTTCCAGGCCGTCGATCGCGCTTTCGTTGCGGTTCAGTTCGTCGCGCAGTTCGGCGGACGAATTTCCCGCGAGCAGTTGCCGGGTGATGGAGAGTTGTCTCAGGATGAGTTCGGTTAGCCGGTCGAACTGGTCGCCTACCGGTTTTAAAACGGTGTCTTTCAATCGGTTCATAATAGGTGTGTTTTTATCCGAACTGGCCGGAGAGGTACTCTTCGGTCCGTTTGTCTTTCGGTGTGGTGAACAGGGTTTGCGTGCGGCCGGATTCGACCAGCTCGCCGAGGTACATAAACAGCGAGTAGTCCGAGATCCGCGCCGCCTGCGCCATATTGTGCGTTACGATAACGATCGTGAACTCTTTTTTCAGTTCGAGCATCAGCTCTTCGACGCGGTGCGTCGCGATCGGGTCGAGCGCCGAGGTCGGTTCGTCCATCAGCAGCACTTCGGGTTTCAGCGCGATCGCGCGGGCGATGCACAGCCGTTGCTGCTGTCCGCCGGAGAGGAATCCTCCTTTGCGGAACAGCGAATCGCGCACTTCGCTCCAGAGTCCGACGCTCGTAAGGCTCGTTTCGACGATCTCGTCCTTCTGCGCTTTCGACAACCGGATGCCGTTCAGCTTGTATCCGGCCAGCACGTTGTCGTAAATGCTCATCGTCGGGAACGGGTTCGGCCGCTGGAACACCATGCCGGCCATTCGTCTCACCTCCATCGGATTCATTTTGAAGATATTTCGTTCGTCGAGCAGGATTTCGCCCGTCACGCGGATGTCCGGATAGAGCTCGTGCATACGGTTGATCGCCCGCAGCAGCGTGCTTTTACCGCAGCCCGACGGGCCCATGATCGCCGTGATCGTCCGTTCGAGGATGCCCGTCGTGACGTGTTTCACGGCCAGTTTCTCCGGAGTGTAGGCGACCGACAGGTCGTTTATTTGCAGTTTCAGATTTTCCATTTTGCAGCGATTCGTTTGGCAATGATATTCAGCACCAGCGTCAGGATCAGCAGCAGCAGCGAGCAGCCCCAGATCAGGTCGACGAGGTTCGGATCGTTGTAGAACTCCCAGATCAGCAGCGGAACGGCCGAAGTAGGGTGCAGCGGGTCGAAGTTCAGCGTTGCGCAGCCCAGCGCGGTCAGCATCAGCGGGGCGGTTTCGCCCATCGCCCGCGATACGGCCAGCAGGATGCCGGTGAACATCCCGCCGAAAGCCGACGGCACCAGAATACGCATCACGACCGAGCGGTAAGGCGCTCCGAGCGCCAGCCCGGCTTCTTTCAGCGGTGAAGGCAGCATATTCAGCGTCTCCTCGGTCGAGCGGACGATCAGCGGCAGCATGATTCCGGCAAGCGCCACGCTGCCGGCCAGCATCGAGTAACTGCCCAGCGGTACGACGATCCAGGCGTAGGCGATGATCCCGATCACGATCGACGGGGTGCCTTGCAGCAGTTCGGTCAGAAAACGTACGATGCCTGCGAACGCCGTTTTACGCTTTTCTGACAGGTAAACTCCTGCGAGAATCCCCGACGGAATCGCGATCAATGCCGCGATCAGCGTCATCGACAGCGTGCCGAGGATGCCGTTCGCGATGCCTCCGGGGATCGACTCGCCGGCCGTTTTGGCCAGCATCGCGTCCAGCGTGCTCGGCGCGTTCTCGGTGAAAAACGACAGCGAGATCTGCCGGTATCCCTTGCGCACCACTTCCCAGATGATCAGCAGCAGCGGGACGGCCGTGAGCAGCGAGAATCCGCAGACCACGTAGAAGAACGCCCGTTCTTTCGCCTTGCGGAACCGCGTCCGCGATTTAGGAACCGTTATCGTCATAGTTATCGGAATTTACGAAGAATGAGCCGCCCGATCAGGTTGATTACGGCGGTGATAATGAAAAGCAGCAGCCCGATGGCGACGAGCGAGCTGAGCTTCAGCCCGTCGGCCTCGCCGAACTGGTTGGCGATGACGCTGGCCATCGTGTTGCCGGTGGCGGTCAGGCCGGTCGGAATCAGGTTCGTGTTACCGATCAGCATCGTGACGGCCATCGTCTCGCCGAGCGCACGCCCGAGCGCCAGCACGTAACTGGCGAAAATACCCGACCCGGCGACCGGAAAGACGACGCGGCGGATCACGTCGAGCCGCGTTCCGCCGAGGCTGTACGCTCCTTCTTTCAGTTCGCGCGACACCATCGAGATAAACTCCGAACTGAGCGACGCGGCATACGGGATCACCATGATCGCCAGTACGACCGATGCGGTCAGGATGCCGAATCCCTGCGACGACAGTCCCAGGTCGACGATCACCGGCCGGATCACGTAGAATCCCCACAGCCCGTAGACGATCGACGGGATGCCGGCCAGCAGGTCGATCACCGTACCGATTACTTTCGCGATCCGCCGGCCCCGGAAATATTCGCCGGTGAAAAGGGCGACCGGCAGCGACAGCGGAAGGCAGAACAGCATGGCCAGCAGCGAAGTCAGCACGGTCCCCGCGATGAACGGCAGCGCCCCGTAGCTTTCGGAGCCGGTCTTCGGGTTCCAGTCCGACGAGGCGATGAAGCGGAAAAAGCCGAAATGGTCGAACGCCGGCGCCGCTCCGCTGATCAGCGAGTAGAACATTCCCCCGCAGATCAGTATGATGGCGGCCGCCGCCGCCAGCAGCAGTCCTTTGAAAATACGGTCGCGTGCGGCTGTGCGGATCATTACTTCAGCAGTTTTTCTCCTTTATACGTAACTGTGCCCAGTTGTGCGCGCCCGTTGTCGATCACCTGTTGCGGCAGCGGGGCGTAATTGACCTTGCCGGCCAGATCCTGCGCTTGGCTGCCGAGCATCCATCCGAGCAAGTCGACGAGGGCTTCGCTCTGTTCGCGGGTGCGCTTGTCGTAGCCTTGTTCCTTGTACAGCAGAATCCACGTAAAGCAACTGATCGGGTAAGCGTCCGCCGCGTCCGGATCGGTAATCATGCAACGCGTGTCGGTCGGCAGGTCGCCCGCGGCCGCTGCCGAGATGCTTTCGAGGGTCGGGTCGATGAAGCGGCCCGCCTTGTTTTGCAGGCTCGCATAGCTGATATGCTGTGCAAAAGCGTATTCCGACCCGATGTAGCCGACGGCCCCTTCGGTCTGGCTGACTGTCCCCGATATGCCGGGATTGCCTTTGGCGGCGAGGCCGGCCGGCCATTCGAGCGATTTGCCGGCCCCGATCGTCTCTTTCCATGCGGGGCTTACTTTTGTCAGGTAATCGCTGAATACGAAAGTCGTGCCGCTGCCGTCGGAACGGTATACCGGATGGATCTCCAGATCGGGAAGCTGTACGCCGGGGTTGATCCCGCGGATGCGGGCGTCGTTCCAGCGGGTAATTTTACCCAGGTAGATATCGGCCACCAGTTCGCCGGTCAGTTTCAATTTTTCCACGCCCGGCAGGTTGTAGGCCATTACCACGGCGCCCATGCAGGTCGGGATGTGGATCACGCTGTCGGGCATCGCGGCTATTTCCGCATCGGTCAGGTAGGCGTCGCTGCCGGCGAAATCGACGATCCGGTCTTTCAGGCTGCGGATGCCGCCGCCGCTTCCGATACCGCCGTAGGAGACTTCTGCCGGAACGCTGTCGCGATAGGTCTTGAATGCAAGATTATAGTACGGCAGCGGGAACGTTGCGCCCGCGCCGGCCAGTTTTTCCCGGCCGCTCCCTTTCGGAGATTGTCCGCAGGCGGCCAGAACGGCGGCCAATGCGATGAGAATCAATTTTTTCACTTCTCGAAATTTTAGTCGTTAAATTGATGTTGCAATATTAGGGGTTTGTTGTTACGCTCCCGTTAAGCGATTGTTACGAAACGGTTACTTTGCGAAACGCCCTTTTTACGGCACTCTTTTCTAAGGCGTTGGTAATGCAAGGAACGGACCTCGGTTGACGGTTTTAGGTATCGGGGCTCTCTTTTTTCGCTTTTTCTGGGTATTTTTCCGCCGGGGCCGGTTTGCTACTTTTGCATCAAACGAAAAACAAATTTGGAAATGAAAGGAATATTTTACGGAAGCACTACCGGGACTACCGGTTCTTTGGCCGGCCGCATCGCGGAGGAGTTGGGAATCGCCGCGGCGGACGTGCACGATGTGGCCGGCGCGGCGGCGGATGCGGTTCAGCGTTACGATTGCCTGCTGCTGGGCTCCTCCACATGGGGATGCGGGGAGTTGCAGGACGATTGGTTCGGTTTTCTGGAAGGGCTCAAAGGGCAGGATCTGTCCGGGAAGAGCGTGGCACTGTTCGGATGCGGCGACAGCAGCATGTATCCCGATACGTTCTGCGACGCCGTCGGTATTCTGCGCGAGGAGCTCGCCGGGACGGGATGTCGGTTCGTCGGAGCCTACGCGCCGCAGAACTATTCCGTTACCGATTCGAAAGTGTGCGAGGACGGAAAGTTCGTCGGATTGGCTATCGACGAGGCGGACTCGGAAGCCGTTTCGTCGGAACACCTGAAGCAATGGATCGCGGTACTGAAAGAGGAAGGGGTATGAGCGAACAGGATTACGTCCGTTTCGGCGAACTGAAAATCTTCATGCACCAGATTTACGAATTCAAGAAAGGAGTTCGGAATCTGGTGCTCTGCACGATGTGCCCGACCTGCGCCGCGCTGGTGGCAGAACGGCTCCGGGGGCAGCGGATCGAGTACCTGATTCAGGAAGTGACGGACAATAAAGTGAATCTTTATTTCGGAAAACGCGCCTGTTTGGATGCGGTGCGGGCCTTTATCGACAAGCCGCTGAACCGGCTCACCCCGGAGCAGGATTTCATGCTGGGAGCCATGCTCGGTTACGATATCATCCAGCAGTGCGAACGCTTTTGCCGGCAGCGGAGCCGGTTCGCCCTATGACCGGCGGAGGCGGCGTGCCGGACTTCGCGTTTCCGGAGAAAAACGCTATCTTTACGCCGGATGCTCCCATCCGTCAAAAGACTCATGCCATGTACAGACTCAGTCAATATAAGGAAACCGACAAAATGGGCGACCTGATCTGTGAAAACTATCCGATTCTTCTGGTAGTTAGCCGGTTCGGTATTTCGCTCGGGTTCGGCGACAAGGATATCGCGCAGGTGTGCGCGGACAACGGGGTCGATACGCCGACTTTTCTGGCCGTCGTGAACTTGCTGTTGGACGAGGACGAATCAGCCGCGCCGGCCGATGCTCCGCTGTCGGTCGGAGCGCTCGTACGGTACCTGCAGAATTCGCACGCCTATTTCCTGGATTTTCGTCTGCCGGTGATCCGCCGCGAACTGGCCGATGCGCTCGGCGGCGATCACGGCGACGTTTCGTTCGCCGTGCTCCGTTTTTTCGATGAATATGCGGCTGAGGTGCGCAGGCACATGCTTTACGAAGAAGAGAAAGTTTTTCCTTATGTCCGTTCTTTGCTCGAAGGGCGTAAGAAGGGACGGTACAGGATCGATATTTTCCGGAGACAGCACGATCAGGTGGAGGCCCGGCTGACGGAGTTGAAGAACATCCTGATCCGCTACTATCCGGGCAGCGGCAGCAACGAACTCAACAGCGCGTTGTTCGATATTTTTTCGTGCGAGCGCGACCTGGCTTCGCACAATCGGATCGAAGACCACCTGTTCGTTCCGGCGGTCGTGGAACTGGAGCGTAAAAACGGTTCGCAATGATGAGCGTTTCGTTGAAAATAGCCGTAGCCGAGTCTTCGCAGATTATCCGCAGCGGTCTTCTTGCGGTGCTGAAACGGCTACCCGGACTGAATGTGAGCGTCGTGGAGATCGCCGATCCCGAACAACTGGTCAAGTCGCTTTGCTGGCAGAAGCCCGACATCCTGATCGTGAATCCGGCGTTGCCGGGGCTTTTTTCGTTGCAGCGCATCCGGCACGAATCGGGGTGCGAGACGATGAAATGCGTGGCCCTGCAATGCGCGCTGGCCGACGCCCTGTCGCTGAGAATCTACGACGAGACGATCTCCCTGTACGATACGGCCGAACAGATCCGGCTCAAACTGTCCCGTCTCGCCAACCGGGACGAAAAACCCGAATCCCGGCGCGACCTGCTGAGTCCGCGGGAAAAAGATGTTGTGGTCTGCGTGGTGAAAGGGATGACCAACAAGCAGATCGCCGAGCGGTTGTGCCTGTCGGCGCATACCGTGATTACCCACCGCCGCAACATCGCCGGCAAATTGCGGATACACAGTCCGGCCGGGTTGACCATCTATGCGATCGTCAACAAGCTGGTCGAACTCGACGAGATCGGAGAGACCGTCGCGGCCGGGTAATTCCCCGCCGCCCGGAATCGCCGTTCCGTCCGGATCGTCCCGATTTTTCGTTTTGTTTTTGCTTTCACCGAAAAATTGGTGAAATATTTGCGGAGTGATCCGCAATATCCATTCTTAGAGCTATGACAGACGGAACGATAGGGAAAAACAACGCTTTTTTCCGGCAACTGCTTTATATCGGCATCCTGATTACGATCGGGCTGGTAATTTTTACACAACTCCAATTTTTCGTAGGATCGTTCCTCGGGGCGATCACGATGTACGTCGTGTTGCGGACGGTGCTGTTCCGGTTGACCGAGCGCTGGAACTGGAAGCCCTGGGTCGCCTCGCTGATGCTGGTGTTGGCTACGACGCTGCTGCTGTCCGGGCTGGGATTTCTGATTTTCGAGGTGATCGCCTCCGAGATCCCGAACGTGGACACCTCGAAAATCGTCGACGTTTTCAACGAACTGCTCCGGCGGGCGAACCATCTGCTGGGCTTTGCGATCGTGCCGGAAAATATCGTCAAAGGTTCCGGCGGGACGATCACGAAAATGGCCTCGATGCTGCTCAATACGACTTACAGTTTCGCAGCGAACGTGTTCATGATGCTCGTGATCCTTTATTTCATGCTGCTGCACGCTCGGACTATGGAACGAAGCGCGAACCGCTACCTGCCGTTCCGCGGTCATAGCCAGCAGGTGATTCGCAGCGAAGTCAAGAGCATTATTTTCAGCAATGCCGTCGGCATTCCGCTGGTCATGTTCGCGCAGGCGGCGGCCTCCTTTCTGGTCTATTGGGCGCTGGGCGTCAACAATGCGGTCTTCTGGGCCTTCGTGACGGCCGTCTGCGGGTTGATACCGATGGTCGGCACCGCGATCGTCACCGTGCCGATGGGCGTTTATATGATTTTCGACGACAGCGTCTGGATGGGGATCATCATGATCGCGTGCGGCATACTGATCGTGGCCAACGTAGACAACCTGTGCCGGATCATCCTGATGAAGAAAATCTCCAATACCCACCCGCTGATCGTGATTTTCGGGGTGATTCTCGGGATTCCGCTTTTCGGCTTCTGGGGGATTATTTTCGGGCCGCTGCTGATCTCCGCCTTCCTGCTGTTGATCCGGATCTATTACAAGGAATACCGGTTGCTGCCACCGTCGGAATCCTGAACCGGCGGACGGCCGCTTATCGCCGGTCGTCCCGGTGGCGGTGTCTTTTGACGACCGTTCCGTGTCCGACGACCGTCTGTTTGATACCCGGCATCAGCGACTTCCACAGGTAGTTGAACTGCGAGCGGTAGGGATCCCGTTCGGTCGCGCCTTCGCCGGTGCGGGTCACTCCGTCTTCCGGATTGCCGGTGCGGATCAACAGGTCGTCTACGATGGCCGAAAGCAACCGGCGGGCCTTGGGCCCGTCTTTCTCCTGTTTCATTAGCGAGACGTTCAGGCTGTCGTACAGCAGTAGTAATTGTACGTCGGCTTGGCGAGAGTCTCCTGCGATGCGGAAATTCATTCCGTCGATTCGCCCCGTATTGATTCGCGCGTTCACCAGCGGTTCGATCGCCCGGTTCATCGCCTGTAGTTCCATCGGGCCGAGCTTTCCGTCCACTTCGAAACGGTCGTCCAGCGAATCGGCCGGCAGCAGGAAGGTCGCCTGTAAGACTCCCCGGTTCATCAGTCGCCCGCTGGCTTTCAGGGTGATGCGCGGATGTTCCGGCGAGGCGGCGTTGGCGAGTCCGTACAGGTCGCCTCTCAGACTGTCGAAGGTGACGGTACCCGGAACGGTTCCCGTCGCCGACAGTTCTTCGTACACGGCGCGAATGTCGCTGAAACTTATTCTACGAACTTCCACTCCGAAAGAGAGTTTTTGCAGGGATTGGTAAAAGAGCGGTTTGATGCGCTGTTTTTGCGGGATCTGTCGGTTCTTGAAGCTGCCGATTTCCACGTTGCCGATCCATACGCTGTCGATTTTCAGCTTTTTGTTCCGCGCGATCTCGGGATAGTCCACTCCCGTGCACGCGATCCGGCCTGCGACGACCTGCGTCCAGTCCGGATGGCCTGCTACCAGCGAGGCGAATTCGCTTTTCGGGTATTGCGGCAACAGGCGGACGCCCGCTACCGAGCATTCGCCTTTGCGGGTGTCGATTATCAGCGTATCGGCCTGCAACGCGACCGCTCCTTCGTCGAGCTGATAGTTTACCGATTCGACGGAAGTGCGGATGCCGTTGTCGAGCCATCCGCTGTCGTTCGCATTCCCGGCGTTCAGGCGGAAATCGTCGGTTTGTACGGAGAGTCCCCGCAACGTATGGCATGTCTGCCGTCCGTTCCGGATCTCGCAGTACGTTACCGAGCCGTCCGCGATCCGGAGCCGGCCGATGCCGATCGTCCGGACGATCTGTCCGGATGCCCGTTGCAGCGAGTCGACCGGTGGAACCGAGTCGCTGAAGTTGCGGACGATGTCGACGTGCGGCGCCGACACTTCGATTTCGGCGATCGTCGGCGTCCAGTCTCCGTCTTGTTGCGTCAGGCGGATTCCGCCGATCGAAAGCTGTGCTGCGGTGAGCCGGAACATTCGCAGGCCGGGATGTCGTTTTGCGAGCAGCAGGCTGTCGGTCGTCAGGACGATGCCTTTGAGCCGCAGCGACCGGCCGACCGGATTGAGACGCACCCGGTCGATGCTGATCCGGCACATTCCGCCGGTCTGCTCGGCGACCTCTTTTTCGATCTTTTGCCGGACGATCCGGCCGATCCAGAGGTTTGCGCCCGCAAGCAGCAGCAGGACGGCGACGACGACGATCCCCGCCGTCCGGACGATTTTTCTGAAACGCGGTTTTCGTTCGATAGTTTCCATAATTCTGTGCATTTTACGAATAAAATGCATAGCTTGCAAATTCCTGTCCAAATCGCCGGTCGATGGATGAGATATTCGACGATGCGGATTATCTGCCGAAGATTTTATTCTCCGGTTCTCCCGCTCCGGTGCCCGTAATTGAAATAGAAATCTTTGAGTTCGTTGCGGGTCGCCCGCCTGACGGATACGTATTCAGGAGGGACGCAGGCGTCCCTGTAAAATCGGGTCAATCCGTCGGTCATGACCTCCAGAACGACGTTCCCGTTTTCGAGTTTGTCGAAAATTCCCCACAGGCAGCGGTCCGGGTCGTGGCGCCGGGGATCGAGGGAGAAAAGATACAGCTCTCCCGGAACGAAATGGAAATCCTGGATCGCCATAGCCGCTGTCGGTCGGTTTTATTCCTGTTCGACCAGAAGTTCTTCGAGACAACTGGTGTCCACGCGCATGTAACGCAGGAACGTATCGTAGTTGAAGCCGTATTTAGGAAATACGTGTTTCAGCCAAACCTGTTTGTAACATTTGTCGTGCCGTCCCGGTTCGTAAAATTGTGCTGCAAAGTCCTGGATTTCTTTTGCTCTGATTAAATAACTGATAGAATGCATACATATCGATAATTGGTCGGATCGGTTTCGGTCCGAATTTCTTAAGTATTTGGATCTAAATGAAAAATAATAGTGAAAGTGACTAAAATTTTTAGCGCTGTACGGTGTCGGGGATACTGCATTCGGTCCGGGATAAATGAGTTTTCTGTCAGTCGGAACCGTTCTTTCGGAACGGGGCCGTGACGGTTTCCGTTTCTAAAATAGCATGTTATGCGGCGAGGGGTATTTCCCGGAGACGGGAGTAAACAGCGTCCGGATAAAATACAAATATCCGTACAATTTGATTATATTTGTACAAAATGCTTTGGTACGGCGGAATTGCGAGATGTCCGGGCGGTTTGGGAAACGGGTATGGCGGTAATGATCGTTTCTGTACGGTGCCGTATTCGAGATTTGTGGATAATTGATTTGCAGTGAGTTGAGTGATTGTAAGATCGGACGTATGATTTTTCCGGGGGGGCGGATAAACTATGAGAAGCGGGTCGTCGAGCGGATGATCCGTTTTTACTGTATCCACCGGGAAGGGAACCGGGAGCTTTGTCCGGAGTGTCGGGAATTGCTTGCGTATGCCGTTGTCCGGTTGGATTGCTGTCGGTTCGGCGACAGGAAACCGGTTTGCAAGAAATGCCCCGTTCATTGCTACAAAATATCCATGCGGGAACGGATGCGGTGCGTGATGCGTTATGCGGGTCCCCGCCTGCTGTGGTATCGTCCGCTCGATGCGTTCGGGCACTTGCTCTGCCGTCTGCGGCTTTTCGGCGGCCGGTAATTTTCCGGGTCGTAGCGGCTTTTCGTAAGGCGATGTCCTGCGGCGGGTATCCCGTTTTCGGAGATCGCGGGGGACGGTTTTCCGGAACGAACGGCATAAAGAACCGGCACCCAGCGATTTTTCGATGGATGCCGGTTTGAATTATTCAGCGGATTTGCCGGAACCTATTGCCGGTAGATTATGCAATAGTGATGCCGGGATCGAGGTAAACGTCCTGAATCGCGTGCAGCAACGCGATGCCCTCTTTCATCGGGCGTTGGAACGCTTTGCGTCCGCTGATCAGCCCCATGCCGCCGGCGCGTTTGTTGACGACGGCTGTGATGACGGCGTCTTTCAGATCGGATACGCCGTGCGATTCGCCGCCGGAGTTGATTAGTCCGACGCGACCCATGTAACCGTTGGCCACCTGGTAGCGGCACAGGTCGATCGGATGGTCGGACGCTAACTCTGTATACATTTTTTCGTTCGTTTTGCCGAAATGCAGCGCGGTGAACCCGCCGTTGTTGGTCGGCAGTTTCTGTTTGACGATGTCGGCCTTGATCGTGACGCCCAGGTGATCGGCCTGCCCGGTCAGGTCGACCGACGCGTGGTAATCGGCGCCGTCTTTTTTAAAACTGCCGTTGCGCAGGTAACACCACAGGATCGTCGCCATACCCAGTTCGTGCGCCCGTTCGAAGGCTTCCGAAATTTCGACCAACTGCCGTCGGCTCTGCTCCGAACCGAAATAGATTGTCGCGCCGACCGCGACGGCTCCCATGTTCCACGCCTCGTCGACCGATCCGAACAGCACTTGGTCGTACGTGTTCGGGTAGGTCAGCAACTCGTTGTGGTTCAGCTTGACGATGAACGGTATCTTATGCGCGTATTTGCGGGCCACTGCGCCGAGGTTGCCGAACGTCGAAGCTACGGCGTTGCAGCCCCCTTCGATTGCCAGTTTGACGATGTTTTCCGGGTCGAAATAGACCGGGTTCGGAGCGAACGACGCGCCGGCCGTGTGTTCGATGTCCTGATCGACCGGCAGGATAGACACGTAGCCCGTGCCGGCCAGCCGGCCGTGGCCGAGCAGCGTTTGCAGGCTGCACAGCGTGCGGACGTTGCGGTCGGACGGAATCCATGTCCGGTCGACCGTGTCCGGCGACGGGATGTGGATCAGCGACTTGTCGATCGTCCGGCAAACGTGATTCAGGTAATATTCGGTTTTGTCTCCCAATAAATTGATGATCTGGCTCATATTCTATAACGGTTTAAATTTATTGTTGTTTTTTACCCTGGCGGGCGACGGCTTCCATCAGTTTGCGGATCTCTTCCGGGTCGCCGAGAAAATAATCCTTCGTAAGATTCAGCCGGTCGTCGAATTCGAAGACGTACGGTACGGCCGTCGGCAGGTTCAGGTTGACGATGTCGTCGTCCGAAATGCGCTTCAGATGCTTGATAATCCCCCGCAGACTGTTGCCGTGCGCGACGACCAGCAACTGGTCGGCCATTTTCAGGTTCGGAAAGATCGCGCACTGCCAGTACGGCATGATCCGTTCGATCGTCTCTTTCAGGGATTCGGTGCGCGGCAGTTCCCCGTCCGGAACCAGCCGGTAGCGCGGGTCGAAACGCGGGTTGCGCGGATCGTCCTCGGCGAGCGGATCGGGTGCGATGTCGTAGCTGCGTCGCCAGACGAGCACCTGTTGGTCGCCGTATTTGGCGGCTGTCTCGCTTTTGTTGAGTCCTTGCAGCATACCGTAATGCTTTTCGTTCAGCCGCCAGTTCTTTTCGACCGGGATCCAGTCCTGGTCGAGCTTGTCCAACACGCGGTCGAGCGTTTTGACGGCGCGTTTGAGGTACGAAGTATAGGCTTTGTCGAATGCGAAACCCTCTTTTTTCAGCAATTCGCCGGCCCTGTCGGCTTCGGCGACGCCTTTTTCGGTCAGGTCGACGTCCGTCCAGCCGGTAAAGCGGTTTTCCCGGTTCCAGGTGCTTTCTCCGTGTCGGAGCAAAACGATTTTTTTCATAGTCTTATGCGGTTTGATTTTCCATGTCGGACGCGGTTGCAGGCTGGCGTTCCGTGCCCGTGCGGCGGATGCGCGGCTCTCCGTCGCCGCGACGCTCCGGATATCGGTTCTGTGCAAATAGTGTGCAATAACCTGCGGCCCCGTTGTTTTAAGGAGTAAAAAAAGTAAAATCGTCCGTTTAAAGCAATACCCGGAGGTAGGTATTGTTGCCGGCGAGGGAGAACGATAGGGTAGGTGCGCGCGGGCGGATCAGCCTTCCCGGATGTCGGCGAACCAGTAGGCGTAGTTTTTTACCGTGCCGTCGTCCAGTTTGACCGGGTACCTGCGCTGCAACGGTTCGCCGAGCGCGAACTGCACGGGCGTGCGGAACGGACCGCCGGCGTAGCAAAACGTGTGGTACTCGCCGTTTTCGCCGCATACGTCGACGCCGTCGGGCAGATCCCGTACGAACGTTTCGTCGATTCGCCGCCCGATGAAGTCGCGGCCGAGCCGGTCGGCGGTCGTCGTGACGATCACGGTTTGCAGGCCCGAGGCGAGAAATTCCCGCATGATTTCCGCGGAAGATTTGCCCCACAGCGGTTCGACGACCGTGATGCCGTAGGGCGACAGTTGCTTTTCGCGGTAGGAGCGCACGTCGTGCAGGAAAATATCTCCGAAAATGAAACGATCGGCGCCCGTATCCCTGAAGTGTCCGACCGCCGCCGCCATCGCCTCTTCGTAGTTCTCCATCGTGCCGTCCGGCGCGAGGTCTATCGTGTAGAGCGGCAGGCCGATGCTGTCGGCCTGCCGACGAAGCAGTCCGACGGGGATGCCGTGCATCGACGAGCGCGCGTTGTCGCGGTTCACGGTCGTCAGCAGCGATACGATTTCGTAGGCTTCGCTCTGCTGCGCCTTGTACAGCGCCAGCGCGGAATCTTTTCCTCCGCTCCAGTTGAAAACGGCTTTTTCGCGCTTCCCGCTTACCATGATCCGTCGTTTGCGGGGCGGCTGGAGAAAAAGCCGCTGACCAGTGTGAAATATTCGGGCAGTCCGGACGATCCGGGTTCGCTCCACTTCAGTTCGATGCCCAGCAGTTCCGACGCGGTTTTCCCGATGTCGAAACCGAGGGATTCCAGCGAAGGGCGTATCCGGTCGGGATAGCGGCACGGCCGGCCTTCGCTCCGGGCGCATGTCCCTTCCGGGCACAGGTGGCAGGTTCCGGCATAAAAAGCGCGGCTGCCCGGATATTTCCGTTCGAGTTCCAATAGCCGGGCGTCGAGCGTCCGCCGGACTTCGACGATCATCCGCTGTCCCGCCTGCCGGCCTTGTTCCGGCGTCGCGCATTCGGCGCGGGCGGACGGCTCGGGGATGATCCGTGTGCCTATGATCAACGCCGTGCGGTATCCGGACAGGTATTCGTCCGCATCGAATCCGTGCGGCGGACAGGCCCAGCAGGCGCCGTAGCGGGAACATGCTTGGCAGAATACGATGAATTTTTCAGCGTTCCGGTAGCGGGCGACGTACTCCCCGGCCGGGATCGTCGCGGCGGTCTCTTCGGTTCGGTACATGTCAGTCGTTTTTCGAAAGCCGGATCAGGATCACGCCCGAGTCGGAAACCGTCCCGATCTTCAACGGACCTGCCGTCCGCCCGGTTTCGAACACCCGGCTCAGGTCGTGCGTTTCGTCGAGCAGGAATACTTCGGTTCGGGCGAATTTCCCGATGCCGTCGATGTCCAGCGTGAACTCGCGGGGGCCCGATTTCCAGCAGGCGGCGAGGATCGCCAGGTTGCCCAGACTGTCCGTGCCGGCCAGCACGCGGCTTCCGGCGGGCATACCGTCCGTTTCGGTGCGTACCCGTTCGGGATAGGCGGTCAACTCGCCGAACGCTTTCATGCCGTAGTAAGTTTTGACCGGTGTCCGGTTTTCAAATACGCCCCAGCGCGTCGTGGTGACCGTGTAGTAGAATCCTTTGTCGAGCGGCGTATCCTGCCAGCCGATCATCACCGTGTTCAGGAAAGCCGCCGATTCCAGTCCGCGCATGAACCGGATCGCTTCGTTCTGCTCCGCCGGGCCCATGTTCCACAGCGCTCCGCCGTACGGGTTGTAGTGCCATTCGTTCAAGTGGATCTCCGTCTCGGGATAGCCGCATTCGTCCAGATACCGGCGTGCGTCTACGGCCATTTGCAGTAATTCGGTATCGGTGGGCGAGTAGTAGTGGAACGAGTAGAAGTCCAGCGGCGCTTTGTGACGGGCGCAGTTCCCTGCGAAATCCCTGACCGCCTGTTCGCCGAAGGCGCAATGCCCTGGCCCGCCGAATTTCAGGTGCGGGAAGCGTTTTTTCAGTTCGGTCGCCGCCTGCGCATAGAAGTCGTTGAACTGCTGCAACGTCCCGGTCCACATTTTCGGGCCCAGATCGGGTTCGTTCCATATCTCCCAGTAACGGATGTCGTAACGGAACCCGTTCCATTTTCCTTCCGTGTAGTGACGGATGACGTTCGATGCGACGTCGACCCATTTTCGCACGTCTTCGGGCGGGTGCACGAAATATTTGTTGACGCTGTGCTCGATCGAGGTTCCCAGCCGGTAATAGACTTCCGTGCCGCACGCGATGCAATTCGCAATATAGTCGTCCGTCTGGGCGAAATAGTAGTTGTCCGGATCTTCCGCGTCCGCTTCGGGATTCGCGAAGATCAGCGGAAGATCGACCAGTCTCATGCCGGGATTCTCCAGCGGAGCGTCGTGTAGCCGCGTGATCGGGATGTGCATTCCGGCGAACGCTTCGCGGAGGTTGCATCCGGGCATCTCTTCGTCTTCGAGCGGCGGGGCCAGGTTGCCGCCGTTCACCGGTTTGATCTTTCCGGCGGACTCTCTCGGATAGACCCGGATCGTCGTCTGCCGGTCTTCCCCGGGAACGGCGTCCTGCAGGGCTGCCCGTGCGGCGGCTGCGAATCCGGTGCACGCCAGAACGGCGAGCAGGTATTTCAGGATCGTCTTCTTCTCCATGCGGCGGTTTTTCATTGTTCCGGATTTGTCGCAAAGATATGGAATTTCATTCGTTCCGCGAAACCGAAGCGATAGGGCTTTTACGGAAATTTTGTATGGAGAAAACCCGTTTAAAACATATTTCGACTTTATTGCGTCCGAACTCCCGGGCGGCACGGCTTCCGGTGGATTATAAAAAACTCGTATCGTGCGTTTTGCAGGAATAAAAGGTATATATTATATTTGTATGCCATATTGTGTGCGAACAATGAAGTTGAATGTTAAAAGGTTTGTATATAGTTTGTTATGATAGATAGGCCTGGGGTCCGTTTGTTTCGCTCGATAAAGGGCGGATTGCTTTTTGTTTTTTGCCTGCTCGCGGTTTTTCCCGGATTCGGAAAACAGCAGGATCGGGGAACCGATTATATGCTGGTCGTCAGCGTTTATGCCGAGGCCTCCGCATGGAGTAACGACATCATTATTCCAGTCATCAACATGGCCGCCGGGATCGAGAACCTGAACGTGTATTCCGAATACATGAACATGTTGTTGATCGACAACGATACGCTGGCGACCGAGTTCAAGCGGAGGCTGTTCGCGAATTACCGGGAACACCCGCCCCGGATGCTGCTGTTGATCGGGAACCCGGCGAAGATATTGCTGAAGGATGTGAAAGAACACTGGGGCGACATTCCGATCCTTTTTTGCGCGGACAAGGAGTATGTGGGAACGGACAGCCTGTATCTGAGGCGAGATCCGATTCCGCCCGATCAGAGAACCCCGTTGTCCGAATTGGTTCCGGAGCACAACCTGACGGTTTTGCAAACGCCCGTTTTTTTGCGGCAGAGCGTCGATGTGATGCGTCGGATGATTCCGGGAATGAAAGAGCTGGTATTTCTGGGCGACGACTTGTACATCAACCGGCAGGACGAACAGGAACTCTCCGAACTGATGCGGACGGATTATCCGGAACTAAGCTACCGTTATTTTTCCGCGGCGGACATGACGACCGGGCAGTTGTTCGATTCTTTGAAAACGATCGACAGGAAAACCACGGGCGTACTCTATTCGTCCTGGTGGTATAAAAAAAACTTCGTGGGCAATACCGTGCTGATGACGAACGCTTACCGGGGAATCACCACGTTCGCCCTGCCGTTTTTTTCATTGCATCCGTCGGGGATCAGGGATTCCAACGGTATCGTCGGCGGTTTCGTTTACAGTCAGGAAGCGTTCAATAAAAAGTTGCTCGAAACCATTTCCGGGGTGCTGGCCGGTCGTCAGCCGCGGGATATTCCGTTTTATTTTCCGCGGGGCATTCCTACGTTCAATTACGAATCGCTGGTCGGCAACGGGTTTTCTCTGGCCGATACGCCGAAAGGGGCGGTGGTTTACAACCGGCCTCCCTCTTTTTTCGAGCAGTACAAGTACGTTCTTTTCGGGACGGTCGTTCTTTTCGTCGTCGCCCTGCTTCTTTTTCAGTCGAAGCGTAACCGCATGTTACAAAAACTCAGCAAGGCGCAACTGCGGGAGATCCAGATCGGTGAAAACTATACGAACTTGTTCGACAACATGCCGATCATATACATGCAGGAGCGTGTAGTGCTGGACGAATCCGGCGATCCGGTCGATACCGTGTTCTGCGACGTGAACCGGTCTTTCGAACGGTCGTTCTATCCCAAGGAGCGAATTATCGGCAGGAAGGGAAGCGAAATTTTTCCCGAGTCGATGCCCGAATTCCTGCATTTTATCCGGATCGCGATCGCCGAACGGCGGAGCATTACTTTTACTTACTATTTTAAGTCGATCGACACGTTCTACGAGGTGGTGCTGTGCTGTTCGCATATGCCGGGAATTATAGACGTATTTTGCCTGGACAGCACCCAGCTTCACGACGTGCAGCAGAAACTTTCCACTACGAACAAGAAGTTGTCGATGGCCCTGGAGATAGCCAGCATCGTTCCGTGGAAGTGGAACCTGCGGGAACGCACCATTCTGTGCGATGTGAACCGGCCGATCGAACTGGGCGGACTGGACGGCGATGTCCGGGAAGAACAGCTTTCCGTGCCGGATACGCAGTATTTCGCCAAAATCCGCCGGGAAGACCGGGAAAGGGTGCGCCGCGCTTACCGGGATTTGGCGGAAGGCCGGGTAGCGAAAGTGAAGGAGGAGTACCGGGTGATCGTCGGCGAAGGCCGGGGTAGGCGGCAGGAGTGGGTGGAGGCGCAGGCGGCCGTCGAGACATGGGATGGATCGGGCAAACCGCTGGTGCTGGTCGGTTCGTCGCAGGTGATTACCGAGCGGAAGAAGATGGAGCAAGAGTTGATGTCGGCCAAAGACCGGGCGGAAGAGTCCAACCGGCTCAAGTCGGCTTTCCTCGCCAATATGAGCCACGAAATCCGGACGCCGCTGAATGCGATCGTCGGTTTCTCGGGGATTCTGGCATTGTCCGACTCGGAGCAGGAGAAGCAGGAGTACGTCGGCATTATCGAGAACAACAACGCATTGTTGTTGCAGTTGATCGGCGACATTCTCGATCTGTCGAAGATCGAAGCCGGAACGCTCGAATTCGTCTATTCGGATTTCGACCTGAACGAACTGATGCAGGAGAAGGAACGCGTGATGCGGATGCGCCTGAAGACGGATCGGGTGGAACTGGCGTTCGAACGGCCTTTGGCCGAATGTCCTATTCGCTCCGAAAGAAACCGGCTTTCCCAATTGTTGATCAATCTGATATCCAATGCGATCAAATTTACCAAGCAGGGAAGTATCCGGTTCGGCTACGAACTGCGCGGCCAGGAGATCTATTGTTACGTGACCGATACCGGCTGCGGAATTCCGCAGGATAAGAAAGACAGCGTTTTCGGACGGTTCGTCAAACTGAACCACTTCGAACAGGGCACCGGTCTCGGCCTTTCGATCTGCCATACGATCGTCCGGCACATGGGCGGACGGATCGGCGTGGAGTCCGAAGAGGGCAAAGGTTCGACGTTCTGGTTCACGATCCCTTATACGCCGGCCACGCTCCGGCCGGAGGACGAGCCGGAAGAGCGTCCGCTCGTGGCGGTCGAAAAAGACAAACTGACCGTCCTGATCGCCGAGGACGACGACAGTAATTACAGACTGTTTGAAACCATTCTCCGGCACGATTACCGGCTGGTACATGCGTGGAACGGAAAAGAGGCCGTCGAATTGTTCGAACAATACCGGCCGCACCTGGTGCTGATGGATCTCAATATGCCGGTGATGGACGGTTACGAAGCCACGCGCGAGATCCGTAAAATATCTTCCGACGTGCCCGTGCTCGCTGTCACCGCCTTCGCTTTCGCGTCGGACGAGCAGAAAGTGATGCAGAACGGCTTCGACGGTTACATGCCCAAGCCGATCAATGCGAAACAGTTGAAAGGGCAGATACTGGACGTGTTGCAGTCCCGGATGACGCTGATCTAAAATTTCCGCACCGCTTTCCGCATCCGGCGTCCGTTCCGGTTCAGGAAGCCCGCTTTCGACCCGGCTAACGCGACTGACATGCGGCGACAATACGTACGGGTTTTCGCGCGGATTGGGCGTCCTGATCATGGGGATAAGGGGGCGGCATGTTTTTTCCGAAAGCGGGCCTTGTTGGTGCAATCCTTGCAATCCTGATGATTGTCGGCATCCTGTCGTTCCTTGCGACGACTCCCGAAGCGTGGGTTTCCGACCTGGGGGCGGAGCGCGGATTTTCGTTACTGAGCGGGGCAATGAGGCTGGTCGTCAAGGATATCGCGATTTTGGTCGGGCGTCGATCCTGCTCTCCGAATCGGGGTATATCGCGGAGCATTCCATCGGAAAAATGTTTGTATATTACCGTTCGGATGTGTATTTTTATGACGATTGATCTGATTTTGGAAAGTCATCGAGCGGTGTGCGTATCCGCCGCCCGGCGGTTTTCGGGGAATGTCGGTTCGGAGCGGTTCGCCGGAATTTTGAGGCGGCGAATCGCCGTCGATTGAACGATACGGAAAAATGATGCAGCAATCCGATTTCAGCGAGTTGAGGCAGGCGGTCTGTCAGATCGTCGCTGCGGTTCCCCGGGGACGGGCCACTTCCTACGGGGCCGTTGCACGCGCTTTGGGCCGTCCCGGCTGGGCGCGGCTGGTCGGGCGTATCCTGGGAAGCTGCGGCGAAGCCCGCATTCCGGCCCACCGGGTCGTCGACAGCCAGGGACGGCTTTCGGGCAGTCATGCTTTCGGCAGCCCGTCCCGGATGCGGGAACTGCTCGAATCGGAGGGCGTGCAGGTCGCCGGCGACCGGATCGTCGGTTGGAGGAAGGTTTTCTGGGACCCCTGTAAAGAGATCGAAATGCCTTAAATGTCCGGTAACAGGTGCAATCTGCTTTGCCGGTCGCCCGGTGCGTAAAAAGTCCGGATTCCCGTTTTACCCTCAAGGTATACGGGAATCCGGAATCTTTCGGTCCGGCCGTTCGCCGTTTTCCGGCGCGATCTCCAGCCCGGCCTATTTTTTCAGCGTTGACCGGAAACGATAGTCCCCCGATCCCACTTCGAAGACGCCGCAGCCGTCCTGTTCTCCGAGAAACCGTACCGATGGCGCTTTCGCCGCGTTTTTACCGCTCTCGGTGATGCTTCCTACGCGCGAAGAGGGCACGTACACCGTAGCGACCGAATTGGCCGGAATCGTTACGTTCAGCGACAACACCCCGTTCTTTTTGCTCCAACCGCTGCGGATCGTCCCTTTTACCGAGTTGAACTCTCCTTCGGCGAATTCCAAGTCGTCGACTACATAGGGGTGAATGGTGAACCGGTCGAAACCGGGATGTTCGGCGTCGGGCACGATTCCCAGCAGGTATTTGTAGAACCACGAGTCGATCGAACCCATCATCGGGTGGTTGTGCGAGTTCATTTCGTCGCCGGTGGCGTATTCCCATCGCTCCCACAGCGTCGTCGCGCCGTTCTGGAGCATGTATCCCCAACTGGGATAGGTCGTCTGGGTCGCGATTCGGTAGGCGGTTTCGGCGTGGCCGTAGCGCGTTAGCATCTCCATTAGGTATTTCGTGCACAGGTTTCCCGTCGTGAGGTGGTAGTCGTGCTTTTCGACGTCGTCGGCCAGATTTTTCACGACCCGCGGGATACGCGTTTCGTCGACGACACCCAGAAACAGCGCGAACGAATTGGCAGCTTGGTTATTGGCCGCATATCCGCCGGTCTGTTCGTTCCAGTATGTCTGGTTGAACGCTTCGGCCGTCCGTTCGGCGAGCTGCGCGTAGCGGGCTTTGTCGCTGTCGCGGCCGGTCAGTTCCGCCATTTTCGAAAGCATCGAGGCGCAGTAGTACAGGTAACCGGTCGACATCAATTGGCCCGGAGTGTCCCGCGATACGGCCGATCCGGGCGCTGCGGCGAACTGGGTCGGCGGCGACCAGTCGCCGTAATAGCTATAATCGACGATCCCGTCTTGGGTACGCGATGCGAGGTAATCGACCCATCCTTTCAGGCCGTCATAATGGTCGCGGATGATGTTCCGGTTGCCGTAATATTCGTACGATTTCCACGCGAGCAGCAGGTAGCTGGCCGATACCGGGTCGGCCGGCCGCGCTCCGAAGCGGTACGGGGCTACGCAGGTGATCGTCCCGTCTTCGTGTTGCGTATCGGCGATGTCGTCGATGAATTTGGCGTAGAAACGCGAGAAGTCGAAGTTGTACACCGCCTGTTCGATGCGGACGGTCAGGTCGTTCAGCCAGCCCATCCGTTCGTCGCGCTGCGGACAGTCGGTCGGCACGCCGTGCAGGTTGCTCGCTTCGGTGGCCACGACCATCCGGTGTATTCGGTTCAGCAGTTCGTTGCTGCAATGGAATTTCCCGACCGGAGCCACTGCATTGCGCACGATTTTTACCCGGATGTCCCCGACTTTCGGAGCGTGCGGCAGGCCTTCGACCTGGACGTAACGAAATCCGTGGTAGGTGAATTTAGGTTCCCAGGTTTCGACGCCTTCGCCCTTGAGGATGTAGGTGTCGGTCGCCTTCGCATTCCGCAGGTTCTCCTGGTTTACGAGTCCGTCGTCATACAGCGTTTCGGCGAATTTCAGCGTGATTTCGCGGCCCCGCTCTCCTTCGACGGTCAACGAAGCCCATCCGGCGAGGTTTTGTTCGGTATCGAAAACGTAGACTCCCGGCTTCGGTTCTGTGATGATCTTCGGGGTCAGCGTATCCACTACCCGGATGGGTTCCATTTTTTGCGACACCATTTTCCCGCCGGGCGAGTCGGCGATATGGGCCAGCCCCCAGTCCTTGTTCATCAGGCCGGCCGGCACGAAGGGCTTGTAGATGTCGGGCGCTTCGAGGCGCGCGTCGTACAACTCGCCGTCGAAGACCGTCGAATAGACGGTCGGGCCGGTCGTTACGGCCCTCAGGTGGTTTGCCGTCAGCGTCGTTGCGCTGCCGTCCGTGTAGGCGATTTCCATCTGCATCCGTAGCTTCGGCATCCCGTACCAGCCCGGGGCGACGGCTACCAGCAGTACGTTCTCCTGCGACAGGTAGTCTTTTACGTCGTAGGAGGCGTAGTAGACCCGCTTGTCATAACTGCTCTGGGCCGGGTCCAGCACATGGTCGCCGACCTTGCGGTTGTTGATGTACATTTCGTAGTAACCCAACCCGGAGATATACAGCCGGGCTTTTTCGACCTCTTTCTGCTGGCAGAACGTCCCTTTGAAATAGATGATCCGGCCGGGTTTTCCGGGTACGTATGCGATCCAGTCCGATACCCAATCCTTTTCGTCGAGCAGTCCCATTTCGAACGATCCCGCCGCCGACCAGTCGCTTTGCCCTCCGTCTGCCGTCCAGATCCGCACTTTCCAGTAGTAGCGTTCCTTGCTCACCAGGCCGGGACCTTCGTAGCGGACGCCGGCCGATTGCGCCGATTCGATTTTGCCGCTGTTCCAAACGCCGTTGTCCTGCGCCAGTTCTTCCTGCGACCGGGCGACGACGATTTGGTAGGCAGTTTGCAGGATGCCCCGCCGCTGCGATTCGGTGCGCCAACTGAACTGCGGCGACCGGACGTCCAGTCCGATCGGATCGGTCGCGTATTCGCAGCGCAGGCCTTCGATCCGCAGGTCGGCGGCCGGAGCTTGCCTGCCTGTCGCCTGCATCATTCCGAGGCATCCGGCCAGCAGCAGGCCGATGCCGTAAAGCAATTGTTTCTTCATTCGGTTATTCTTCAATCGTTTCGGACATTTTACCGTTTAGCCGAACAGCGCTTTGCGCATGAACCGAGAGGTCGCTACCGCGTCGTTCAGCTTTACCAGCCGGTCTATTTCGTCGAAATGATCGTCGACGATCGCTTCGAAACGCCTTACCCATTCGATGCTCTCGGCGATCGCGTCGACGGCGTTTTCGCGGTACGGGTACTGGTCCATCGACAGCCATCCGGCGTAGCCGGTTTTTTTCAGCCAGTAGATTAGGTCTACGTAAACGGTGCTGTGGACGCTACCCACGATCATATCGTCGTCCCATGCGCCGTGGTTGTCGTTGAAATGCATGTGGAACAGCAGGTCGCCGGCCCGTTTGGCCAGTACGACCGCTTCGGCTACGTTTTCGCCGGCTACGAATCCGTGTCCGGTGTCGATCGTGACGCCGACGTTCGGACATTCGGTCTCTTTGGCCGCCAGGATCGTGTCGCTCATGCGGGCGTGGAACGAAAAATTGCGCGGCTCTTTGGGCTTGTATTCCAGCGCGAACTTCAGCGTCGGGAACTCTTTGGCCAGCCGGGCGGTTCCTTCTTTCAGCCACTCCCGTTTCTGGTCGTAGTCGGTGGTCAGCAAATAATCGTAGCCGTCCTGCGCCATCCACATGTTCAGGATGCCGCAGTTCATTTCGAGGGCCACTTCGCTCATCTGGCGCAGGTAGTCCTGCGTTTTTTGCCGGACGGCCGGATCGGAACTGGTCAGCGTGCCTTTCCCGTACGCCTTGTCGCCGAAAACGTCCGGGATGATCGATACGCACTGTACGCCGTAATCGGCGAAGCGTTTTTTCATCTCTTTGACGTTGTCCGGGCCGATGTCCCATGTGCCGACCAGCTCGATTCCTTCCACATGCGGGATCTTAACCGCCTGCGACAGCATTTCGAGGGTCGAAGGATTGTCTTTGTAACTTTTGCAGAAACGGTCGCAGGTATTGCCCAGGTTGCCTAAAATTACCGAATACTTGTTTTTCATAGGTTTTAAATTTAGTAGTTTTTATAGGATCCGATGTACTTCGGTTGTAAGATCCGACCCGGAAAAAGGTCGCTTCGGGTCTTGTAAAATTATAAAATAGACGGGATAAAACCAAATCCCGTCCGGCGCGATTGGCCGCGCCGCAAAATTTGCGACTGCCGGAGCCATCTGCTTGCCCGTTCTCCATGACGGCCGGGTCGATGCAGGGGGATTTTTCGCCTATTTTTCGTCGAATGGGAAATATTCGTTTAATTAGTACGGATCGTATACGACGCCTAAATTGCCGTCCAGATCGTAACAGTAGAATTTCCCGTTCCGGATTACGTAGAATTCATCCGGGGAATCCGCCGCATGATATGTTTTGGCGCCGTTCCTCGTCCGAACTTCCAACTCCTGCAAGTTGTGGGAACCGTCCGCGAAAGCATTGTCGAGATAATGTCTGCCGCCTTGTTCGTAAACGGTATAAACGCTGGAAAACTGATCCCTGAAACGGCCCAGTACCGTTTTGTCGTCCGAGTCGGACGGCTGCTTGCGTCTGTCGGCCGTTTCGGTCTTTTGCTCCGGCTCGTTCAGGGAATCGACCGAAGAATCGGCCGGAGGCGCATCGGTTTCCTGTCCGTTTCGAGTCTCTTCCCCGGATTTCAGCCTGGTGACGACCGAGTCCCCGTTCATCGAAGTCGCCGCGTAAGAAGGGGCCGATCCGTATTCTTTGTATTCGATGAACAGAGCGGTGTATTTTACGTCGGTGTTTTTCCGGATATTCGACGCGATCAGGCTCAGCCGGGCGGCGTCGTACTGCTGCCCGTCGGTCAGTACCTCGTAAAAGATAAGATTTTCGTATGTTCTCGTGCTCGCCCTGTCTGTTTTATAGGCGGGGGTTTCCATCCTCGTGATGTCGCAGGATTGCAGCAGAAGTCCGGACAGGATGCTGAGACAGCATGTAATGTTTTTCATAGGCGAAACGGTGTTTTGTTTTTTTGCGGGCGGCCGGTCCCGCGTCGGTTTAGGGTTTATGACAGTATTTTCGCAGTACGGCCATGAGTTTCGTCTTGTCGATGGGTTTCAGGAGGTATTCGTTGCATCCGGCTTCGAGCGCTGCCAACTGATCCGTGTCGAAAGCGTGGGCCGTCAGGGCGACGATCGGGATCTCCGGATCGAATTTCCTGATTTCCGCGGTAGCCGTCAGCCCGTCCATCACGGGCATTCTCATATCCATCAGCACCAGGTCGGCCCGCCCGCTCCCGGCGATTTCCACGGCTTCCCGGCCGTTCTTCGCATGGATCAGGTCGAAGCGCTTCTCCAGCAGGGCCGAAACCAGCCGGTAATTGCTCGGAATATCCTCTGCGACCAGGATCGTTTTACGTTCGGGGATATCCGGCGTTTCGGTCAGGGAGTCCAATTGCTTCTCAAGAGGCTGGACTTCGGCATTGCAAGGCAACACGGCCCAGAAAAGCGATCCTTCGCCGTAGCGCGATTCGTACCCTACGTAGCCTCCCATCGATTCGGCGATCGCCTTGCAGATCGAAAGGCCCAGACCCGTTCCCTGGGCGAATTCGTCCAGCTTTTCGAAACGGTGGAATACTTTGTGCTTTTTATCTTCCGGGATTCCGATGCCGCTGTCTTTCACGTAGAGCCGGATGCCTTCGTCTTTCGATTCGTACCCCATCTCGATAAATCCTTTCCGGGTGTATTTGATCGCGTTGGTCACGTAGTTGGTCATGATTTGGGCGATACGGTTCTTGTCCAGCCTGACTTTACAGCCGGAGTAGGGGTTGCTTGCTATCAGCCGTACGCCGGGATTGGTCATGCGCTGTTTCATCGAGGTCACCATGTCGTCGAAATATTCCGACAGGTCGAAGTCCTCGTATTGCAGTTCGACCGATCCCGATTCGATTTTCGACAAATCCAGAATATCGTTGATCAGTTTCAGCAGCAGTTCGTTGTTGATATGGATGATTTTGATGTATTCCTCCTTCTCCTGCTGTTCGGTCGTTTCCATCAACAAGCCGGAGAATCCGACGATGGCGTTCAGCGGCGTACGGATCTCGTGGCTCATGTTGGCCAGAAAAGCCGATTTCAGTTTGTCGGACTGCTCAGCGAGCGCTTTGGCCTGTTTCAGTTCTTTGATCATCCGTTCGCGTTCGGTCACGTCGTCTATGCGGACTACGACTCCGTCGATCGTCCGGTCGCTTCTGAATACGGGAGTTGCGAATACTTCGACCGTATGTCCGTTGTCGAACGTGAATTTGGCCTGTTCCATCTGACGCGAGCGCATCGAAAGCTGCATGACGCAGTTTTCGCAGGGCGACGTGCGGCCGCGGGTGCTTTGGTAGCAGATCGTGCCTTTCCGGTAGGCTTCGTGCGACAGACTGGCCGAACACATCGAGATATTTTCCCATTGGACGATGTAATCCGTAGAGATGTACGCCAGACCGGAGTTGGCGTTGTTGAGCACCATTTCGTTTTGTCGGATCAGGTGGTTCAATTCCTCGCGGTTCTTCAAAAGGGTCAATTCGGTCTGCTTGTGTTCCTCGATGTTGATCGTCATGCCGAACATATAGGTATATGGGATATCGTCGCGCAGGGTCGTTTCGAGCATGCCGCGCGTTTGCCACCATTCGTAAACGCCGCTGTTGCGGAGGTCGGCCCGGTACTCCACGTTCCATTCGTCGGTCTCGTTACGGATCAGCCTCTGGATGGACTCCATAAAGAGTTTTCGTTCGTCCGGATGAATGAAACGTATGAATTTTTCGAGTGAATCGGAGTGTAAAATATCGCGTCCGAACTTGTCGGAACCTTCGCCGAAACTGATCTTGTCCTTCTCCGGTTCGTAGAACCAGGTGTACGCATTCATCGCCTCCATCGTGATGTTGAGCACTTTGGCGCGGCGTTCGAGGTCGTTCTGCAGGCTTTGATCCCAGCGGACGTTCAGCAGCAGGCGCCTGCCGTCGTCGTAAACGACGCTTTTGCGGACGAGCGTGTCGTAGACGCGTCCGTCTTTCAGTTCGATATGCTCCAATCCGAAATAGGGCTTGCCGGTGGCGAAGACCTCCTTGTCGGTCTTTTCGATACGGGCCACCTTGTCGGGATCCATCACGTCGTAAGTGGTCGTATCCTCGCTGGTGCCGAACAGGCGCTTGCTCTCGTCGTTGCAGAAAACGTAACGGAAATTGTCGTCGACGTCCTTGATGTGGATCGAGACGGGGATGCTGTTGAGGATGGTTTCCTGCAGTTGTTTCTTTTTTTGGAGTTCCGTATTGTTTTTGCGCGTGCCGATGAACTTCGTCGCCTTCCCTTCTCCGTCCTTCTGATAAGAGGAGCCGTTGATGGTGCAATATTGCCATTCGTCGGGGTATCCGGGAAGTTTGATCCGGACGTCGAACTTGAAAGAACAGGCTTCCCCCGCGCACATCTTTTGCAGGGTCTCCAGGGCGGGGGCTTCGTCTCCGGGATAGATGCAACTCAGGTAGTCGTCGATAGTGAGCGGTCGGGCATGATCGTAGCCGTTGAGCGGTTCGTTGTCGCTGAAAAAGAGTCTTTGCCGTACGTCGAACTCCCAGAGCATGATGTCGGCATCCTGCATTGCCAGCTCCATCTTGCGTTTGTTTTGGCGGAGTTCGTCGTCGGTATGTTCCTGTTCAGTCACATCGCGGACGATGAAAACGTAATTTTCGATTCGTCCGGAAGCGTCGATCACGGGATGTCCGTCGCATTCGATCCGCAGGACGCCCTCCTGCGAAGTAGCGTAGAAGCCGGCGTCTTTCACTGCGTCGAAATGGTAAGCGAAGGTCGCATGGGTATTCATTCCTTTCGTCACGCCTTCTTTTATTTCGATGGGCAGGTTCGGATTGTCCTGGATGTTGATCCGCGAGAAGTCGAAATTTTCTTTGTCGAGCCCGAAGATCCGGTAATCGGTATCGTTCAGGAACAGAAGCCGCCCGTCCGTTCCGTAAACCTCGACGCCTACGGGTAGCGAGTCCAGAATGGTTTTGGTTTGCCGGTACAGGTTTTCATACTCGTTCCGCAGCGACACGCGTTCGGTGACGTTTTCGATTTTCAGTACGACGCCTTCCACCGTTCCGTTGCCGGCGACGACCGGACTGGCCGTCATGTCGATCCATATCCGCGATTGAATCCTCTTTTCGATGCGCTGCACGGTTTTTTCCCGGAATGCCGCTTCGACGAATTTCCGGGTGTGCGAATTTTGCATCCGGTGTTCGTTTTTGTAGCACGGCTCGCCGACCTCGAAAAAGCGGGTGCCGTCGTCGAATTCGGGCGGCAGCACATGGGCGGTGTTTTCCCAGGCCACCCGGTAATCGGGCGTGATGTAGACGAAGCCGCAGGCGGCGTTGTTCATGATCAGCGCATTCTGTTTGAGCAGCTCCTCGCGGCCGTTTTTATCGGCCAGTTCCCGCGTAACGTCTTTCTGCGAGCCGACGATAACCGAAACTTTTCCGTCGGGCGCGTATTCCTGCGCCATGGCGTGTACGTTGATCCAGATTTGTTTGCCGTGGATGTCGGTGATCGGCAAAGTCGCTTCGGCCCGGTCGGTTTCCCGACCGGTTATTTTCCCGAACAGTTCGGATACCCGGTGGCGGTACTGCGGGTCGATCCGGGCGAGGAACTCGTCGTAAGTCAGGCGGTCTCCGATCACCTCGTTATCGTGTTTGGTCGAAATAATCCCTTTTTCCACGTCGAAACTCCAGGAAGTGAGCCCTCCGACCGTCATGGCCAGCGAAAGTTCGTTCCGGATCATGCGTTCGGTTTCCAGTTGTTTTTTGACGGCCGGGGTCGTGTTGCGCACATAAGAGATGACATGGTTTTCGCCGAGCGGGGCGACTCCCGATTCGATGTATTCGCCGTCCACTTCGTATTCGAATTGCCCGGGTTCTCCGGTCGCCAGCACCCGGTCGAAAATTTCGTTGAACTTCACGAACTGGTCGTGCAGCAGGGAGGATTCGTCATTGATGTAATCCATGATATTGCTGCCTATGTACGACTCTATGCGGTATTTCTCGATGGATACGGAAGACGGATGGTAAACTTCGATGAGATTCTTGTTTCGGTCGTACAGAAAAGTCGTCAGCGGCAACGTTCCGAGAATGGACCGGTATAATTCCGCGGCTTGTTCGGCCGGGAGGGATTCGTTTAAGGGTTTGGAGATCTTCATGGCGCAGGGAGCTGAAAAAACGGTTTTGTCGGCACGGCTGCGGATCTGTTCTTCTGCGGGGGAAACAGATCCCTTCGCCCGGCTGCGAAATCGACGAGTCTATTCATTGGGCATGTTATCATGCCGTTACGTTTGTTTTTGTTATAATCCGAGCGTAAAGATAGTTTTTTAAAATAATTTTTATAAAATTGTTGCGATTTATCGGACGGACGATTCGATTTTTGTTTCCCAAACGGATGATCCGGCCGGTGTTTTCCGGAAATTGCAACGATTGCGAGGTTTCCGGAATGATTCGTTTTTTCCGGCGAAACCGTTTTGCCGTCTTGTTATAATAAAATTTCAGAAGAAATGAGAACGTTCCGATTCGTTTGTTTGTTATTCGTTTGCTGTACCGTATCTTTACGGGGACGGAGTCAGTCCGGTCAAGAACTGGTAAAAAAGGTGGTTCGGGAGTATAAGATCGACGACGCGCGGAAATTTGCGGCGCGGATCGACGAGGTGAACCGCGACATAGCCGACAAAGGCATCGTGCTGTACGAACCCGACAACCGGAAGTTGCTGACCGGATATGCGTACCACGAGATGTACGATTGGGATCTCTATTTCGAGAATCTCTATATGAGCTATTTCGGGGTTTCGGATTACTGTTTTACGAACCTGAAAAGTTTTCTGAACCAACAGTGCGTCAACGGGTTCATCGCCCGCACGCTGATCGAGAAGCGCGAACGTCAGCATTTCAAACCGTTTCTGGCGCAGATCGCCGAACTGGGTTCGCGGCAGACCGGAGATTATACGTGGCTCGAAGAGAAAGGCGACCGGGGGAGGGTGCAGATCGGACCCGCATTCAAAGGGATTTCGTATTTCGATCAGTTGATGCTGAGCATCGACTACTGGACGCGGTACTGCGATTTCGACCGGAACGGACTGCCGGTCTGGAACAGTTCCGATCACAGCGGCATGGACAACCAGATCAGTCGGGCGGGCAAGTTGGACGATTTCCGTTACGAGGGAGTCGATCTTGCCTGTTATGTTTACCGCGAACTGAAGGCGATGCAACTGATCGCTGAACGGCTGGGTAAGACGGAGAAGGCCGGGGAACTCGGCGTGCGCGCCGCTTTGCTGGCCGATAAGATCAATACGGTTTTTTGGGACGAGCGGGATGGGTTTTATTACGACCGCGACGAACATACGGGGGAACTGGTGAAGGTGAAATCCGCGGCCGGATTCCTGCCGTTGTGGGCGGGCATCGTCTCCCCGCGCCGCGCCGAACGGCTGGTCAAGGAGCACCTGACCAATCCCGAAGAGTTCTGGATCGAGTTTCCGATAGCCTGTTACGCCAAGACCGAACCCGACTACGTGCAGGGGGATATCCGCGATTGGGGCTGCAATTGGCGGGGTTCGACGTGGATTCCGACCAACTATATGATTATGCACGGACTGATCGACTACGGGTACGCGGACATCGCCCGCGAACTGGCTCGCAAGACCGTCGAGCTGGTCTATCGGCGCAACGAGGTGACGCGGGAATTCTACAACGGCGAGAGCGGCGAAGGACTCGGCCTGAAACGTTTCTGGGGGTGGTCGGCGCTGGCTTACCTGATGCCTTTCGAGTGTGAAACGGGGTACGATCCGAGCAAGTTGGACGGCTCTTCGCTCCGGCCGTTGGGAAAAGAGCTTTTCGGTCTGGAATTCCCGGCTTCGGACAATCCGCGCCCGATCAGTACGCAACTGTCGCCGGGCGGCTATTAACGGAAATCGTTTCGATGCCGGAAGCGCCGGGTTGCCAAAGCCGCGTTCCGGAGGTTTGCCGGGATTCTGACGTGGAGCCGGTGCAGCGACCGAACCGCAATTGCGGTTCGGTCGCTGCGTTTTTCGGCGTATCCGGCGGGATAAATAACGGAGTCGGCATCCCCTAAACGTATTGCAATGTGCAGACGCCTTCGCTATTATTTGTTGATAATTAGATTCTTGTTGTGTGCGAACGGTTCTATTACCGTATTGTGTACGATAAGTTTGGATTTGTGATTGCGGGTTGCTATTTTTGTATAGATAGCGTATAGATTACACTTTGACCTCCTCGCCGGTCATTAAAAACGAAGCCATGTCTCCGCAAACGAATCATTCCCTGTCGGTGGATTGCGTTATTTTCGGTTTCGACGGTCATTCGCTCAAAGTGCTGCTCGTCGAACGAGAGTTCGTCGATGGCCGAGGCGAAAAGATCGTCGATTACAAGTTGCCGGGCAACCTGATCTTCGAGAACGAAGATCTGCGTACTTCGGCTTACCGTACGCTGGCCGAATACACGTCCACGCGCGATATCTACCTGCGCCAGCTTCATGTGTTTTCCCGGCCGGATCGGGTTTCGGGAGACGAACTGCGTTGGTTGAACGAATACTATCGCGTGAATACGACCCGCGTGGTCACGGTGGCCTACTATTCGCTGGTCAAGCTGGACGGCCGGTTGATCGCCTGCGCGGCGGACAAAGGCGCGCGGTGGTTCGACGTCGAATCGGTCAACCGGCTGGCTATGGATCATAAGACGATCCTCGCGCAGGCCTTGGAGATGCTCAACCGACAGTTGTTGACCGAGCCGATCGCGTTCGAACTGCTGTCGAGCCGGTTTACGCTGCGTCAGTTGCAGATGCTGTACGAGGCTATCTTGGGGATCGAGATCGACAACCGGAATTTTCGTAAGAAAGTGTTGTCGTCCGGCTACATCCGCGAAACCGGCGAGAAAGAGAAAAACGTATCTCACAAGCCGGCTGCGTATTACACGTTCGATAAGCAGAAGTACCGGAAAGACGTCCGGCAGAAATTTCGGCTCAACTTTATCAACTGGCAGCTTTAGCTCCCGGAACGACGTTTTGCATAACCTGTTTTGATACTTAAATAAATGTCGACTGCGATGAAATACGTTTGTTTGTTTTTATTGGGTGCGACCTGCTTCTGCGGAAAGCTGGCGGCCGGCCCGAATCCCGGGACGCTGTCCCTTTGGTACGACCGGCCCGCTGCCCGCTGGGAAGAGGCGCTTCCGCTGGGCAACGGCCGCCTGGGCGTTATGGTATACGGGGGCTGCGGACGCGAGGAGCTGCAGCTCAACGAAGAGACGATCTGGGCCGGAGGTCCGCATAACAACGTCAATCCGGCCGCCCGGGAAGCGTTGCCCGAAGTGCGACGGCTGATTTTCGAAGGACGCTACAAAGAGGCTTTCGACCTGTGCGACGAGAATTTTTCTTTGCACGCCTCGCACGGTATGCCGTATCAGACGGCCGGTTCGCTGTTGCTGGACTTTCCGGGGCATCGGAACGTTTCGGATTTTTACCGGGATCTGGATCTGGCTACGGCCACGGCTACGGTCGGCTACGCCGTCGATGGGATACGTTATAAGCGGGAGATGTTTACTTCCTTTTCCGATCAGGTGGCGGTCGTGCGGCTGACGGCTTCCGAACGGCGCCGGATTTCGTTCCGGATTTCGTTCGCTACCCCGATGCAGAACTACCGGGTAACCACGCAGGGGAACGACCGGCTGCTGATCGACGGTAGAACCGACGGCCATGAAACGATCCCCGGCCAGGTGGAGTACCGTACGGTCGCGGAGATTTCTCCGGAGGGCGGAACGACGGTCGCCGACAGCGCCGGAATTACGGTGACCGGAGCCGATGCGGTTACGATCCTGGTTTCGATCGCAACCAATTTCAACGATTACAAAGATATTTCCGGCGATCCGGTCTCCCGGGCCGAGGCTTATTTGACTCAGGCCAAAAAGAAGTCTTACAAGCGGTTGCGGGCGGATCACATCGCCGCTTACCGTCCGTGGATCGAACGGGTTTCGCTCGATTTGGGCGCCAATGCCCAGGCCGCCAAGACGACCGACGCGCGGGTTCGCGAGTTTGCCACGCATTTCGATCCCCAATTGGTGTCGCTGTACTTCCAGTTCGGCCGCTACCTGTTGATCTGTTCGTCGCAGCCCGGAGGACAGGCGGCCACGTTGCAGGGCATTTGGAACCACCAGACGTTTCCTGCCTGGGACAGCAAATACACGATCAACATCAATACCGAAATGAATTACTGGCCCGCCGAAGCGACCAACCTGTCCGAGCTGCACGGCCCGCTGATCGACCTGATCCGCGACCTGAGCGTTACGGGGCGTCAGGCGGCTTCCGGAATGTACGGCGCCCGGGGTTGGACGGCCCATCACAATACGGATATCTGGCGCATCAGCGGAATGGTCGATACCCCGCTCAGCGGGATGTGGCCTACGTCGAACGCCTGGTTCTGCCAGCATTTGTGGGATCGTTACCTGTTCAGCGGCGATACGGTCTACCTGGCGGAGGTATATCCCGTTATGAAAGGGGCCTGCGAGTTTTTCCTCGATTTTCTGACCGAGGAGCCCGAGCACGGCTGGCTGGTCTGCGTGCCGTCGATTTCTCCCGAGAACACTCCGGCGAAGGCGGGAATCCACCATGCCGTCGTCAGCGGCGCGACGATGGACAACCAGATGGTATTCGACCTGTTCTCCAATACGATCGCAGCGGCGGAAACCCTCGGCTGCGATGCGGATCTTGCCGGCGAGCTTCGGGAAAAGCGTTCTCGGCTCGCTCCCATGCAGGTGGGTAGTTGGGGGCAGTTGCAGGAGTGGCAGCAAGACTGGGATAATCCCGAAGATCGTCACCGGCATGTTTCCCACCTGTGGGGGCTCTATCCCGGACGCCAGATCTCGGCCTATACGACTCCCGATCTTTTCGATGCGGCCCGCACTTCGTTGATTCACCGGGGCGACGCTTCGACCGGATGGTCGATGGGCTGGAAGGTTTGCCTGTGGGCCCGTTTTCTGGACGGAAATCATGCCTACAAGCTGATTACCGACCAGATCTCGCCGGAGGGCGAATCTTTCGAATCGGGCGGAACCTATCCCAATCTGTTCGATGCGCATCCCCCGTTCCAGATCGACGGAAATTTCGGCTGTACGGCCGGCATCGCCGAGATGCTGCTGCAAAGCCACGACGGGGTGATCGACCTGTTGCCGGCGCTTCCCGACGTATGGCGGAGCGGACGGGTGTGCGGCCTGCGGGCCCGGGGCGGTTTCGAGATCGTGCGGATGGAGTGGAACGGCGGCCGGCTGACGCGGGCCGTAATCCGCTCCACGATCGGGGGGAACTGCCGCGTGCGCTCGTCTTCGGCGCTGCGCTCCTGCAAAGGGGGCGGTTTCCGCACTGCCGAAGGCGAAAATCCGAATCCGCTGTTCGCCCTTCAGCGGATCAATCCGCCGGTGATCGCTCCCGGCGCGTCGTTGCATCCGGTGGTGTTGCCGACGAAATATACATACGATATAGAAACCGAGGCGGGGCGTGTCTACACCCTGTCGTTTGCGGAATAATAGTACGAACGGGATGAAAACATTAGGTATTGACGTCGGCAGCTCTTCGGTCAAGGTTTCGCTGCTCGACGTGGCGACCGGCGAGTGCGCCGGGGCCGTGACGCTGCCTTCGGCTGAAATGCCGATCGACGCGCCGCAGCCGGGATGGGCCGAGCAGGATCCCCGGATGTGGTGGAATTACGTGCGGGAAGGGGTGCGGACGCTCGTCGCGCGGGCCGGAGGGGCCGGCGCCGTGAAAGCGATCGGAATCACGTACCAGATGCACGGACTCGTGTGCCTCGACGAGGCGGGCGAGCCGTTGCGAAAATCCATTATTTGGTGCGACAGCCGGGCCGTGGAGATCGGGGATCGAGCGTTCGACGCGCTCGGACACGATCGCTGTCTGGAACGCCTGTTGAATTCGCCCGGAAATTTTACGGCCTCCAAACTGGCCTGGGTGCGGGAGAACGAGCCGGAAGTTTTTGCCGGAGTGCATCGTTTCATGCTGCCCGGCGATTACGTGCTGTACCGGTTGACGGGAGAAACGTCTACGACCCGCAGCGGACTGTCCGAGCAGATTTTGTGGGACTTCACTGAGAATAAGCCGGCCGGTTTCGTCGCCGGTTATTACGGGATCGACCCGAGGACGATTCCTCAGGCGCATCCGTCCATCGGCATACAGGCTCGGGTGGACGCGGCCGCCGCGGCCGATCTCGGCCTGGAAGCGGGTACGCCGGTCTCTTACCGTGCGGGCGATCAACCGAACAACGCTTTTTCGTTGAACGTGCTCGATCCGGGGGAGGTGGCGGCTACGGGAGGCACTTCCGGCGTGGTTTACGGTGTGACCGACGTTCCCCGGCCGGACCGGTTTTCGCGGGTCAATACGTTTCTGCATGTGAATCACGAGCCGCGGCGGCCGCGCTACGGCGTTCTGCTTTGTATCAACGGTACGGGTATCCTGAACGCCTGGGTCAAGAAAACGACGGTCCCGGATATGAGTTATCCGGAAGTGAACCGGCGGTGCGCGGAGATTCCGGCTGGTAGCGAAGGCGTGTTGATGCTGCCTTTCGGCAACGGGGCGGAGCGTATGCTCGGAAACCGTTATACGGGGGCCGAAGCGATCGGGCTGGATCTCAACCGGCACGATCGTTTCCACCTGCTCCGCGCCGCGCAGGAGGGGATAGCTTTTGCGTTCCGCTACGGGATGGACGTCATGCGGGAGACCGGGTTGCGGCTCCGGGTGATCCGGGCCGGGTATGCGAATCTGTTCCTCAGTCCCGTGTTCCGGCAGACGTTGGCTACCCTGTGCGGCGCCGACATCGAATTGTACAATACCGACGGGGCTTTGGGCGCCGCCCGGGGCGCGGCTCTCGGCGCCGGACTGTACGCTTCCCGGGAAGAGACGTTCGCGTCGCTCCGCAAGATCGACGAAGTGCGTCCCGATCCTGCGGACAGGGATGTGTTGGAACAGGGATACGCGCGCTGGAAAGCCGAACTGGAAAACCGGCTCGGCCGCGCGTCGCACGGAACTTCAGTTTGAAATTTATCTTTAAAAACAATACTAAATCGAATCAAACGATGATGGAATCCATGTTTTCAAAATTCGGCAAGATCGGGTACGAAGGGCCCGATTCGAAAAATCCGCTGGCGTTTCGCTGGTACGACGAGAACCGGGTCGTGGCGGGCAAGACCATGAAAGAATACCTTCGTTTCGCGATCGCTTACTGGCATTCGTTCTGCGCCGACGGCAGCGATCAGTTCGGGGGCGGCACCCATCGTTTCCCGTGGGACGGTATCGCCGATCCGGTGGAGCAGGCGAAGGTCAAGATGGATTCGGCTTTCGATTTCTTCGTGAAAATCGGCGCTCCGTACTATTGCTTTCACGATGTCGATCTCGTCCGCGAAGGCGGCTCCGTAGCCGAATACGAGAAGAATTTGCAGGCTGTCGTGGAGTATGCCGGGCAGAAGCAGCGGGAGACCGGCGTAAAGTTGCTGTGGGGGACGGCCAATGTGTTCGGTAACGGTCGGTATATGAACGGCGCGGCGACCAATCCCGACTTCGCGGCGGTTTCGCGCGCGGCCGTGCAGATCAAAAACGCGATCGACGCGACCATCGCCCTCGGAGGCGAAAATTACGTGTTCTGGGGAGGCCGCGAAGGGTATATGTCTCTGCTCAATACGGATATGAAACGGGAGAAGGAGCACCTGGCGACGATGCTGACCCTGGCCCGCGACTACGCCCGTAAAAACGGGTTTCAGGGGACGTTCCTCGTCGAGCCCAAGCCGATGGAACCGACCAAACACCAGTACGATTACGATACCGAAACCGTGATCGGCTTCCTGCGTCACTACGGCTTGGACAAGGACTTCAAGGTGAATATCGAAGTCAATCACGCCACGCTGGCCGGTCACACCTTCGAGCACGAACTGCAGTGTGCGGCCGATGCGGGGATGTTGGGCAGTATCGACGCCAACCGGGGCGACGCGCAGAACGGTTGGGACACCGACCAGTTTCCGATCAACCTGCAGGAGACCGTCGAGGCGATGCTCGTGATCCTACGCAACGGCGGATTCGGTTCGGGAGGCGTGAATTTCGACGCCAAGACCCGCCGCAATTCAACCGACGCGGAAGACCTTTTCATCGCCCACATCGCCGGGATGGACACCTTCGCCCGGGCTTTGTTGATCGCCGATACGATCCTGCGCGATTCGCCGCTCGAACAGTGGCGCAAGCAGCGCTACGCTTCGTTCGACAGCGGCAAAGGCGCCGAATTCGAACAGGGAAAGCTGACCCTTGAGGCGTTGCGCGATCTGGCCGCTGCGGCCGGGGAACCCGCGACCGTCAGCGGGAAACAGGAAAAATACGAGCAACTGCTTTCGATGTATATCTAATGCCGTGAGGCGGGAGCGCAGCGAATTTTCCGTTGCGCTCCCGCCTTTCGTCTAAAATGAACCTGAAAAGAAAATGAATAAAAGCAACGGTTATCTGATATTCCTGACGCTGGTGGCTACTTTGGGCGGATTGTTGTTCGGGTACGATACGGCGGTGATTTCGGGGACGGTGAAATACCTCGATCTCAATTTCGTCGTGCCGCTCGGCTTGGACGAAACGGCGGCCAGTTCCCTGCTCGGTTTCGCCGTGTCGAGCGCCCTGATCGGCTGTGTGATCGGCGGATTGATCGGCGGGGTGATGGCTACCCGGCTGGGGCGTAAGCGGAGCCTGATGGCGGCCGCCGTCCTTTTCATCGTTTCGGCCGTCGGGTCGGCCTATCCCGAAATGGGATTCGGCGACGGCGATCCGCACGAGTTTCTGCTCCATTTCATCGTCTACCGGATCATCGGCGGTATCGGGGTGGGGCTGGCTTCGATGCTGTCGCCGATGTATATCGCCGAGATGGCGCCGGCCGGCCGGCGGGGCAGTCTGGTTTCGTGGAACCAGTTCGCCATTATTTTCGGAATGCTGGTGGTCTATTTCGTCAATTACGGCATCGCGCTGAGCGGGGACGAGCAGTGGCTTACGACGACCGGATGGCGGTTGATGTTTTTGTCCGAAGTGATTCCGGCTTCCTGCCTGCTGCTGTTGATTTTCTGCGTTCCGGAGAGTCCGCGCTGGCTGGTGATGAAAGGACAGGATCGGAAAGCCGCGGCGATCCTGCGCCACGTGGATCCCACGACGGATACGGATGCCGAGGTGCGGGATATTCGCAGGTCGCTCGCGGGTTCCGTCCGCTCGAAGCTGTTCAGTTACGGCGCCGCCGTGATTGTGATCGGCGTCCTGCTCTCCGTATTCCAGCAGTTCGTGGGGATCAACGTGGTGCTGTACTATGCTCCGGAGATTTTCCGCAGTATGGGCATGGGTACCAACGCGGCCCTGGCCCAGACGATTATCGTAGGCGTGATTAACCTGTCTTTTACGGTGTTGGCCATATTTACGGTCGATCGTTTCGGTCGCAAACCGTTGATGATTATCGGCAGTCTGGGTATGGCCGTCAGTATGGTCACGCTCGGACTCACCTTCTATACGCAGCATATGGGATGGCTTTCGCTGGCCGCCATGCTGTGTTATACGGCTTCGTTCGCCATGTCGTGGGGGCCGGTCTGCTGGGTGCTGCTGTCCGAGATTTTTCCCAACCGGATCCGCGGTCAGGCCATGGCGTTGGCCGTTGCCGCGCAGTGGGTCGCCAATTACGTGGTGTCCTGGACTTTCCCGATGATGGACAAATCGAGCTACCTGATCGAGCATTTCCACCACGGGTTCGCTTACTGGATTTATGCGCTGATGGGGTTGGCCTCCGCGTTTTTTATGGTTAAATTTGTCCCCGAAACGAAAGGAAAGTCGCTGGAGGAGATGGAGAAGTTGTTTAAAAAATAGTCGTTCTGCCGGCGGAACGTCTTGTCCGCAGCAATGCCGTTTCATCGCGGCGGAGGGGACAGCCGGCGAAACGGAGATTAAGTCGTTTAAAATAAAATACGGAAAATGAAGAAATTGTTATGCGGGATCGGCTTGCTGCTGTGCTGCGGGGGGACGTTGTCCGCCCAGCCGGAAGTGATCGCCGATCCGAACATTCCGATCGAGGAGCGGATTCAGAATGCGATCGAGCGGATGACGCCCGAAGAGAAGGTGCGGTTGTGTTTCGGCGGAGACAAGTTCGGCGAGGTGGTGCTGCCGGGCGTTCCGCGGCTGGGGATTCTGCCCATGTACGCGGCCGACGGTCCCCGGGGCATACGCGCCGGTGCAGTGACGGTATTTCCGTCCGGGTTGGGGTTGGCCGCTACGTGGAATCCCGCGCTGGTCGAAGAGACCGGACGCGTGATCGGCAGCGAGAGCCGGGCCAACGGCATATCCATGGTATTCGGCCCTGCGTTCAACATCAACCGCGATCCGCTGGGCGGGCGCTTTTTCGAATACCTGACCGAAGATCCTTTCCTCAGCGGGAAGCTCGCCGCCGCACAGGTGCGCGGGATACAGAGCGAAGGCGTTTCGGCCTGCATCAAGCACTTCGCGGCGAACGGCCGCGACCTGAATCGCAATTGGTACATGAGCAACGTAGACGAGCGGACGCTGCGCGAAATTTACCTGCGCGGTTTCGAAATAGCGGTCGAAGAGGGTGACCCGTGGGGGTGCATGACGGCGGCCAACGGACTGAACGGCGACCTATGCAGCGACAGCAGGTGGCTGCTCAACGATGTGCTGAAGGGCGAATGGGGTTTCAAGGGACTGGTGCTTACCGATTTCTGCCACTCCCGTTCTACCGAGAAAGCGGCTCTGGCCGGACTGGATATCGATATGCCGTGGGGCGATTTCGAGACGATCAAATTCGGAAAACCGTTGATGGACGCCGTAGCCCGCGGCGATGTGCCGCAGTCGGTGCTCGACGAGATGGTGCGCCGCATCCTTTGGGTGAAGTGGAAAACCGGTATGCTCGATCACAAGGATATGAAGGCGGGCGCTGCGCTCAATACGCCGGAGAATCAGCAGGTGGCCCGTCGGGCTGCCGCAGAGAGTATGGTGCTGCTGAAAAACGACGGCGGTTTGCTGCCGCTCGATATCGACAAGACGAAGAAGGTCGTGCTGATCGGTCCCAACTGCGCCCAGCGTTTTTGCGTGCTGGGACTCGGCGGAAGTTCGGGCGCTCAGGCCGTGTATGAGACTACGCCGCTCAAGGGTCTGGAAGCCAAACTGGCCGGCAAAGCCGACTTGGCTTACTTGCCGCTGACCGGGGATTCGGAATTCCAGCCGATCCCGAACGAGTGCTGGGTCGGCAAGGACGGACGCAACGGCGTTACGGCCGTTTACCGCAAACAGGGCAGCGGCGACGTGCAGCAGGAACGTATCGAACCGGTCGTCGATTTCACCTGGTTCAACGCATCGCCCGTCCCGGGAAAAATCGAGCCCGGATACGTGCATGCTACCGTCGAAGGTAAGCTCAAAGCTCCCGTTACCGGAAACTATACCCTGCGCTTGATTACCGACGACCATGCCGAACTGTGGGTCAGCGATATGGGGGCCCAAGCGGTACGCAACGCCGAAGCGGGCGTCCCGCAGCGCAATACGGCGATGTTCTTCTTCGAGGCGGGCAAGACCTACGACGTCCGGATCGACTATTCGCAGTCGCCCGACGGTCGAAAAAACGCTACGGAGATGAATTATTGGGCCAAAGACAATCCTTCGCTGCGCTTGGAATGGGCCATGCCGAGCGATGCCGATATCATTGCCGGGCAGATCGCCCCGTATAGAGAGCAGTTGGCCGATGCCGATGCGATCGTTTTCGTAGGGGGCACCGACCACAACCTCGATTGCGAAGGGCGCGACCGGACGTCGATGCAGTTCCCGCAGGGGCAGACCGAACTGATCCGTCAGGTTTCGGCGATCAACGGCAAGACGATCGTCGTGCTGATGCACGGGGCTCCGATCGACCTGCCGTGGATCGACCGCGTGCCGGCGGTGCTGGATATGTTTTTCCCCGGTATGGAAGGGGGAACCGCGATGGCCGATATCCTTTTCGGCGACGCCGATCCTTCTGGTCGGCTTACGTTCAGTTGGCCGGAGCGGCTGGAGGATTCCCCGGTTTACGAACTGGCGACGCAGGACGTGGACAACGTCAATTACGAAGACAGCCTGATGGTCGGCTACCGTTACTTCGATACGAAACGGGTGACGCCCCGGTACGAATTCGGTTACGGATTGAGTTATACGACTTTCGATTATTCGAAGATGAAAGTGAAAAAAGACGGGGACAACTGCGTCGTGACGTTGCATGTGAAAAATACCGGTTCGCGCGACGGGGCCGAAGTGGTTCAGATCTATGTGGGACAGAAAAACTGCCGCTATACGCGTCCTGTTCACGAACTGAAAGCCTTCGACAAGGTCTTCCTCAAGCCCGGCGAAAGCCGCGAAGTGACTTTTACGCTCGATAAGGACGCTTTCTCGTACTGGAATCCCGATCGCTGCGCCTGGGTGCGCGATTCGGATGAGTTTACGATCGAAGCCGGTCACTCCTCGCGGGATATCCGCCGGAGCGCGAAGGTACGTTTCTGATCTTTCCGAAACGGTTATGATGAAGGCCGGCGTCCATCGGGACGCCGGCCTTCATTCTGGAAGCGACAGACCATCGGAATCTGCGATGGTTCATCCGGATCTATTGCATGGTGCGGATCGACACGGGGCCCAGCAAGCCGCTCTCTTTGAGCGGAGCGTTTTGATCCGGCCATTTCAGCACCCAGGTTTTGCGGTCGTTCTCCGGCCGGGCGGCGTCGTATACCAGCCGGTTGAACCAGGTGTTGGTCACCTTTACCGTGATCGAATTTTTGCCATCCCGGACGCGGTCCGTTATATCCAGGCTGTAAGGCGGCGTCCAGAGCGTGCGGACGAACTCTCCGTTGACATAGACTTCGGCGATGCGCTCCACGTCTCCCAGGTCGAGGATGTAATGCCGGTCTTTTTTCACCGGCCCGATTTCGAACGCGGAGTTGTATTCGGCCGTTCCGGAGAAGGCTTTGCCCTCGGGGGAAATATCCAGGTCTTTCCACGGTTTCAGATCGGCCAGTTCGACCGAGGCCGGCGCTCCCCAGCCTTCCGGGAATTTGAGTTCCCACGGGGCGGTCAGGGTTTGGGTCGATACGACTTCTGGCGCTTCGATCCGGGGAGCCTTCGAACCGTCCTTTCGGAAGACGACGAAGCAGGAGCCCGCCGCGGGCAGGTCGATGCCGACGTGCGTCCGGTCGTCTTTCGGCTCGGCGGGTACGTCGCGGACGGTTCCGCTTACCGGATCCCACAGTTGTACCCTTCCGCTACACCGGAAGTCCACCGTCCCCCGGAAACCTTTTCCCTTGGGCGCGCAGACGTAATACCAGTCGGCCCGGTCGGTCGTCCGGTGCAGCCACAGGACTTCCGGCGCATTTACGTCCGGTTCGATCGCCAGTCGTTTCAGCGCGTCGTCCAGCGATATGCCGGCGACGATCCGGCCTTTTCCCACGTTGCGGATGCCGGGAGCGGAGTTGCCCCAGATTTTCGCTGCGGCCGTATCCAGCCGTTTTCGGGCTTTCTTTCCGCCGATCAACGTGGCTGGACCCTGCGGGGCGTTTCCGATGACGGTCGCGCCGTCGTTTATGAGCGCATACAGCTTTTCGGCGGTCTCGGGCAGCATCCGGGTGGTTTCGGGCAGCCACAGGACGCGGTATCCGATTCCCTCGGGCGTAACGATCCGGCCGTTATCGACCTTCAGGCGGTTCAGCAGGATGTCGGTGTTGCAGTAGTCGTATTTGAATCCCGCCGGGAAGGGGATCTCCTGGTCGGGCTTGTGGTCGATCTCGTCTCCGAGGTACCACAGGATGTCGGAGACGGGTTTTCCCCGTTCGAGCAGGTAGCCGCAACGCGCCAGGTAAGTCGTAAATTCGGGCATGTATTTCCACCAGGTCTGTCCCCGTAGGAAAGGCGTTCCGATCCCCGCTCCGGAGAAAGAGGTGCCGGGAGGCGGGAAGCCGACCTGCGGATTGTGGGTGTAAGTGTGGAAAATCAGGTGGGTGACCCCTTCCGTCGTATTGACGTTCGCAACTTCTTTGAGCATCTGGAAATGCTCGTCCCACGTATGGGCGAACGAGGTGAAGGATTCCGCCGCGACGCGAGGTTTGCCGTACAGGCGGGCTGCCGACGCCGTCGGTTTGATCGGCTTGAAGTTCAGCGAGCCTACGTACCCTTCGGAAAACGGTTGCCAGAACTCGCACATCGGGACGTCCGCATATTTGTAATATTCGAGGATGTCCGCCGGGAAAATATCGCCGGCGGCGGTTTCATACGAGATCGACAGGCCTTGTTCCCGGGCCCGTCGCGCCATGTTGCCGAAGAAGTTTTCGGCGAAGAGGTTGCCGACGACTCTCCGCCAGTCGTTCAGAAAGCGCGCGGTCTCTTCCGGGGTGTCGATCACGTAACCGAACAGGGCCGGAATCCATTTTCGCAGGCCGTAGCCCGTGCGTTCGACGAATTCTTTTTCCATTTCCGGCGTCCATGTCTGGGTTTTGCATTCCCAACTGTCGAACAGCACGCCGTTGAGCAGTCCGCCGGCCAGGGGGCCGCCGGATTTGGCGAGCCGGCCGATATATCCGTCGAACTGCGCGTCGGAACCGGCCGTCGATAGTTTGTCGCACTCCCATCCGGTGCCTTCCGCCGGGGCGGGGCCGTTCTTCATGCCGGTATTTACGTGACCGATCCGCAGAACGGTCCATTTTCCTTCGGGCGCTTTCCAATCGAGGGAGCCGTCTTCGTTCAGTTTGTCGGACAGGTCGATGATCCGGGACATTTTCACGTACGTGTCGGGAGATTGTTCGGCCGATTGTCCGTTCCGCTCGATGCTGCGGAGCGTCCAGCCGGCTTCCGATTCCCAGTTGTTCTTACGGGCCGCCGAAAACAGCCGGAGGGATTGCAGGGTCATGTCGTGTTCGTTCCTGATAACGATCCGGTATTTCCGGACTTCTTCCGTTTCCGTGCAGGCCAGCGAGACGGGACGGTCGTCCTGCCAGCTGCCCTGCGGTAGGTAAGTGTGCAGAATATCCTCGGCGCTGCCGGACGGCAGGATCGCCTGTACGGTCAGTTCGACTCCCGGTTCGTAGCACCAGGCATGGGTCAGGCTGTTGACCGACGGGAATTCGACCGTCCGGACGACCGTTTCTTCGGGGAATGTGATTTCCACCCAGTTGGGATCGTTTTCCCCCGCCGGCGAAAGTTGCATCGGAGCGTCGGCTTCTCCTTTTATGAATTTTTTCCAGTCGCCTGCTCGGTTGCTCCGGACGTCCTCCGGTTCCAGGGGTTTCCCGGTGTCGTCCGTCGGGGTCGGGAAGGCGATGACCGCCACATCCCGGTAATCCCGCCACTCCTCTTCGCTCGGCTGCGGGACGGGCAGCGTTACGTTGCTGGCCCCGGACGTGGCGTCCGTCCGGCTCCATGCCAGATGGCGCATCGCCTGTTCCGGTTTGATCCACGGGCCGCCCGCCATCGCCCAGCCGGGACATCCTTGCATCGTAAAGCGCAGTCCCAGCCGCTTGCACTCCTCTGCGGTATGCCGGACGGCATCGTCCCACAACGGACTGAGGCAGGCGATCTGCGATTTTGTGCCGGGCCAAACGCCGCCGAACTGTCCGTGGAACAGTTGTATTCCAGAAAAGCCGGCCGCCGCGATCGCTTCCAGGTCGGCGGTAATTCCTTCCGGGGATACGTTGCCCCCGATGTAATGGAACCATGTTTCCGGATAAAAAACTTTCGGGGGGGACGCGAAAGCCTCTTCGTCGCTTTCGCCGAACGGCTTGTTTAGCTCGTCCGCCGGAGGTACGATAGGTACTTGCGCTGTCAGGGAAGCAAAAGGAAACAGTAAAAAAACGGCATACAGCAACCGCCGTTTGGGGCTTAGTCTGTTCATGTTCGGATCGGTTAGTTGGTTGGTTTGTAAAGTCAGACGACTAAGATCGTTAAAAAAAAGGAAAAATACTATTCGGTCTGCAAAAATCTTTTCCTGTTCCGCCCTGTGGACGGTTCCGCCCGTTCGATCGCTGGCGGGTTTTCCGATCGGGCGGGTGTGTCCGCGATTGCTTCACCGGTCGCAATCGTTGCGCGATTATTCGAGCGGCCGTAATTTTTGGTAGGTGAATGCGATGTGCGCGGGGATATCGCCGGTCGTGACGGACCATTTCTTTTTTCCGTCCGGATCGAAACAATACAGCGTGCCGGGCGTCACGTAATCTTTCGCATCGGTTACGAATATCTCCCGCGTGTCGGGATTGACGGCCACGCCGTAAGGGATCTGAATCGTTTTGTCCGTTCCGTCCCGGATGAAATTGCGCGAAACGACCCGCTTGGTTTTCGTATCGACGATGGCGTAGGTGATCGTGTTTTTGTTGGTGATCCAGCTCCATTCGGTGCTGTAAACGTAGAGCGAATCGCCGCACAGGGTCATGTTGCTGTTCGGCAGCAGGTCGAGGACGTCGGTAACGCGGTCCGTTTTCGAATCGATGACATAGGTTTTGGAGCTTACCTTTTTGTAGTCTCCGCGCGAACTGACCCAGATGTTTCCGTAACGGTCGAGTTCCATGCGGTGCAGGTTGATGCCGACCTCGATCTTTTTGATCTCTTTGAAGTGCGCCAGGTCGATCACCGAAACCGTATTGTCGTAATTCGGTACGCGGTAACCGCCCGAGTTGGCCACGTATAGCTTATTGCCGACGATGACCATCTCTTCGGGCTGGTAGCCCACCACGCAGGTGTCAATCACGGCGAGATCGGTCGTATCCATCCGCGCGACGTATCCCAGCCGTGCGTTCGGGTCGATCAGAACCGGGCCGGCGTACGAGCTGACGTAGGCGTACTTATCCTTGAAAACGACGTAGCGGCAGTTCGGGATCGACACGGCTTTGATGTGTTTGGCGGTTCTTACGTCCATCACCTCGACGAAATGCGAGCAGTTGATTACGGCGTAGAGCTTGTCGCCGTATATCTGGATGTCGTTGCCCACGTCTCCCAATTCCTTGACTACGCCGGGATTCCGCTCCGCGTAGATATTCTTCGTGTAGACGCCGGTTTCGTAGTCGTAGTAGTCGAGCGTCGATTTGTTGCTACCCATGTTTCCTTCGTTCAGCAGGAAGAATCCCTTCACCGGCCCCGTATTGGCGGATCCTCCGCCCGTATCCGTATCGGTAGAGGGAATGATTAGTTCGTCTTTGCGGCATGAAGCCAGGCATGCGAAAAGGGTCAGTAAAAGGACGAGTTTGGTTACGGCTGTTTTCATAGGGCTTTATTGAATTTAGTCCTGATGTCCGTGCTGCCGGATAAAACCGGACGTTTGCACGTTCAGGCGGTATTTCGGTTTGTGCGATTCACCCGCGCGACAGACCGAACCGTATGGACAAAAGAAATCCTTTTCTGAAGCCGCTACACCTCCCGTGATCCCGCAGGGGTAAATCTTGATTGTCGCAAGGCAGGTCTTCTGACTCGTTTCCTCCGCAACGCCTTCCCGGTCTTACGACCAGTGGCCAAGAGTGTGCGAAGTTGTCCGCTCGGGACAGAAACTCACAGCAACGGGTATTGTCGCCGATTTTCACGGCATTCCCTTTTGTTCTTCCGGGAAGACGTATCCCGGAAAAAACCTTGCGGGACGAAATTACGAAAAAAATCGGAAACGGCCGTTTTTTTTACGATTCTTTCGGCGCAATGCGTCTTTCGACGGTTCAGCAACTAATGGGAACGGGTTCTTGTAAAACAGGTAGGATGCGGCGTCGTTCGGAGCGCGGATCGAATCGGCGAACCGGAGGCCCCTTTCCGGTCGTTCGACAGGAAGGGCTCTTGTGTTTTGCAGGGTCGGATGTACTCGCGGCAGTCGTCGAAGCGAAGTGCGCGGTACGAGGCGTAAAAGCGTCTTCGGCGTTCCGGATAGGAATACGGCGGCTTTGTACTTTAGACAGTCCGCTTCGCACTGCCGGTCGTGGGCCGGTATCGTTTCCGGTTCGGTCCGGCCTACTCCGGAGCCATTCGAGACTGCGCGCGCGGGGCTACAAGAAGGAAACAGCAATTAGCATTAGTCGCCGACTCGTTCCCGCATTTTTATTTTTATTGCGGAGACGAGTCCCGACGGTATTTTTACGGGTTTGTCTGCGATCTCCGCCGCCAGAGCCTGCGCCCTGTCCGGCCGGTTCGTGCTGTCGTATACGTTCACCAGTTCGTACAGCGGCATGAATCGTCCGGGGCACATTCGCGACGCCAGCAGGTAACAGGCTTCCGCCCGGCGGAAATCGCGCCGCTTTTTGTGAGCATCGGCTTTCAGCATCTGCACGTCGTAGTCGTTCAGCATTTTTTCGCAGGCCGTCGCCGCTTCGAGGCTTTTGTCCGCTTCGCCCGCATAATTCAATTCCGCTGCGTAATTGTAGAGAAAATAAGCGTTTTTATCCAAAAACGGATACAGTCGCTCGTATTCCGGCAGCGGCGGGCGATCGGACGATGCGGTTTTCTGCACGCGGTGCCATCGGTTTTCGTAATACATTTCTTTCGCTGCAAATCCCAGCAGCGCGGCGGACGACAGCGCGGCGAGGATTCCGGAAGCCCGCCGCGCGCGGAACCGTTCGCAACTCCGGCGCGACTGGGCCGTCAGGCCGCCTGCCGCGAGTGCGACGATCGACCCGGTGAACGGATACGAGAGCGGGTATGAAAAACAGCAAAGCGTCGCCGCGGCCGACAGTGCCGTCGCGAGCGTGTACGATTCGTCGTTCGGGTTTTTCCGATAAGCCCGGATCAGGCTTGCGATCCACAGCGCCGTCAGCAGCAGGGCGACGGCTCCGAATTCTGCGGTCAACAGCAGAAACTCGTTGAACGGGTGTTTTACGTTGTCGGCCAGCGGAGCGAATCCGCTTTCGGGATTCCGTTCGAAATAACGCGCCTGCCGGAGCATGTACCCGGCTTCGAAACTCCGGTATCCATGTCCGGTCAGCGGTTTTTCGCGGATCATCTCCCAGGTGCATCGGCCGATGAGCAGCCGTCCGTCGGCCGACTCTTTTTTTATGAAATACAATCCGGCCGCGACGGAAACGGCCGTTGCTGCCAGTACGATTTTCTTCCAGGCCGTCGTGCGTCTAAGGAAGTCGCTGCGCCGCCTTACGGCGTACAGAAGACCGGTCGCTGCGACGGCCAGTATCCCGGTGCGGGAACCGGACAAGACGATCGCCCCGACGACGATTGCACAGACGCCGCCGACCGCATACCGCATCCGGCGTCGGCCGGATAAGGCGAAATACAGGATGAAAGGGACGCTCAGCGCCAGCATCGAGGCGTAACCCGCCGGGTTATCGAAATTTCCGACTACCCGGAACGTTTTTCCGGCCGGCAGCAGCCCTGCGTACTGCGCGATGCCGTACAGGGCCAGGAGCAGTGCGGATGCCGCAACCGCTGCCGACAGCGGTTCGAACGACCGGTTCCGGACTATGCGGCCGGCCAGACAGTAGATCGGCAGGAACGCGGTGCACCGCATCAGGAAAGCTTCCGCGAATTGCCCGGCGGCGGCCCTGGACAGGCTGTACAGCACGAGCGCCGCCAGCAGGCAGTCCGGCAGCCCGATTCGGAACGTTCTCCCGGTTTCCGGGCGCCCCGCTCCGGTAAGAAAGAACGATAGGCCGCAGACGGATACGGCGGTATAAAGCCAGTACCATTTCGATTTCCACCCGGCATCCGTAAACAGATCGACGTAGCAAAATCCCATCCCGATCACGATGATAAAGGACAGGGTGAAGACTCCGTATTTTCGCGTCTTCGCCGGGTATTCTGAAATGCCGTGGCCGTTCATCCGGATTGCCGGTTAGATATTAATTTAAGTGTAAAACAAGCGGAGCGATTCGGCGACCGCTCCGCTCGTCCGGGTTTTTGACAAGCGCATTAATTCTCTAACGATCCGATATACTTCGACTCGTCGAATCGGCCCGCTTCCGCGTCTTCGACGATTCGTTTGCACAGATCGGACAGTTCGCGTGCTTTTTCTTCGGTTTTGAAAGGGATCGATAGCGTCCATATTTCCTGATCGACGATACAGCGGAACACCGTCGTCTCGCCGTCTCCCATCAACAAGTTCGGTTCCAATTCTTTCGCTTTGAAATCGTCGATGAATGAAACAAACTTTGCGTATAGTTTTTCCGCAAATAAATCTGAAATCGGAATAATGAAAGTATGTACCTGGTAGCGTTTCAAAGACTCTTTTTCCCGTTTTTCATTACGGATTCTGCTTTTCAGTATTGATAATTCCCTTTCTTCTTCCGACATTTTTTCTCTTTCGGCAATCTTGGCGTTCAGTTCTTGGATTGTATACCCTTTTACGGGGAATGTTTTCTGCATTTGCTTTTCAACCTCTTTCCAGTTTATAATACGTTTCACCTCGAGTGAGGATGACGTTTCGGACGAATCTTTTATGACGCGAATGCCGTATGCGCCTTCGAAAGAAGGTTCGACGACAAATTCGACTTTAGCATTGGTGTTTCCGAAAAGAACCTTTTCGAGTGGGCTTTTACTTTCAATATTATCCACACCTTCTACAGAGGTAGCGTGTAGTACAGAGGCATCGTGCTGCCGGGTCGTGTCGATTTTGAACAGGGTTCTTCTGATGCTGTATTTGTTCTCAATTATTTTTCTGAAATGTTGAGCGGAAGCAAACAATACAATAAAACATAGCGATACGGTGAAAGCGGTTTTTTTCATGATTCCCATTTTATAAATCAATAAACAGAAAACTAATCATAAACTAATCCATATTTGTCAAATTGGCGAAAAGCTCCGTCATGATAAATGCGCATGTCCAATCCATCCCATTTACCAGCTTGCTCCATATCTAAATCGGTAGGATCGAAGCCACTTTTTTGCGTATGTGCCATATAAGCAATTTCATCACTATCGTTTTGACTGGTCTCGGGGTAATAATATTTACTGTTGCCTGTAATTGTATTTGTAACTTTTTTTAATTTCACTTGATAATAAGTAGAGGTATTTGCATCGTCTTGATAGGTAACAATACGACCGTCTTTATATACAATAATTACGATTTCTCTATAAGTGCTACTTGACATTTCCTCTGTAAGATAATTCGTAAGATCCTCCATGTTGCCAAATGCCTCGCTTGTTCCTCCTTTGGTCATCGGTTGATTGATATTTATGCCAAGTTCCAGTAACTTTTTATTAACATTCAATGAGTTTTTGATACAGTTTCGAACATAATCTTTTTTTGTATTTTTAGTTAATGCGGTGAATTGCGGATATCTTCGGAACAAGGTCTCTTCTTTTTCTTTTAAGTTCCGGATTTTATCTTCTATGTCGACTGAAATGGGAAGATAAGCTATTTTCTCCCCGTTTGCACCTTTTACAAATTTCAAATTTAGAAGATCCACTTTCTTGATTTCTATCTGGAAGAGATCCATAGTATATCTATATTCGGCGCTGGCAATGATGTATTCTTCCAGTTCCGGCGCATTCAATAAGGCGGGATCCAAATCGTCTTTTTCAGAATAATCGTAATCTTGTTTTT